>Ga0308159_1000220_pt1 | contig 175422 bp, 166 predicted proteins | sample PhyCR1_FD_201040 | JGI IMG/M metagenome (GOLD analysis project Ga0308159, IMG submission 201040) | Phyllosphere microbial communities from UC Gill Tract Community Farm, Albany, California, United States - DLSLC.R1 | ecosystem: Host-associated > Plants > Phyllosphere > Unclassified | place...
TAACCTTTTAATTATTTTATTTGTACAAATGGAGGTCGAGAGCGGATTCGAACCGCTGTAGAAGGTTTTGCAGACCTCTGCCTAGCCACTCGGCCACTCGACCTTGAAATTCAAGGTTGCAAAAATAACAATTATAACTTACTCCGCAAATAATATCTCAATAAATATGTTATTAATTTTTAACCCTCACTATTTCAGTACAAAAGATTGCCGCACTTACGGCTACATTTAATGATTCGGCCCGGCCAACCCGAGGAATTGTTACCGGCTGATTAATCTTATTGATCACCTCGGTTGAAATTCCCTTACCTTCATTGCCTAAAATGATTAATCCTTCCTTACCCCATTGCGTTTCGTAAATAGATTGACCATCTAACAGGGCACCAAAAATGGGAATCTCAATGTCGCTTAAGAAAGCTGGTAAATCTTCATAAAAAATATTAACACGTGCCAAAGAGCCCATAGTTGCCTGTACAGTCTTGGGATTATAAGCTTCTACAGCATCCATGGAACAAATAATATTCTCGAAGCCAAACCAGTCGGCAGTTCTGATGATTGTGCCCATGTTTCCAGGATCCTGTATGCCATCCAGCATTAACGTAAACCTATTTTTCAATGCTTCCTTGCTTATCGGTTTCGTTTCAGGTATCTTCACTAAAGCCAAAAATCCTTGCGGCGTTTGTAAAGTACTAATCTTACCTAATTCAGCGTTGTTTACTTCAAATAAAGTTATATTTGCGGGTAATTTGGGTAAAAGTTGATATTGCTCACTAACGTAATAGATGGTGTCGATCTGGTAGTTTGAGGTGATAAATTCTGTGATGGATTTTAAGCCTTCAACCAGAAACAAGCCGCTTTCTTTACGAAACTTTTTTTGATGTAATGATTTAATAAAACTAATCTGAGATTTTGAAAGCATACCAACCCTTTATATATTCTAAACTGAAAAGTCTTGCAATATTACTATTATTTATTGTTTTAATTCAAGCCTGTTCATCTACAAAATACATAGCAGATTATCAATCGATTGTTAAAAAGGTTACGATTGACAGCGTTGACAAGAGATTTGAAGAACAAGCTTACAACTATGTTCAGAAAGACATTAAACCACCATCCGCTTTCAGTATTAATGTGCCCTTGTATAATTTTTTTAATACGAAGGATGGAAGATACAAAACCAATAATATTAAGCCATTTGGTACGCCACCAGCCATTTTAGATAGTACTTTAGTTGAAATATCAAGAACCCAGATTCAAAAATTTTTAGAGGGCAAAGGCTATTTTGATGCCAAAGTAGCTGCCAAGATCAAGGTAGAGAATAAAAAAGCGGAGATTAATTTCATAGCCAATCCAGGTAAAGCATCATATATTGACAAAATATCCGACTCCATATTCACACCAAATGTAAAGGCAGCTTATAACAATAATAAATCGGGTTTTACCCATTTGCACGAAGGCATGCAATATGATGTGGATTCACTTACCTACGAACGTGAGCAGATTTACCGCATTATGAAAGAAAATGGCTATTTCTATTTCTTAAGGCCTTATGTAAATTTCGACGTGATTGAAACCAACAAGCCTGAAAAAGTTGACTTAAGATTGAACGTAACCAATCCACCAAGCGGACCACATAAGCAATACAACATTGATTATACCCATATGCTTATTGCCCCAAGTCCGGATGGCTTTCCAGATTCTGTAAGAAGTAAATTGAGTAAAGACACCGTTGGCGGTATTATTTTTACAGACTTTTCTAAACGCTATAGAAGAAACCCAATTGTAAGGTATGATTTCTTGAAAAAAGGGGATATGTTTGACATCAGGAATGAGAACCTGACTTTCGATCGGATGTATGAGCTAAACATTTTCAAAAATGTGAAGATTGATTACTACAACCGTGACAGTACATCAAACAAAATTATTCCGATTATACTGCTAACACCTCAAAAAGTAATGAGTAACCGGGTTGAAGGCGAGATTCCTTTTAATGCAGGTACTGTAGGTTTTAATTTAAGTAATACCTATACTAATAATAACTTTTTCAGGGGTGCGGAACGATTTGAACTCCAGATTAAAGGGGGATTACAATCCCGGCTGGGAAATGGTGCAAAGCCATTTAAAGATATTTATCAAAGAGATTTTTCAGTAAGTGCGAGTATCTCGGTACCCCGATTAATTATCCCTTTCTACAACCCCGAACTTGGTGGAAATGGAATGCCACACACTACATTTTCTTCCAGTTATATTTACGCACTGCAGAAAGACGTGTCTGTTCGGAACATTTTTATTAATTCTGTAACCTACGATTGGTTCGAAACAAAATCTAAACTGCATTCCTTTACGCCGCTTAACTTTGAATATCGCTTTGGTAATGTAGAGGCAGGTGTGGATTCAGCTACCCTGAATAACAATATTTACTATGCTGCTCTACTAAACAGAAAAGATTTTACCCTCGGCATGAAATATGTTTATACATTGAATAACGATAAGCTAAATCAATACCGCACGTTCGTGTATTTAAGGGGCGGAATCGATATTGCCGGAAATCTTCTTCAAGCGATTACAAGCCTAACCGGAGCAGATAGAGATCCGTTACGTAGCAACACTGCGAAAATTTTCGGTTTGCCATTCAATCAGTATGTTCGGCCAGAGGTAGATTTAAGATGGTATAAACATTTGGGGGGAGAGAAGCAATTTATTGCCCGCCTGAATGCTGGTGTAGGTTATGCTTATGGAAATGCGGCGAGTTACGGAATCCCCTTTGAAAAACTTTTCTTTGCAGGCGGATCGAGCGGAATTCGTGCATGGCAGGCAAGAACTTTAGGGCCTGGAAATTATAACCGTGACGTAATATCCACACCTGAAGCACGTAGAGCATTTTTTGGGTTAGATCAGTTAGGGGAGATGAAAATTGAAACAAACTTTGAATACCGTTGTACGTTAGTGAAGAAATTTTTTGGTGCTACCTTAAAGGGTGCCGCTTTTGTTGATGCGGGAAATATTTGGAATCTGAATAACTCTAGCTTCATATTTAATGTGGATGATGCAACGCGTGAAAAAACTTTGTTTAAACTTAGCAAACTTGCACAGCAGGTAGCGATTGGAACCGGCGTAGGATTTAGATACGATGTGCAGTATTTCGTATTTAGGTTTGATATTGGCTTGAAATTAAAGGATCCGCAATTCTCAGGGTCAGACCAATGGGTAATCAGTAAATTTTTCTCAGGTTCAAAAGCATTTAAAGATAATTACAATCTCACCCATTCTCCGGATACGTACCGTTTTGTGCAGTATAATTTCGGAATTGGAATGCCCTTCTAAAAAAATTATATACTGAAAAGATCTCTTGTCGCCGGATTATCCTGAGGATTTCTAAATGCAAACTCTTTGTATGGCTGCCATCTTTTATCAATATGTTTATAAACGGAGAATCCTGTAGCGTTAAATGATCTTTTAAATTTTTTATCCTTAAAAGTTTTGATAATCGCTTCTAGCACGTGCGGTTTAACATCTTTGAAGGCTAAGGTTAGATGAGGTGTAAACTTGAAATTACCTTGTTGTGAACTGAGCTGCAAGGGATCTATCGCTTTCTTAATTTGTGATTGAAGATTCAAAATTCCAGGATTTTGTACTACGTCCAGAAAGAAAGTATGCTGTGGAAAAGAACCGAAATTCTGAACTACCTGCGCAAAAGCATTCGAAAACGATGCGTTGGCTAAAGCATTGAAAAATCGATTTTCCATCTCTTCAGAAGTAATTTTTACGGGACCGTAAAGGGTAATATGTACAGGCCGTTTTAATGATTCGTGCACATTAAAAGCCGTGGAAATATAATTTCTAACTTCCTCAATATCTTCCACAATTGATGCTGGTGGAATCAAACACACTAAAAATAAATTTTCCATAAACTGAACAGTCGAATATTTAACAGGTAAATTTAGGAATTGGTTTACTGATATTTTGGGTTCATCAACCTATTCTAAAAAAAAAACTGACTAAATTCGTTCATTTTATGCGGCTAGTGTATAGGGAAAATTTCGAAATTAAATAGGTTTTGATTTTTGTGATCCAGACAAAAAGATAGACAACTTGTTTAATTTTAAATTGGACTGTTTTATCGAAATTTATTTCTGAGTAAATAATTGAAAATAAGTAAGATGTATTTTTTGTTCTTAAACTATTAGCGTTAGCATCAAACATCTTATACAGATATTTGTTTAGCTTTCGCCCTCGAAGTATGGCTTTATAAACTAATTAATCAGACGTATTTAAAACCGAAAAAATGAAGTTATCAATTAAATTACTCGTTCTAGCTGTAGCAGTCTCATTTACAGCATGCAAAAGTGGAGACAAAAAGGAAAACAAAGGCAAAACTGAAACCGAGTACGCAGATGCGGGGGATGATGATGCCAATGAAATTGTAGAGTACAATAATGTCCTGGTTAATTTAACCGACAAAAACAATGCGTACTTAAAACGCCTGGGTGAAAACCTGGAGAAATTTGCCAAGGGGCTTGATAATCCAAACGATCGTTTTGCATTTATCGGAATAGTTTCACCATATGCTTCATCAACTTTTAGTAATTCAAAACTTAAACCTGAAACGCCGCCTTCAGCGCTAAGCAGCGATGACCAGAAATACTTTAAAGAGAATGTGGCTGGTATGAATGAGACGTTGACCAAAATCAAGGATGCTTATAAATCTCTGGATGATTATATAAAAGCCGAAGATTGGAAAGACGACAAAAGCGTAAAGGGCAAAAAATTAATCGATTCTATGTATGCTATGAGCAAAACTTATTATAAATATGATGAAAATCTTTTGGCAAAGTTAGAAGTAATAGGAGATGATGCAGAAAGAGTCATTCTGAAAACTCATCCACTTAAAGACTATATTTTTGCCATGAAAGATGACCGTAAGGCTGTAGGAGAATTTAATAAATTGCTTTTGGAAACAAAGAATTTCAAAGCAGATGAAGCAAAAATTAAATCAACTTATGAAACCTTAACTGCACAAAATACAAAGCATAGCGAAATGGCAGCGCCCGATGCAACAAAATTCCCAAGCAAGGATGGCTCATTTAAAACTTTCAATGAAAGCTTTAAAGACTACCTGATCGAAGCTAAAAAAACAATAAGAGATGCTTCCACAAGCGGTAAATTGGCTGAAAATGATTTGGAGGAGCTGATTAGAAAACATGATTACATGCGTACAACTTATAATTATTTTGTAGATTAATAATTGATCGCGCAAATGTAATTAAGATTAAGTGAAAAATTATCGGTCGGCATTTCGCCGACCGAATTTCTACTTATTATTAGAAGTTGTTTTTATTAGACTATGCTTGCTGAGAGATCAGTAATTGGTTAACACTATTTTCCCGCAGATTTCGGAGATTTTCGCAGAAGCAAATCGTAAAAATCAGCGGAAATCTCCGAAATCCGCGGGCTAGAACTCCGCAACCAATTAAGTTATTGGCATTAATCATTTTTATAAATTGCGCCAGAGGCATTGCACGATGACGATTGTGATATTTACTTTTGTTAAGGCTTACTATGATGGCTTTTGGCTATCTGAGATATAATTTTCCCGCAGATTTCTGAAATTTTCGCTGAAGCAAGTAGTAAAAACCAGCGAATATCTCCGAAATCCGCAGGCTAAAACTCGGCATCCAATTAAGTTATTTGTATTAATTATCTTATAAATTGCGCCAGAGGCATTTCACGATGACGATTGTGATATTTACTTTTGTTAAGGCTTACTATGATGGCTTTTGACTATCTGAGATATAATTTCCCCGCAGATTTCGGAGATTTTCGCAGAAGCAAGTACTAAAAATCAGCGGAAATCTCCGAAATCCGCGGGCTAGAACTCTGCGTCCAATTAAGTTATTTCTATTAATTATCTTATAAATTGCGTCAGAGCATTGCATGACGACGGCTTGTGATATTTACGCTTGTTAAAACTTGCTATTTGTGGCTTTTGACTATCTGATATATAATCCTCCCGCAGATTTCGAAGATTTTCGCAGAAGCAAGTAGTAAAAATCAGCGGAAATCTCCTAAATCCGCGGACTAGAACTCGGCATCCAATTAAGTTATTGACATTATTATTTTATAAATTGGCCCAGAAGCATTGCAGGACGACGGATTGCGATATTTACTTTTGTTAAGGCTTACTATGATGGCTTTTGACTATCTGAGATATAGTTCTCCCGCAGATTTCGAGGATTTTCGCAGAAGCAAGTAATAAAAATCAGCGGATGTCTCCGAAATCCGTGGGCCAAAACTCGGCATTCCAATAAGTTATTCCAATAAGTTACTTCACTAAACAAGAGATAGAACCAATATAAAGCCTTCCAATAATTAAACAAAAAAACCGATGGTTTTCGCCATCGGTTTAACTATATATCAATACTTAATTACTCGAAATATTCTTTCATTCTTTCGAAGAAACTTTTATCATTTTTACCTGGTTGCGGTTTAAAGTTTGGCGATTCGCGCAACTTCTCTAGTAAATTACGTTCTTCACTACTTAGTGCCTTTGGTGTCCAAATGTTGATGTGGATAATCTCATCACCTCTATGGTAAGAATTTACTTCTGGTAAACCTTTACCTTTAAGACGTAATAATTTTCCACTTTGTGTACCAGGCTCAATTTTGATCTTCGCTTTGCCATCTATTGTTGGTACTTCAATGCTAATCCCTAAGGCAGCATCGGCAAAACTTAAATGTAAGTCGTAAACAATGTTATTTCCTTCGCGTTTTAAGGTCTCGTGAGGTGTTTCCTCTACCAGGATAATTAAATCTCCTGGGATACCACCATTTGGTGCCGCATTACCTTTTCCGCTCATGCTCAACTGCATGCCTTCGCTAACACCGGCAGGAATGTTAATGGTAATGGTTTCTTCTCCACGTACTACACCATCGCCATGGCAAACAGTACATTTGGAAGTAATTTGCTGACCGCTACCATTACAAGTAGGGCAGGTAGATGCAGTTTGCATCTGGCCTAAAATGGTATTGGTAACGCGTCTTACCTGTCCGCTTCCACCACAAGTACCACAGGTGCTAACAGATGATTTATCTTTTGCCCCTGAACCATCGCATGTTTTACAAACGATTAATTTATTAACCTTAATTTTTTTCTCAGCGCCGTGGGCAATTTCTTCAAGCGTTAATTTTACTTTAATACGTAGGTTTGTGCCTTTAGCTACCCTACGGCCCCCACGTTGTTGGCCACCACCGCCTCCGCCGCCAAAAAAGCTTTCGAAAGGGTTGTGTCCACCAAAAATATCTCCAAAATTGCTGAAGATATCATCCATGTTCATATTACCGCCTCCGCCGTAACCTCCAGATGCGCTGCTGCCTACCCCGGCATGACCGAATTGATCGTAGCGTTGTTTCTTTTCGGCATTGCTTAACACCTCGTAAGCTTCTGCAGCTTCCTTAAATTTGTCTTCTGCAGCTTTATCGCCAGGGTTTTTATCCGGGTGATATTTAATCGCCATCTTGCGATAGGCTTTCTTTATCTCATCGGCTGCGGAACTTTTGCTAACGCCTAGTACGTCGTAATAATCTCTTTTACTCATCTCAGATTTTAATGATTGAAGGAAGGAGCGGTTGAGTGCGTGAATGGGTTTAGCATTCTATCATTCAAAATTCCACCATTCAAAATTATTTTTTAGGCTCCAACTACAACTTTAGCGAAGCGGATTACATTATCGTTAAGGGTATAGCCTCTTTCCACTTCATCAATTACTTTTCCTTTTAAATCCTCTGTAGGTGCCGGAATGTTGGTAATTGCCTCATGGAAATCTGTATTAAAAGGCTGGTTGATGCTTTCTACATCTTTTAACCCTTTTTGTGCAAGTGTATTTTTTAATTTTGTGCTTACCAAAAGAATTCCTTCTTTAACAGGTGCTACATCAGCTGCAGTTTCCATTGCTTTCAATGCACGGTCAAAATCATCCAATACGGGTAATAGAGACACAATAACATCTTTCCCGGCAGTTTGCAACAACTCTACACGCTCTTTTTGGGTACGACGTTTATAGTTATCGAACTCTGCATATAAGCGTAAATATTTATCATTAAGCTGTTGAACTTCAGCCTGTAATTTCTCTTCTACCGACAATTCCGGTGCTTGTTCTGTCTCGTTGATAGGTGCATCAGTATTTTCTACATTTTCAGCAGCATTTTCTGATGTATTTTCAGGATTCATTATATTTTCGTCTTTATCGTTGTTTTTCTTCTTATTAAACATAATACTAGGCTGAATTTTTTGTGTTAATGTCAACTATTTTGCCATTCGTATAAATCAGCCAAGCTGGCAGATTTATACGAACTTAGCTGACCAGTTTGACAGCAGATTTAAATTTAGATATGCTGTTTTGCGATTTTGGCAGAAAGAGGGAGTGGCAATTGCTGATCTACATTTAAGCATTATTTTAAGCTAAAGCTGTAAATCAGCAATTTAAAATCGTATTTGATTAGGCAATTTGAGCGCCTTCGAGCACTACACCGTTTTCACATTTGATAATGCGGGATGGAAAGGTGCGGATGATGTGGTAGTCGTGTGTAGCCATTAAAACTGCAGTGCCGGCCTGACTAATTTGCTTTAACAACGTTACAATTTCTTCTGATGTTTCCGGATCTAAATTTCCTGTTGGTTCATCCGCTAAAATAATTTCAGGATCGTTTAACAAAGCCCTGGCAATTACAATCCGTTGTTGCTCACCTCCAGAAATTTCATGTGGCATTTTTCTAATTTTAGAGCGTAAGCCAACTTTGTCCAGCACATCTTTAATGCGTTCGCTAATTAGTTTTGGGTCGTTCCATCCTGTAGCCCGTAAAACAAATTCCAGATTTTTTTCAATGGTACGATCGGTAAGCAATTGGAAATCCTGAAAAACAACACCCAGCTTACGGCGCAAAAAAGGCACCTGGCTTTCTTTTAAGTTCTTTAAATCAAAACCAGCAATATTTCCTTCGCCATTTCCAATGTGTAAGTCGCCATATAATATCTTTAGTAAGCTACTTTTACCCGAACCCGTCTGACCGATTAAAAAGATAAATTCATCCTTTTCGATGTGTAAGTTTACGTTTGAAAGTACTAAGTGTTTTTGTTGAAAAACATCAACATTGCTTAAGTGAATTACTGCGTTTCCTGCCATTCTATATTTCTAATTTAGCAATTTGCCCGAAAGGCAAGTTTTTAATCATTTCCATAATGTAATCTTGTTTCTCTGCCAAACCCAATTTTTCTAGGGATTTATCTGGTCGATCTACCCTGAAATAAGCCAGAAGCGTAAACTTCTCGTCTCTTAATTGTACATAATCAGGGATTTTGGCGATGCCTTTAACTTTTACGATATACATTGTGTCCAAAAATAGCTATTTAAGCTGAAAGCTGAAAGGCAAAAGACGAATAGAAGATGCCCATGTACAGGATTCAACATGCAGCAAAACCGTTATGCCAGGCTATTTAAAAATTCAGCCGTATTTACATTGTCAGCATAATCCCAAAGTTTTGGATGCTGGCTTTCACCAAAAGCAAAAGTTTGAATACTTAGTGGCGTTTTAGTAATGATGCACTGAATTTGCGCTTCATTCGCTTTCAATTTTTCTTCAACTGCCGTAATATTTTCATATTCCTCATAGAAAAGCACAGCGAGGGGCGATGTTAAATGTTCATCTTCCTTGAGCAGTAGAAATCCATTATCGAAATGTTTGGCCGCATTTACCAGATAGATTGATTTGTTATAATCGTAGTTGTTCTGGTATTTAAAATGGTTGATGATATTATTATAGCCTTCAATGCCTTCATAGAAATTGGCAATATCGTATCCTTTTGGATAAAAAATTTTCGAAACGTTTCTGCAGCCCAATCCGAAATAATCAAAGATATCGGCACCCAGGTTTTTAATCTCTTCAGGCGTTTCAGTTCCATCTAAAACGGCAACACTATTTCGGTTTTTTCTAATGATGTTCGGCACTTTGCTGAAATAATAATCGAAATACCTGGAAGAATTATTGCTCCCGGTGGCAATTACTGCATCAAAATCCTTTAGCCTTTCTACGTATTCAATTTTATTTTCAAATGTCGGCTCTATTTTAATCAGCTCAGCAATAATTGTTTTAATCAGTTTGTCGTCAGAGGAAGATAGCTTAATGAGTGCAATATTACCAGTAGCCAGCACACATAAAACATCATGGAAACCAACCATAGGGATATTTCCAGCGAGGATTAAGCCAACTTTTTTAGGTGAAGAGGTAAAATTGACTGTCTGGAACCATTGATCGACATCTGCATCATTTAACATGTCAGAAAATGACAACATTGATCGCTCAATATTCTCGATAGTAAACCAGGCATTACTGTTTTGTACCTGATAAATTGCGTCACCTAAAACGTCAGCAGGATGAGCGAGCTTTTTGCCGAGTGCTTTAAATGCAATTATTGCTTTTTCCTGAGTTAATACTGACATATTTAGAATTATTATTAATTGATTAAATCTTATATTTGCAAGCGCAAAGGTAACTTAAGCAAAAGAATTAGACGAAGACATGGCGATTAAAATAACAGATGAGTGTATAAATTGTGGGGCTTGCGAACCGGAATGCCCTAATAACGCAATTTACGATGCCGGTACTGCTTGGCGTTTTTCTGACGGTACAAACCTGGAAGGCATCATTGATTTTGGTAATCAACAAATTGAGGCTGACTCTACACAAGAGGCTGTTTCTGATGAGGTATATTACATTGTATCAGATAAATGTACAGAGTGTAAAGGGTTTCATGATGAACCTCAATGCGCTGCAGTTTGTCCGGTAGATTGTTGCGTGGATGATGAAGACATCCGCGAAACAGAAGAAGAATTATTGGCTAAGAAAGCTTGGTTACACCAGGAAGGCTAGGCCTAAAAATATTTTTATTTAAAAATCCCGATTTAGTCGGGATTTTTTTTGCTCCATTATTTTATCGACTGATAGACTGCTGCTTTAAATTGATCATTTAATTCGCCATGAGAAAATGGCCATTGCTGAATGTAGATCTGCGCGGTAAGTTTCTTTTGGGGATCTACCCAAAATGTAGAGCCGAAAAATCCACCCCAACCATAAGATCCTGCAGTTTGGCCTACTTTTTTACTGCCTTTTTCGGTTACAATTTCAAAGCCTAAACCGAATTTGTTATCGCCCAGAGATAAATTGCCGATTTGATTCCTCGTCATTAGGTCTACCGTTTTTTGACCCAGAATTTTTTTTCCATTGTAGGTGCCTTTGTTTAGAAGCATTTGCAGAAAAATCCCGTAATCTTTTGATGTCGACACTAATCCGGCACCACCAGCAAAGTACCCATTATCATTGATGGGGTAATTAACTGTGGCTCCTGGAAATCCTCCATCTTTCCACGGACTTACCTTATGTGTTTTAGGATCTTCAGTGTAAACGGATGCTAACCGACCTTGTTTAGCTTTGGGAAGTGCAAAATAGGTATCATTCATGCCTAAGGGGATAAAGATGTTTTGCTTGAAAAACTGATTGAGGTTTAAACCAGATGCTACTTCTACCAATCGGCCTAAAACATCTACGCTTAGGCTATAAGACCACTTTTCACCAGGTTGTAATGCCAAAGGCAATTTTCCTAATTTATTGATTTCAGTTGCTAAATTTTTCTTATCGATTACAAAACCAGCTTCTATACCCGCTTTCGCGTAAATGGCATTCATGTTACCCGAGCCGATTTGTGCATATCCAAGTCCAGAAGTGTGGGTCAATAAATCATGGATAGTGATTTCTCTATTGGCGGGCTTGGTAGTATAAGTACCATTGGCATTAAATTTATCTAAGACTTTGGGGTTTTTAAATGCCGGAATATACTTTGAAATGGGATCTTCCAGTTTAAATTTTCCTTTCTCAAAAAGCATCATTACAGCCACGCTCGTTACAGCTTTGGTTTGTGAGGCAATTCTCAAAATATCATCAGTTTGGAAAGGCCGGCCAACCTGATTACCAAATGCTTTATTGTAAACGGTTTTACCATCAAGCGAAATGTTCGCTGTGATGCCTTTTATCCAGCCGCTATCAAGATACTTTTTGAAAAGTAAATCTATTTTGTTAAACTGCTCTTTAGTAACGGTATGCAGTTGATTATTAGTTTGTGCAATTGATGCATTGAATGTTAATAAAACAACAAGTAATGGAAAGAAAAATAGTTTTTTCATTTATTCAGTTATTTCCCACTTGTTTGGAATAATTAATACCGGGCAGGCAGATTTCCTCGCGACATGTTCGGCTACGCTTCCCATCAGGAAGTGGTATAAACCTGTTCTGCCATATGTTCCGATTACGATCAAATCTGATCCCCACTCATCAGATTGCTGAATAATACCATGTGCGGCAGTATCCACTACACTTAAGTAGGTTGTTGGAATGCCATGGCCGTATTTATTTTCAATTTCCTTTAAAAGGATGTGGCTGTTTTCTTCGCTATTATCATAAGTTTCTAGGAACACCGGAGCCAGGGTTAGATCTGGATTCACATTCGCCGGAACAGGTTCAATAATATTTACGAGCGCCACTTCTGCCTGAAATTTCTCAGCCATGTCATAACCTGTTTTAGCTGCTTTTTCTGAGCAGGTGCTGTTATCAACGGCAATTAATATTTTCTTAAAATTCATAACGAATGGATTAAGTGATCATCATAAAAATAACAATTTTGCGCCCAAAATGTTATGCAATAGATGTAATTTATTAGTTTTACTCAATCTTTAATAAGCATAATCAGATGGAAAACCAATACGGGATTTGCAGGGTAGCAGTGGCCCCTTTAAGAGCAGAACCCTCAGACCGGGCAGAAATGGTATCGCAACTTTTATTTGGTGAACAAGTAGAGGTTATCCAGAAAGATGAACGTTGGTGGTTAATCCAAAATGGCTATGATGGCTACCAGGGTTGGATGGATTTCAGGCAGTTGGCGGCCATTACACAGGGTCAGTTTGTAGAACTTCAGGATGGTAAGTTGCTGTCTCCATTGAGTTTTAATAATGAACTCATCGCGGCCGACGGAAGTATTTATCATATAAGTCCGGGAAGTAATCTCCCTAATTTCAACGATGGGAAATGTTATGTTGGAAAAGAGCAGTTCAAGTTAAATTTCGAGCCTTATGATAGCTCGAAAAGCGATTTTGCACAGCAGGTTGAAGCAACAGCCAAATTTTTCCAAAATGTACCTTATTTATGGGGAGGAAGACACTTGTTCGGGATGGATTGCTCTGGCTTTACACAAACGGTTTTCAAGATGCTGAATATTAAACTGAATAGAGATGCATCACAACAAGCAGAACAGGGAGAATTAGTTGGTTTTTTAGCAGAATGCCGGGCTGGAGATGTTGCATTTTTTGATAATGAAGAAGGAAAAATTACCCATGTGGGGATTATGTTGAGCGCCAATGAAATAATTCATGCCTCTGCCAAAGTAAAGATTGATCCGATAGATGATCAGGGAATTTTTAATAGAGAACTTGGTGTTTACAGCCATAAATTAAGGATTATTAAACGTTTTGTGAAATAGCTTTTTACACTTAAACGGTAGAGAAATCATTGTAAATTTCGTTATATTTGTTATTATCAATATTTAGCTTATGGAGCCTAAAGTTAGAAAAATGGCAATGGTTGTGCGTAAATTTAACATGTATGAACATGATCAGGCGGCTGATGATTTAAACTATTGGCTTTCTAAATCACCAGTTGAGCGGATTTCCGCAGTTACTTTCTTAGTTAATCAAACGCTAAAACCAGGGCAAAAAATGGATAAAACAAAATTTAGAAAAATTATTGTTCAAAAATGATCATTTCTGAAGATTTTGAGGATTTTTTAAAATTTTTAAATCACTACAAAGTTGATTATCTAGTTGTTGGAGGATATGCTATGGCGTTTCATGGAAAGCCAAGGTATACGGGAGATCTTGATATTTGGATTGATATCTCCCATGAAAATGCGTCTAAAATGCTAATTGTTATTAATGAATTTGGATTTGGTTCTGTGGGGTTTACTAAAAGTGATTTCTTGAAGGAAAATCTTATCAATCAAATTGGTTATCCACCATTACGAATAGATATCTTAACCAGTATTGATGGAGTTTTATTTGCTGATGCTTATTCTGAAAAATTGGTAATTGAATTAGAAGATGATTTGAAAGTTAACTACATTGGCTTGGATGAACTAATAAAAAATAAAAAATCAAGTGGACGAAAGATTGATATCGCGGATGTTGCCGACTTAGAAAAGAAAAGAAAAAAGTATTAACCCTCCATCTCCCAAACCATAATTTTTCTATCATCTCCTGTAGAGATCAAAAATTTCCCATCATTGCTCCAGATTATTTTATTGATGGAATGCGTATGCCCTATATCTGTCTTTTCCAGACTTAAAATTTTATACAATTTAAAGTTCTCGGCATCCCAAAGTTTAATGCTTTTATCCTGGCTGCTAGTGGCAAAATAGGGCAGGGTAGGATGAAATGCGATATCATAGACCGTAAACATATGGGCTGGAATATTTTCCTGAAATTCGTAATTGGTTAGGTGCCAGATTTTTAATTGCGCATCTCTACTTCCAGAAATTAAGTATTTCCCGTTCGGATGGTAAGCGAGCGCAGTTACCGGTAAGGAATGGCCCGCCAGGTTTTGCTTTAAACTATAATCTGCCAGGTGATATATTTTAATTAAATGATCTTTGCAGCCAAAGGCAATTTCAGTTTCGTCTGGCGAGATGGCAATTGCCCTTACGGTATCATAAGCTGCTTGAAAGCGATAGATTTCTGAGTAATCATGAAGTGACCAAACGGCTACCGAACCATCTTCGCCGGTGGTGAGCAATTCATTTTTACTTTTAATGGTTTGAATATTAAAGATTGGTTTGGTATGCGCATTAATCCTGGTAACCACTTTTTCTGCCTGTAAATCAAATACACTGAAAGCACCGCTGCGTTCACCAATAAAGAGAAGGTTGTTATTATAATGCAGGTAATAAACAGAGCTTTGCACCGGCATCTTTACCTTTACAAACGCCATTGTTTCCAGTGACCATTCTACAATGCCCTTATCATTTCCAGCGCTGAAAAAGGTTTCATTTTTGGCTGATGCCGCCAATGCATAAACTGGATTTTGATGGCCTGTGAGGGTTTTTAAGTGTTTAATCATAGCTGTGGGTTGCGAATTTCGGGTTAGCTAAGTGAAGGATCGTTATTAGAACCTTATGTTTTAAGTTTTGCTTTGCGAAATATTTTTAATTTCCTGGCCTATCAGCAGCTTTTTGTTCGCTTTATAAGCAATAACAAATTGTATGATCACGAAAACATCTAAAATTTGCCTTACTAGCATTATTACGAAAGGCGGAGCAACGAGTGAATTTCTACTGTTATAGGCTTCAAATAGTATTTGACTGGTTAGCAGAATGATAATGATTGAGAACAAAACGCCAAGTACCCCGAGATATAAGTGCCACTTTTCAAACTTCTGATTGTTCTTAATAAAATGAAACAAAGTAACCCAGTTGAAGAAAATGCTTGGAACCATCAGGGCAATGTCCAGATAATTTTCATTGCTTTTCAGGATGGCAATAAAAATTATTCCTGAAAATAAGTTTAAGTAACTAAGAAACTTGAGCATGTAGATTTAAGTAAACGCGTTATTGATGTCTCTTCTCTAAATTCTTTGCGATATCCTGAATGGATAAACCCTTTTCTTTCAGCAAAAACAATAAGTGAAATACCAGATCAGATGCTTCTCCAATCAATTCTTCTTCTGTTTCTGCAAGTGCTGCGATAACCGTTTCCACACCTTCTTCGCCTACTTTTTGAGCGATCTTGTTCAAACCTTTGCTGCGCATTTTGTTGATATAAGAACCTTCAACGGGGTTTTCATACCTGTCTGTAATGATGTTTTCCAACTCAAAAATGAAGTTTTGATTATACTCGGTCTGGAAACAACTGCGGCTGCCAGTATGACAAGTAGGGCCAACGGCATCTGCTTTGATCAGAATAGTATCTTGATCGCAATCCAAATGAATTGCTTTCACATAGAGGAAATTGTTACTCGTTTCTCCCTTTGTCCAAAGGCGATTTTTAGTGCGTGAAAAGAAAGTTACTTTGCCCTCAGTTTGTGTTTTTTCCAATGCTTCAGCATTCATGTAACCCAGCATTAAGACTTCAAGCGTTTTATAATCTTGTATAATTACAGGAATTAAACCACCTGTTTTGTCCCAATCAAGGGATGATGTATCGATATTCATTTTTATGATGTTTTCGCGATTACGAGGTAGAAAGTAATCTTCTAATAGCCAGATTGCTTGGTGCCTTGTAAATACGATTATATTTATGACGTTTTATTGGAGTAAGCAAATCGGCCGATGACTCAAGACTGCCGACTCCAAACTTATTTATATCCGGACCGGAATGTTATTTCTTTTTAATTCTTGTTTTAAATCTGGTATCAAAATCTCCCCATAATGAAAAACAGATGCAGCCAGTGCGGCGTCAACATTAGCCTTTTGGAAAACTTCAGTGAAATGTTCCATACTTCCTGCACCACCAGAGGCAATGATTGGAATGTTGATCATTTGATTAATGCGTCCTAATAAACCACAATCGAAGCCTGCTTTTGTACCATCATGATCCATGGAGGTTAACAAAATTTCTCCAGCGCCTAATTCTTCTGCCTGCTTAATCCAGCTTTCTGTTTCCAGTTCTGTAATTAAACGGCCACCGTTTAAATGTACCATGTTTTTACCGTCAATCAATTTGGTATCCACTGCTAAGACTACAAACTGAACGCCGAAAGCTTTCGCCAGTTCTTCAATCAGTTTGGGGTTACGCACAGCGGCAGAATTGATGCTGATTTTATCCGCGCCTGCATTTAGCAATGCTTCTGCATCGGCAAGTTCTGTTATTCCACCGCCAATGGTGAAAGGGATATTGAGCTGGCGGGCAACGGATTTAACCATCTCAATCATCGTTTTACGACGCTCGTGGGTTGCGGTAATATCCAAAAAAACAAGTTCATCTGCACCTTGCTGGGCATATTGTGCAGCTAACTCCACTGGATCGCCCGCATCGCGTAAATCAACAAAGTTTACACCTTTTACTGTGCGACCGTCTTTAACGTCTAAACAAGGGATTATTCTCTTTGAAAGCATTATTTTAATGTTTGTATAACATTTTTGAATTTTTAATAATTGAATTCTAGCTTTTGCCCTTTTTACGGAATCCAACAGTTATTAATACTAAGCCAATTACTAAAACGGGGATGCAGAGTAAAAAACAATACATACCAGTAATACCAATAAACTTTGAATAATCACCTCTGTAGGTAAACATGTGTATCCCCCAAATAAACATACAAAAGCTTATTGGCAATAATATTAAACCAGCTATAAGAATGTTCTTAGGGCTCATGCTTTTAAATTGAAGTCAAAGCCTTCAAATTCCAGTCTTTAATTTCTTCAATGGTAATCCGGTCTTCGTAAATTGCTTTTCCAACTACCACGCTTCTAATTGGGTATTTAGCCAGATCATGAATGTCTGCCATTGAACTTACACCACCTGATGCGATTAATTTAATCATTGGAGAATGTTCCAGCAATTTTTTATAAAGCTCAACAGCTGCGCCACCTAGTTTCCCATCTTTGCTAATGTCTGTGCACAAAAAGCGGAAGAAACCTAAAGAAAGGCACTTATCTACGTAATCCATCAATTTAATTGGCGAACTTTCCATCCAGCCAGAATATTTGATTACTTCATCTAGTACATCAATGGCAATGACAATGCGGTTGGCATAATCATCTTTTTTGGCAAAAGCTTCACTTAATTGCTGTAAGAATTCAGGATTGGTGATGGCTTGAGTACCTACAATTACGCGGTGAATTCCCGCATCAAGCAAATTGGTTACTTGTTCAATGGTGCGGATTCCTCCTCCGTACTGCACTTTCATCTCCGTTTTTTTGATGATTTCGAAAAGCGATTTTTGGTTACTAAAGTCGCCTTTCGCGCCATTCAAATCTATAATATGAATAAAGTCAGTTCCATTAGAACGGTATTTTTCAATCATTTCGGCGATAGAAACATCGTACTCAGTTTTTTGGTTGTAATCACCTTCACGAAGGCGAACCACTTTACCATCCAAAATATCAATAGCAGGAATAATGTACATTTTATAAGCTTAGGTTTGAAAAATTCTTTAATATTTGCTCGCCAGCCTTACCAGATTTTTCCGGATGAAACTGAACGCCATAAAAATTATCTTTTTGCACCGCCGCAGAGAACTTTAATCCGTAGCCGGCAGACGCGATGTCAAAAGTAGGGTTATATTCAATAAAGTACGAATGCACGAAGTAAAATTGTGTATTATCTTCAACATCCTTAAATAACGGATTGTTTTTTAGACTCACCGCATTCCAGCCCATGTGTGGGATTTTGATATTCAGCGACTTATCAAATTTTTTGGTCTTTACCGGAACGATCGATAATAACGCTGCATTTCCCTCTTCAGAATGTTCCGTAATTAACTGCATGCCTACACAGATTCCCAATACGGGTTTGATCAAAGCTTTGATCGCATTGACTAATCCCGTATTTTTTAGTTTTTCCATCGCTGCCCCGGCATGACCAACCCCCGGAATGATAATGTGACTGTATTTCTCCAAATCAGCTTCGGTATTTACCATGCCGTATTTTACGCTCAGGCGTTCTAAAGCTGCGGTAAGAGAAAAGATATTGCCCGCTCCGTAATTTATAATTCCAATCATATTAGTATCAAATATTTAGTATCAGGTAGACAAGATGCTTATTTTTCCAAGATTAAAAAACAAAGAATAAGGACTGTTAGTCGATGATCTTTGCTCATTTATACTTGTTCATTACAAAAGTCCTTTTGTACTTGGCAATACCATTTTCTCCGCATCGCGTTTGATGGCCATTTTAATGGCTTTCGCAAATGCTTTAAATATGGCTTCAATTTTATGGTGTTCGTTATCGCCCTCGGCTTTTACGTTTAAATTGCATTTTGCTGCATCGCTGAATGATTTAAAAAAATGATAAAACATCTCTGTGGGCATATCACCTACTTTTTCGCGCTTAAATTCAGCATCCCAAACGATCCAGTTTCTGCCGCCAAAATCAATGGCCACCTGGGCTAAACAGTCGTCCATCGGCAAGCAAAAGCCATAACGCTCAATGCCCAGCTTATTTCCAAGCCCCTTTGCAAAAGCTTCGCCGAGCGCTATACCAGTATCTTCAATGGTATGATGTTCATCAATATGTAGGTCGCCTTTTGCAATTACTTCCAAATCTACGCTACCATGTCTGGCGATCTGATCTAGCATGTGATCGAAAAAGTTTAAGCCAGTTTCGATTTTAGCTTTTCCCGTTCCGTCTAAATCCAGGTTAATGGTGATATCGGTTTCATTCGTTTTCCGGATATGGTTAATTTTCCGGCTTCCTGCCTTAAGCAAGTTATAGATATCTTCCCATTTTTGCGTCTCCAGCACAATGATGTCCAAAAGCGTTTCATGCTTGTCTAGTGCTTCGGTAGAACCAAGTGCATCATTCTGACGTAGAAAAATTGCTTTAGCACCTAAATTCTTAGCAAGCACCACATCATTCAGCCTGTCGCCTATCACATAAGAATGCTCAAGATCATAATCACCCGTTAGGTATTTTGTTAGCAAGCCGGTGCCTGGTTTGCGGGTAGGGGCATTATCTTTTGCAAAAGTTCTGTCAATAATGATTTCACTAAACTTCACACCTTCTCCTTCAAAAGTATCCAACATAAAATTGTGGATTGGCCAAAAGTTCTCTTCAGGATTTGAAGGCGTTCCTAATCCATCCTGATTCGTTACCATTACCAATTCGTAATCCATTTCACTGGCGATTTTTGAAAGGTAATAAAGTGACCGAGGGTAAAATTTTAATTTAGCAAAACTGTCTACCTGTTCGTCGTCTGGCTCGATATTTAATGTGCCGTCACGATCAATAAATAATACTTTTTTCATTATAGATTTCTTAGCACATTTAACAATTTATCATTCTCTTCTTTTGTGCCTACGGTGATGCGTAAACAACCTTCACATAAGGTTACTTTTGAACGGTCGCGAACGATGATTCCCTGATCAACCAAAGTGTCATAAATTTTGGTTGCATCGGTAACGGCTGCTAAGATAAAATTTGCATCAGATGGGTAAACTTTTGTTACCAGATTTAGGCCATTTAATTCAGTCGCTAATCGTTCTCTTTCTGCTACAGATTCTTTGATCCAATCGTTCACTTGTGTGATGTTTTTTATCGCTTCAAAAGCGAGATCTTGCGTAGCCTGATTGATGTTGTAAGGAGGCTTTATTTTGTTCAAAACATCAATCACTTTTGTTGATGAAAATGCCATGCCCAAACGTAAAGCTGCGAGTCCCCAAGCCTTGGAAAAAGTTTGCAAAACAACGAGGTTTCCATACTCAGTTAATTCCTGAATAAAGGTCTTTTGTTTTGCATAATTAATGTACGCTTCATCGATTACAACGATACCTTTAAAGTTGGCTAAAATCGTTTCAATATCTGTTCGGTTTATAGAATTTCCTGTTGGATTATTTGGCGAACAAATGAAAATTATTTTCGTGTTTTTATCGATGGTTTCTGCAATCTTTTCTAAATCTAATTGAAAGTTTGGAAGCAGACTTACTTTGCGGATTTCTACGTCATTTATGTTGGCAGAAACTTCATACATTCCATAAGTTGGAGGCAAAATAATTACATTGTCTTTCCCCGGATTACAGAAGGCGCGGTATAACAAATCGATAGCTTCATCGCTGCCATTTCCCAAAAAGGTATTTTCGATGGGCACACCTTTAATTTTGCTGATCGCATCTTTCAAATCCAGTTGTAATGGATCTGGATAGCGGTTATAATTTGCTGGCAAAGGCGAGCCGTAACTGTTTTCGTTGGCGTCTAGAAAAATAGATGCCTGACCTTTAAATTCGTCCCGTGCTGTAGAGTAGGGGCGAAGGTTCTTTATATTTTCTCTTACTAATTCGTTAATGTCCATGTTATTTAAAATGATTGCATAGATTTTATTCTTTTCCTGCGGTTTGATTACACTGATTAAGTGATTGCACAATTTTTTCCTTGTTTCCTAACTTTAGACTCCGGACTTCAGACTCCGGATTCAAAACTCAATCTAATACTTACCGCATTTTTGTGTGCTTCCAGCCCTTCAGCTGCTGCTAGTGTCTCCACTGTATGGCCTATATTTAATAAGCCGGTTGTTGAGAGGTGCTGAAAGGTTATTTTCTTTACAAATGCATCTAAGGATACGCCGGAATATGCTTTTGCAAAACCACTTGTAGGCAGCGTATGGTTTGTTCCGGAAGCATAATCACCCGCACTTTCTGGAGTAAGATTGCCCAAGAATACAGATCCTGCATTGATTATCAGCGGAATAAGGATTTCAAACTGCTCTGTAGCCAATATAAGGTGTTCAGGTGCGTATTCGTTCGAATAATCCATCGCCTGGTTTAGGTTTTCTACTAAAACTACATAAGAATTTGCGATAGCTTTCTCGGCTATGGCTTTTCTAGGTAGTATATTAAGCTGATTTTCAATTTCTTTTATTGTTTCAGCTACGATCTGATTTGATGTGGAGACTAATATTGCCTGACTATCAATACCATGTTCTGCCTGTGCTAGTAGATCTGCAGCAACGAATGACGGATTGGCAGTCTCATCTGCAATCACCAAAACCTCTGATGGACCCGCTGGCATATCAATAGCAACTTTATTTTGTACCATTGTTTTGGCTATTGTTACGTACCTGTTGCCTGGTCCGAAGATCTTATAAACCAGCGGGATTGTTTCCGTACCGAAGGCCATTGCAGCAACAGCCTGGGCGCCTCCAGCCAGGTAGATTTTGTCTATACCCAGAAGAATAGCACAGTAAGCCAGGTAGCAGTTTGTTTTGCCATCAGCTTGCGGTGGAGAGCAAACTACAATCTCTTTACAGCCTGCAATTATTGCCGGGGTAGCCAGCATTAAAAAGGTACTTGGTAGTACTGCGGTTCCGCCCGGAATATATAAGCCCACCTTTTCTATCGCCCTGGATTCTCTCCAGCAGACAACACCAGGCATCGTTTCTATTTTCTCTTCAACTTTAGCTTGTGACTGGTGAAATCTAAGGATGTTTTGATGCGCTGTATCGATTGCTTTTTTAGCCTCAAGTGGAATTGTTGACGCAATGATTTTCAATTCTTCAGCATCTAAAAAAAGCTTGCTTAATTCAACTTTATCAAACGTTTTCGCGAAATTAAAGAGTGCTTTATCTCCATCATTTTTGACTGTTTCAATGATGGCTGTAACGCGTTCTTCAATCAGTTTATCGTCTTCAATTTGCCTCGAACAAAGCTCTTTTATTTTTTGATTAGATAAATCTCGGTAGTTGTAGATTTTCAATTGGTTATGACTTTTAATTAACTAATAGTTAATATTAATATGTATGATTTTGCGACTATATTAGGTGATTATCTTTTCAATTGGCATCACTAAAATACCCTCTGCGCCTGCAGCTTTAAGGCTGTTAATCTTATCCCAAAAATCTTCTTCGGCAATTACAGAATGAACCGCAACCCAATCCGGTTCGAACAACGGAACTACTGTAGGACTTTTCACTCCCGGTAACAAATCCACAACTTTTTGAAGGTTATCTTTTGATACATTTAACACTACGTATTTATTAGATTTGGCACTTAATACGGAGCGAATTCTTTGCAGTAATTCTGCTACCTCAGGGTTGGATGCAATTGATTTATTGCCGATCAAAATTGCTTCAGATTGCATTACATCTGCGAATGGTTTAAGTCCATTACTCTTCAATGTTCCTCCAGTAGAAACGATGTCGAAAATGGCATCACTTAAACCTAAACCCGGACCAATTTCTACCGAACCAGAAATAGTTCTAACATCAGATTTTATTCCTTTTTCTGCTAAGAATTTTTCGAGAATAACCGGGTAAGATGTGGCGATTGCTTTACCATTTAGTTCTTCGAGATTTTGAATATCACTGGTAGCCTGTACAGCAATCTTAAGTGTGCATTTTCCGAATCCCAGTTTTTGCAGATAGCTTACTTCTGCTTTAGTTTCTACAATTACATTTTCGCCTACAATACCCAGATCGGCAATGCCATCCTGAACATATTCGGGAATATCGTCATCTCTAAGGAAAAGGATTTCTAATGGGAAGTTGGTAACAGTTGAAATGAGTGAACTTTTGTAGTTTTCAAAGGTAAGACCACAGTTTTTTAATATTTCAACGGATTTTTCGTTTAACCTACCCGATTTCTGGATAGCAATTTTAAGTGTTTTCAAAGTATTGAATATAGAGTGAACAAGAAAGTAATTTACGGAAAAAAAGTTTTGAAGTACAAAACAAACATATCATATCGCCTAACGGCGATGGTGCAAATGTAAGTGATGGTTCAAAGTTAAGTTCATAAATTTATTTCTGCCAATATCAATGCTTTAGCTGACTAGCGCTGGCAAATATAGTGTTTGAAACCGTAAATCAAAAAATAATGGCACTTAATTTGCCATTTATATTTCGTTAGATAATTAAATCTATTTTTGCTTAAAAACGACGTGTTGAAAAACTTACGCTTTCTTATTATCCCCTTTATCATATGTATTTCGGCCTGTAACTGGTTTAAATCACCACCCGAAATTGGAAAAGTACTCTCAGAGCACTTTAACAACAAGATTTACAAAGATTTCGATACGGTTGCATACGATAGCATCTTCGTTAAAACTCTTGATAGTCTTTCAAAAGGTTTTATCAATCCTAAAACGGTTAGGGCATTTTATGATGAAAACCACCGCGAACCTAGGTTGGTTACAAAATTCTACACTAATGGGGAGCTAGATTCCCTTACTGCTTACCTGGAGAATAGCAAAGTACATGGTTTTAATCCGCAAATATTTAAGGTTGATCAGATTAAAGCCCTTTTAAAGGAACTTTCTGATAATCAATTCACAAAGGTAGAAGATACCTATCCTGTTATTGCTAAGCTGGAAGCGCTATCTGCTAATGCTTATTTAAATTATAATAATTTTCTTAAATATGGGGTGGTGAATCCGCGGAATATCTTTTCAAGGTATTATATAAAGGTCAAGCGCCCGGATAGTGCCGGAATGATCAGATTGCTTGCTTCAGAAAGCATTCTAGACACTTTAAGGGCTGTTCAGCCATCATCTGCGCAATACAAGGGCTTGCAACGGGCTTACTTAACCGCTAGCACGGAGAACGAAAAACGAATTTTACTATTAAACATGGAGCGCTTCCGCTGGAAAATGCCGGAAACTGGATCCAATTATGTACAGGTTAATATCCCCGATTTTAAACTCACCTGGTTCGATAAAGCTGATACCGTAATTAGCATGAAAGTTTGTGTAGGTGGAAAGCGCGAAAACGGCTATGAAGAGAAGTTAAAAGCCTTTGCAAAATCAGGTAATTTGGACGACAAACCGAAGAACCATGAGACGCCGTTATTGTTTAGTAAAATCAATTCTATCCAGGCTAATCCGGTGTGGAATATTCCGGTAAGTATTGCGCAAAGTGAGATCTATTGGATGGCCAGAAAAGACCCTTATTATTTGTCGAATAGCAACATCAAAGTTTACTATAAAGATAAGCTGATTGGTGAGCCGGATACCATCAATTGGAATCGATATTCGAGGGATAAATTACCCTTCAAATTTAAGCAAGGATCGGGTAACGGAAATGCGCTTGGAAAGTTCAAATTTATCTTCGATAATGGCTCTAGTATTTACCTTCATGATACCAATAATAAGAATGGTTTTAACCTGAGTAACCGCGCGATAAGTCATGGCTGTGTGCGCGTGGAAAAGCCATTAGAATTTGCCGAAAAATTAGTTGGTGATAGTTATACTTACGACAAATTAAGAGCAGAAGTTGACCTTCCTCCCATTGACAGTGCACACGTGAAATGGTACAAGAAAAGATTGGCTGCAAAGGCAGATACCACAAAGGCCTTTCAGTTAAAACCAGCTTGGTTCGGACCTAAAAAAGCAGTGCCATTATTGATCACCTATTTCACAGCCTGGGCACAAAATGATCATATCGAGTATCGTCCGGATGTTTATCAAATGGATGAAAAGCTCTGGGTAGCAATGAAGAAGTTTAGGTAGGTATTGTTATTAGGTATTAAGAAAGTTACCAAGCAGTTTCTATTTTGATAGGAGTCTTATAGCTTTATGTTATCAAATTAATCGTTGAATGTTTATGCTTGGAAGGCCGGATAATTTCATAGGCGGTGTAAGTAAAAGACTGATTGTTGCTAAGTTTTTCGGAATATTACCGAGCGATTAATATGCTTATCAAAGCACTTTGGTACCGGAATGATGTTTTATACAAATTTTGCGGTGTCGTTCAATCGAAGAAAATTTTTTAGTAAATTTGTGTTATTCTTACGCAAATCAAAATGATCAATCAAAATATTAAAATCGCTGTTGATGCCATTGTTTTTGGCTATGAGAAGGGAACGCTGTATGTAATTGCAGTACAGCAGCGTTTTGGCGAACTCGCAAATCGATGGGTTTTGCCTGGTGGTTTTATTAAAAATGATGAACCTTTATTGACTGCTGTAGAGCGAGAACTCAAAGAAGAAGCAGGAATCACTGTAAATTACCTGGAACAGTTAGGTACGTTTGGTGATGACATTAATCGGGATGAAAGATTTAGGGTGATCTCTGTGGCATACTTCGCTTTAGTAAATCCCCAAAATTTTATCTTAAAAGCGGATACCGATGCTAAAGACGCAAAGTGGTTTCCGCTAAATCAATTACCACCACTGGGATATGACCATAATGAAATGGTGAAGCTGGCCCATCAGCGGTTAAAAAGTAAGTTGACTTATCAGCCGATCGGATTCGACCTTTTAGATCAGGAGTTTTTATTCTCAGATCTGGAAAACCTGTATTGTTCAATTCTCGAACGAGACATTGATAGAAGAAATTTCAGGAAAAAAATTCTGAGTTTCGGAATTGTGAAAGAAACTAATAAGGTGGTAAAGATAGGAGCTAGCGGCAGACCAGGTAAACTTTTCGTGTTCGATAAGCCGAAATATAATCAGCTTTCAAAAGAAAATTTTCAGTTTGACATTAGGTTTGCGTAAAAAAAACACAAATTATTTTTTGTATTCTAAAAATGATTTCTATATTTGTGTAAATAATACGCAAATATATGTTGAATTTAGATCCGAGTTTCAATCCGCTAGGCGAAAACAACTCAATAGCCCACCAATCTTTTTTATTCGCAGGTGGCGAACCGCATATCAAAATCACTAATGATTTTAATCAGGATGAGCCAGTTACCATCACGCAAAGGATTAATTCCTTCAATGATTTAGGGCTGATCTGCATCACTGTTGACGCCCTGAAAAGGATGGTTGTTAAGGAAATTCACCTCTATATTCCCTACTTCCCGGCCGCTCGTCAAGATCGGGTGATGATTCCCGGTGAACCACTCTCTGTAAAGGTTTATGCAGATATCATTAATGCATTGAAACTGGCGAGTGTTACCGTTTTCGATCCACACAGTGAAGTAACTCCAGCATTGCTTAATAATTGTATCACTATATCCAATCATGAATTCATTAAAAAAGTGATTGAGGAAATTGGCCCCGATGTGAAGCTCATCTCTCCTGATGGTGGTGCTTTGAAAAAGATCTATAAAGTCTCTGAGTTTTTAGGTGGAGCAGAGGTGGTAGAATGTTCAAAAAGCAGGGATGTTAAAACGGGAAGGCTTTCTGGCTTTAAAGTATATGCCGATGACCTGGGTGGTGCTGATTGCCTAATTGTAGATGATATTTGCGATGGCGGAGGAACGTTCAACGGTTTAGCAGAAGCACTTAGGGCAAAGAATGCTGGTAAACTTTACCTAGCCATTAGCCATGGTATTTTCAGCAAAGGTTTTGATGAACTGAGTAAATATTTCGAGCAGATTTTCACAACAGATTCAATTAAAAGTGTGGACCATACAGGGGTAACACAAATCAGGTTGCAGGATCTTCAGGCTTAAATCTATCACACACCAAATCCTTAACACATGAAAAGCAAACGCATTCACAGCGCACTATTTGGTTTGGCAGTTGGCGATGCAATGGGGGTTCCTGTTGAATTTCAATCGAGAGCATATTTATTACAACATCCGGTTAAAAAAATGGAGGGTTATGGTACCCACCGTCAGCCGAAAGGTACCTGGAGTGATGATAGTTCGCTTACCTTTTGTTTAGCGGAAAGCCTTTGTAATGGTTACGACTTGAAAGATATTGCACAAAAATTTCTGAAATGGTATCGTGCCGAAATCTGGACGCCACATGGTGAGGTATTTGATATCGGGATCGCAACCAGTAAGGCCATTAATGAAATTGCAAAGGGAACAGATCCTGTTCTATGCGGTGGTCATCAGGAGGCTGATAATGGAAATGGTGCCTTAATGCGGATTTTGCCAATGGTATTTTATCTTCAAAATGAAACTAATCTTCAGATCATATTTGAAAGGATTGAGCAGGTCTCTGCGATCACCCATGCACATTTCCGTTCTGTTTTTGCCTGCTTTATTTATGTTGTTTATGGATTGGAGCTGTTAAAAGGCTGTGATAAAAGGGCAGCTTACCAAAACATGCAGGTTGCAGTCAAGTATCTTAATTTAAAAAATGCATTCGACACTAAAGAAGTTGATCTTTTTAAACGAATTTTAGAGGGTGATATCGCTACCGTTGCAGAAAATGAAATTTATTCTTCTGGTTATGTATTACACAGTCTGGAAGCTAGCCTTTGGGTTATTTTGACCACTCAAACTTATGAGGATGCAGTGCTCAGGGCTGTAAATTTAGGAGACGACACAGATACCACGGCTGCAATTGCTGGCGGTTTAGCGGGAATGATTTATGGATTTGAAGGTATCCCTAAAGATTGGGTAAACCTGTTGGTGAAGCACTCAGAAATTGAGAAACTCTGTGATCAAATGGATAATAAGCTTTTAAAAAGACAGAAATACGATGTCACTGCAATAAAACAAACTGATCAATTCTTTTTCTTTTGGGAACATCAGCCTTCAGATGAGCTTACAAGATCTTGCCTTACGCAATGGTGGGATGCTCCGTTTACCGTCGAGGGAATTATATATAAAACCGCTGAACATTGGATGATGAGTAAGAAAGCAGAATTATTTAATGATCAGGATATCTTGGGTAAGATTTTGGAAGCTAATTCACCGGAAGCGGTTAAAAACCTCGGAAGGCAAGTCAGTAACTACGATGAGGCAATCTGGGCTGAAAACAGATATGAAATTGTGAGAGCGGGCAATTTTCATAAATTTAGCCAACATAAAGCGTTAAAGGATTACCTGATTCATACAGGAGAAAAGATTTTAGCAGAGGCAAGTCCTGTGGATAATATTTGGGGCATAGGTTTGGATGAGGAGAACCCGGATGCGAGGAATGTTCATCAATGGAAAGGATTAAATCTTTTAGGCTTCGCTTTAATGGAAGTTCGCGACCAGGTCAATTTTGAATTGTAAGTCATTAATTCCAGATTTTAAATTGTGACTTAACAACCTGAAATAAGGTGTATAAATAGCAGAAATGGACAGAACATTGGTAATAGGAGATATACATGGCGGTTTAAAAGCCTTAACTCAGTTATTTGAACGTGCTGAAGTATCGACAACTGATCGATTGATTTTTTTAGGTGATTATGTGGATGGATGGAGTGAATCGGCCCAGGTAATCGATTACCTTTTGCAGCTTGAGCAAACTCATTCCTGTATTTTTATCAAAGGCAATCACGATGCCTGGTGTATTGATTGGCTGGCTAAGGGAATTGTTGATGAAGTTTGGTTTGCACACGGCGGGAAATCGACTATGGAAAGCTATAATGGCTTGTCGAAATCTATCAAACAGCAACACCTCGATTTTTTTGGACGCCTGCAGGATTATCACGTCGATCAACAAGCTAATTTATTTATTCACGCTGGATTTTCGTCCATGCATGGTCCGGCGAAAGAGCGCTATTCTTCCAACTATTCATGGGATAGAACACTTTGGGAAATGGCCCTAACCGTTGATGATCAGATCGACAAGGACTCGCCCCGCTATCCAAAACGTTTACGCCTTTATCACGAAATATATATCGGGCATACGCCAACGCTCTATTATGGTGTTGATGTACCCATGCAAGGCAGCAACGTTTGGAATGTTGATACCGGAGCCGCTTTTACTGGCAAACTGAGTTGCCTGGACCTTCAAACTAAAAAATTCTGGCAAAGTGATGCGTTGCCAGGTCTCTATCCAAATGAGAGGGGACGAAATAAGCATTAATAAATTCAATAAAAACCATAAATATAAATATCATGAATCCATTATTATTAACCGACGGATACAAAGTAGATCACCGCAGGCAATATCCAGACGATACCACGCTGGTTTATTCAAACTGGACACCAAGAAAAAGCAGACTAGATCAGGTAAGCCATGTTGTTCTTTTCGGTTTGCAATACTTTATTAAAAAATATATTATAGAAGATTTTAATCAAAATTTCTTTCAACAGCCTAAAGAGGAGATTTTAAGAAAATATGCCAGAAGGATTAACAATTATCTTGGTGAAAATTTAGTAGGAACGCAGCACATAGCAGATTTACATGACCTAGGCTACATCCCGATGGTTTTCAAATCGTTGCCAGAAGGTGCCGAAGTGCCACTTAGAGTACCAATGTTTACCATGTACAACACTTTGCCAGCATTTTTTTGGCTGACTAATTATTTCGAAACGCTTTTATCAGCTGTGGTATGGTTGCCTTGTAACTCTGCTACTATTGCGAAACAATACCGCGCAATTATGGATAAATATGCCGCTGAAACATCATCGGTACCAGAATTTGTGGATTGGCAGGGACACGATTTTTCGATGCGTGGAATGGGCGGAATCGAAGCGGCGGTGACATCAGCAGCTGGCCACTTGCTAAGTTTTACAGGAACAGATACCATTCCGGCAATCGATTTTCTGGAAGAATACTATAACGCAAATTCGGATGATGAACTAATTGGCGGTTCTGTTGCAGCAACAGAGCACTCTGTAATGTGTATGGGAACAAATACCGGCGAATTGGAAACCTTTAAAAGACTAATTTTAGAAGTTTATCCAAAAGGCATTGTATCCATCGTGTCAGATACCTGGGACTTATGGAAAGTACTGACCGTTTATTTGCCAGCGTTAAAAGATGACATTGTTGCACGGGAAGGAAAAGTAGTCATCAGGCCAGATTCCGGCGATCCGGTAGATATCATCTGTGGAAATCCGAACGGCAAAGATGAGAACGAGAAAAAAGGTGTAATTGAGCTACTTTGGGATGTTTTCGGTGGAAAGACAAATGATAAAGGATACAAAGAACTGGTTCCGCAGATTGGCGCTATTTATGGTGATAGCATTACAACTGAACGAGCCACCCAAATTTGCGAACGTTTAAAAGCAAAAGGTTTCGCTTCCACCAATGTGGTTTTTGGCATTGGTTCTTTCACTTATCAATACAATACCCGTGATACCTTTGGTTTCGCTATGAAAGCTACTTATGGCGAAGTTGGTGGTGTTGGACGCGAAATTTTTAAAGACCCGATTACGGATGATGGCACTAAAAAATCTGCAAAAGGTTTACTGCAAATTTTTAAAAATGCAGCAGGCGAATATGAATTAAAAGATCAGTGTACCTGGGAAGAAGAAGCACAAGGCGAATTAAAAGAAGTTTTTAGAGATGGTAATTTATTGATCGATTATTCTCTCGCTGAAATTAGAGAAAGGCTAAAGAATAGTTAACTTCGCCAAGTTTTTAACCGACCAGCATAATGTTGGTCGGTTATTGTATGAAAGATACGTTAAAAAATGCAAGAAAATCCAACCTTTAATCATCAGGCTGATATTGTAAATAGTGCCGTGAGGTTTATTAACTCGTGGTTTAAGCAATCCAAATCCATTACAGCAGAATTAAGCGACTTTTTTATTCTGCCCGGCGGTAAGGTGATTGGGAAAGATGTTATCATCGCCAGATTAAAAGGAATCTTTGGACAAGCTGACGAATACGTGGGTGGAAGATATGACATTATTGATGTGCATTTTGAGTTATTAAGCGAAGGAAAAGGAATGGGATTTGTAGAGGGGGTTGTTGGCTTTAGGTCAATGTTAAAGAAACAGTCCAAAATAGTTAGCGGTCCTTTCAAATTGTATTTCGCATTGCAGAATGGCCAATGGAAAATTGTAAACATCGAGTTTCCGGGTTTTGCCTATTAAAATCATTTGAAGTAACATCGATAAAATAAATAGGGAATTTGATACCCACTTCCATAATTTTTCTATCTTTGGTTTTTAATGAATTTCCTTTATCCGGGCTTTCTTTTCGCACTATTATCGGTTGCAATTCCGGTCATCATTCATTTATTCAATTTTCGAAAATTTAAAAAGGTTTATTTCTCTAATGTTCAGTTCTTAAAAGAAGTAGAACAACAAAATTCGTCGAGAGAAAAACTTAAAAACCTACTTATTCTCTTTTCCAGGATTCTGGCAATTATCTTTTTAGTGCTTGCCTTCGCACAGCCTTACCTCCCAATAAATGCGCAAAAAAGCAATTTGCTCAACAATGCAGTGAGTATTTATATCGATAATTCTTACAGTATGGAAGCTGTGAATAAAGATGGTAGCCTGTTGGATGAAGCAAAGAGAAATGCAAAACAGCTTGTTAAAGGCTTTGGGATTAATGATCGTTTTCAACTACTAACCAATGATTTTGAAGGCAAACATCAGCGGCTTTTAAACGAGGAAGAATTCTTAAAGGCGCTTGATGATGTGAAAATCTCTGCGACTGCGCGCAATCTGCAGCAAATTTTAAACCGACAGGAAAATGTTTTGAGCGGTCCGGCCAATAAATACAGTTTCATCATATCAGATTTTCAAAAAAACATTACTACAGCTAAAAAGCTGGCCACAAATCCAGAGATCCAATATTCTTTTCTAAAACTAAATGCCACTGCACTGGCCAATATTGCCGTAGATAGCGTATGGATGTTATCTCCAAACCATCAGCCAGGTGCAAATGAGAGATTGGTGGTTCAACTTAGAAACTATTCGCAGGAAACTGCTGAAAATATTCCCTTAAAATTAACAATCAATAATCGGCAGAAGGGCTTGGGAGCGGTTTCCATCCCGGCAGAAAAAACGGTTCGGGATACCTTAAATTTTTCTGGCTTAACGGCGGGCTGGCAAAAAGGAATCGTAAGCATTAAAGATTTTCCGGTGACGTTTGATGATACTTTGTCTTTCAGTTTTAAGGTGGATAAGAGTCTGCCGGTACTCAGCATCAATGGTTCTACTGCCGGAAATTACATTGCAGCACTTTTTGGCGCTGATAGCTACTATGTGCTTACCGAAAATTCTGAACAAAATGTCAACTATAATGCGTTCGCCAACTATCGTTTAATTGTGCTTAACGGATTGCAAAATCCATCAACAGGGTTGGCCCAGCAATTAAAAACCTATTTGAATGCAGGTGGTTCGGTAGTTGTATTTCCAGATTTGGATGCAGATATTAAAGTATACAATTCGTTTTTGGCAGCTTTATCATTACCAGCAGTTCAAGAAGTAACTAAAGGGGAAACTAAAGTCGATCAAATTGATCTTCAGCATCCAATCTTTAAAACGGTTTTTGAGGAAATTCCTAAAAATCTGGATTTACCAGCGGTGAGCAGATATTATTCTTTTATAGAAAGGAACGCAGTTAATAAAGAAAGTATTTTATCACTACCTGGCAGCAAACTCTTCTTCGCTAAATATGGTATAGGCAATGGATCGGTATTTCTATCTGCAACAGGCCTAAATGCAACTGATGGAAACTTCGCCCGTCACCCGGTTTTTGTACCGTTGATGTACCGGGTTGCCTTGAGTGGCGGTTCAGAAAGTTCGCTATATCATTATCTGGGAAGCGAAAATGTTTTATCCGAAAAAAAAATTGCATTAGGTAAAAATCAGACATTAAAGTTAACAGCTAATCGCTTTGAGAGCATCCCGGAAATTCGCCAGGCAGATGGCAAAACCCTTATTTACACCGCTGACCAGGTTAAAAATGCAGGTTTCTATAACCTCAGTCTGGCAGACTCCACACTAGCGGTTTATGCTTTTAATAGCGGTAGAGCGGAATCAGATATGCATTACTTCAGCAAATCCGATTTGAGTGATCTCGCGGGAAGAAGTAATTTAAAAGTTTTTGATACAGATCAAGATGCTGTAAAAAGCACTGCCGGTGCTGATAAAATCGGACAAACCTTATGGAAACTATGCTTAGTTTTGTCGCTGATTTTTATCGGAGCAGAAATTCTCCTTATCCGATTTTTTAACAACAATAAAAAAACAATATGAATCTCCTGGTTAAAAATGTAATCATTGCCGATCCGCAAAGCAGTTTCAACAAACAAGAATGCGATGTGAGGGTGGTTGATGGTCAAATTCAAAACATAGGTAAATTAACAGCCAATCAAGATGAAACCGTTTTTGAAGCAGCAGGTGCTTTTTTAACGCCAGGTTTTTTTGACTTGAATTGTGTGGCTGGCGATCCAGGTTTTGAAACGAAAGAAGATATTCAAACACTAACCAATGCTGCAAAAGCTGGCGGTTTTACCGGCTTAGCACTATTGCCACAGGCAAATCCGGTTGTGCAATCAAAATCTCAGGTAGAATATATTCTAAACAAAGCCAAGAATAATCTGGTTGATGTTTTACCTGTGGGCGCAATAAGTCAGAATCGCGAAGCAAAGGAACTGGCCGAATTGTTTGATATGCAACAGGCGGGTGCAGTTGCTTTTTCTGACGGCGATCGCGCTTTACAAGACGACGGTTTTATGAGCAGGGCACTCCAGTATGCGAAGGGTTTTGATGCCCTATTAATGGTTTACCCGGAAAATAAATCCATTGCAGGTAAATCTCAAATTAATGAGAGTAAAAATTCTGTGCTTCTGGGGATGAAGGGTTTACCGGCATTGGCAGAAGAGATGCACATAGCCCGCGATCTCTTTTTAGCTACTTATAACGAGACGAAAATCCATATCAGTAATATTTCTACAGCTGGTGCGGTGGCGTTGATTCGGAAAGCAAAGCGAGATGGCGTTCAGGTTTCTTGCGATGTTACGGCGCATCACCTGGTTTTTACAGAAGAGCTGCTGGCTGATTTTGACAGCAATTATAAAGTTAAGCCACCACTGAGGAGCAAAGCTGATATTAAAGCGCTAATTGCAGGTTTAAAAGATGGAACGATTGATGCAATTACATCTCAGCACCGTCCGGAAGAAATAGAATTTAAAAATGTAGAATTCGAAATCGCCCATTATGGGATTATCGCTCTGCAAACTGTGCTGCCACTATTGCTTAAAGCTGGTTTAGATACCGGTTTAATCGCTGAGAAATTGGCCATTAATCCGCGTAAATTATTAAATTTAGCCATTCCGGTGATTGCAGAAGGGGAGAAAGCAAACTTTACCGTATTCAACCCAACGGAGAAATGGCAGTATAATGCAAAAAATAACTTCTCGAAATCGGCAAATAGTCCGCTTTTGGGCACAGAGCTTACTGGGAAAGCGGTTTTGGTATACAATAATAATCAGTTTAAAGAGGGTTGAAAGCTAAAAGACTAAAGCTGAAAGGTTAAAGCTAAGATTAACATAACAAGGTAAAGCAATTTTCCAGGGCTTGATACTTAATACTAAATACTTGATACTAACAATATGGATAATAGAGTAAAAAAAGCGCTGGTCGCCTCATTAAATAAATACGCTGAAGTTGCAGCGATTAACGTAGAAGGGTTCGAAAAGGAATTATTGGCTTCATTTGAGCTTGATGTAAACTTTTTAGACAAAGCCACTGCTTTCGATGCGGTTTTTGATTCACACCCAAAATTCGAAGAATTACGCGAAGTATTTTTCGATTTGTTGATGGTGAATTTCTTCAGCAGTGATGTGCAAAAGCTGGAAGATGATTACTTAGAAAGTGACGAGTGGGCCAATATTGAGGAAGAAACTATTGATAGGGGAACAGAATTGTTAAACCTTTTGCTTTATATTAAAGAATGTAAAGATGAAGATATTGATCCTGAATTAGGCGATTTCTTAAAAGAGTTCTTGTTGGTAGAGGATGATGAGTTTCAGGATGAATTTGAAATTTATGAAGAGATGATCAGCAATCAGCAGCTGGCAGAAAGTAGCGTAGAAGAAATTTGTAACACTGCGCCAACGTTAAATATCAGTGAAGAAATGCAGGATCTTTTTGTTCCGTTTATGATATTTTTCCTTGATGTGGAAGGCAGTGCCACCACCACGAAAGAAATAATTCAATTTAGTAGTAACAAATCATTCGATTCTGCGACTTATATATTAATTACAACAATCAATAGCTAAATTAAATACTCATTATTATGGACAAAAGTGCTCACATCTCCCAATTATCCCTTAAATATGGTTTCATATTAGCGGCTGTTTCAGTGGCAATCTCGCTAACCATGCATTTCATCAATCCGGTTTTAATTTATACCAACGTAGCCGCGTCGATTGGTATTTTTGTGGTTTTTATTGCTCTTCTGGTTATTTCAGGAATCAATATCCGTAAAGAAATAGGTGGTTTCTGGACATTTGGAGAGGCTTTTAAAGCTTTTTTGATTATCTCTTTAATCCTGGCAATAACGGCAACACTTTACAATTTCATATTAATGAAATTTATCGATCCTGATCTTCCGGCTAAAGCGGCAGCAGCGATTGAAGATGCGCAAAGGGCTATGATGGCTAAATTTGGCTTAGGTAATGATGAAATAGATGAAGCAATGGCTAAAGCTGGTAATATGCAAGAAAAACTTGCGCCAAGTTTTAAAAATACTTTTACCAGTTTCGGTGTTTCTATCGCCTCTTATGGTGTAATCTCGTTGATTTTATCGGCAATTTTGAAAAAGAAACCTCCTGTTACTTTTAATACCTTCCCAACAGAAGCTTAACCGTTTTACAATATAATTTTGAAAATGATTTCTGGTGGAAATTAAATCATACTTCAGATAATTAGTAATATGATCAATAATAGCGAAATGAGAGAAAAGATTAAACTCGGCTAAACATAGTTTTTAAAAGAATGGTATCTTATAAAGCTAAAAACGATCAGTATCTAGTTTTTTCTGATCAGAAAAAGATTGTTAAAGTAGCCGCCTAGGACATAAAATTATAATAAAATCAAAATTTTTGAACGTGCAGGTTTTATCATTTAATTTGATGAAATTTGCACGTTTTAATTTTGAACTGGATTTGGTTGGGGAAATCTCAAATCTAAGATCTCAAATCTCAAATCACTAATGGATATATCAATTGTAGTACCCTTATTTAATGAAGATGAATCTTTGCCAGAATTAACGGCATGGATTGATAAAGTAATGACAGACAATCAATTCAGCTATGAAATTGTGTTGGTTGATGATGGAAGTACAGATAAATCCTGGGAAGTAATCGAAGGTTTAAGGTTGCAGAATCCGGCAATAAAAGGGATAAAATTCAGAAGAAACTATGGTAAATCTGCTGCTTTAAATGTTGGTTTTGAAGCTACTCAGGGTGATGTGGTCATCACTATGGATGCCGATTTGCAAGATAGTCCAGATGAAATCCCCGAACTTTATCGCAGGATAAAGGAAGAAAAATTAGACCTGATCTCTGGCTGGAAAAAGAAAAGATACGATCCGATCACCAAAACTGTTCCTACTAAATTATTTAATGCGGCTACACGCAAAATGAGTGGGATAGAGCTGAATGATTTTAATTGCGGATTAAAAGCTTATAGAAGCGATGTCATTAAAACAATAGAAGTTTATGGAGAAATGCACCGTTACATCCCGGTAATTGCCAAATGGGCTGGTTTTAATAAAATTGCCGAGCAAGTGGTAGAGCATAGGGCCAGGAAATATGGTACTACAAAATTTGGTTTTAGCCGGTTTATTAATGGCTTCTTAGATTTGCTTTCCATTTTCTTCGTGGGCAAATTTGGTAAACGACCAATGCACTTCTTCGGTTCTTTGGGCGTATTAAGCTTTTTCCTCGGCATTATTATGTCGCTATATACTTTAATTGAAAAGCAATACTTAATCTGGAATGGGCTGGCTTATCGCGATGTAACACAACAACCTCTTTTTTACCTGTCTCTGGTTGCCATTGTTGTAGGTTCACAAATGTTTCTGGCTGGTTTTATCGCAGAATTACTATCTAGAAATGCACCAGAAAGAAACCAATACTTAATCGAAAAAGAACTTAAATAAGCTTAAAGACTAAAGCTTAAAGCAAAAAACGCTTTGGTCTTTAGTCTTTCCGCTTTCAGCTCCAAGACATGTTTTTCTCAATCATAATTCCACTTTATAATCGTCCGCAAGAAATTGATGAGCTATTATATACCTTAACTAAGCAAACTTATTTACAGTTCGAGGTGCTGGTGATTGAAGACGGTTCCGTTCATGATGCAAAAGCTATTGTTGCTTCTTATGCAGATAGGCTGGATATTAAGTATTACTTTAAAGAAAACGCCGGACAAGGTTTTGCCCGGAATTACGCATTTGAACGGGCTTCTGGTGATTATTTCATCATTTTTGATTCGGACATTCTGGTACCGGCTGATTACCTTGAGATTGTAAAGAATTATCTTCATGAACACGAGCTGGATGCGTATGGAGGTCCTGATGCAGCACATGAAAGTTTTACGCCCGTTCAAAAAGCGATTAGCTATGCCATGACATCTCCGTTTACTACTGGTGGCATTCGTGGCAATAAGAAGCATGTAGGCCAGTTCCATCCACGCAGTTTTAATATGGGTGTTTCCCGAAGAGCGTGGGAACAAGTAGGCGGATTTATTTTAACCAGGTTGGGCGAAGATATTGAGTACAGCATTCGTATTCATGAAAACGGATTTAAGATTGGGTTAATTCCGGAAGCGAAAGTTTACCACAAGCGCAGAACCAGTTTTAGTCAGTTTTACAAGCAACTACACTTTTTCGGCAGGGCAAGAATCAATATTTACAAACATTTTCCAAAAGAATTAAAATTGGTCCATTTCTTTCCTGCAATTGCCACTGTAGGTATGATTGGGACATTCTTGCTAAATTTCATCTATCCGCCTTTGGCGTATATTTTAAATTTCATGGTAGTATTGTATTTTATGTTAATATTTTTTCACTCCTGGTCTGTAAATAAATCGTTAAAAGTTGCATTTTTGAGCATTATATCTTCATTCATCCAGCTAACCGCCTATGGTTTAGGTTTTATACAGGATTTATTTAAAAGGGTGATTTTCGAAGGAAAGAAGTAGGGAATAGAGATAATGGGAAATAGAGAATGGGAAATAGGGAAATAGGGAAATAGGGAATAGAGAATAGGGAATAGAGAATAGGGAATAGAGAATAGGGAATAGAAATAGGGGGAGAAGACAAGCATTGAACAATATGAGCGAAAACAAAACAACTAACGAACTGGAAAACTAAAATGATCAACTATCTAAAAGAAAGTACATTTGCTGTTAATGATGTGATCCGCAAGGCATGGAGTATTACTAGAAAACACTATTTCTCAATTGCTACACTCTGTTTTTTGATGTTTATCACGTTTTCAGTTTCAACGATCTTATCTAGTATATTGAAGGAAGTAGATTTATTCATCAGGATATTTATGTTGATTATATTCGTGCTTTTATATTTTACATTAAACCTAACCTTATTTAGGTATATTTTTCATCTTATGGACGACGAAGATGATGATATAATGATAGTAGATACTATTCCGACAAAATATCAAATTATAACCTTTTTAATGTGTTCGATATTGATTGTATTTATATTCGTTATCATTGGATTAATTCTTTTCGGAATACCATTTTCAATATATTACATTTTACTTAAAATGGGGCTTTTGGTTGCTGATCAGCAAAAATTTGAGTCTGTAGCCACGATTTTTCTTTTAATTGGTGCAACGGGTGCATTTATTGCTTTCGTTAGACTCTCATTTTTTCCGTTCTTTATCATAGATAGAAAAACATATAAGCTAAAGTTTAATGAGATGACTTTTTCGAATGCTTCTGGTTCGTTTTTTACCCGATTATTAAAGTCATTCATCTATTTATTCCAAAATTCATTTTCGGCTTTCAAACTCAGTTTAGCACTTACTAAGGGAAATTTCACTAAGTTATTGATGTTGTTAGCCACATTAGCCGCATCTTTATATCTATATGGCTATTTAAGGCAAACTGAAGTGTTAATTCCTGGAAAGTTATATGTCATCTTGCTGCTTCTAGTGTTTATATGTTTTATTATTGTACCTGTATCTGTAGTTGCTTTAACTGTAGCATATAGAAAGATGATGGAAGAATATAAGGGTGATGAGCATCCGGACATTTTGCATAACATCGTTTAACTTATGGGGGTTTCAGTAGATAAAATTCTAAGTAACTTAGGTAACTTCGCAGATCTTGGAAGACAGAGGGCTTTCGAACTCGGTAATCCATATTACTTCCAACTGGATGATGATGGGGATTATTGGCGTAAAGAAATGCCTGATGGACGATTATTTCTAGTTTTATTCGAAGTGAAGTATGATAACGAAGGACATCCTCTAGAAATTATTGATACTTTTAGCAAATTGCTCAACTAAATGTATGACTAAAAGAAATCTTTACGTCGTTACAGGGCCAAATGCTGCCGGGAAATCGAGTTTTATTCGAAGTAGGTTAAGTGATTTTGAGGATTTCGAGATAATCATGACTGATGTGTATCGGGAACGAACTAAAGAAGTTTTCTATACTGCCTTACAGAATCATCAGAACATCGTTTTTGAAACGGTTTTTAATAATTCTTCTTTCGGAAAATTTGTGGAAGATGCTAAGAAAGCTGGCTATCATACCAATTTAATTGTTCTATTTTTAAATAGTCCTGATCAATCACTTAAACGTGTAGCCATTAGATATCTGGAGCAAAGCGGCCTGGATATAACAAAAGGAAATGTGGATATAAACTTTCATGAGAATTTTAAAAATATAACATTCTATCACTATTATTTTGATCAGGTAGATTTCGTTTACACCGGGAACAAAGATAAAAACGAGAAAATAATGACACTCAGAGGATTAGAGCTTTACGGTTATCGTTCATGTAATCACCAGTTTATAAAAGCGTTTTCTAAGTACGCATTTCGAAATGATCGATTAAGTGAAGCTGCATTTAATATAATCAGCTTAAATGTTGATTTTCCAAATTAATGCGCTAAAAAATAATTACAACTATGGGATTCAAAGCAGCATTAAGTAGACCCTTTGCAGCATTTGCTGTTTGGCAAATTAACAAGTGGAAAAAAAATGCAGTTGCTGCTCAAGATAAGATTCTTCAAAATCTAATTGCTGAAGCTAAAGAAACTGCTTTTGGAAAAGACCATCAGTTTGCGAACATCAAGAACTACGACGATTTTAAAAAGGCTGTTCCGGTTCGGGATTATGAAGGATTAAAGCCATACGTAGATCGGGTTGTTGGTGGCGAAGCTGATGTACTTTGGAAAGGCAAGCCACTTTATTTTGCAAAAACATCGGGCACTACCTCGGGAGTAAAATACATTCCGCTTTCAAAAGAATCGATGCCTGAGCATATCAAAGCTGCCAGGAATGCCATTCTTACTTACATCCATGAAACCGGCAAGGCAGATTTTGTGAATGGGAAGATGATTTTTTTACAGGGAAGTCCGATTCTGAATGTGAAGAACGGCATCAATGTTGGGCGTTTATCTGGGATAGTAGCCCATCATGTACCAGCATATCTGCAAAAAAATCGCCTGCCATCTTACGAAACCAATATTATCGAAGATTGGGAAGAAAAGGTCGATGCCATTGTAGGAGAAACAATGCAGGAAAACATGACTCTCATTTCTGGTATTCCACCCTGGGTGCAAATGTATTTCGATAAGCTTTCAGAGAAATCCAATGGTAAAAAAATAGGGGAAATCTTTAAAAATTTCAGTTTGTTTATTTATGGTGGGGTTAATTTTGAACCTTATCGTGCCAAGATCGAGCAAAGCATAGGTCGTAAAATCGACTCAATAGAAACCTATCCGGCATCTGAAGGTTTCATCGCTTACCAGGATTCACAAGTTGATAAGGGCTTATTATTATTAGCCGATGCAGGCATCTTTTACGAATTTATTCCAGCAGATGAATATCACCATGATAACCCGAAGAGAATATCGCTTGAAGCGGTTCAATTAGAGGTTAATTATGCATTGGTGTTGAATACCAATGCAGGCTTATGGGGTTACAGTATTGGAGATACCGTTAAATTTGTTTCCAAAGATCCATACAAAATTGTGGTAACCGGACGTATCAAGCACTTTATTTCTGCCTTTGGTGAGCACGTGATTGGAGAAGAGGTAGAGCAGGCGTTGTTAAGCGTGGCGAATGAAGAAAAGGTAGAGATTACCGAATTTACGGTTGCGCCACAGGTAAATCCTCAAGACACTCCGCTGCCTTATCACGAATGGTTTGTAGAGTTTTCTTCAGCACCTAAAGATTTAGCTGCTTTTAGTAAAAAAGTAGATGAGGCTTTGCAAAAGAAAAACATTTACTACTTTGATTTGATAGAAGGAAACATCCTTCAACCATTAATTATACGTACGTTGCAGAAAGATGCTTTTGTAAATTACATGAAAAGTGAAGGGAAATTAGGCGGACAGAATAAGGTGCCGCGATTAAGTAATGATAGAAAGCTGGCGGATGAGCTAGGGAAGTATATTGTTAAATAGCCAAACGATAAAATTGTTAAATTGCTACATTGTTTGGCGTAAACTTAATCATGCTAAATTGTTCATTATATTACATCTATGCAATGGAAAAGAATTATTTACAATTAAATCAAATAACCGCCTATACCAAAGCTTTTCATTTGAGCAATTTAATTTGGAATTTAGTTACCAATTGGGATAGCTTTGCCAAATATACTATTGGACAACAATTTGTTGATGCAGTTGATTCAATATCTGCAAATATCGCAGAAGGCTTTGGTCGATACCATAAAAAAGATAAGGTAAAATTTTATTACTATAGTTTTGGTTCAGTGAAAGAATGTTTGGACTGGAATGAAAAAGCGAAAGTGAGAAAATTGATTAATGAAGAAACATACATAAAGATTTTTGCAACTTTGGAAACTTTACCAAAAGAGATTCACCAACTCATAAAATTTACTAACGAAAAGCTGAAGATTTAATTCATTAAAGCAAAGTTTTTTATAACAGGAGAAAGCAAAACAATTGTCCTATATAACTTAGCGCAATTATTTTAATACGAGGGAAAATAACAATTGAACAATATCACAATAAAACAATCTGTAAAACACATAACCATATTAGGTTCTACAGGAAGTATAGGTACGCAGGCCCTCGAAGTTGTTCGGGATAACCCAGGCATCTTTAAAGTTACTGTACTATCTGCATTGAAAAATGCTGAATTATTGATTCAACAAGCCAGGGAATTTAAACCTGATCTTGTTGTAATTTGCGATGAAAACCAGTATCCATACGTAAAAGAATCATTGGCAGGATTGCCTATAAAAGTATTGGCAGGCGAAGATGCGCTTTCTGAAGTTGCTGCATATCCAAAAAGCGACATTGTATTGACTGCATTGATGGGTTCAGTTGGCTTAAAGCCTACCATTTCGGCCATTAGAGCAGGTAAAAATATTGCACTTGCAAATAAAGAAACCCTAGTGGTTGCTGGAGAATACATCACTGCTTTGGCTACTGAACATCAGGTAAAGATTCTTCCGGTAGATTCTGAACATTCGGCAATCTTCCAGTGTCTGGTGGGGGAGGAGCAAAATGAAATCGAGAAGATTTACCTGACCGCATCCGGTGGGCCGTTTTTAGGAAAAGACAAAAATTTTCTTGCCAACGTAAAGAAAGAGCAGGCATTAAAACATCCAAATTGGGTAATGGGTGCTAAAATTACCATTGATTCTGCAAGTTTAATGAACAAGGGACTTGAAGTAATTGAGGCGAAATGGTTGTTTAATCTCGATGTAGATCAGATTGATGTAATTGTTCATCCGCAATCGATTATCCACTCTATTGTCCAATTTAGAGATGGTTCCATGAAAGCACAAATGGGTGTTCCTGATATGAAGTTGCCTATCCAGTACGCAATAAACTATCCCGACAGGCTAAAAAACAATTTTAAGCGTTTTAATTTTCTGGATTATCCAAACTTCAGTTTTCAGCAAGCTGACCTGGAAACGTTCAAAAATTTGGATTTGGCTTTCAAAGCTTTGAGAAAAGGCGGGAATATGCCTGCAATTTTAAATGCAGCAAATGAAATTGTGGTGGAGGCATTCTTAAAGGATAAAATTGGTTTCCTGCAAATGAGCGATGTAATTGAACAATGTATGGCAGAAATTAACTTCATTGAAAAACCTCAATTGGCTGATTATTTAGAAACTGACAAACATAGCCGTATCTTAGCCGGTGAATTAGTAACAAAAAGTGGTATTTAACATCTAAAATAAAATATTTAGTATAGCATATGAATGGATTGATTATGGCGGGGCAGCTGTTGCTCGGATTGTCTTTATTGGTAATATTACACGAATTGGGACATTTTCTGGCAGCAAGGGCGTTTGGAATTAAGGTAGAAAAATTTTACTTGTTTTTTGATGCATGGGGTTTTAAGCTCTTTAGTTTTAAAAAAGGTGATGTAGAATATGGCGTGGGATGGTTGCCGCTTGGTGGATATGTGAAAATTGCGGGGATGATTGATGAAAGTATGGATACAGAGCAAATGGCTCAGCCTGCTCAACCCTGGGAATTTCGCTCTAAACCAGCATGGCAGCGTTTAATTGTGATGCTGGGAGGTATTATTGTGAATGTGATCGTGGGGATTTTCATTTTCTGGATGCTTACTTTTAACGTTGGGCAAAACTATACCGTAAATGGGAAATTAACTGATGGAATCTCTGTAGGTACCTTAGGTAAAGAAATTGGTCTGAAAAACGGAGATCGGATTCTGGCGATAAATGGTAACAAGTTAATCAAATTTGAAGATGCCATTTCTAGTAAGGTATTGTTTGATGGTGCACAGCTTACTATTTTGAGAGGTAATCAAACCCTGTATGTTTCTGTTCCGGATACGATTTTAAACAAATTATCTAAAAACGATAAAGAGAACTTTATAAGTCCGAGGCTTAAAATGGGAAGCGTTGCATTAGTAACTGAACCGGATGAAAAAGCCGATAAGCAGTCTTTCCTGGATCGTATTTTTGGACGTAAATATGTAAAACCAGTATATCCGGCCTATTCTGCAGGAATTAAACCTGGCGACAGTGTATTGGCGGTAAATGGAAAGGCTATTACTTTCTTTGATCAGTTTAAAGAGGAAGTTTCAGCTAATAAAAATAAACAGATTTCGATTCATGCATTAAGGAAAGGAAAACCTGTTGATTTCAATTTAAAAGTAGGGCCTGAAGGAACCATTGGCATTGCGCCTAATTTTAAGTTACCAGAAACGGCTCATGTAGATTTTGGTTTCGCAGAATCTTTACCGGTAGGTGCAGGTATGGCCTGGAGTACATTTGTAGATAATGCAAAGGGAATTGGTAAAATGATTACCGGTAAATTAAGTGCCAGAAACATTAGCAGTCCGATAGGAATTGCAAAAGTTTATGGGAGCACTTTTGATTGGGTAAAATTCTGGACGCTTACGGGTTTAATTTCTATGGCATTGGCTTTCATGAATCTATTGCCGATTCCGGGCTTAGATGGAGGCCATGTGGTGTTTTTATTAATCGAAATGGTGCAACGGAAGCCGGTAAGCGAAAAAGTGCTAGAGAAGGCTCAGATTGTAGGTTTCGTGATTCTAATTTGTTTAATGGTGTTTGCTTTCGGTAATGATATTTTAAAATCTTTCGGTAAGTAAAATCAAATTTATATTATTGCCGCAGTTGTCTGGGTTAGTATTTAACCTAAACAACTGCGGCTTTTTAATTTTATACCACCATGAGTGAAGCATCAAAACAACCCAACTATTTTGAATTTTACGAATTGCCTGTTCAGTTTAATCCTGATCAAAATATTGTAAAAACCAAATTCTACGCCTTCAGCAAGAAGTATCATCCGGATTTTTATGCTAACGAAAGCGAAGATAAGCAGCAGGAAGTGTTGGAGTTGTCTACATTGAACAATAAGGCTTATCAAACCTTAAGCAATGCTAAAAAGCGCTTAAAATATGTGCTGGAACTAAAGGGGATTGTTGCAACGGATGAAGGATATCAGTTGCCTCAGTCGTTTTTAATGGAGATGATGGATGTTAATGAAGCTTTGATGGATCTGGAGTTCGATCCGGATGCTGAAAAACTGGCTCAGGTTGCATCGGAAGTGGATGCAATTGAAGAACAGCTGGCTAATGAACTGAATCAATTAATCGCACAGTTCGATGAAAATCCAGCGTCATCTGATGAATTGTTTCCGGCAATAAAGGATATCTTTTATCGCCAGAAGTATGTAGCAAGGCTGAAGGAAAAGCTTAAAGGCTAAGGGGAAAAGCGGAAAGACTAAAGCCCAAAGCTGAAAAACCAACGTCTAGGGAAAAATGATGAACGATAGACAGGAAACGAACAACGTAAAACGAGCAACGCAAATGACAGACGAACAACGATAATCAATCCTCATTCACAAAACACTGCAATGTCAAATCATTTTTTACTTTTTGATTGTCAGATGGTTTAATTTATTTTCGAAAAAAAAAGATTCATGAGTTCACTATCTGTTTTTCGTAAAGTTGCTGTTGCTGAAGGGATTTCTTACCTGCTGTTATTGTTTGTAGCCATGCCATTAAAGTATTGGGCCGATTTGCCCTTATATGTGAAGTATACTGGCTGGGCTCACGGTTTACTGTTTGTGCTGTATGGCGCAACGTTGGTGATGGCCTGGCAGGAACAGAAATGGAAAATTGGTAAAGCTATTCTTATTTTTCTCGCTTCTTTGCTGCCATTTGCACCTTTTATCGTTGATCGTAGATTAAAAGATGAGCGGCCTGGAGTTGTAAATAACAGCTTGTAAGCAGGTTATGAAATATTTGAAATGAAAGTGAAAATATTTTTGTGATTTACGCTTTCATTTTCTACATTTGCATCCCGTCCAATAGATGCCCGGATGGCGGAATTGGTAGACGCGCTGGTCTCAAACACCTGTGGGAAACCGTGCCGGTTCGACTCCGGCTCCGGGTACATTTAAACAAGTAAAAGCCCTGTAAATTAAACACTTACGGGGCTTTGTTTTTGCTAAGGTACTTCTTAATATACATAAATTAAATCTCTCATGACAGCTAAAGAATTTTATTTAGATACTCCGCTTTATGCTAAAGTGATAGTTAAAGATTTCGAGCATCTTACTTCTTTAGTAGGGCACAATGTTATAAAAGAATTTGATGGATACAATCCAGTTGAAAAGTTTGACACTACTTTCAAAGAAATTGATGCTAAATCGAGCTGGCTGGGGTTTGATCGATCTTTTGAAGAAACTGTAGTTTTTATATGTAAAAGGACAAACAAAGAATTTGTATTCTATGTAAGATACGATGGAAGCTCCCATCAATTACTTAAGGTTGGACAATTCCCAAGTCTTGCTGATTTTCATATATCTAGGATAAAACAATATGATCAAGTACTTCCTAAAAATTTTCAAAGAGAATTTACGAGGGCCATTGGTCTTTCTGCAAATGGCATAGGCATAGGGGCCTTTGTTTACCTTCGTAGAATTTTTGAATATTTGGTATTCGAAGCTGCCAACGAAAGGAATAATGATGGAGACTTCGATTCTGAACTATTTGGTAAAATGAAAATGGGGGAAAGAATTTCCTACCTCAAAAGTTATCTTCCAGGATTTTTAGTTGAACACAAGCAGCTATATGGTATCTTAAGCACTGGAATACATGAACTGGAAGAAAGCGTTTGCTTGTTACACTTTGAATCTGTCAAAGTTGGCATCGAGTTGATTTTAGATGAAAAACTGGAAAAACATCAGAAAGCTCAAAAAATCGAAGCCGCTTCTGCTAAAATACAATTAGCTCTTCAAAGTATCAATACTAAAAATAAATAAATATGCCCCTGCATTTCTGCAATGGCTTAACTTATTTAATAATACCTCCTTTCCAAACCATTAAGCCTACAGGCGTGTAGGCAACTAGCAGATTGCTTGCACTTTTTATTTATGTTTATGTGAGATCCTTGATTTTTAGCGATATTGCAGCATACTGTTTCATAACATTAGGCCGGTTAGCTCAGATCGCTCTTATTTCTTACTTACTTTAGAGGATAATGCAGCATCCACTGACATACCCGTCCATAGGGACGATGATTGCAATAGAATTGTGAGCTGCAATCTTGCATACCTTATCTAAGGCTGCCTGCAGGTTTTCGCTGGTCTGGTCTTTTGTTGAATAACCCATTCCCGGATATCCTGGAAGATAAGATTCTGGAAAACAAATGATTTCAGCATGCTTTCCAGCCGCCTCTTTCACCATTTTTTCAAGTGTAGTTAAACCTTCATTAATACTTTTTGGAAATGGAGGAGAAGCTAGAGCTATTTTCATAAACTAAGATAATCTAAATTTATCAACTTAAACGACATATGCAGTTATCAAAACAGGCTGCTCATGAAACAGCATTGTTAAAAATCTAATTTTTAAGCTATAATCCTTCGCTTAATTATATGTAGATACTTGCATGCTATAATCTTTGGAAGTTTAGTTGTGATTCATTGCTAACCTTATAATTTCCTAAACATTGCTTTTGGGATGGTGCATTGGCTTTATTTTTTGCCAATAGTTTAGAGATACATTTTGACGGGTTCTAATCATTCAAATGCCTTTTTATAAACTTATTTTGATGATGAAAGGTGACTTATGATATAATTTAATTGCGCATCTACTCCGGTTGCGATATCACTTGCCTTGGTTCTAACTGGTATATCGGGCCTAATGCCTTCATCTCTTCTATTCTTAATCGGCGCTTGATAAATTAGTGGAATATCTACTTCAATACCAGATGATGGTAGATACAAGAAAAAGAATTGCCCTCCATTTATTCCTTGTTTAGTTCCTCCGGTAGCCTCGCCAACTAACTTTGCATATTTGTTTTCCTGTAAGATATCTGCCATAAAAAAAGAGCTTGAACTGTTAGCTGCGTTTGTTAATAGATATACCTGACCAGTAAAATGATTTGGATTTGGTATAATCGATTGAGCCGAACTTGTCCTTTTTTTGTAGTATAAGCTCGCTTTGGTTCTCTCATAATCTGAAGCTCTTTTAGGACTTTTAAAAGAGGGATCCCAAGTTTGCAGATATGGCATTAAGCTATCAGGAACTTTCAGAAACTTAAAGTACTGTCTTATTTTATAATAAGCTGGACCTGTTATTAAATAGCTAATAACTTTATTGCGTACATCGTCGTCTCCACCTTCATTATCTCTGATGTCTACAATTAATTGAGACGCTTTTATATTTTTCAATTTAATAAAAATGCTATCCAGATAGCAGTCATAGTTTTTACCCCATCCCTTATCATTGAAGTCGCGGATTTTTAAATAGCCACATTGAGGTGAAACCAAATCAAAGCTTGCTGTAGGTTGCATAAATCCGGTTTCGCAACGATCTTGATACCTTTGTTGTCTCATTTGTTTACTGATCATGCGGAGATTATATTTTATCACTTCGCTTTTGTTAAAGTGTTTCACTATTATTTTATAATAGTCAGGTGGAGGATTCTTAGCAAAGAACAGTGGGAAATAAATGTCGAATAGTGCGTATCGATCTTTATTAGCTAAATAAGGTGATATACCAATATTATCCATTTTTTTGTTCCATCCATGCTTTCCATCTGAACGGCTAACAGTCAACAATGAATCAATAATTTTTGTGCTAGTTTCTCCATTGATGCTGACTATCTCATCTCCAGCCTTTATCTGGGCCTGTTCTGATAAATTGTGCGTCACAATTATCTTTTTTCCGACAACTTTAAAAAGCAAGGGGATCACCAGATTAGACTGGAATTGTATAGTTAGTGCCTTTTTCTGATTGTAGGGATTTAGGTAAGTATGACCACACTTCAGTTTGGCAGTCAGTTGAGAAAGTTTTAAATAATATTCATCAGTTCTGAGTGGCTTGTTCGTTTGAATTTTAATTTCTTGGAAATATCGATCTAGTTGTGATTTCGTAACGTAACGGTAAGTTCCGGGGTGGAGTGACATCAACGCAGACTTTAATATAGCTAAGTCTGAATGCATTTGAGCTATGGTAAGAAGTGATTGCTTCTCCTGGCTGTTTGATATAGTGATCCAAAATAGACAAATGATAAATGTGCATGTTTTCATAATGTCAGCAAAAGTTGTTCAAAAGGTTTGAACCATCGCTGCAAATCATAATTTGAGACGAACTCGCTATCCTTTTTCTAGACTTTTAATATATTCTATTGGTGTTATACGCATTTGTTTTTTAAAAGCACGGTTAAATGTCGCCTTTGAATTAAATCCACTATCCAACGCAATCCCTAGGAGGGTCACTTTTTTATGCTGCTGGTCATCAATCTTAGCGAGCACTTCTTTTATCCGATAACCGTTTATAAAATCGTTGAAGTTAAGGTTATACCCAACATTAATCACCCTGGATAAAAGACCGGAATTCAACATCATCATCGATGCAAGCTGAGTTAAAGTGAGTTCTGATATTAAGTATGGCTTCTGCTGATCCAACAACTGTGTGAGTTCCTGCATACGGATAGGCAAATCTAAAAACACTTTAGGCTCGTGAGACTGATCATCGTCAATCTTTTCAATTTGTGTAAAGTACAAAGCTGGTTTATTTGCCCGTTGAAACATGTAACCCTTGATTCCCAAATAATAGACTAATATCCCTAAAAACATGTAGCTGTACCAATCCGCCCGGTAAGATAGAGGAGTTACCCAATTTATTAATTGATATATAAACATCAAAGCCAGTCCAGAACTCAATGCTAAAAGTATATTTCTAAGCCACTCAAAATCTAGATTTTCCAGTGAGGAAAGATTTTGAATTGCGTATTGCTTATACGCATATAAAGATTTGAAGGTGAGGAATAGATAATATACAAGTGAGCCATAACTCATTAAAATAAAAAACATCGTTTTGTCAATCTCAGCCAATGGACCCTTGGTACCAAATTGGGTATCAGGGCTGTTAGGAAAGGGGAAATAAAGAATATAATCCAATAATAGTTTTCCAAAAATAACAGTTGCCCAGATTATTGGGAGCCAGAGATGATTGAGATGCTTCTTTTCAAATTTAAAGTTTTGGTTAGTGGCAGATAAAAAGTAAAAGTAAATTAAGGGACCTATAAGACAAATGGTATTAAACGGGAAATAGAACATAAAACTAGTGTAGCTATCATGTGAATCATACCAACCGGCAAAGCCTAGCATCCAATAAGCTATCTTGATGCTTATCATCAAAAGGATTGTGCCCAAGAGTAGATTAGGTATCCTGAATCTATCGCCCGTTTTGCAGATGAGAAGTATACCAAATAATACAGCTTGCGAAAAAGGTAATAATAAAAACACGCTGTAGGTGTTAAGTTCAAATCCCATTATAAAATTTTATCTTGTAAAGATATATATGAAACTGAATTTAAAGATTCTAAATAAATGTGCGCTCACAATTCCCTCCATATTTGATCATAAATACTTTCTTAAATCTGTTTCTTAATTGATGATCTGGCATGTTAAATTTCATCATCGCCCTTTCAGGCGTTTTCGTTTATTTCGACGTTTGAATTAAATCAAGGGGGACGATAGAGTCTTATTGGTACAACATCATGCTTTGGCTTAATCATTTAAGGCACCAGGTTTTCTTTCATCTCAACATTGACAATAACGATAAAATATTCTTCTGCAATCACCCGAAACTCATTCAGCTATTTATAGTTTTTATCATCTCGCTCAACAATATCAGGGTTTATGCTGTTCTTTTAATATAGACTACCCACTTGCGTTTGATTGGCGACTTTGAAAGGTACATTAATAAGCACCATAATTAAATGTTTTAGCGGGTAGCGAAAATTGAATAAAAATAAATTTTACGTTTGCGTTTAGCAGTGAAGGTTTGCCTAACAATTCCAACGAAATTTATTTAATATAGAGAATCATTTGAACACTTAACATGTATAGCTTAATATATACAAGTATTGCAAAAGAGGTGATGCAACCCGCAGCACTTAAAGAAATTTTAAGGTATTCGAGGACCTGGAACAAAGACCATAATGTTACTGGTTGCCTGGCATATATCGAAGGCATGATGGGCGATAGGCACTATTGTAGATTTATACAAGTATTGGAAGGTCCGGAAAACGAAGTAACTGACCTGTTCGGCAACATTCAGAAAGACTCCAGACATTGCGCCGTAACACTTATTAAAAAGGGTGCTATTGAAAAACGATATTTTGATACCTGGGAGATGGGTTTTGAAAAGATGAAGCTAGAAGATAATCCCATTCTGCAAAGTTTCTTCAAGCTAGACCCTCAATTAATTGCTGTGCATGGAAACATCACCAACAACATGCTGATGGATTTTATGAGGTCATTTTACAATTATCTTGGCTAGAAGACATTGTAAACAACTCGCTAATCAAGCGTAAAAATCGGTTGTTCGCATCATCTTTATTTGAACCATTTTCAATAAATACTGGATAGGTACGGAATGAATTTAATTCGTAGAAAAATCTCACCTTAGCGGTGAAATGGAAGAATTTAAAGCATTCATAAAAACGATCGTATCAATTGATGACCATGACTTGGACCTCGTGCTATCAAAATGTAGGTCGAAGAAAGTATTAAAGGGTAAACTGATTCTGAGAAAAGGGCAAATTGCAAGTCAATATTTTTTTATCGTCTCAGGTGGAATACGCTTTTTCTATGAATCTGAAGATCAAGAGAATACCACGTGGGTTTGCTTTAAAGATGAGTTTTTTACTGAAATATCTAGTCTTTATCCGCAAAAGCCTACCCGTTTTAACATCCAGGCCATAGAGGATACCGAAGTTATTGTAATTGATAAAAAAGATATGGATTTTCTGTATCGGTATATTTCCAGCTGGGAAGAATTTGGCAGGAAAATCTGGGAAGCTACTTCTGTGAGAATGATTGATCAGATTCTGAATTTCCAGACGCTTTCTGCCGAAGAACGATACAAGGAATTTTCGAACAATCCGGAGTTTCTGCAAAAAATACCCGTTAAGCAATTGGCAGCCGTATTAGGCATTACGCCAAACGCATTAAGCAGAATCAGAAAAAAAGTTCGCTAATGCTATTTTCTACCAATTGGTAGTTTTCTACATCCCACAGCAAACTACCTTTGGCCTACTAGAAATTAGCTATGAAGAACGATATTATAACTGAAAGCACAGAAGAACTGTATACTGATGCAGACTTGATTAAGGATTTTCCAGGTTTCAGTAATCATTACACTACGGTAAACGGGGTGAGATTGCATTACGTTGAGGGTGGTAAAGGCTTTCCATTAATCTGCCTGCCCGGCTGGCCGCAAACCTGGTATTCTTACCATCCAATTGCGGGGCAACTTGCCAGTAAATACCGCGTAATTATTGTAGATATCCGTGGAATGGGGAGTTCGGAAAAACCCGTTTCAGGCTACGATAAAAAGAACATGGCCAAAGACATTGTGGAGCTATTAATCCAGCTTGGTTTAACAAAGGTTAGTGTAATGGGCCATGATATTGGTGGTATGGTTGCCATGAGCCTTGCCTTTAATTTTCCTCAGTATGTAGATAAACTTATTGTTGCAGATGGCGCACACCCAAGTGAAGGGATGATGCAAATGCCTTTGATGCCTGCCCATGGAACATTTAATGAAAAAATGGATGCCAATATGCCATATGCATGGTGGATGGGCTTTAACCAGGTAAAAGGATTGCCAGAGCAGCTATTACAGGGACGTTTTCAATACCTGCTGGATTACCTCTTTAACTATGTGATGATTGATGCAGGTAAGATGACTACATTTGAGCGAGCAGTGTATGCTTCAGCATATAATGATATTGATAGTATTCGCGCAGCTAATGCATGGTATCAAACTTTTACTGAAGATATAGCGGATAGTAAAACATATTCTCAGCTGGAAATGCCAGTATTAGCGATAGGAAGTTATGTAAGTTACAATTACATGAAAATGGCTATGCCTTATGTTGCTGCCAGGGTAACTGTAATTGGGGTTTTAGACAGTGGACATTACCTGTTTGAAGAAAAACCTGAACAAATCGTTTCTGAGGTATTTAAATTTTTGTTAGAAGATTAATAAATAAAAATCATGAAGAAAAATATTTTGGTAGCAGGCGCTACCGGGAACCTAGGCATGAGAATTTGCAGGGACCTGATAAAGCAAGATACAAATGTAATTGCACTGGTCAGGAATGAAAGTGATCCGGAAAAGATAAAGGATTTGTTAGCGCTCGGTGCGGAAATTGCTGCCGTTAATTTCGATAATGTAGAAGAGATAGCTGCAGCATGTAAAGGCGTAAATGTGGTGGTATCGGTATTGGCTGGCCTTAGAGATGTGGTGGTGGATCTGCAGAAGCACCTGCTGGATGGTGCAATCCTCGCAAAAGTACCCCGGTTCATTCCTTCGGATTTTTGTACAGACTACAATTCGCTTGAACCCGGACAAAACAGAAACTTCGATTTAAGACGAGAATTTAAGGCTTTTTTAGATGGAACCGCTATTCGGGCATCCTCTGTTTTCAACGGCGCATTTGCAGACATATTAAAGTATAATACACCGGTTTTAAATTTGAAAACCAATAGCATTAGTTACTGGGGAGAGAAAGCAGACTGGAAGCTTGATTTTACAACCATGGATGATACTGCAGCTTTTACCGCTGAAGTAGCCCTTGATGATGAGGCACCACGAAATCTCCAGATTGCCAGTTTCCAAATTAGCCCGGCTATGATTCTCGATGAGGTGAGAAAAATCACCGACAGGCATTTTGCCATGCAAAAGATAGCTGGAATGGATGAATTTGCTGAGTTTATCGTAAAGCAAAGAGCAGAAAACCCTGCTGGTGAAAATGAGCTTTACGCCAAGTGGCAGCAATCACAATACTTGTATTCAATGTTTTCAACCCATCATCAGGAGCTTGCAAATCATCGATATCCAACCCTGAACTGGACAGGTGCAGCTACTTACCTGAAGTCGTTTATTAAATAGATGGAAAATTTAAAAGCGGATATGGTCATCCGCTTTTAAATTTTAAAGGGTTAATTAGCGCACATTTAATCGAGCAATATTTACAAGTAAATGTTAGCAGCAACTAAGCTGCTATTCTATTGACTTCTTAATTTCCGCGGCTAATTTGGCAACACTTCCGTCCGCATTTCCAATAGAGATATAACGAATTGTGCCATTTTTATCAATCACAAAACTTTTCGGAATTGAGCCGGTTGCATATTGATCCCATATTTTTTTATGTGGATCTAAACCGACATTGAAATTAACACCATATTTCTTTAGTTGAGCCATTTTGCGCTGTACCGTTTCTTTGCTTTCACCAATAGATATCGGAATAAATATAAAATCTTTCCCGCTGAAGGGCTTTAATATTTGATCTGGAAATTCGGTGAACTCCATTAAACAAGGTGCGCACCAGGTGGCCCAGAAATTGACCAAAACAACCTTGCCTTTGAAATCTGATAATGTTAATGGTGCCCCATCCAGCATGTCTACTGTAAAGTTACTGGCAAGATCGTTAAGCTTAAGCTTTAATTCGTTCTCCAGATTAATGGCTTCAATTTTCTTTTCTGGCTGCTTTTTCAAAACTGCGCTATCGTCTTTGGTAACCAGATCTATTTTGATAATGAAATCGCGCTCACCAATTTTTTCGCCAAACCTTGCGACTAAATTCTCCCATTCCTCATCAGAAACGCCTTTATTCATCGCTTTGATCGACCCTAACCTACCATATTCTTCTAATTTCTCCTTCGAGATAATTTCGTTATTCGCAACAATAACGTATTCGGGCTTAGCAACGGTTTTTTCTTGTGCAAAGCCAATGAACGAATAAAGCAGATAGAAGAAAATGAAGGTGATTGTTTTCATGATTACAAGTTAAGTTTGATCTTTTAGAAAGGAGATATAAAAGTCTAAAATTATAACTAATTTATTAGTTATTTGTTTTAAGATTAAATTGTCAGCGGTTCTTTTTGACTAAAATATCCGTTCAATAAGTTTACTTTTGCATAAAATCAGTTAAAATCAAATCATGTTGCAGCCAGCTCATAAAACCCCAATTGAAAGAATAATTGCTCCGGTAAGCAGGTTCATTCATCTGGAATATACCAGCGGAATTCTTTTATTGTTCAGTGTTGTTATTGCAATCGTTTGGGCTAATTCTTCTTTTGGTGATTCGTATCATCACTTATGGGAGACTGATTTTGCTATTGCCATTGGAAAATATGCGCTTAACAAACCCCTTCACATCTGGATTAATGATGGGCTAATGGCGATCTTTTTTTTTGTGATCGGCCTTGAGCTTAAAAGGGAGTTTATGGATGGCGAACTTTCTACCTTTAAAAAAGCAGTAATGCCAATGAGTGCCGCACTCGGCGGAATGATTGGTCCTGCAGTTATTTATACCTTGATAAATCTGAACTCAGCCGGGGCTCATGGCTGGGGTATTCCAATGGCAACAGATATTGCCTTCGCACTCGCGCTTCTTTCTATGGCTGGAAAAAATATTCCAACCGCTGTTAAAGTTTTTCTGTCGGCGTTGGCCGTGGCGGATGATCTGGGTGCCATCGTGGTGATTGCATTTTTCTATACCGCACAGGTAAATTTTATAGCGCTTGGAATTGCCGGAATTTTCCTGCTTATTCTCCTTATCGGAAACCGTTTGGGAATCAGGAACAGTGCATTTTATCTGATTTTTGGAATTTGTGTGTGGATTGGTTTCCTGCTTTCTGGTGTGCATGCCACCATTGCTGGCGTACTCGTAGCCTTCACCATCCCGGCAATTACAAAGATTAACGAAAATGTTTATTCAGAAAACCTTCGGGCACTTTCTTACCAGTTTGAAAAAGAAATCCCAAATAACAGTACGCTAACCACGCCAGAACAGCACCAAACCATTCAACATGTAAAAGACCTCAGCCTTGCAGCCGAAACCCCGTTACAAAAGATTGAGCATGCTTTACATCCATGGGTAGCTTTTGTTATTATGCCACTTTTTGCATTGGCTAACTCCGGCATCATCATCGGCGCTGATTTTTTCAGTTCGATCATTAATCCCGTTTCTTTAGGTGTTGCCACAGGATTGATCGTTGGGAAGTTTATTGGAATCCTTCTTTTTACTTTTATAATGGTTAGGGCAGGTGTTGGTTCGCTTCCTAAAGGCGCCAATTGGAAACACATTATTGGAATTGCACTACTGGCGGGTGTCGGTTTTACCATGTCTTTATTTATCTCCGGGCTAGCGTTTACGGACAATGTATTAGTAGATCAGGCAAAATATGGCATTTTGATCGCCTCAATGATTGCTGGATTATCAGGATACCTATTTTTAAAATCCGTTTCGAAAAGACCGGTGGCTAGTGATCTCAATAGTTAGATAGCGTTGTTTTCACTCCATAACGAAAATTAAGGATGGAGGAAATAACCGATAACCTATAATAATCAGTCAGATTTTTTAAATTGGATCATCAAGCCATTGGCTATTCATGCAGGTGCAAAAACATATGCTAATCGCATCATGATTTTTCAGGATAAAATGGTATTTTGTATTCAAATTAATCCCCGAAAAAATGGCAGTTTTTATTCCCTATTTGCACTTCGCAGGTAACACTGAAGAAGCTTTCACATTTTATAAATCAATATTTGGTGGAGAATTCGTCACCTTTGTTCGCTACAAAGACCTACCGCAATCTGACGAACATCCTATATCAGATACAAATCTTGAAAAGATCATGCACATCGTTTTGCCTTTGGGGAAGCATAATATGCTCATGGGTTCAGATGCCATTCTAGAAAGTGCAGACCGAAAGTTTTTAATGGGCGATAACTTTCACATTGCCATAACCGCCGAAAGTAAAGAAGAAGCAGATAGATTATTTAACGGGCTTTCTGCAGGTGCCAAAGTAGAAATGCCAATTGCAGATAGCCCGTGGGGTTCCTACTTCGGGATGTTGGTAGATCAATTCGGGGTAGAATGGACGGTGGATTTCGATCAGAATACAATTTAAATTACGCGCTGATATCTAAAACACAGTCTACAAATCAGATAGCGATACTTTCTATCAGGAGTACTTTGAAATTCCTTAACAGAATCGCGAATATAGCTGAGATACTGAAAAACAGAAATCTCTCGCTATAAACGCTATTTGATTCTAACTATGGAGTTTTTTTTGCACTATCTGTTTTTACCGAATCTGCAGATTTTTTGTCTTCATTTTGCGGACCAGCCTTAACGGAGCCACTCCCAGGATGTGAATCTGCCGGAGCATTATGCCCTGATCCGCATGATGCAAAAGCGAAAACAAGGAGTAAAAAAGCCAACTGAAGAAATTTTGTTTTCATAATGCTGCAAATTAAATGGTTTTAGAAAAAGAACTACGCTCAGTCAAGACGCTCACAACAATAGCAAACAAGCCTAAAATTAAATGTGGCAGATAAACATCACCACTGAATCCAAAAATCCATGGTGAAGCTGCCAAAAAAATTCCGAGTAATATGTCTGCATTTAAATGCAATGGCATCGGAACTTTTCTGAATAAACCACCTTCATAAGCAGTGAGTACAGACATTAAAAGGATAATGGCACCTGCTGCAATGGCAACGTTCTTTGCGGATGCTGAGGTTTCAAAATGCAACAGCCACGGCGCAGCTATCAAAACAATGGCTGATAAATAATCTAAAACGGCATGTGCTTTTCTACTGATAATTTTCATAATAAATCTCTATTGTTAATCTGGTGTATAAATGGTTTTCATTTTAAACCTTAAAGAACTGGTGTAGCTAAAAACTGTACATCAAAGTTCTTACCTGGTTTTTCTTTGGTCAGGCAGATTATTTTAGCCTCACTTCAGAAATCGAACATCATAAAAACCACCTTCCAAGGTGAATAGTTGAGTGGGAGAATACGTGATTTACTAAAGTTAAATACCCATTTAATTGAAGTAGAATCCCTTTCTCAAATCCGTAGATTGTTTCAGAATGACTGGCGGAATGGAATATTGTAGCTTTGGGAAGCAGTTAGAATATGACAAAATCGTCCCCTTAGTGATAGGCTGGTGATGTATCGTCTCGATTACGCTTTTAACACAAGTATTAACACCTGTTCTGTTTCAATCCACTGTTTTAACAAAACTTTTCATTTCCCAGCCTGATTTTATTAAGGAAGAATCAATCATTTTAAACCTTAATTAAATAAATCATGAAAGATTTAAATAGCTATTGGAATGCTTCTCTATCCGAAAAACGTATCCTGGTTACAGGAGGAAGTACCGGAATTGGAAGAGAAGTTGCCCTTTTATTGAGCACATTGGGTGCTAATTTATTAATCTGCGGACGTAATCAGGAGCAAGTTGATGAAACCATTGCTGAAATAGAAAAACTATCCACAGGAAATTCTTGCAAAGGCATAGTTACTGATCTGTCAGATGAACAGGGAGTAACCGAACTCTTTAGTGCATTGGACGCGGAACTTGGCGGTTTAGATATATTAGTAAACAATGCTGCAATAGCTTATGGAAGTGTAACCGAAGGCAGTTATACCGACTGGGAATACGTGTTACGAACCAATCTACTCGGTTATATGGCTTGCGCAAATCACGCTGCTGAACGAATGCAGGCAGCCGGAAGCGGTCACATCCTCAATATCGGTTCAATGAGCGCACAGGTACGCGAGGAGGGAAGTTCGGTCTACGTAGCAACAAAATCAGGAATTCAGGGTTTTTCCGAAGCGCTCAGAAAAGAACTTAATCCAAAGGGAATTAAAGTTTCTTTAATAGAACCTGGAGCTGTGGATACCGATATGCAGGAAGCACCCGCAGAGGAGAAGTTAGCACAGGTTGATCATGAAGAAATGTTAAAAGCAGAAGATATTGCCATTGCTGTTGCTTTTTGCCTGGTACAACCAAGTCGTTCTGAAATTGTTAGTCTGCAAATCAGACCGCACCTTCAGCCGATCTAATTTGCAGACTTGGATTTTAAGTTTCAGGTGTGTTTTTTTCTTCACCTGTTAGTGGCCCTGCTCCCGGTGATTCGCCAATTTGATCTTCATCGGGTACAGGGTCTTTTGCCGCATTCTCTGCTAACCTGTCTAGTTGATCTTGTTCTGAAGCTCCTTTGATGATGTCTTCAGCGGGTATTCGAATTGTGGTTTTCGTTTTATCTGCTAGATTTTCAGTGTCTTTTTTCATAACGTTTTTAATTTAAAAACATCCAAAAAAGAAGGAGGGTTTAGCAAAAAGCACAATTAACAGAATGCTTGTGAACCAGATGATCAAAAAAATAAAAATAAACTACTATTAACTGATGAATATTTTAAGAAAAGGTATCGGTCAAGGGTGATGATGGATTTTACAATAGAAACAAGAGATCTGATTGCGATGCTGGTTTCCGTAACCTGCGGCAGTATAATTGGCTTTGAAAGGGAATACCGCAACAAATCTGCCGGTTTTAGGACCATTATTCTCATTTGCCTCGGCTCCACCATATTTACAATTGTTTCCTGGCATGGCGATGGAACAGATGACCGGATTTCGGCAAATATTATAACAGGTATTGGTTTTATCGGTGCAGGCGTAATTTTTCAAGATCGAATTTCGGTGCGTGGTTTAACCACTGCTGCAGTAATCTGGACCGCAGCAGCCATTGGAATGACAGCAGGTATTGGCTATTACGCATTGGCCTTATTACTAACCTTAAGTACCCTTTTTGTGTTAGTTTTAGTTGGTTACGTTGAGCAATTAATTTCACGCCTAAAGAAACAAAAAATGATCAGTGTCATGCTGATTGATAGCGAAATTTCAAATCTGCTATTGGTTGAAGAACGACTCCGCAGAACAGGAACGCCCGCCGTTCGGCTCGAAGTTGCTAAAGATAATGGGCGACTATCCGCAGTCTACCTGGTTAATGCCAGAAAGGAACAAATCAATAAAATTAATATGGCCTTAGCAGAGATGAAAGAAGTAGTCAGCTTTGCATAACGACTTTATTGTAATTAAATAATTGTAAAATGGAACAAAGTAAAGACAATAAAATGATTCCAATGACATCTTTTTCCAGTGGGAATGGGGAATCAGTAACCGACGATGTATATTATTTCACCAATCAAATTGTGAATGTAATCATGTTGGGTAATCCTGGCGGAGATTGGTTTCTAATTGATTGTGGGATGCCTAAATGCGGGGCAGAAATTATTGCCGCTGCGGAAAAACGATTTGGGGAACAAAAGCCTCCGCAGGCCATACTCCTTACACATGGGCATTTCGACCATGTTGGTGGAATTGTAGAAATCCTCGAAAAATGGAACGTCCCGGTTTATGCGCATCCGCTGGAATTTCCATTCCTTACCGGTAAGCAGGAATACCCCGAGCCCGATAGTACCGTAGAAGGTGGTTTATTAGCCAAACTGTCATTTTTCTATCCTCATGAGCCTATAGATATTTCGGACAGGGTGCTGCCATTGCCTGAAGATGGAAGTGTACCTGGCCTTGCAGGATGGCGTTGGCTTCATGCACCCGGGCATTCACCTGGTCAGGTTGTTTTCTTTCGAGACGTGGATAAAGTTTTGATTGCCGCTGATGCCTTCGTGACCGTGAAACAAGATTCATTTTATAAGGTACTGGTTCAAAAGCGGGAAGTTCAAGGGCCGCCAAGATACCTGACTACAGATTGGCAAGCTGCATGGGAAACGGTAAAAAAGCTGAGAGACTTACGGCCGGCGGTAGTGATATCAGGACATGGCCAGTATATGAAAGGGGCAGAACTGCGGTTGGGGTTAAAAAAGCTGGTGGAAGATTTCGCTCAAGTTGCGATACCCGAACACGGCCGTTTCGTTTAAGGATGCAACTGACGCATTAGAAAGCCAAGGGAGCGTAATTTACTTCCCCTGGCTCGTTAAAATCATTAGTCTTGAGTTTGATCATGACCTTCTGTTTTTACCACTTTATTGTATAAGCCAAGGAGTAAAAAAGGTGCTGCCCATTGCCCTACAAATAATGCGGAGTGTTTTTTTCCTAAACATTTTAGAGTCAGCGAGACACCCATTGATGCTAAAGCGCTCCATAAAAAGAGATCTGAAGGCAATTTAGCCGTTTGTTCTTCGATTGCGCGGGCCACTCTGCCCTCTGAATGTTGTTCTTTTTGTGTTTCCATGTTTTTGAGTTTTAATAAGGTTTTGTTTTCATTGGCCAGATAGCGCTTTATCATCTCAGATGACTATGATCTAACTTGTCACTGGCTTAACCATAGGTAAAACAGCCAGACTGACTTTATAGTTGAGTTTGGAGAGCTCTTGATGTGTTTTCAGGTAATTGCCACGAGCGTTCGCGTGTTTATACTTATAGAAACCATCCAGGTGATGAACACAGGAGCGTAATAAGATTACAATGAATAAAATGTGTGGGAAGCCGCAAACGAAGATAGCGGTTTAAAATCATTCAGCTGCCGGTGCTTCTACCACTGCTTAATTACAAAACCAATCGCATTTAGGATCGGTTCTTTAAAACTGAATAAGCTGCGCTTTGGTGCAATGAAGCAGGCTCACACAAAAACAGAATACTATGGCTCAAACACTTCATTTGCAAGTCTTTTTAAGAAATTATCTTTTCATTTGCTTATCGATCGCTTTATTGTTTGGCTGTAAGTCAAAGCGACAGGAAAAGCAAATACTGCCGGAAAAATGGTATCGAAATGCCATAATTTACAACCTTGATGTAGACAGCTACCAAGACAGCGATGGTGATGGAAAAGGTGATTTTAAAGGACTCATCAACAGGTTGGATTACCTGAAGTTACTCGGTGTAGATGTGATCTGGCTTTCTCCTTTTCAACCCACACCGAATGGTGATGACGGTTATGACGTAAGCGATTATTATTCAATAGATCCGGAGTTGGGAACGATGGAAGATTTTGAAAAATTTATGAAGGAAGCACGTCGGTTGAAAATTAAAATTGTAATGGATATGGTATTGAATCATACCTCTGTCGCACATCCCTGGTTCAAAAAGGCAAGGGAAGATACGACTTCAGTTTTTAAAGATTGGTATGTATGGAGTACCAGCAGGCCAAAAGATGCAGAAAAAGGGATGGCTTTTCCAGGCGTTCAAAATGAAAGCTGGACCTATGACGAAGTGGCAAAGGCTTACTATTTTCACCGTTTTTACAACTTTCAGCCAGATCTCAATTATGAAAACAAAGCCGTACAGCAAGAGGCCATCAAGATTTTACAATTCTGGATTGCCAAGGGGATGGAGGGCTTTAGGTTAGATGCGGTACCCTTTATTATTGATGTGCCTAAATCTGGAGCCGAAAACCCGGAAAATATGCTGGGCGTGCTAGATTCGCTGGTGAGGGGAGCAAAGCAAAAAGACCCTAATGTATTGTTGCTGGGTGAAGCCAATGTAGAAACCAAAGAAAATGCAGATTACTTTGGCGAGAAAGGTGAACGGTTATCCATGATGTTTAACTTTTACGCTAACCAGTATCTCTTCTATTCTCTGGCGACCGGAAAACCAGGAACTTTTTTGAAGGCCCTGGAACAAACAAAAGAGAAGCCGGTTGAGGCACAGTGGGCATTTTTTCTTCGTAACCACGATGAAGTCGATCTTGGCAGACTTTCATCAGCACAGCGAGAAGCGGTTTATCAGGCTTTTGGTCCCGAAAAAAACATGCAAGTCTATGACCGCGGAATTAGAAGAAGGCTGGCTCCAATGCTCGCAAATGAACGCCAGTTGCGCATGGTGTACAGCCTGCTTTATTCCTTACCGGGTACACCGGTCATCAGATCTGGAGAGGAGATTGGAATGGGAGACGACCTTTCCCTGAATGAAAGAATGGCCGTACGTACACCAATGCAATGGGATGCTACTCAAAACGCAGGTTTTACGACAGCCAGCAAGCCTTTCAGACCAGTCATCTCGCAGGGCGATTACCGTTACACGATATTAAACGTTAAAGCACAGGCTCATAACAGCCATTCACTGTTGAGTGAAATACGCAGACTGATTTCATTGCGTAAACAATATCCGCAGATTGGTAATCAGGATTGGGAATCTCTTAAAACAGGCAATGCGGCAATAATGGCCATTGCATATGGGGAGGGATCTAAAAAATTAATCGCCGTCCATAATTTTTCAGAATCAGCTGCGCGCTTTAGCATTAAAGAAGGTGGTCAGTTTGTTGATCTGTTGAGTGGCAGGCATTTCAACCTGACTAAAGGAGAAGTAAATTTAATCGGCTATGGGCGCCTTTGGTTGCTGAGTCGTTAGCATCTTCATTTAATTAGCCTGTTAAATTTACTTCTGCCGCGCCTGAATTATCTGCTTGCTAAAGGCTTTCCATCATACGTTTCCTTCGGATGAATTAAATTATCCATTAGGGTTTTTAAAGCTTTTAAACGCTGTATGCATTCGCTCGAACGTTTTCTCAATGCCGCAGATCTTTCGAATAGCAACGCGTTTTCATCGGCGTGCGCTTTGATCAATTGTCTCTCTCGATTTTCCATAACCTACTGTTTTTAATGAAGTTATAAAAATTGGATCTGATAATATAATTTAAATGAAAAACAGGTATCTAACTGCAGCGTTGCGCTTTATACCCAATTTGAAATTTCGAAGATCAAACTTTTAGGAGGTGATGTTATTAAGGTGTAATTTATTTTAAACCTAAAAAATATAATAATGAGTGCTTTAAAAGAACCGATCCTTAAAATTTTGAACAAAACGTACGAGCCGGCAACACTGATTGAAACATCCTTTAAACGCTATGATTTGGCTTTCAAAACAGACGACCAGGGTAGACCGATATTATTATTTTTGGGCAATAAAGATCCAGAAACTGGGCGGATAAAAGGCGAAAGATATGCAAGGGTTTTAAGGGTTGATCAGAACGGCCAGATCATTAAAGACCATTGGGATAACAAGGGACGGGCAGACGGGAAATTCTAAACCACTATTTCTGCTGTGTACCCAGAAATAGTGGTCAATATTGGTAACGCTCACTTTATTATTTCAACGGTATTTCTGGGTGCACATAATCTCTGAAGGAATTTTGATCTGTAAGCAAACTAAAAATCAAAGCGAATGCACCGATAATAACGTGAGGCCAGAACACAATATGGTAAAATCCAAATACCCATGGGGAGGTAAGCAGCATGAAACCGGTAACCATATCCATTTCTAAATGAAACAGCATCGGGATGCTTTTTACCATGCTTAATTCATAATTGGTATAAAGCGAAATGACCAAAATAAGGCAGGCAGATAAAAAAAATAGGGCAGAGGCAATGGCAGATTCTATAAAACCAAATAACCAGGGCGATACCAGCATTACTACTACAGACGCATAATCAACTATTCCATGTACTCTTCTTGATACTATATTCATAACGGTTAAATTTTACTATAAAAACCATTACTTTTTTTGAAGGTTTCGTGTGATATACCTGTTTTACCATGATCGATTACCTGATTGTGAGAATATACTAAAGCTGTCTGGTAAGCGCACTGTATGAAGTTTCATTAGATCGGGAGATAGCTCGAAACGAAATTTTTAGATGAAGTGCTGTATACGTTCGATCAGCTGATTAGCAGGTAAATAAAAAAGCCCCTCATTACTGAAGGGCTAATTTTTGAATCTAATCGTCCCATTGATTGATTTATAAAACAAATTTACAGGATATACCAGCCCGGTGGAAGTGTTTTTATACCCTAAATAAAAGGGCTAAATACCTTTTTTAAATAGGTATTATTTTTTCCTGGTCATTTAATAATGAGAATTGTACCATCTTCTTTTATTTTGTAATAATAGTGGTTCTCTTTATCATATTTAATAACCTCTATATCTGAAACCTGACCTCTTTTTCCTGTATTGTCTTCTATATTATCTCCTTCTTTCACATCATCCAGATCATGTCGCGGAGTTTGGGGGGTAACTTTTTTCATTTTAAAGATATTAAATGGTGAAACTTATTTTTTGAAGTGAAGAGAAATAAGTGGTCATCAGCCAGGCTTGGCGATGTTTCTTAAACGCACTTGCAAGATGTGTCGTTAACGCCTTCTATTTCTGCTACTTAAAAAACAATGCCCAACCCCTAAAGTTTGATTAATTTAACTCTGCTGCAACGGTCTGTTCTACAAGATCTTTAGCTACTTAATTTTTATTTGCTTTTTTTGGCTTGAAGCCTTTTGGTCAACATCAGCTTTCGCTTTTCCCATTTATCAACAAATTCATTTTGATAGCGTGGTAAACCGCTGCTGGTAAGCAGGTCTAAGCTTTTTGCCAGTGCTGCTGTACTTTTAGCAATGCCAGAATGTTCGTTGATCCAAGCCATTTGAGTTTCCTCGATATGTTGCCTTAAACTTATTATGGCTTTGTTAATTACTTCCAGTTCTTTCTGATGTTCCTTTAGTTTTCGGTAAATGATCATCAACCTGCTGTTGGCCAGAATATGCGCAGGGTTTTTCTTTAAAACGGCTGTGTAATGTTTTATCGCCTCCGGCCATGAACCTTCCTTTTCACTGGCCTGTCCCTGCGCTAAATGCTTTTCTTCAGCAATTCTGTTTCTTGTTTTCCGCATTGTCATAATGCATTAAATAACAGGGAATGCCTCAGCCTTGTTTCGGTAATCCAAATCGGTAAAAATTGCTGCTCCTTATAATCTGAAAAAGACATGAAATTTATTTTTTTTGCTAAACTTTTCACTTTTAAGCATGGTTCTATTTTCAGTTAACTAAATAGATAACATTAAAAAACAGAACAAAATGGCAAATTCAAAACAAGGGGCAGCCGATATGCCCAACGCACATTTACACGAATTATTTGTAGATGAGTTAAGAGATACACTTGGTGCTGAAAAACAACTATTAAAAGGATTAAGAAAATTAGCAGATAGTGCTACCAGTGATAGTTTGAAAACTGCGTTTGAAGAGCATTATACACAAACAGAGGGTCAAATTGAACGTTTAAAACAGGTTTTTCAATCTATCGGATTAAACGCAAGAGCTAAAAAGTGTAAGGCAATGGAAGGTTTACTTAACGAGGCAGAAGAGATTATCGAAAGTTTTGAAGATAAACCAGTATTGGATGCTGCTTTAATCGCGGCAGCTCAGAAAGTAGAGCATTACGAAATTGCAAGCTATGGTTGCCTGGTTACTTATGCAAAATTAATGGAGCATACTGAAGCAGAAGAACTTTTAGCGGCAACTTTGGAAGAAGAAAAAAGTACAGATAGCTTGCTAACTGAAATTGCAATGACAAGCGTAAATACTGCCGTAGCATAGCTAAAGCGCTTTAAACGCTAATTTAAAATATAAAGGGGGCTTAGCATCAAAATTAGATGCAGAGCCCTTTATAAAACTCAAATCAGAATAACTTCTTTAAACGTTCTGAAGTTGACCGATAGCGCTCACTTCGGCGCTTGCCAGTTAAGGTAGGTCAAGATTTCCAAAACTTATAAAATGCCTATCGTAAAGCTGGTTATACCTGCTTTCAATTTGTCTTTTAATCCATTATTATTTATCGCTGAAGCATCAGCTTCACTAACCCATAATCAGTATATGAAAAAAGGAATGCTAATACTATCTGCAGTCGCTATTTCAGTTGCAATGGCCTGCAATTCAAAAAATGGTTCTTCAAGCACCGACCCCGCCGCTGGCGATACATCCATGCGAACGATGGGTGCAACAGGACCGATGCAGGATACTGCCGGCGTTGATACTACAGGAGGAAGGGATACGCTGCAAACAGAAAAGAAACGAACATTACCCTTAAAACAGTAGCACCATTCATGGTGATTAATAATCAACAATTATAAAATTTAAATAAAAACAATATGGAACAGCAAGAGAATGAGACTAATCCACAAGAAAATGGCTTAGGTGGAAGTACAGGAGGAGATTTCGGACAACCATTTGGTAACGAAGGTACCATAGCGGGAGGAGCAGATCAAACCAATGAACAAGAGGAAGAAACCCAGGGCCAGGAATTTGGTTATGGCAGCAATGGCGGCGAAAACGGTGATGCGGGATCTGATGCCCTATTAGATGAAAGTGATGTTAGCGGTGACGAAACTGCTGATGGTACCACTTTAGATGGTGCGGAAGATGAATCGCTTGAACCCAGCGGTGATGGTGTAGGGACTGGAGGCGATCCCTCATCAGACGATGCTTTTGACGCCAGTGAATTTGATGTGGATGAAAGTACAGGAGACACAGCTTTAGGTGAACAGTTGGATGGTGATGCAGACACCCAATCTGGCGGAGTAGCAGCTGGAGATGATACCGGCTCAGACGAGCTTTACAACACCAGTCAGATTGATGCCGAGGAAGGTATCGGCGCCGCTGCGCCAGACGATGAAGAAGAATTAACAGAGACACGACCTGGAGATATTGTGGAAGACGATGACATTGAAGGTTCATCCACTGATGAAAACAACGAAACCACACCATTTGACTAGTTTGTGTGGCTGTAAAAAATGAAGATGATTAAATTATCAAAGCAGTACTAGCGGGTGTATTAAGTTCAATCTTGATGCACCCGTTAATCTTTAAAAAGTGGTCCTTTCTAATCAGCGCTGGCATTTATAAGGCCATTCGCGAAATTGGATTATCTGATCATTTAAAAAAGGGATAAAAATTAAGTAACTGATCCTAAATTTAAATCGGCTATCATTTTCTTAATTTCAAGTGCATTAAAAGCCGCATAACCTGCCTGGTCGTTATCGAAATAAAGATAAACATCTATGCCTTTATTCAGCCATTTATCTGCAAGTTTTGCCCAATTCTTAAGGCTTTCCTGATCGTAAGAACCCTGATATTTATCGCCCGGTCCATGCAGCCTGATGTATACAAAATCTGCAGTGGCGATAATTGGCGATTGGTGGCCTGCAAGGTCATAGATACAGAAAGCACAATTGTATTCTGTTAAAAGATTAAATACTTCATGGTGGTACCAGGATTGACTGCGAAACTCAAAGGTATATCGATGCCCCGGCGGCAACATTTTGACAAATCTTTCCAGCCGTTCGATATTAAGGTTCCATTTGGGAGGAAGTTGAAATAGTATCGGGCCTAATTTCTCTGCCAGGCCATCGCTCAGTTTTAAGAAATTGAAAATATCTTCCTTCGCTACGTTTAGTTTCTTAAGGTGCGTAAAGTAACGATTGGCCTTAACTGCATACAGAAAACTTGCCGGTGCCTGAAGCCGCCAGTTGGCGAAATTTTCGGGCTTTGGCTGGCGATAAAAAGAATTATTCAACTCTACGGTGTCAAATTTTGAAGTAAAATAATCGAACTGATCTTTTTTCTTTAGTCCGGTTGGGTAGAAAGTACCTTCCCAATGTCGGTACTTCCAGCCCGACGTGCCTATGTATGCTTTGCCCGATTTCATTTATCACTGATGTAAATGATGTTTATTCTACTTCACCAGCTGCTAAGCCTTCTAAAAACCAGCCCGAGCGGTAATAAAATCTCGCAAATTCTGCTTTACCAGGATGGGTTACTTTGCCTGTAAAGTCATGGGCAATATCACCTTCACTTTCCAAAACGCGTTTGGCCAGAATGGCATATTCTTCCAGGTCAAGATCATCTTTGATCACATAAACCAATTCGCCATTCTCACTCCATAAAGACTCAATTACTCCAGCTTCGAAATTTTGCTTTATAACCTTTAAATCTTCTTTCATTCTGTTATCAACTGTGTTTTTCATGTCAGTTTAAATCTTTTGCTAAAAAAATAGATCTGCAGTCGCTTAATCAGCTGCTCTTTGAATAACAATTAAAAAGCATTGATGGTTCAGAATTTCTTTCGCCCGAAGCCCTGAAGTTTCTTGCCTTGAGATCGTATTAAAACGGTTTTAAATTGGGTATTATGACCGGCTAAAATAGTATTAATCACATTGTTTGCCTTGACCGTTTTAGGTAAATTGCTGATGGAAAATAAATAAAGGCATTATGGAAAATACAGCACAATTCAGGCAAATGAACAGTTTAATGCCTTTTCCGCAAAGGTTAATGATTATTGAAGACGACCTTACCCTTTCCGAAGTTCTGGCAAATATTTTTACAGACCATGGGTATCATTGTGGACTGGCAACTGATGCTCCTGAAATTTCAGCTATAGAGGCATTCAAACCTGATTTGATTATTATTGATTACCATTTGCCAAAGGTAAATGGTGGTGAGGTTTGTGCTGCATTAAAAACGAACAGGTTATTGGCAGCTGTTCCTATTATCGTGATTTCAGCTTACAGTAGTGTTTTCCTTAATTTGGATGGCTACGATTTTGATGGCTTTATTGAGAAACCTTTCAGTGTAGCGGAAATTGTAACGCCAGTTAGAAATTTGCTTCATCAGAAACAAATTCAGGGCAAGAGGGCAAACAAAATGCCATTTTATCTTAAGCCATGGCAAACTGATTTTCATTGATTAAAATGCACGTGATACCAATTTCTTATAAAGCATAAAACGGCCTAAATAAGACTAAGCTTCGTTACTATTAATTATTTACCTGCTTGGCAATCCCTTGCTTAACTGGTAACTCACGGCTTTTTGGTATTCCAAATTCAGTATACTCAGCGATCGGTGTGGCATCTGGAAAGTTTCTTCTATCTACAATTCTTCCATCGTGGAGGATGCCGCCAAAACCACTCCGATAAACTGAGCGAGTGGCCAGCAGCATATTTAATCTGTCTTTTTTCTCTATCATTATCTTATCATCATTTATAAAAACTTAGATGATATAGATACGTAAATGACGATTTGCCGGATTTGTAGTTTCCAGAATAACTAACATTTCTACTTTGTAAAAATAACTTATGGTTGATCCTTTGAAAAGAAGCGATGCTTAGGGGTTAACTTATAAATCCGTTTACTAAAGCAAAGCGGATCAACGCAGCCGTATTTTTGGCTCCGGTTTTATCAATCAGCGCCTGGCGGTGTCCTTCTATTGTACGTTTGCTCAGGAAAAGCTTTTCAGCCATTTCACTATTGGTAAAACCTTCTGCAATCAGGTGTAATACTTCCATTTCTCTAAGCGAAAAATCGATATGTTGTCCATTTGGTTCAGGCTGATGTACAGTAGTTTGTATCAGTCGGTCTAGCAACCGTTCCGCCAGTTCAGCGCAAAGGTATTTGCCGCCGCCCGCTACATAGCGCAATGCGAAAATAAGCTCTTCTTCGCCAACGTTTTTAAGGAGGTAGCCGCGTGCACCTTCAATAAAAGCTTGCGCTACATATTTCTCATTGTCTAGCATAGAAAGCATCACCACACGCGTAGCCGGGCTCAATGTTCTAAGCTGACCAATTAAACTGATACCATCCATTTCTGGCATATTGATATCGGTAATTACGATATCCGCTGATCCGCCTTCAGATAAATATTTGATCACTTCAAGCCCGTTAGTGGCTTCTGCTACAACAGTTATCTCTCCCTGCGATTCCAAAAGCATCCTGATGCCATTGCGAACAATATTGTGGTCTTCTGCGAGTATAATTTTCAAATTCTCTAATTTTGGTAATTGATTTAATCTATTCTTTGGCGGTCTTTAGACACCCGCTGCATCACTGATTTTAAACGTTCAATGTGTGCAGCCAGTTCTTTATCTCTTGCGTCTCTTTCTACTTCATTAATTCCCGTTTTACGCATGGTGTTGTTAAAGTTCCGGCGTTCCTCCATCATGCGAATGGCTACCCAAAGGGTTTCTTCTGTTTTTTCGATGTATTGATCGTCTAGAAAACGCTCGTTAAAAACATGTCCGGTAAAGCACCTGAATCTTATTTCGCCGGTTGGCTCATCAATCTTAGTTAAAACGCCGCCACAATCCGGACAGGTAAACGGGGTGAGTGTACCGAGTTTTGAAGTGGCCTCAAGACCTGTGGCCATCCGTAAAGTAATTTCAGATTCCAGTTTAACATCATCTGGAATAGTTATGGTTTCACACTCATTTCTGGAATACAAATCATTTATGATATATCCCATATCTTCGATCTGAACCCGATAATCCACTTCCATATTGCTCAACACGTTGTTAGGCATATCAGGAAATTCTGCACCTTCCGGCTCTTGCACAATACACCGGCCACCACACTTTTTTATGGCTGCCATGCCAGATGTACCATCATCTAATAAGCCAGTAAGGATGATTCCGGTAACGCAAGAATCATAGGCGGCCGCGGCAGTGCGAAACAATACATCAATGGATGGACGCCAGTGATTTTCTTTGGCGCCCTGTTTAATCAGAATATGGCCTTTTTCGAGCATCATATGCGAATCTGATGGTGCCAGGTAAACCTGTCCGTTTACAATTGGTGTTTGATCGTCGGGTACAGAGATATTTAATATGGAGTTTTTGCCCAGCATGTTGAGTACAACATCTACAACTGCAGCTTTACCTAAATGAATCACAATAAACACGGCAGCATCAAGATCTGCAGGTAATTTCGAAAGCAATTTTGAAACTGCCGATAAGCCTCCAGCTGAGGCACCTATAGTAATGATATTTTTAACGCTTTTTGACATAAAATTTAATAATCTTTTAATTCTAGGGGATCAAATGAAATGGTGAAACAAGCCCCTTCATCGTTATAGGTTTTGAATGTGCCGTTTAACATTGCCACTCTGTTTTTTATCCCTCTCAGCCCTGAGCCGTTACGCAGGTGCAATTCGCTGTTCAGGTCAATCCCTTTGCCATTATCACAAACGGTAATGTTCACCCGTCCGCCCTCGGTGCAAACTGATATCCAAGCCTGTGTGGCACCAGAATGTTTAATGCTGTTGTTAATTAATTCCTGGATAATTCGAAAAGAGTAGAGCTGTACCTCACCAGGAAGTTTATCTGCTTCCTTATGAATTTTAGTATCTATCTTGAAGACACTGTTACTCAAACGCTGGCTCATTTCTTTAATGCCTGCGGTAAACCCAAAATCTTTCAGCACAGATGGTGTAAGCTCATAGGAGATATCACGTATTTCCTGAATCGCCTGATCTAGCAGCTTCGTAATGTTTTCCATTTCGGCTTTGAGTTGAAGATCATTGGCCTTCTTCAGGTGGTTGATGTTAAACCGTATACCATAAAGCAATTGGCAAATACTATCATGCAGCGCAGAACTAATTTTAGCTCGTTCCTTTTCCTGTGCATCGAGTGCAGCTTGTGTTAACAGCCGCTGTTGAGCACGTTTATTGGCTTCTTCAATTTCGTGTGCCCTTTTGCGCTCAGAAATATCAAACAAAATACCGGTGAAATAACATTCCTGGCCAGGATTAGAAATTTCTCTTCCTTTGGCCATGATAATTTTTGGCCGGCCATGTTCCGTTTTTAATCGGAACTCCATATCAATCTCCCTCAATATGCCACTGGTATCACAAAGGGCTCTTATTTTTTCCCGGTCTTCGCTCACTACCAAGGCAAGTAAATGTTCCAGGGAATTATTGAAATCGGTATTATGGATGGAGAGGATGTTTTTGCTAAACTCATCAAAATATACTTCCTCTTTACTTGGCCAAATGCTCCAGGTGCCCGTAACCGAAGCCCTAAGCGTTTGGTTAAGCCGTTCCGTAGTTTCTTTTAGTACCTGAGCGGCGTTTTTAGATTCCGTAACATCAGTGAGCGTAATGTAATATTCAGCTTCGGCCGTAACCAGATTTTTCATTGCTTTGCCGCCAAGCTGTACATGCATCATCTGCCCGCCTGAACTGCGCATCAGCGTTTCGTACTTTTTACGGTTATCCTGTGATTCGAGATTTTTAATAAAGGCGTAGAAATGTTCTTTATTTTCTGGTACAATCCAAAAGGAGAGGTGTTTACCCAAGATAGCATCCTTCCCCGCATCAAGCAATTCGATCCCGCTGCGGTTGATTTCCCTGATGGTTCCTAAGGCATCCAGAATAAAATAACCAATAGGAGCAGCGTCGAAGAAACCTGTAAACCTCGAGCGCTCCATATCAATAGCACGATATGATTCCCGCAGTTCATCGTTCTGCATGTCCACCTCGAGTTCGTGAATTTCAAGTTCATTAAGCAGTACCGCAATTTCGCTGGCAGGCAATGTTTTCTGTTCTGCACTAACCCTGCCGCTTAAAAGCTCTTCGGCTTTAGACCTCAATGCAGAAAGGATGATTTCTTTTGATGTCTTGTTCACATTTTCCTATTTTTCCTTAAAACTCAGTACCATGATCAGTGTATTTCCGGTTCCCTTTTCCATGATCCTGTCAATTTTTATCTCCAAGTGCTTTGTGCCCAGTCCATTAAAATGGTGTTGAACATAAATCTCTTCACTTGATGGCGATGATTCGGAGAGCTTATCAGAGAGAAGATCCATCTGCCATTTATTAATAACAATTTCTGTAAACGAAAGTTCTCTTATTTCGTATTCTTGCATGCGGAACATGCTTTGGAATTTTTCATTGCATACCAATACTTTTCGGTCTGCATCCAAAACTACCGTAGCCATAGGGTGTAAGTCTGCAGTAGCCTGTGCATATTGCAATAACCCGAGCATACGGGCATTCATAGATTTAATTGGCGTAATTTTAGTAAAAGTAAGTACCGCACCATTAATAAAATTATCCATTGTTCGGTAAGGCATGATGCGTAGATTATACCATTCGCCTTTTTTGGTTTTAATTTCTAGCTCTTTGCCCGATAAACTTTCAATTACATCTTTAATGGTCAGTTCAATGGAAGGGTATTCAAAATTCGAAACGATGTGGGTAATCGATCTCCCAATGTCGGAAGTGATCACATTAAAAAGCCGGGTTACCTGTGGCGTAAAACGTAAAATATTTAGCTGGTTATCAAGAAAAATGGTACCAATTTCTGTATTATCCAGCAGGTTTTTCATGTCATTGTTTAGCTGGGTAAGTTCTTCAGCCTTGTTTTGATACTGGAGGTTAATAGTCATCAGCTCTTCATTGAGCGATTGCATTTCCTCCTTTGTTGTCAGCGCTTCTTCATTGGTACTTTGTAATTCCTCATTGGTGCTTTGGAGCTCTTCATTGGTAGATTTTAGCTCTTCAAGCGAGGTTTCCATCTGCTCGATGGTGGTATGTAGTTGCTGCTTGGTATAGGTTAGCTCTTTTTCCAGTTCTTCTACCGCACCTTCGCTAATGGAACTTGCTGATTTTGATTTTCGTCCGGATGATTTCCTTACCGGTCCTTTTTCGTAAAAACTCACCAACAGTAACCCCTGCAACGCTGGATCGTTGAGATAGTCTATGGAGAAACCCATCAGGTAGGCACGGTTATTTTCCTTAATCCTGATGTCGGCAATTTCAACTTTCGATTGATTCATCAGACAAAGGTGAATGGCATTGCCCAAAACATATTTAAGTTCTTCCCTTACCATCCGGTGGATATTCATAACTGCCTCGCCTGGATTAAGTTGAATAAAGCGATTGGTTTTACCGTTAATGTATAAGATCTCTCCTTTGTCGTTCAGCAGCAAAGATGCTGGCGTATAATTTTCGAGCAGTACTTTATTAAAATTTTCTGCAATTGGGTTTTTAACTGAAGCCTTATTGCTTAAATCCGTTTTATTTAATTTGTCCTGATTGGCGATATGAAACGGAAAATCCAGAATTTTACCGATTGTAGTGACGCCTTCCTTCCGTTCAAATATTTTCCATTTCGAATCCAGACTGTTAAAAATATCATTATAAGTGCCTACTGATTCTGCCGGACCAAGGAAAAGAATCCCGTTTGGTTGTAAGGAGTAATGAAAAACAGGAATGATCTTTTTCTGAAGTTCCGTAGTGAGGTAAATCATCACATTGCGGCAGCACAATAAATCGAGCCTGGTAAAAGGCGCATCTTTAATGAGGTTATGCTGTGCAAAGACAATCATCTCGCGGATTTCTTTCTTTACCGTATAGCCATTTGGCTTCTTAACGAAAAACCTTTCCAGCTGCTGCGGAGATAGCTCTGCAATGATATTTGAGAAATAAAAGCCTGCTCTTGCATGTTCTATTGCATTTGGATCAAGATCAGTAGCAAAAATTTGCGCCTTAGGCTTCCTTTTTGATTTCAGGCTGTCCAGGTATTCAGTAATAATAATCGCTACAGAATAGGCTTCTTCTCCGGTCGAGCATCCTGCAATCCAGATCCGGATTGGCTCTTCAGGGCTTTTCTGTTTAAGCAGGCGATAGATGTATTCTTTAAGGCTTTCAAAGGCATGGCGATCTCTAAAAAACTTCGTTACGCCAATTAAAAGCTCATTAAAAAGAATGTCAATTTCTCCGGGATTTTCTCTTAAATAGTTAACATAACCTTCATAATCCTCCAGTTGATGAAAGGCGATTCTCCGCTCAATCCGTCTTGAAATGGTATTTTTTTTATATAAGGTGAAATCGTGTCCGGTTTGAGAACGCAGGAGCATCAGTATTTTTTGAATATGTACCTTATTGGTATGTAGTGGCGAGGAAAGGTCATCTCCGGCTTCTCCGGTCAGTACAGGGTGGTTCAGGTATTGAATCAGCTTCAGCGGCATTTCTTCTGGCGGAAGAATATAATCTGCCAGGTGTGTTTTAATAGACGCAGAAGGCATGCTTGGGAACTCGGCTGTTTCCGGATCCTGCACCATCGCCATTCCGAGTTTTTCCTTGATCATTCTTAAACCGGTTTCCCCATCTGCTCCTAGACCGGAGAAAATAATGGCAACCGCTTTGTTCCACTGGTCTTCGGCTAAGCTCTGTAAAAAGTAATCGATAGACATGTGTGCACCTTTCTGTCGTGATGCACTAAAAAGCAGGAGATGACCATTATGAATGCCCATATCAGCACCAGGCGGAATGAGATAAACATGATTTTCACGCACTTCCGTTCCGTCTTCTGCCGTTAAAATCGGCATGCTCGTAGCACTTTTAAGCAACTCGATATAATCCAGCCCCTCCGCCTCATCCTGATGAACAATGACGATAAAGGCCATACCTGAGCGGGCAGGCATATGGGTGAAAAATTTCTGGTAGGAAGAGAGGGCGCCACTGGCTCCTCCCATACCAATTATAGGGAAAGACCCTGTTTTTTGTGGCATTTCCATATTTGGCGCTATCGCAGGATGTGGCTGAGCACCATCTTCATTTTCTTGCATCTTTTTCTGTGTTTTGCCAGTTTCATCTACCATTCGGGAATTTAGAAATGAAACTGTAGCAATGTTATGCTGCCCGTTTGGACAAGTTTTCTACGGTAAATCAAAATCAAAATAAGTACAGTAAGTACTTGCATATCGATCTTCTCGGGCGGTAAGCGATAAATATAAGTGAAATTTCCTGTCGTTCAAAGTCTGCAAAAGCATCTGCCTTAAACTGAAAGACTAAGTTTGATTCAGCGCTGATCTGCTAATCACGATTTATCTGCTGATCTGATTGTATTAGAAAAAGATACATTAAAACAGGATTTTAATCAGGTTTGTATCCCATCCATAAGGGATAGGATTTAGGGTGATACGTCTTAAAAATGTTACAATACCAGCTTTATTGCCTCGTTGGTAACCCCTGCGCTGGCAATTCATTATGGTGGGCTATTTCTGCTGATCCGTTAATTTTAAACCCCGAACTTTTATTCGCGTTTGGCAGGTATTTTTAAGCAGTTGACGAAATCAAAGTAACCACCTTTTTTTGCATTAATGCTGGTTCTTGACCGCTGTTCTCTTTCATTGCTATCCAGTTTTGAACGCAGATCTGACTTTCCTTATGCAAGGTTCTCGCTCGTTGACCGTATTAGTTCGAGGCATAAACCCGTATAAACCACACGTGAAAAAGGTATTTAGATTTACCAAAAGCGTAAGCCGCAGGCCAAAATTTTAACGGCTTATTGATAAATCAGGCAATCGGATATTAGTTTAAAATAAGCCCGTATCTAAAGGCGAAACCAATTAATTCTGCGGTATTTCTTGATGCTGTTTTCTCGATGAGGTTTTGACGGTGCCCCTCTACCGTGCGCCTGCTGATGAAAAGTTTCTCGGCAATTTCGTTATTGGTGCACCCCTGTGCAATTAACTGAAGAATTTCAGTTTCGCGTGAAGTAAAATTGATATCAGTGGAGCGCTCTTGCTTTTTGCCTTGCATGGCCCGTTCCACCATCTTTGTACCCAGATCGGCGCCAAGATACCTGCCACCAGAATGGATATGCCTGATGGCAAAAAGCAATTCGCTCGGTTGTACGCTTTTACTTAAATAGCCCAGGCAACCATTGTTAAAGGCCTGGGTAACATAGTTCTCATCATCAGAAACGGAAAGTACAATCGTTTTGATGCCAGGACAGTCTGTTTTTAGCTTACTGATTAACGAGAAACCATCCATCACGGGCATGCTTAAATCTGAAATTACAATATCAGGATCTAAGCCTGATTCGATTAAACTTAAAACCTGATGTCCATCTGACGCCTCGCCAATTACTTTGATTTCCTCCCCGGAATTTAAAAGCATTTTTATCCCATCTCTAACTACGTGATGGTCATCCGCTAATATTATTCTTATCATACTAATATAAAATGTAACTGTTTTCTGGTGTAAGCCATAACACACCTGAAGAACATGCCTAAAAAAATAAAAGTTTTACGCCTAGTTGAAATACCTGCACTTTGGGTATTTATACGATTATGAGTAGTGGGTTATACGCGTTTGTTAAAAATCAAAATCCCTTCCTTGCCGTGGATGGTTATAAGCTGAACTACATCCTTCACTTAAACCATTTAACACCTATGATTACACTTGGTATCAATGCAGTCTTTCATGATTCTGCTGCCTGTATTTTTAAAGATGGAAAACTCCTGGCAGCTGCAGAAGATGAGCGCTTTACCCATATCAAACACGGAAAACGGCCGATCCCTTTCAATACTTATGAACTTCCGTTCCACGCGATAGATTATTGTTTGAAGGTTGCCGGCATCCATTTGAGCGATGTTGACCACATTGCTTATTCTTTTGATCCTAATCTGCTGATACCACTAAGTGAACAAAACCAGGCTGCTTGCGAAATTCCATTCTATCCGGGTAAGGGTTTCAATAGCGGTTCAGAACAACCCTGGGAAAATTTGTTCTTGTCTGCTATATTACATGCGCCCAATCAGCTGGTTGATGGTTACCCTCATCATTTGCAAAAGCGCTTCCATGGTGCGAAAATCACCGATTGGGAATGGCATTTCGTTGACCATCATGCTGCCCACGCCGCAAGTGCATTTTTTCCTTCACCATATGAAGAAGCTGCAATTTTAACACTCGATGGACGTGGTGAAATAGCCTCTACCACCTATGGAATTGGTAAGGGAGCAGAGATGACGAGGATTAACGAGGTAGATTTACCCCATTCTTTAGGCTTGCTTTATGAAAGAATCACAACCCATCTTGGTTTTCTGCACTCTTCTGATGAATACAAAGTAATGGCACTGGCTTCCTACGGAGAGCCGCGCTATGCTGTGGAGTTCAGGGAAATAATTAACGTTGGCAATAACGGCCAGTACACCATCACCAATGAAAACCTGATCGATCGATTTGGTCCCGCAAGGTTAAAGGATGAACCTTTTACAGCCTTTCACTTCGATTTGGCCCGTTCGCTCCAACTGGTTTTAGAAGAAACCGTGCTTAAGTTGGTAGATTACCTTTATGAGGTTACAAAGGTGCCAAACCTGGTAATGGCAGGCGGTGTGGCTTTAAATTGTGTGCTAAATGCCCGGATCAGGGATTTAGGTCCTTTCGAAAATGTTTGGGTACAGCCAGCAGCTGGAGATTCTGGTACCGCTTTAGGTGCCGCCATGTACGTAGACATTAACGAGCGGAAGGCGAGCGAGAAAGAATTTATAATGGACCATGTTTATTGGGGGCCAGAATATAGTGATACCGAGATAGCAAGATTTTTAGACTGGGCAAAAGTACCCTTCACCAAAATGGAAGATGTAGCTGCAGAAGCTGCTGTCTTGCTGGCAGATAACCAGATTATTGGCTGGTTTCAGGGCAGGATGGAGTTTGGACCAAGGGCGCTGGGTAGCCGTTCTATTCTGGCTTCGCCAATTGACCCGCGGATGCAGGCGATGCTTAATGAAGTAAAAGACCGGGAAGATTTTAGGCCGGTAGCACCAGTGGTTCTGCAGGAAGATGCACACCTCTGGTTTAAAGATGCTAAGTTTTCACCCTTTATGCTCTTCATTTACGATGTACTTAAGGAGAAAGCACAGCAGATTCCCGCCGTCCGGCACACCGATGGCACAGCAAGGGTACAAACCATTAACCAGGAACAGCATCCTCTTTATCATCAGTTACTAAAAGCATTCAAAGAAATAACTGGTGTGCCGGTGCTGATCAATACATCATTCAATACCCTTGGGAAACCCATTGTTTGTAGCCCAAGAGATGCGGTGGAATGTTTCTGGACATCGCCATTCGACGCCCTCATTATCGGTTCATATTTAATTACTAAAAAAAATGCCCAAAAAGATATCAGTAGTTATTCCAACCTACAACAGGCCGAACCTCTTATTTAATTGCCTGAATGCATTGAATAAACAGAATCTTCCTGCTGATGATTTTGAAGTAATTGTGGTACATGACGGCCCAGACGAACGGATTGTTGCAGCGCTAAAGCAACAGCAATCTCAGTTTAATTTTGATTTTCAGGTACTTCATACTGCAGAAAAGCAAGGACCCGCAGCAGCCCGAAATTTGGGCTGGCGCGCTGCAAATGCACAACTGGTTGCTTTTACGGATGATGATTGTTTGCCGGAACCAGAATGGCTAACTGGTTTTTTAGACCGCTATAGAAACCAGGAGTTGGTTGCCTATAGTGGTAAAACGGTGGTTCCGTTACAACCACATCCAACAGACTTTGCGCTGAATACTTCAAGGCTTTCTGAAGCCGAGTTCATTACCGCCAACTGTGCCTGTACCAAATCAGCACTGCTTAAGGTAGGTGGCTTTGACGAACAGTTCAGTATGGCCTGGCGGGAAGATTCTGATCTTGAGTTTAAACTATTACTATCTGGAGTGCCGCTTTACCGGAACGAGCAGGCGGTGGTGGTTCACCCGGTGCGGGAAGCACCTTGGGGAGTGAGTTTAAAGGAACAGCGTAAAGGTATATTTGATGTGCTGCTGTTTAAAAAATACCCCATACTTTATCGCCAGAAAATACAACATGCACCACTCTGGAACTACTATATCATTGTGGCATTGGCTCTCTTAAGTTTGCTAAGTGCTATGTGGAATTATAAATTTCTGTCAAAGATGATGTTGCTGGGCATGCTTTTACCAGTAGCACATTTTGCTTACAAACGCCTGCAAAGAACAAGTCATTCAGGAAGTCATGTTACGGAGATGATCGTTACCTCTTTATTAATTCCTTTTTTGTCTGTTTATTACCGGATTTATGGCAGCATCAGGTATCGAAAACTGCTGTTGTAGCTATGGCGGAGTTTAAGAAAATTGCCATCTTCAGGGCATTGCAGCTGGGAGATTTACTTTGCGCCATGCCAGCCATAAAAAACTTAAGGTTGGCTTATCCATATGCCGAGATTGTTTTCATCGGCTTGCCCTCCAGTCAGAAACTAATTGAGCGTTACGCAGGGCTTTTTGATCGGTTTATTTTATTTCCTGGTTACCCCGGTTTGCCAGAACAGCCCTTTAACGAACAAGCTTTTCACGTTTTTAGCAAGCAAGTTGAAGAAGAAGCTTTTGATTTGATCTTGCAGATGCAGGGTAACGGTACCATTGTAAATGCGATGCTGGCTCCACTTTCGAACGGGGAATTAGCTGGTTTTTCTATTGATGAGGCTGAACTTGCTCAGTATCCTTTGCTGATGCCTTATCCAAATTTCGGGCATGAAAGTTTGAGACATATTGCCTTAATGAAGCATTTGGATGTACCTATTGTAACTACAGAGATGTTTTTCCCGATGCAGGAAACAGATGATCAGCAGTTATCACATTTTGCGCTTGAAGCAAATTATGTTTGTATGCACTGTGGTTCTCGTGGGGCCTGGCGCCAATGGCCGCCTGCTTTCTTTGCGCAACTGGCAGATCTTTGTATGTTACGAAATATACAGGTGGTCCTTACCGGAACGCCAGAAGAAACTGATTTGATTCAGCAAGTAGCAGATTTGATGAAACAAGAGCCGCTTATTGTTGCTGGCAAAACAGATTTGGGCTCGGTAGCAGCCTTGCTTAAACGTTCGAAAGGATTAATTGCCAACTGCACAGGCGTTTCTCATTTAGCTGCAGCGCTCAAAGTAAAAAGTGTAATTATCAGTATGGATGGCGAACCTGAACGTTGGGCGCCCTTGAACACAGATATTCACCATACCATCGATTGGACTAAAACACCTGATTATGGTCTTGTTGAACAAGCTGTTGTCAAGATGTTGTTTCCATGAGCAGCGCATCAAAAGCAGCCATAACCTGTTCTACACAGGGAAAAGGAATGGGAGTGGGGTAGGCTTTTTCTGACTGAAAACGTAAAACCTGGTTTTTACTTTGCAGATCAGCTGGAACATCAAATTCAACGACACGGCAAGGTACCATCCATGGGCTGTGCTGCGGGTTTGTTCTTGCATATAGCGCAAGGATTGGTGTTCCGGTTGCAGCGGCAAGGTGCATTGGGCCTGTATTTACACTCACCATCGCCCGTGCCATAGCAATTGTAGTGGCCAATTCTTTTAAGGTTAACTGTCCGGCGACAGAAACAGCACCTTCACCAATTTCACCTGCCAAACGATCAATCAACGCTTGTTCGGCAACACCGCCTGTGAGTAAGACTGGGAGTCGATGCCCACTAATTACTTCTTTAGCTAAACTAATCCATTCGTTTTCAGGGTATTGTCTTTTAACTTCGGATACGCCGACATGGAAAATAAAAAATCCGTTTTTCTTAATTCGGAGGGATTGAAGTTTTTCCAGAATTGTGGCATCGTTTAAATCGCAGATTTTAATTTTTTGATCTGTTGTTACTGCACCAATAAAGGCACATAACTTTAAGTCTCGGGTCACCTGGTGCTCAATTTCAAAGTAGGGTTCAGGGTCTGGAAGCCAGTGGGTAAGCAATCCATAAAGGTTTTCCCGGCAGTAAGCTGCACGCAATGGAATTCCTGCCATAAAAGCAATCAGAATAGATGGAGCTGGGTTTTGACTGGATACATTAAAAAGGATGCAACCATCGAATGCGCTTTTCCTTATGTTTTCCACCACAGCTCCTAACGCTGATGCAGCTAAAGCGCCATTTGTTTTTACCCAGGGGAAATCATAACAAATTACATCATCTATCCACGGGAGCAAAGCCGAAGCTTCTAAGGCCATGGAAGAGGTGAGCAAGGTAATTTTACAATGAAAATTCTCGCTTAAGGCACGGATTGCCGGGGCAGACATGAGTAAATCTCCCATGTTATCCGGCCGAATGACCAGTATGTTTTTACAGCTTTTCCAATCCATTGGTTATGAAACTGGCGTTGCAAAACTGTGGTTCTCCTGTATTTTACTAATCACATTGGTGGTTGATTTGTTTGCAACCGTAGGGAGAAAAATAATTTCGCAGCCCATGCTTTTCAGTATTTTTTCTTCTGGTAAAAATTTATGTTTATAGTCGCCGCCTTTCACGAAAAAATGAGGCTTAATTTGTTTCAACACGCTAATTGGCGTATCATCGCCTCGCTCGCCGAAAGGAATAATATGGTCAATGCAGCTAAGTTCAGAAAGGACTTCAATCCGGTCATCTAAGGCATTAATCGGACGTTGCAAGCCTTTAAGGCGTTTAATGCTTTCGTCATTATTCAGTCCTACAATAAGCACATCGCCCTGAGCTTTTGATCCTTTTAAATAACTTACATGACCACTGTGCAAAATATCAAAACAACCATTGGTAAAAACAATCTTTTTTCCCTGCATTTTATAACTGTTAATTAACTGTTTAATTTCTTGTTTACTGGTGATGAGTTTTTGAGGTTGGGTAAATTCCTTTTCCAGTTGATCGAAATTACACACGCTTGTATGTGGTTTTGCAACGACCATTGCTGCAGCACTTACCGCAAAATTGGCAGCACATTTTAAATCAGCGCCGCTAAGCAGACCCATTAATGCTGTAGCCAGAAAAGTATCGCCTGCACCACTTACCTGGGGATTGTTTATTTTAGGTACCGCCTGGTGAAAGCTGAAAACGCCATGTTCAAAACCGCAAACGCCATCACTATCCATGCTGAGCAATATATTTTTAGCCCTGCTCTGCTGGTATAAAATTTCTCCCCAGTTTTTTGCCTGTTCGGCCCGATTAGCCGTGTTGCTTTTAAACTGACTTAAAGCCAGCGCTTCTGTGTAGTTAGGTTTAATCAGGGTAGGTTCAAGCGATGCATAAAGGGAAAAATTTCTTGCATCTACTGCGAAAATTTTTGGCGTAGCGTGGCCTAAAGTTGTTAACTTCTGAATCACATTTTCGGTTAAAACACCTTTGCTATAATCAGAAATAAATATAGCGTCGACTTGTTCAAAACTAATATCAATTTTTGCTTTTAATTGCTCGGCTGTTGACAATGAAATGGTATCGCAACTGCCTTCATCATAACGCACAATTAATTGTGAATCAGAACTTACTCTTGTTTTGCAAAGTGTAGTCCGGTCTTCGCTCCAAATAATAAGGTCTGTATTAATTTGTCTTTTCCTGAGTAAATCAATAATCTTCCGGCCATTTGCATCATTCCCAATTACGGAACATAACATTACCTGTGCACCTAAAGCCCGTAGGTTGGCTGCCACATTAGCTGCACCACCAAGGCAATCTCTGGTCGAATTCAAATCGATTACAGGCGCTGTAGCTTCGGGTGCAATACGGGTACAATTTCCCTGCAGGTAACGGTCAAGGATCAGGTCGCCGATCACTAAAATTTTTTTCTCTTTAAACTTCTTTAGGAAACGATGATATGGATTTAGCATGTTGTTCAAGATTTTGATTTTCAAGGATATATTTGCCGGCAGCTGCAAAATCGGCACTGATAAATTCTGGGATGCGCAGCGGCTCATCTTGTAGATCCCATTCGGTTTCATTCCCATTATCAATAATGATGGATCTACAGCCGGCGGTATTTCCCGCTTGTACATCATTTAGGATATCACCAATCATCCATGAATCGCGTAAAGAAATATCGTGCTCTTTTGCAGCGCGAAAGAGAAGGCCGGGAGCAGGTTTGCGGCAATCACAAGATTTTACATAAGGTGCTCTAGTTCCTTCAGGATGGTGAGGGCAATAGTAGAAACCACTTAGGCGCACTCCATATTCCTGCAATAAGGCTTGGAGTCTTTTTTCAACTGCGCATAAATCTTCAGGCGTAAAATAGCCCATAGCAATCCCGGCCTGATTCGAAATTACAATCAGTTCAAACTGTTCGGCTAAGGCCGCAAGCGTTTCGCCAACTCCCTTTTCCAGAAAAATCAGATCAGGATTGGCATTGTAAGGAATATTTGGAATCAGGGTTCCGTCTTTATCTAAAAAGATCGCTCGCTTAGCTTCCATAGCTGCTATTGAATGTAGTTTCTGGAACTGAAATAGCAGGTAGCACCCTTTCTTTTGCGGCAGTTTTATTGGTGAAAGCCACGTTAAACATGCGGTTTTCGATAATGGTACATAATAAATGTACCAGGTGCAGGTGCATTTCCTGTATGCGTTGGGTACTTTGAGAGGGTACCACAAGGTTTAAGTCGCCATACGCAGCCGCACGACCACCATCTTTACCTAGCATATTAATGCAGCTCATGTTTTTCTTCTTAGCCATTTGCATGGCCTTAATAATATTATCAGAGTTACCGCTGGTACTTAGGCAAAGTAAAACATCTCCCTGTGTGCCATAGGCTTGTACCTGCCTTGCGAAAACGTCATCAAAACCAAAGTCATTGGCCCAGGCCGTTATAATTGCCATATCGGCATTTAATGAAATCGCCGGGAGGCCTTTCCGGTGCGGCACCTCAAAACGGCCCACCAGCTCGGCTACAAAATGCTGACTCTCAGCGGCGCTTCCGCCATTGCCACAAACCAGAATTTTATTGCCAGCCTTTAATGCCTTGCTCATCATTTCACCCGCAAGTGCTACTTCAGTACTTAACGTTCGGGCAGTTTGCTCAAATGTTCTTGCACCTTCTTCAAAAGCTTGCTGAATCATTTCAAATTCCTGTTGCTGCATTTTCTGCTGGTTGGCATGAATGGCTTCGTAGCAATCGTGAATCTGTTCCGCAATTTTTTTCCAGGTGAAATTTGCGTGGACATGGTCAAGCGCTTTTACAGACATTTCATGGAGCAGGGAAGGGTCTGATAATAATCTGTCAATTTTTTTAGCAAGTACTGCGGGTTGTTTCGGCGGCACCAGATAACCTGTATGTTCGTCTTTAATGGTGTATTTTATTCCACCAACAGCAGATCCTATTACGGGTGTACCACAAGCCATGGCTTCTAAAGGGGTAATGCCGAAGGGCTCGTACCACGGCGTGGTGATAAAGATATCGGCTGCGCTATAATAATACCGGAGCATTTCCCGGTTTTTCCGACCCACAAAACTCACTGAATCTGCTATCCCATAATTGTGGGCCAGCTGTTTTAGCCGTTCCAGTTCTGTATCAATACCGGCGGCGTTTTGTTCGCCCCCAACAACAATCAAACGGGCCTTATGGCGATGGCTAATTTTTGCGAATGCTTCAATTACATTATCTATGCCTTTGCGTTTAACCATCCTGCCGAGTTGAAGCACTATTTTTTCTTGCTCGTCGATATCCAGCAACGATTTTGCTGTTGGTTTTGCAATAGGATAGAAGTCGTCAGGGTTAAAACCACATGGAATCATTACCATCTTTTCTGGCACAGCACGGTAATATGTACTGAGGTCTTGCTCATCCTGCGGGCATTCGGCAATAATCTTATCTGCCCGCTGCACAATTGCGCGTTCAATATCCACACGTTCCGGCGGGAAACGGTCCATTTCCTTTTGGTGTACTTTTCTGATGTGGCCAAGTGCATGAAAGGTAATTACGAAAGGAATGTCGAGTCTTTCTTTAAGTTCCATAGCGACCAAACCCGACATCCAGAAATTGGCATGGATCAGGCGGTAAGTAATGTCATTTCTTTTGATAAAGTATTCCATTTCCCTCCTAAAATCTTTCATATAGGGCAGGAGGTCTTCTTTATCTATGGGTTCTTTTGGGCCGGCTTCTACCAATATTACCCGTACGTTTTCGCTGAAGGTATTTACTTCTTTCGAGATCAGGTCTTCTCTGCGGGTAAAAATATCTATCAAATATCCTTTTTCACCTAACTGTTTGGCAATTTCGGCCACATAAACGTTTTGTCCACCATTATCTTTGCCTCCGAGCAACGCAAGTGGTGATGCATGCTCACTTATAAATGCAATTCTGTTTGTCATAGGGTTTTTCTAAGGATAAATTAGTTAAGTTTATAAACCTGCTTTTTTGCCGCCACGGCTGTAAAAAGGTTGAACCATTCGCCTGTAAATCGGTTAATGTGAAAGCGTTCTTCTGCAGTTTTTTTAGCATTGCTCCCCATTTGGCGGGCAAGTTGTGGTTGTTCCAACAGCAATTCCATATCTCGTTTTAACAAGTCGGTATTGGTACGTACAAAGCCTGAATATCCGTTCTTAATGGTTACTGCCATTTCCGTAGTTGCCAGGCCTACAATTGGCATTCCCTGCATCATGGCTTCGCAAACCGCCAGGCCGAGACTGGTATAGCGAATCGGGTTAAAAAAGAAGCGGTAGTTGGCAATGAAAGCCGGAAGCTGCGGATGAAGAACTTCTCCAATTCCGTAAGCTTCTGCACCCATCCCCACTAAATCGAGCGGAATGGTTTTACTAAGCTCTTCGAAAATATCAAGGCCTAAAAGTCTGCCGCGTGTAGGCAAATTATTGATCACTACGATACCACGTTCTAAAGTCCCTTGGTAAGAATGCTCACTTGCTGTTACACCATGTTCAATCACCATGGTTTCCAAACCCTGATTATCCCACATCAACTGGTTAAAATGGGTTACATGTACCAGCGTTACGGATGGATCTGTAACCGGGTGCAGCGCATTGGTGGGGTGATCCCAGGGAGGATCGTGTTCCAGGTAAATTTTAGGCAAGCTGCGCTGGTATTCTGAAAGTACCTCGAACTGGTCAAAAAGATAATTCTCATCTGTTTGGAATAGGATCACATCAAAATCAAGGTCTCGAACCTGTGCAGCAGGAACCTCATAAACATTATCGCCAAAAGGGAAAGTTTCGCCGCGGCCAACGTAGCCCTCACTTTTAGATTCGTTTACCGGGATATAAATGTCATAATCGCCTTGCGAAAGGTAAAAAAGATAACTACCGTGAATGTGCCACGTAAAAATTTTTAACCTGTTGTGTTGATGCATAACGGAATGATTAATTAATGAACAGTTTATTGGTAGGGAAGTCACATCGCTTCCTCAGTAATACTGCCTTAAACAACTGCGCTTCTAAGCGTTTTGTTCGTTGTGCAAATACCTGTTTTAACGTGGAATATACCTGTATGTAGCAAGAAAACACGTGGCTGCCTGGACTAACCACTTGTTTTAATTTTTATGCCCCCAATATGATCTTTAAGTGGAATAAAATTTGAATTCGGGCCCACTAGGGCCATAAATGGTTAAAAAAGGAATGCTCATTTTGGGCCTTTTTTGGCCGTTGAAAGAAAAGAATAACACATTGGTGATCAATAGCTTTTAAAGGTGTATTTACCTTTTTGAATGTAAAGTTTAGGTGGTTGATCTGAATGATTTAGCAGACGAATTTAAATCTAAAAACGGGCTAAGCGGGAGTGTTTTGACAAAAGGGGATGTTGGGAAATGACGAGGCAAAAAAAAGCTATCAATATGATTTTCGGGTACAATTTTTTGAACTTTACGTAGATTACGCAGGGTGGTGGCAGTTCACAGCTGTGCTGTTTTATAATCAGGCCTGCACACCGGAACTACAGTGGCAGACCATTTTTACTATTTCTTTTTGTACTGTTTCAGGTCTTTTTTAAGCTGGAGCCTGGCCTGGTGGATATGTGTTTTAACGGTACCTACCGGAATGCCTAGCTCGTCGGCAATCTCATGGTACTTATAGCCTTCAAAATACCTGATGAAGGGAAGGGAATAAGCTTCAGGAAGTTTGTTAAGCGCATTTTTAATGTCTTCCATCGCAAATTTACTTTCTGCGCGGTTTTCTGTAGCGCTTTGGCAGAGGTTTGCCGAGGAAATTTCTTCCACCTGAACAATGTGGTCTCGGTAGCGTTGAGTTTTTCGATAGGTGTTGATAAAGGTATTCCGCATAATTACAAAGAGCCAGCCCTTTATATTTGTTCCCTCATCGAATTTTTCTGCAAACCGGGTTGCCTTCACCAATGTATCTTGCAACAGATCATTGGCGTCATCTAAATCTTTTGTAAATTTTAGGGCATGTAAACGAAGCTCTCCTGAGTAGAGGTTTACATTTTGAACGAATTCGAACTGTGTCATAGGTAATGTTTTTAAGGTGTATTACTATTCGATCAAAGTATATACCATTTGGCACGTGCAAAATTTGGCAGAAAAGGCGGCACGGGTATAAATCGCAAATGAGGAAAATACCTGTAAAACGGTAGTTGAGCTTAAGAAAAAAAAGAGAAGCTATTAGGATTTGCTTGCAGGAAGTGCACATTCTGCATGATTAAGGAGATAATATTTGATGTTGTTGGAAGTGATTGGCACACGGCGTTAAAATTGGAAGAAAGCATTAATCATAAAAAAGCCCGGATCAAACCGGGCTTATACTTACATGGGTGGAACCGTTTTTTTTCCGTTATCGCGCTTCGATGAATCACGCTTCGCTGAGTCCCTTTTGTCGGTCTTGTTTTTGTTTACAGGTTTGCTTTTTTCAGTTTTCTTTCTGGTTGAGTCCTGTCGGGTTTGGGCTGTAGTGGCAAAGCCTATACTTAGTGCCAGCACCATCATCATTAACTTTTTCATATATTTTTCAGATTTAAGAATGAATATCAAAAGGCCAACAATCATTTTTTTCTAAAGGTTTTACAATCTCATCAGCCAGGGAAGTTAAAATTGTAAAACACGTAAATTTACTTTTTAGTTAACGCTTTTTTCGTTATAAATACCTGTTTTATAAAGCGTTATGTTTAGTTTTTTATCCTTATTGGCTGATAAGTAGCTGAGCTTCATTTTGTTCTATCCAGCATAAAGTATACCTCCGTTTATGCGCACCCGCAAAACCATTAGCATGTTGACCGTTTTTCTAAACTAAACTGAAATGGGGCTGGTTTTTTAAGGAAGATCAGAAAAAAGAAGCGTATCCAACAGGCGCTATAACGAAAAAATAAAAATACCATGCATACATTTTACCAGCTTCCTGGCTACACCTACCCATTAGGTGCAAACTGGGACGGCAAAGGAACTAATTTTGCCCTCTTTGCGGCACATGCCGAAAAAGTAATACTCTGCTTGTTCGATGGAGATGAGACAGAAATTGGAACAATCGAAATTTTAGCTTGCAGTCACCATGTTTTTCATTGCTACATTCCTGAGGTTGGCCCGGGGCAATTATATGGTTATCGTGTTTACGGCGCTTATGATCCGGCACGGGGTTATCGTTTTAACCCCAACAAGTTGCTGATAGACCCATACGCAAAGGCCATTACCGGTGATGTGGTTTGGGATGAATCAGTTTTTGGTTACGACTTGCAAGATGACAACAAAGATTTAAGTTTTTCTAAAACAGATAGTGCACCTTTTGTGCCTAAATCTGTTGTAATCGATCGAGAATATCTTTGGGGAAATGATCTTCCCCCGCAAATCCCTTCTCACAAAAGTATTATCTACGAGGTTCATGTAAAGGGTTTTTCCAAGCTGAATGCTCTTATTCCTGAATCTTTAAGGGGTACTTATGCGGGCCTGGCACATCCTGAGAGTATAAAATATTTGAAATCGCTGGGTGTAACTGCAGTTGAATTGTTACCCATCCACCAGTTTATTTCTGATGGACACCTGAAAGATAAGGGGCTAAATAATTATTGGGGCTACAATACCATTGGTTTTTTTGCGCCAGATGGCCGTTATTGTTCCAGTGGGACTTTGGGTGAACAAGTAAAAGAATTTAAGGACATGGTAAAAGCACTCCATGCGGCTGGTTTAGAAGTTATTCTGGATGTAGTTTATAATCACACTGCCGAAGGCAATGAAAACGGAGCGACTTTGTGTTTTAGGGGGATTGATAATTTAACTTACTATAGGCTGGAGCCAGAACAAAAACAATACTATACCGACTATACGGGTACCGGGAATACTTTAAATACGGCCATTCCTCCTGTTTTGAGGTTAATTATGGATAGCCTCAGGTATTGGATTGAAGAGATGCATGTAGATGGATTTCGCTTTGATTTGGCATCCACTTTAACCCGGGGGAAACAAAAGGTTGATCTGTTGGGCGCATTCCTGAATACCATTCATCAGGATCCGGTTATTTCACGGGTTAAGTTGATTGCAGAACCCTGGGATCTGGGTGAAGACGGTTACCTGGTCGGAAAGTTTCCGCACGGTTGGGCAGAATGGAACGACCGGTATCGGGATTTGACTCGAAGCTTTTGGCGCGGCGATCAGGGCCTGGTTGCCGAATTTGCAAAGCGTTTTACGGGTAGTCCGGATATTTACCAGAATCAATCCAGGAAACCAGCTGCCAGCATTAATTTCATTACTGCTCATGATGGTTTTACGCTTCACGATCTGGTGAGTTACGAAGAAAAACATAACCTGGATAATGGAGAAGATAATACTGATGGTGAATCAAATAACCATTCTTGTAATTACGGTACAGAAGGCGAAACGGATGATCAGGAATTGAACCGTTTACGGTCAAAGCAAAAACGAAATTTTCTCGCCACATTGCTGCTTTCACAAGGCATACCAATGATTACCGCCGGAGACGAAATCGGGAAAACGCAAAGCGGCAATAACAATGCTTATTGCCAGGATAATGAACGCTCCTGGTTAAACTGGGAAGGGAAAGATGACAGCCTGCTACAGTTTACCAGTAACTTAATCGACCTGCGTTTAAAATATCCGGGTTTAAGGAGAAGTGACTGGCTGGCAAGCGACAAGGTAAATGAAGACGGATTAATGGATATCGCCTGGTTTTTGTCAGATGGGAAATTACTGGCAACATCGGCATTGGAACAGGAAAACTTACCCGCCAGCATCGGTGTTTTTATTCACCGGGTAGGTGCTCAAATGGAAATTTATAAAGGAGAAGTTATTGCGGATAACCATCTTCTGATACTGATCAATGCAGAAACAGCTGATCTTGATTATCGGCTGCCAGAACAGAAATATGCACCAAACTGGTTGTTAACTATATCTACTGCTCATGAGGAGTGGAGTGAAAATATTTTCGAGGCAGGAACTACAATCGCGTTAGCGGGGAGAAGTTTAATGGTACTTAGGGCAGGCTAGCTGCCCTAAGGTTTAGAGAAGGCCACGAAGGCCATTCTTTGTTGCTAGAAATTTTAATGCCACGATTTCTCCTGACACCTGTCGGGCATTCCTGTCATAATCGCCAAAGCTGCTATTGGTAAATGCAGCGTTTACCGATTTTGACTGTCGCAACTTTTCCGAAACTGGTGCCTGAACCCTTGGTTCAGGCTGCCGGATTGGTCGTGTGTTTATGGATCCGCCATCTGGCCCACTAAATCTTTTCATCTTTTCCATATATTTTTCTAGTTTCAATAAAAACAATGGAAAACCAGGCGCGGTTTTGTGGAAAATTTATTAGTCCTTCTCCTTCTTATTCGCTGTTAAGCCAGCCAGAGAAATGCTTTCCAGGTTTTTCTGTGGCGGGCCGGTAAGTACCTGTCCACAGGTCGAAAACCTACCACCGTGGCAGGGACAATCCCAGGTTTTTTCAGTTGGGTTCCATCCCACAATGCAGCCAGCATGTGTACAAACAGGTTTAAGTGCTGTCACCTTTCCTTTGTCATCTTTATAAATGGCGAGTTTTTCACCACCAAAATCAACGATCTTTCCTTCGTCTTCTTCCAGCTCACTGGTAGATTTAATGATTTCTGCGCCAAAACGATCTGCTACGAATCGGTAAGCAACATCCGCATTTTCTTTTACAAACTCCGTAAATCCAGAAATTGGTTTTAGGCGTGCCGGACTTAAAAATTTTTCATAGGGATTTTCCTTTCCCAAAATGATATCACTAATAACCACCCCGGAAAGGCTGCCTAAGATCATTCCGTTACCGCTAAATCCGGTGGCGATATAAATATTTTTATCGCCGCCGGGCAACTGCCCGATGTAAGGCAGCCCATCAACCGGAACATAATATTGAGATGACCAGCGGTAAGCAACAGCCATGATATCAAAATGCGTTCTTGCATAGTTTTCCAGTTCTTCGAATGCTTTTAATGGATCTTCATGAGCGGTTTTATGGTCAGCACCTCCAATGATCAGGTATGGCTGGCCATTAATTCTATGGGTTCTGAAATAGTGATAAGGCTCTTTCATATCGTAGGCCAAACCATCAGGGTAAGGGGTACTTTTTAATGAAACGGCAATTACGTAGCTTCTGTATGGTGCATTTCTAAGCGAAAGTATATTGATGCCCGGAGGAATATGGGTAGCATAAAAAATGTTTTTAGCCTTGATGGTTAGCTGATCGCTTATGGCATGATGGATTTCGCCATGCAGTTTCGTTTCCCTGATAAAAGTGTTTTCGAGAATAATTCCCCCAAGCCTTTTAAATTCCTTGGCTAAACCGTAAATGTATTTTAGGGGATGAAATTGCGCCTGATTTTTAAAACAAAGCACTTCTTCAAAAGGAATCAAAATGCCATTATCTGGAACATGTTCTACTTCAACACCCGCCGCTTGGGATGATTCGAAAATGGGCTGAAGTTCTGCTGTTTCCTCCTCATTTTGAGAAAACAAATAGCCATCCTTGTATTCGAAATCAGCATCAATCTTGAGCTCCTCGATGTTGCTCTTCACCATTTCAATCATGTTTTTCGCAGCACTGGCTATTAAACGAGATGCATCTTTGCCAAAATCGGTGTCTATTTCCGGATAAGTGGTATCTAAGAAAGTATTTAAATGAGCGGTGGTGCCGCCTGTTGTACCAAAGCCAATATTTTTTGCTTCTGCCAGCACACAATTTTTACCCTGTTTTTGCAGACGCAGTGCGGCGGTAACTCCTGTAATTCCACCACCGATAATAAGTACATCGTATACCTTTTCATCATCAGGCTTGTCAGTATGCAGTTGATCAGAGAAAGAAGATTGCCAGATGCTGAGGTTCGCACCATCTCTGGCCTGTGTTTCTAGTTCGTTATTTTTCATTTTAAAGCGGTTTGATACCTGAAGAACCGCTTTTTTTTGAGAAAGGTTTATGGAAATTAATTTTCAAATCCGTTACACTTGCCAGGCTATGCGCATTTATTTGCCCGTTTCTAAATGCGGCGCATCTACCGGCTTTGATTCTGGTGAACCTTTTTGCCTCAAAAAAATGGTCAAAATTACAATTGCGGCAACAGATAAAAATTCGCTTTGCCAGTTTTGAAAAGTTTCAAACCAAAAGTTAGCCTGGCCAAGGTAATTCAGCATACTATCTGCAGATTCACCTTTTAAAACCTGATTGGCATTATGATCTTGCCAGCTTCCGTAAAAATGAAGGTACCAGCTTACCAGGAAAAGGATAGCAAAGGCAATGGAAAGCGAGTTAGCATAAATCTTCAAAATCCATCCGCCCTGGCGCACACACCATGGTGCATTTTTAGCAGGAACAGGCTCGCGGTCTACTTCTTCCTTTTCATCAATTTTTTTAGATTCAGCTGAACCAATCTGGCGGAGTTTCACCGTGAGCATCACATAAAGCATCATCTGTAAAAATTCGCTTTCAAAATTTTCGAAGGTTGCAGATATGAAATGTCCTGTTTTAAGGTAGCCTGCAAAAGTAAGCGTAGCTACCGTCATTTCGGCTAGTTCATCATTGTGTTGTTTCCAGCCAGTAGCGGCCTGCGCTATCAAAGTAAAAAGAAATAGTGTAATAAAGGTAACAGATAAGCCATTTCGATGCAGCCACGATCGCTTTTTAACTTCTTCATTTTCATTCATATCAGCTTTTAGTTTAAATGGAATGCAGGTATTCAACCAGCAAAGTAGCGCAACTTTCTACAGTGGCCGCAACAATATCTTCACGTTCTCCGGTAAAATTAAACCGTTGAGAAAATGCCAGTTCACCCTGGTGGTTTGCATAAATAAATACGGTTCCCACAGGCTTTTCTGCTGTTTCACTGCCACCTGCCGAGGTTAATCCGGTAACACCGATGAGGATGTCGGCTGGGATTAATCGCGAAAGGCCATGCGATATGGCTTGTGTTACTTCCATAGATTCTGGCGTATAAGTCTGGATTAAAGTATGGTCTACACTGAGCAGATTTTCTTTCAAACAGGCATCGTAACAAACAATTCCACCCTTTAAAAATTTACCGGCATTTTCAATCATCGAAAACTCTGCAGCTAGCCGCCCTGCTGTGGCACTTTCTGCAAATGCGATGGTGAGTTTCTGATCTATCAGCATTCTACCAGCTGTCATCATATTTTCGCTCGTCATATCAATCGATTTGGTTATTCATTCTTTTACTTCAGCTGTAAAACTGCTTTCCGTTTTGCAATTGAAGGTTGTTCATCAAAACAAGACTTTTCAATAAATGGTTTTGCGTGCGGCAAAAGCTAGGCTAACCGTTGTGCAACAGCTTTTTTATGAAGAAAAAGTAAACCCGCCCAGATTTCACTTTGTTTTATTGATAACAAATGCCCGGCTACGGAGCTCATTTCCTGTCGGGATTAATTGATCACCTAAATTTATTATGATAACATGGAAAATTACCAGAACAGTGAAGATCCGAAAGAAAAATTTCCAGAACCACCATTTCCGAAGCAGGATCAGGACCCTCCGGGTACAGAAGCCGAGTTGACCCCAAAAGCAGATCATGGAGAAGATTCTTATGTAGGAAGTGGAAAATTAACCGGAAAAAGAGCCATCATTACCGGCGGCGATTCTGGTATTGGACGGGCTGTAGCCATTGCCTTTGCGCGTGAAGGTGCCGATGTGCTAATTAGTTATTTAAACGAGACGGAAGATGCAGAAGTTACCGCCCGCCTGGTAGAAGAAGCTGGCAGAAAAGCAATTGTTTTAGCAGGTGATGTTAGAAGCGAAGCGCATTGCCAGAAAATTATTGAAACGGCTCTTAACGGATTTGGCGGATTTGATATTTTGGTGAATAACGCAGCCTTCCAGATGGCAAGAGAAGGATTGGAAGACTTGTCTACCGAAGAATGGCATAAAACATTCGACACCAACATTACGGCCATGTTCTATTTATGCAAGGCTGCAGAGCCACATTTAAAACCTGGAAGCAGCATCATCAATACGACTTCAATTAATGCTTACAAACCAAGCGAACAGCTCTTGGCTTACGCGGCAACGAAAGGTGCGATCCAGAATTTTACAGCTAACCTCAGCCAGATTTTATTGAAGAGCGGTAAAGGAATCAGGGTTAATGCAGTTGCTCCAGGGCCGATCTGGACGCCTTTAATTCCCTCTACCATGCCAGAGCACGAAGAGTTTGGTAAGCAAACGCCAATGGGTAGGGCAGGGCAACCCGCAGAAGTAGCGCCGGCTTATGTATTTCTTGCTTCTAATGATGCCAGTTACGTTTCTGGAGCAACATTACCGGTTACCGGCGGAATGATCTCCATTTAAAATACTTGATGGCGAAGTTACATCTCCCCGCCTAATTCTTAAGGCGGGGAACGCCTGAAACCAATTGTCAATTGAGTGAGGCAAAGGTTGGTTATTACTTAGTTCATTCAGCGCGGCAACAGTAATCACCTCACGGTAGAAAATAAACATAACTTAAAAACAAACATGGAAAACACAAAACACTTTGCCCTAATAACCGGCGCAAGTAGCGGAATTGGCTACGAATTAGCGAAGCTTTTCGCTAAAGACGGCTTCAATTTAGTTATCGTTGGTCGGGATGCCACGAAACTGCAGCAAGTTGCTAATATCCTGGAGCAGCAAGGTATTGAAGTAATTGCGCACGCTGCAGATCTTTTTCAGCCCAATGCTGCTTCCGAATTATACGAGGCAATAAAAGCCAGAAATATCCAGATTGATGTATTGGTGAACGATGCCGGACAAGGTAGTTATGGGAAATTTATTGAAACAGACCTGGATAAAGAACTAAATATCATTCAGTTGAATATTATTTCTTTAGTTACCCTTACCAAATTATTTGTAAAAGATATGGTAACCAGAGGAACTGGAAAAATACTTAATCTTTCATCTATTGCAGGCAAAATGCCAGGCCCGTACCAGGCTGTTTATCATGGGACAAAAGCTTTCGTGCATTCTTTTAGCGAATCGATACGGGCTGAACTGGCAGATACTTCTGTTACCATAACTTCATTATTACCAGGACCAACAGCAACAGATTTTTTCACAAACGCAGATATGCTTGATTCTAAAATAGTGCAGGATGGAGACATGGCCGATCCGGCAGATGTAGCTAGAGATGGTTATGAAGCATTGCTTGCCGGAAAAGACATGGTGGTTTCTGGTTTTAAAAATAAGTTGCAGGTAGCAGCCGGGAATTTAACGCCAGATAGCCTTCAGGCCAAGCAAATGGGTAAAATGCAGGAGCCTGTAAATAAAGAAGAAAAATAATTGCAAAATGACTCAACTGGCGTGCAACCTGCTTTTAGTAGTTTGTCGCCAGTTTTTTGTTACGTAACATCGCTAAAGATGAAAAGTTATTGAACTGATTCGTCACCTGTAGCATACCAGTAAAATGGTAAACATTGCATTGCAGAATCGGTAAACTAATGTTTTTGGATCTGGTTTTCGATTTTGCCGGCAATGAGGTTTACTTCATGAATGCTCAAAGAGAGCGGTGCAACGCCGGTATCCATCAAGTGATGAATGTTTGAAATGGCTTCGTCCTCAATTTCCTCTTGTTTCAGCAGGGTCCAGTCATATCCCTTTCTCCTGATGGCACCAAGAACCGTATCGGCGTAAACAATGTTGAAATAATCTTTCTTTGGAATGATAGACAAGTTGATTTGTTCATCGCCGTGATCGATTGGAATATTAAATGGTGTCATAATGCTAAAACCCCTGCTATTGGTAATTTGTTTTTAAGTTTTCCTTATTCAGAAAGAATTATTTTCAGCGTTGATCTGATCAGTTTTAATCTCTTTAAATAAGGATAGACTTGTCATGATTATCCGGTTATAAAAAAAGCTTTTTAATAATTCGTGGTGATCAGGCTGCCCCAAGATCTACTTGTCGTGCTATTTTTCGGAGTAAAACGTGGATATCAAAAGGTTTTACCACAAATTCCTCTGCCTTGCAGCCGCTTGTCATGTGTGCTAAATCTGCATGCGCACTCATCATAATTACAGGGGTTGCTTTTGTTGCTTCATCAGCCTTTAATAAACGGCAAACTTCGAGTCCGTTGCCATCCGGAAGCATTACATCTAAAATGAAAAGATCAGGGGCACTGTTCTTTTTGCTAAAAAAATCGTTAACAGTAGGATAGGTCTCCACCAGGTAATTCTCTTCAAGGAGCAGAAATTCCAGTATATCTCTTATGCCTTCATCATCCTCCAGGATGCATATGCGTTTATCCATCATAAATAAATATGTTCTCTTGTGTGTTGTTAAAATTGTGTCTACCTATCCTGGATAATTTTATTACTGGTTTAAATTAATTGGTTACAGGCAGATGCCAAACCTCATCTGCGCTTAAAATGCCTGTTTTATTCTCCGGATGGCACATGTTCGACTTCGACAGCAAAAAGCTGACCAAACAGTTACCCGGAATGTAAACCTCAAAATTTTTACAAGCGCAGTACTTAAGTTATGCTTTGATTTTTACGGCAGATTGTTGTGTTTGAATGCTTTAGCTGGTTTTTCTTTCGGTGGCTAATGCATTAATCATGTTAGGAAACCTAAACTAATCATCCGTATGGCGTCACTTAAAACCAGAAACTATTTTTTCTTTTCTGGAGGTGTCCCCATAATTGTACTGTCTTTACTGGTACCAATTGCACTTTTTGCAGTGCCATCTGCGCCAAATGAATCTAGTGGCACGCTGTCTTGAGCCGTTCTGCCACTTTTTTTATTGGATTCGCTATTTCCAGAATTACAGGCACTAAAAGTCATGGTTGCAATCGCAATCAGCAGGAGTATATTTAATCTTTTCATCATCGTTTTTTTATGGTGATCAATAATTTAAAAACAGTGGCTTTTTACGAATGGTTTAGAAATGCCTCATCTTTTTAATAATCTATTTAAGATTAAGCTTAACAGGCATTTTGTTTAAACAGCATCCTTATCATCAGGGTAATTATATAATCCTGCTGGCGCTATTTTGCATCTATATACGCCTTACTGTTTATTTTATACTGGATTTAGATCGCGTATTTTTCAAGCCTGAACGGGTAGATTCCGCCCAAACTTTTGCAAAAATTGATGGGTTTTTATTAGCAACAGATTCAATTAATACCTTTCCTATGTGTTTAAGAAATATTGATAATAAAGCCTATGCGCTCATCTTAGTTATTGGCTTGTTTGTGTCTTGCAGTCCCTCAACCCGTATTACCGGATCATGGATTGATCCGCAGACCAAAGGAAAACCCCGAAGTGGAAAAAGTGTATTTATTGCTACGCTAAGTAAAAATATCGAAGTACGGAATGTAATCGAAGATGCCTTGGCACGTGCTGCTGAAGCGCGTGGTATTCCAGCCTTAAAATCCACCGCATATTTTACTCCTGATTTTTATCAGCAAACAACCTCTGCACAAACGTTGCTTTCGAAAATTAAAAATACCGGAGCGGGCAGTGTGCTTACTGTTGCGCTGATTGACCAGGCAAGTGATACCCGGTTTGTTCCCGGTCGAACTGCTTATGCGCCTTTTGCCACCTATAGCTGGTATGGTGGGTTTTACTCTTACTATAATTACTGGCAAAGGGCTTTTTATGAGCCTGGGTATTATGTAACTGATAAAACGTATTTCCTAGAAACCAACCTTTACGATCTTCAATCTGGAAAACTGGTCTGGTCTGCACAATCAGAAAGTGTAAATCCAGGTACTGTAGAAAATTTCGCCCGCGTTTATCCGGAGATTTTAATTAAAAGAATGATTAGTGATGGGCTTTTGGCTCCAGAAACCGCACGTTAAAAACAAGCTACTATGAAAACATTTTACTTCGCCATTTTTTTATTGATAACTGCGTTTGGAAACTTACAGGCACAAGAGCGGGTCATCACCGGTACGGTAACAGATCGGGCCGATGCGCAACCAATCCCGGGAGTATCCATCAGAATCCGTGGCACTAATACGGGTACAGCCACTGGTCCCGATGGTCGGTACCGCCTCGCTGTTCCAACAGGTACAACTGTAATAGAGTTTAGCTCCATTGGCTATGCCATGGTACCCGTTACACTCGGCACCTCAAACGTGGTGAATGTGGCGTTGGAAAATAGCGACCGCGAACTTTCAGAAATCGTGGTTACGGCTAATGCCATCAGGCGGGAAAAAAGAACGCTGGGATATTCTGCGCCTACCTTAAATAATGAAGAATTAACCCAGGGTGAACAGCCAAATGTGATCAATTCGTTGGCAGGGAAAGTTGCCGGTGTAAACATTACCACAACCTCTAATACCCCTGGTGCTTCCTCAAGGGTGGTGTTAAGGGGTGGTTCCTCTATCGCAGGTAACAACCAGGCCCTCATTGTGGTAGATGGAATTCCCATTGATAACTCCAGCGTAATAGGCGGTGGTTCTTCCTTAAGTAGTGTGGACTTTGGTAACCGTGGTAATGATATCAATCCGGAAGATGTAGAATCCGTTACGGTACTGAAAGGGCCTGCAGCTGCAGCACTTTATGGCTCCAGGGCATCAAACGGGGCATTGATCATTACCACGAGAAGTGGAAAGCAAGGTGCTCAGAAAATGGAAATTACCTTCTCAAGTTCAAACTCATTTTCATCAGTCCTTAAACTTCCAGATTTACAAAATGAATATGGCCAGGGCTATTACTCGAGTATTGATGCCGCAGGAAATGCCAGCTATTATAATGATCCTAAAGAGAACTGGAGCTGGGGCGCACCCTTTGATGGTTCAATCCAACCCTGGGGACAGCAAATTGATGGTGTTCGCCTAACCAAACCTTACGAGGCAGTAGAAAACAATATCCGAGATTTTTTTGATACCGGTTTTAGCACGGATAACAACCTTTCTTTTTCTGGCGGTGGCGAAAAAACCACTTTTTTCCTTGGTTTAAATTCACTGAACTCAAATAGCGTTTTCCCTGGGAATAAAGATGTTTACAACCGCTACAACGTTCGGTTTAATGGAACGGCAGAGTTTAGTAACAAATTTACGGCCGGTGTATCTTTTAACTATTCGAGGATTAACAGTAACCAGGTAGCTGGTGGGCAAGGTGGTAGCTCGGTGTACAATAACGTACTGCAAACACCGAGGGATATTCCGCTTACCGATCTTAAAGATTTAAGCAATAAATATTATACCTATGGCTTTACAGATGCCAACGGAAACAGGCGTGATGACCGATATGGTTATTACGGCGCATATACCATGAATCCTTACTGGGTGCTGGAAAATTACAATAACCACAATGAGGTAAGCAGGGTAACCGGAAACTTTAATATTGGCTATAAGCCCTTTACCTGGCTAGACATTAGGGAAAGATTGGGTATTGATACCTATACCGATCGCAGGAGGCAGGAATCTCCAAAATACAATTTTCTTCCTGCAGATGAAGCTGGCAATTATTCGCCTACCGGCAATGCGGTAACCAGCAACGGTAATTATCAAATTGACCAATACAATGTGAGCGAGCTAGTGCACGATTTAATGATTACCGCTACACACAAGTTTGGAGAAGATTTCGATGGCTCTTTAATGATTGGTAACAACATCCGCCAGCGCAATACCACCACAAACATCCAGGCTACAAATGCCAGTGGCGGCCTTGTGGTACCTGGCTGGTATAACCTGGCCAACAGCAATGGTCCTGTTGATATCATTGCAGACAACCTTACCAGGCGGAGACTTATCGGCCTATATGCAGATTTAAATCTCTCTTACAAAAACATGTTGTTTTTTGAAGCCACCGCCCGTAACGATTGGTCATCAACTTTACCGCCCGCAAACCGCGCTTTCTTTTATCCAAGTGTAAGTTTGTCTTTCCTGTTCTCAGAACTGCTGAAAAAATCTGAAGCTTTTGGTTTTCTCAGTTATGGAAAACTGAGAACCAGTTACGCCCAGGTGGGTAACGATACAGATCCATATCAGTTAATGACAACCTTTTCCAGATCAGAAGTTTTTGGCGGCTTCGGTAGTACCACATTTCCTTTTAATAATATTCCAGGTTTAATGTCGGGTTCTACGATAGGTAATCCAGATCTAAAACCGGAAAAAACAGGATCTTATGAGATTGGAACGGAACTTGGCTTTTTTAATAATCGTTTGTCGCTGGATTTCAGTTACTACAGAAACAATTCTAAAAATCAAATTCTCAGCATTCCCATTCCGCTTTCTACAGGATTTGGTTTTAATGTAGTCAACGCTGGTGAAGTACGCAACCGTGGAGTAGAGCTATCTATGCGTGGCACGCCGATTAAAACGAAAGATTTCTCTTTCGAACTTTTCGGAACATACACTAAGAACAACAGTTTAGTAGTGAGTCTGCTTCCGGGAATTGATCAGGTAACGGTTGGCGGTTATTCTGGAATGTCTATTGTGGCAGCAGTAGGACGATCATATGGTGAGTTTTATGCGGTAAACAATTTAACAGATGCACAAGGTAGAACGGTAGTAGACCAGCAAACCGGCCTTCCTTTACAAACAGGAACGGCAGAATACCTGGGCAGTTATAATCCAAAATATCAGGCCTCTTTGGGAACGAATATTAAATACAAAAACTTTTCGCTTTCGGCGCTTTTCGATACCAAGCATGGTGGCGTTTTTTATTCCAGAACAAGAGATATTACGGGCTTTAATGGAACCTCTGCAGAATCTGGCGGACAGAGAATTGGTGCTATTTTTCCAAACTCGGTATACTTAGATGCCCAAAATAATAGCATCATAAATACCACTGCAACCTATAATAAGCAGGATTATTATTCTGATCTGGTTGCCGGGCAGCACATGGTCGATGCCTCTTTCGTAAAACTACGGAGCCTTTCGCTCTCTTATCGCTTTGCGAAAAATGCATTAGGCAAAAGTCCGTTTGGCGCACTTACGCTAGGCGTATTCGGAAATAATCTTTTTATCTGGACCCCAAGTTCCAACCAATTTGCAGACCCTGAGGTAAACTCTGCCGGTGCAGGAAATGCCCAGGGTTTTGATTACACTGCCCAGCCATCAGTTAGGAATTACGGCTTTAACATTAGCGCATCGTTTTAAAAAATATTGTTATGAAAAAATTCTCATCAGGGCACCCAATTTCCATGCTGATTATCTTACTGTTAGTGATGCAGGTATTTACAGGATGTAAAAAGTATTTGGATGTAAATGAAAACCCTAATAACCCGGTAAATGCTTCACCAGATCTCCTTTTGCCTACTGTAGAAGTTGCACTGGGGCAGATTGTAGGTAATAACTTTCAAATCTACGGTAACTTTTGGGCACAATACTGGACGCAAAGTTCATCAGCATCGCAATACCGTACACTGGAACAGTACCGTCTTGCCAATACGGCTTTTGATAGGTCTTGGAGCAACTTATACCGAAGTACCTTGCAAAACGCCCAGTCAATTATTAACAATCAGGAAAGCGGCAATTCGCAGGTTAAAGGTATGGCTTATATCCTTAAGGCTTACACTTTTCAATTGGCTACTGATGCTTTTGGCGATATTCCACTTACCGAGGCCGTACAAGGTAACCAGAATACCAGTCCGCGGTACGAACGCCAGCAGGTAGTTTACGATAGTATTTTCAGGTATATTGATACCGGAATGGCTTTATTGCAGGCGCAAGGAAGTGCTTCTCCAGGTGTTCAGGATATTATTTTTCAATCTGATACGAATCAATGGCTCAGGTTTGCCAGAACGTTAAAATTACGTGCTTATCTGCGGCTTTCTAATGTGCAGCCAGAGTTAGCGGCCAATGGTGTGGCGGCCCTTTATAATGCTGGGGGCGATTTCTTACGAAGCGATGCCAATATTAATTATAGTGCAACCGGAGGGAATGAAAATCCACTATACAATGAAATGCTGGGGCTCGGCCGTACACAGAATATTGTAGCTAGTGGTACCGCTGTAAGGGCAATGCTGGCCAACGGCGACCCGAGGTTACCAAGATTTTATCAGGCACTTCCGGGGGCAGATACCATTGCCTACATCAGGCAGGGAAGTTATAGTGCAAATACTGATAAAGAAGTTTCGCCGCCATCTGCGTTGGTTGGGGCAAATGCCAGTAATGCAGCATCTGCAACTGCTCCGGTAAAGTTGATCTCTTTGCCCGAAAGCTATTTTTTACAAGCTGAAGCAGTAGCAAGGGGATGGGCACCAGGTAACGTAGCAGCATTGTTTACCAGCGGAATTAGAAGCAGTTTCGAAACTTTAGGCATTGGCCCTTTGGCCGACGCTTATATCGCCAATGCTCCAGATGCAAAATTATCTGGCAGTTTGCAAGGAAACCTTCGTGCAATTATCACCCAGAAATATTATGCCATGTGTGGTTTTCAAGGTTTCGAGGCCTGGACTGAATGGCGAAGGACCGGCTACCCAGACTTTTTACAGGTTTCTGCAGCATCAACCCTCGGTAATGGACGAATGCCACTCAGGTTTTTATATCCCAATAGTGAGATCACCAGTAATCAAAATTTTCCCGGAAACCAGCTTATTTATTTACCGGTTTGGTGGGATGTTAATTGATCGCTTTAAAAATATTTAATTTCTTCAAACGTCCGGATGGATGTGGTTTACAGTTAATGATAGGGCAGCGCTTCTTAGAAGCGCTGTTTTTTTAAAAACCCTTCGTTAGAGATTATTGAACTGGTAAACTACGCAAAGTTTGTTGCGTATAAAAAGCAGGCGCTTACGTATCAATACTTGATTTTCCCTTAAACGCCATCTGCCCTAAACTTTTTAGGTTTTTATTGTGTTTTTTGTGCTGCTAAACATTCCCTTAACACAAAGCAATTTTAGCTTAACTAAACACGTATGAAGATTCTATCCAATAACTTATCGTTTATACAGCCCCCTAAATTTATTTTTATCGGCTTACTGTTCTGTTTGATGCTGGCATCTGCTTGTCACAAGGAAGACGTAAATGCCTATAGTTTTACTAATGAGCAGTTTATTGGAATGGCTTTGCCTGAACAGGAGTTTCAACAAGTTTTAGCCAAGGAAATCGGGGCTATAGCGGTTGATCCACGCTACAGTTCTCTTTCAAAAAAACGAGCGGATCGATCTACAGATTATATGACAGAAATTAGATCGATGATGGGTACAGAGGCTGATTTTACTTCGGGTATCGGTGTAGAAAATGAGGAAAAGCTCATTCAGTTAAAGAAGCTCACCGACAATGATTTTCGAAGCGAGTTAATCAAGCTTGCCATGGAATCAGACCAGCAACTCATCCGCCTCCATGTTCAGGCGTCATCATCTGCGGGGGCTGAAGATGAAGATTTGCGCAACTGGGCAGAAAAAAAACTACCGCTATTGCGGGAAAATCTCGCCGAAATTCAGGCGCTGAAATAGTCTTTAAAGAAAAACCCAGATCTAAATTAAATTTAAGATCTGGGTAAATTATCATCCCAGCTAAAATGAAAGGCGATAAATATGCACTATAAAAATAACGGGTTTAAGAAGCTTCCGGCGCGTGATAAACTGGTAATTCCTTAACCAGCTCTAAAACACGCTCGGGCAAATATGGGCGGCCACCGCTGGCAGGTACGAATGTTCCGGAGAAAACACCTTTAGTCATTACCTTATTATTCAGTACAATAGCTTGCTTAAAGTGCAGCTTCGGCAATCCTTTTCCATCTGCAAATAATTCGCAGTTTACGGTAAATTCATCACCTCTTTTTAAAGATCTTAAAAACTGAATGCTGTAATTGGATAGCACCATGTGAATTCCCTTTTTTGCTTCTTCTTCAAAATCGAAACCGAGTACCTCTTTAATAAAATCATGTCTGCAATATTCCATATAAAACGGATAATATAATCCATCCATAATGTTTTGAACATCAATGTGTTCATCTTTAACAACATACGTTTTTAAAAATTCCATTTTTTTTGATTAAGGTTTGGTTAAATATTAAGCTTCTATTATTTGTTGGTAGGCTACTTACATTTCCATCATAAACGCATTTTCTAACCGCTTATTCTGCTCAAAGTATTTCTGGCGATAAAAAGCCACTTCTCAGAAAAACCCCTGGCTTTTCTTATCATTGTTTCTATTTCGATATGAGTGTAACCATCTATGGCATACAGGTTAAAAATAATTCGCTGTACGGCGGGTAGCTGGTGGAGGAGGTGAAGGAGCTGATGACCAGCAATTTTTTTATCAGCAGTTAGATGTACATCGATTTCCTTATTTACGGGCAGGGTAAAATGTATATCTATATCTTGCTGGTAGTGCTTCAAGATGCTATCAATCATGATCTCCTGAAGTTTTACATGGAAGGTTTTGTTGTTTGCACACCAATCTGGTTTTTGAAAAAGTTTAAGAAATCCTTCATTCATTATTTTTACACATTCATCCCTGTTGCTGGCATAGCGGATACAAATGCCAATAGCGAAGCTGTAATACCGCTGATAGATTTCGCGCTGGGCACCTCGGTTTCCCCGGTAGCATTCAGTTAATAGTGGGCACAAATCCTCTTCTGCAAATACGTTCATGATAGACCTTTTGTTGACTGGTTGTTGGCGCGTTTCATTAGTCAATATTCGCCCAAGTTTTATGAATGACTAAAACTTCCATTCATTTCTAATGACTTTAATGCGTTTTTGTAAACCGAAAGTTAACGCGTAAATTTGGCCTGAACAAGAAGGCACTTTATTGCTACCGAATTACCTCGAGGTAACTAATGCTGATAATGAGAAGGTTATGGGAAAAAATAAAATAGAAAATTTTGGAGAGCCTTGCCCTGTACGTAGTTTATTGGATAGGATAGGCGATAAGTGGCCAATGTTAGTGATTTCGCTTCTTGGAGGATTCGGTACTTTACGTTTTAATGAATTAAATCAAAAAATGGGCACAATATCTCAAAAAATGCTCACGATAACATTAAAAAACTTAGAGGCAGACGGCCTCATTTCCAGAAAAATGTATGCACAGATTCCACCAAGAGTAGAATATTCGCTTACCAATTTAGGAATTAGTTTACTGCCAACTATCGATGCTTTGTCTAACTGGGCATTGGCTAACATTCCTGAAGTCATGGAATCTCGGGAGCGTTATAAAAACAGAAACCAGGAGTAAAAGCAGAAGTCTTACTTGTTCGTAGATTAGTATAAAGGATTATCAATAATCTCAGCAGGGCGCAACAGCCAGTTTGTGTAAATCAGGATGTCCTGATACGGTTTTCCGTAGTGTAGGTTTTCGTTTTGGTTGTAAGTTTGATTATAATAAATAAGGCAATCAGGACTTTATCTAAATACACATTTATTGGTATTGTTTGAGTCCGAAATTGCAGGTAATTTATCATAAAATTTATCCCGGTTTACACCTATTATCGCTTCCTATTGAAAACAATTATCCTAATGGTGTTAAGTTTCGCACTGACCTACACCCTACCTGCCAAGCGCAAAATTAAAGCTGAAACTGCGGTGTCTACTTGTTATGGCTATAGTCCTTGTAAGGCATGTTCAAACTGTAGCCGCTGTAAATATTGTAGTGCTGGCGGCAGTTGTGGCGTGTGTGGCGCAAAGGCTGCGAACAAGATTAATACGCTTTCTGGTAAGGCCGCAACAGAAAAGAAAACCGCGGTTTATAGCGGGCAATGTAAGGCTTTAACCAAGAAAGGAGCACGTTGCAAGCGTAGTGGGAGCGGTACAGGCTTTTGCTGGCAACACAATAAGTGATTAATGAGGTAAGATTTGATTTAACAAAGTATTTAATTGGATGCAACAGGGAAAATATTTTCTTTGCTATTGATAATTTTCCAGCTAAAAAAAGTTACTTTTAGTATATACGCAAGGAAAATCATCTAAAATAGGCAAGTCTTCCGGGCTTGTCTATTCCTTTTTAAACTCCTCCTATTAAAATTTTTTATGTTTTAATGCCAAAGAGATTAGAAAATTATTCCTTAAAATACAGATCAGTACATATGCTTATTGGTGCTTGTTTTAAGCGCTAAGGTCAATCCTTTTAGCTACGCTTCTTTTAATGAATATATGGTTCTTTAACTCAACTGCAGGCATATAAAATTATCAATTAATGAGGTGTTTTTGTAGTTTTAAAACTAACTACTTATCAATTGCGTAAGTCAATATTTAATTTTTTTATCTCTCTTTATTTGGTATTTATTACATTAACTTCTATATTCGTTCATTATAATTAGGTAATTAATAAGAGTCTTGCAGCTACAGAATCTCAGGCCGTTGAAGCAAGACAGCAGATTATTACCCATATCTATGCGTAGTTGTATATATTTGTACATCGAAATAGATGTGGGGCTGCTGTAAAACCATTTCAACGTAAGGCCTGAGAACTTTAAAGTAGTGATGGTATGCAGCCTCACATGTATTGTGAAACCATAACCAACCAAGACTCATATTTTAATCAATATGAGTATGAATCCAAAAGTAAATCAAGTACAATTACATCCCACGCTTCACCTAGAGGCTGTACTTGCTTTTGCATTCTTATTTTCCTCAAATCATCCCGCGTATGTTAACCATCCCCGCAAATGTCCGTTTAATTTTCTTTACGCATTAAAACCTAAAAATCCTGTTTAGTTTGAGGGCGCAATTCCTGTGCTACCCTTCCTGCTAGTTTTAGAGGTATAATGGCGGGTTAGGGTAGCCAGGTTTTGCTTTTTTATTAAAGCCTAAGGCAAACCACAGGTTACAGATCAAATCTGCATCAGCAAATAGACCAGTGATATTAATTTTCGTACCCAACAAGATTTTATAGAACCAGTAACCATAAGGTAGTTAGTGTTGATTAAGGTATGGCAGACCCTAAATTTTTGTTATCCTGTATTTATGCAGGGTAACATTTTTTAGGCATCAGTCTTTATGCAATTTTTATAGAGTCTGGTTAATGTACCTTATCCACTTTATAAACTATCAAACTGCTTTAGTATTAAGTTTAAACCAAAAACACCCTAAGCAATACAGCACCGCCGATGTTGATTAAATACATGATCAGCCAGTAACTTAAGTGAACCAGTTATTTAAGTATGTAGCAGCATAAAGGGTGAATTAAAACGCATCATTATGATTAAAAAAATAACGGCGATAGCCGTAAGGGGATTTCTATGCCTAAAAAATTTCAATAAAGAAACCGTAAAACGCATCGCTGAAGATGCCATAACAGATCAAATTGCAAGGCACCAGGAACCACCTGTTTTGCAGGAAAAGATAGCGAAGGGGAGAGCTGAAAGAATTAGGGCATTTAACTTAGGCTTACGTGCAGAAATAGCGTTTGCTCAGATTAAACTTGAACAGTTTAACAAAACCCGCTGCCTGGTTATCATTTTGTTATGTTGCTTAGCCAGTTTGCAAGTATTGGCACAGCCAGCGGTAAAACAGATAACACCGCTTCAAATTGGGAGCAAACTACCCGAAAGTTTCTGGTTACAGCAACACCTTGTTTATGCGAAGGGCAAAACTGTTGCTCAAAACCTGTCACAGTATAAAAATAAATTGCTCATTCTAGATTTTTGGGCCACCTGGTGTAGCAGTTGCACCAAAAAGTTTAAATACATCGATAGCCTTCAGAAAGAATACGAAGGGTTGGCCGTGGTATTACTGGTAGACGCCAAAAGCACGAGAGATACACCAGAAAAAATTGCTAAAACGATGGCCCGCTTTAATGATCAATTAACAACCATAGTAGCCGACAGTTTATTAAGCGGCCAATTTATTCACACTTCGGTACCTCATTATATATGGATTGCAGGCGGGCACTTTTTAGCCGCCAGCGGAAGTGAATTTATGCATAAAGGAAACCTAGATGCCATTCTTGATCGTCAGCAGGCTTTAAAAGAAGCTAATAAACCTAAATAATAGCCAAACCAACCTTAAACCAATAAACCAGATGAAATATTACATTAGCGTCCTCCTTATTTTTCTAACGGGTATAACCGCTGCGCTGGCTCAGCAACCAAGTGTTTTCACCATTGTTGATACACAAAATGGTAACGCCCTCGCAAATGCCGTAATCAATGTTGATGGAGGCAAAGCTAGCTTTAAAAGCAATGGCAAAGGACAGATAGCCATTAACCTTACCAATGGCCAGCATAGATTTACCATTAGCCTGCTAAACTATGCCACATTAGATACGCTGATTGTTTTTCCCGTTGAGGCGCTCGTTATTAAGCTTCAGCCGGCTATTAAGCAATTAGAAGAAGTAACAGTAAACACTGGTTATCAAAAATTGGGTACCGAAAAAGTGACCGGTGCTTACCAGCAAATTAGCGGCACTGTACTGGCAGAGCAGGTAGGGAGCAGTATTATGGGCAGGTTAGAGGCAATAGCAAATGGCTTAAGTGTAGATAGAGAAAGTTTTAGCCGCGAACGGATTAATATTCGTGGCATCAGCACTTTTAGCGGCCCGGGAAATGTGCTGGTTATATTAGATAATTTTCCTTACGAAGGCAGCCTGGATAACATTAACCCAAATGATGTAGAAAGTATTACCATTCTTAAAGATGCCGCAGCCACCTCTATTTGGGGAAGCCGCGCCGGAAACGGCGTAATTGTAATCCAGACAAAAAAGGGCAAATATAATCAGCCGCTGAGCATCAGTACAAATGTGGTAGGCACTTTTAAACCTGCACCAGATCTTTACCGGTTACCGCAAATGAGCAGTAGCGATTTTATAGATGTAGAGCTAAACCTCTTTAAAACGGGCTTTTATCTGCCCAGTTACAACAGCCCAAATAGACCGGTACTTTCGCCAGTAGTAGAATTAATGTATAACTCCAATATTAGCCAGGCCCAGAAAGATGCGCAGATAGCCAGTTTCCGAAACAATGATGTACGCGATGATTTTAGCCGATATTTTTATCGTAACAGTTATGCACAACAATATTATGTGCAGGCAGCAGCAGGTGGCAAAGGTTTCGGCTGGAATGCTTCTGCAGGGTATGACCATAACCGATCGGAATTAAATGCCTTGAGCGACAGGCTTAGTTTGCGGTATGCACTCAACTTCGATCTGTTTAAAAATTTAAAATTAGATGTTGGATTGCTGTATTCCGGCAGTAATAGCACCACCGGTAAATCTGCATACGGCTCCATTACATCAGGTTCGGGCAGTTTATACCCCTATGCCAGTTTTGCAGATGAAAACGGTAATGCGCTGGCCATTGCAAAAGATTATAATTTAACCTACATCAATAGCCTGGCACGTACGCGTCTGTTAGACTGGCATTATTACCCGCTTACAAATGATGATGTTCAGCAATCGAAAGGTCATCAGGATGATCTTAATATCAATACGGGTTTAAGTTATAAATGGAACGGGATTACCGCATCAGTTCTTTATCGCCTTCAAAGGCAATAGGGTACTACAAATTTATTGCAGCAAATAGGTAGTTATACCACCCGAAACCTGATTAATAGCTTTACACAATTGAATAGTACAGGTACGCCCGTGTATAAAATTCCGCTTGGGGCTATCGATGACAGATCTACCGCTTTATTGAAGGCGCAAGACTTTAGAGCGCAGTTGAATTACACGAAAAGGATTGGCGTACACGGTATAGATGTGATGGCCGGTGCAGAAAGAAGGGAGCAGATAGGCAGTGGTGATAGTTTTAGAAACTATGGTTTTAACCCCAACACGCTTACCATTACACAGGTGGATTATACCAATGCTTTCCCAAATTATGTTACCGGCAGCAATGGCTATATTCCAGATAGGCAAAGTGTTAACCGCACTAATAATCGCTACCTGAGTGTTTACGGAAACCTAAGTTATGATTACCGCGAGCAGTATCTTTTATACGGAAGTGCACGCCGTGATGCCACTAATTTTTTTGGATTGAATACCAACGATAAATGGAAACCTTTATGGTCGGCTGGTTTAGGCTGGATCATTTCAAAAGCAAGTTTCTATAACCTAAAATCCATCTCCTTTTTAAAGTTGAGGCTGAGTTATGGTTTCAGTGGAAATGCAGATCCAAACCAGGCTGCACTCACCACAATTCAATACACCGGGACATCAGTTTTTACACAAACGCCTTTTGCTAATATTGATAAAAAGGCGAACCCTGACCTGAAATGGGAAACGGTTAAAACAACCAACCTCGGTTTAGATTTTAATGCTTTTAATGGTCGTTTAACAGGAAGTATTGATGGATATATTAAGCAAGGGAAAGATCTGCTGGGCGTTTATCCTATAGACAATACAGCTGGTGTGGGCAACTTTATTACCAAAAATGTTGCTGCCATGAGGGGTAAAGGGATTGATATTCAGTTAAACAGCATCAATACCAATGGCGTATTAAAATGGCAAAACGCTTTAAATTTAAGTACCAATCAAACCAAGGTAACCGATTATTATTTGTTAACCACCAACGCAAGTGAATGGGTAGGCGGCAGCACGGCCAATATTAGTGGAATTGTTGGCAGCCCGGTATATAGTATTTATGCTTTTAAGAGTAAGGGATTGGATGCCACCGGAGATCCGGTTGGCTACCTGAATGGTGAGGAAAGCAAGAATTACCTCAGTATTACCCAAACCGGAACCAAATTAGATGAGCTGAAATTATTTGGCGCTGCCTTGCCTACTATTTTTGGGAATTTGCAAAACAGGTTTATCTACAAGGGCTTCAGTTTGCAACTAAGCGTAAGTTTTAAACTGGGCTACTATTTCAGGCGTTCGAGTATCAATTATAACAGTTTAATAAATAACGGAATTGGTCATAGTGATTATGCTGGGCGCTGGCAAAATGCTGGTGATGAGTTGAAAACCAATGTACCGGCCTTTATTTACCCAAACAACAATGCCCGCGATACTTTTTATGCAGGCTCTGAGGTGTTGGTAGAAAAGGGCGACCATATCCGTTTTCAATATGCCAACCTGGGCTATAAATTGCCTGACCGTTTATTTGGAAAAGCAATTCGCTCAGCGGAAATTTATATCAATACCACTAACCTCGGGATCCTTTGGCGAGCGAACAAACATGGCATTGACCCTGATTATGCCAGCCCGACCATACTGCTTCCAACTAAAACTATTTCTGCCGGATGCCGGATTAACCTCTAAAAATATAAAGATGAAAAGATCTCGAAAAATAATAACATTGTTTTTGGCAGTATCCATTTGCCTAAACCTATCTTCCTGTAAAAAATTTCTGGATGAAAAGCCAGATCAGCAACTGGCCACCATAGAAACGACTGATGACATGCAAGCGTTGCTGGATAATTACAATAAAGTGAACTTTAATGATATTGGGGTAGCCAACTCCTGCGTTGATGATTTTTATCTAACTAACGAAGTTTTTAATGCCCGAACCGAACAGGATAAAAACCTATACTTATGGAAGAATGAAAATGCTTTTGCACCGTTAGCGCCGCAATGGGCAGCATCTTACGACGTGATATTTATTTGCAATTCTGTATTGGATGCCATCGCTGAAAAAGGCTCGAGAATAGTTCCTGCCACTAACCTTAGATACATTGCTGCTCAATCACGTTTTCACCGCTCGCTGGCTTTCCTGAATGTTCTGGGCATTTGGGCAAAAGCTTATGATGCAAGTTCAGCAACAACCGATTTAGGCATTCCTTTGCGTTTGGATGCCGATTTTAATAAAGTTTCGGTAAGGGCGAGCCTGGCGGAAAGTTATAATCAGGTACTAAACGATTTAAAATCTGCAATTGTTGATTTGCCAGGTAAAGATGTTTCGGTAATCAGACCTAACAAAGCTGCTGTCTACGGTTTACTAAGCAGAACCTATCTTCAAATGCGGGATTATACCCAGGCTGGTATCTATGCTGACAGTGCGTTGCAGATCCAAAAAACATTAATGGATTTTAATACCCTTACGGCAGCGTCAACTTTCCCAATTGCCCAACAAAACGCAGAAGTTATTTTCGATAGCAGGGCGGTTGCGACGGGAATAGGAAGTCAGGCCCGTGCGCTGATTAGCCCGGAATTGTATAATCTCTATGCTGCAAATGATCTTCGGAAAACTGTGTTTTTCAGGTCTAGTGGCACAACACTTCTTTTTAAAGGTTACTATGCTGGTGCACCTTCGTTGTTTAATGGCATTGCCACCGATGAACTTTTATTATCACGGGCAGAATGTTTTGCCCGGGCAAAACACCTTACCGAAGCACTTGCAGATTTAAACCTCCTTTTGGTTAACCGCTACCGAAAAGGCACCTTCATCCCATATTCAGCTTTATCACAGACAGCATTACTGGCACTCATCAAACTGGAGCGTAGAAAAGAGCTGGTATTTAGAACCCTGCGTTGGGCCGATATTAAAAGGTGGAACCTGGAAGGAGATGGGATTGTATTAAGCAGAACCGTAAATGGTATCCAAACTACTTTGCAGCCCAACAGTCTACAGTATGCTTTACCCATCCCGGAAGATGTTATCGCCCGGACAGGAATGCCACAGAATCCAAAATAATAGTAATTTGATATATTAAATAACCAGCGCCGTTTGTGAGAACGGTTAAAAAAAAATGCCATCCTGAGCCAGGTGACAAACCTTTATAAGGCCAATCACCGGCTCAGATGACAATTAAATCACAGGATGTGTGAAGTTTTATTCTGCGTCTTTTTTATAAACTGCCGCATTTGTAATATCGCTTTGCGCTGGAAACATCGAGGTATTATGAAGATAAGCATCCAGCTTCGCTTGCGTATCAATGCTTTGATCTACCTGTAATACACAAGGAAGATCGCTACCAGTTTCGCAGGGTGCTGTTGTTGGTGCTGCAATAGGTGTATAACTTGCACCATTTCTGATATTATCAGCACTTGCTGCTTCATACTGCCAATAGGTAAAGTTCTCTTTTGCAGTTGGTTTGAACGCATTTAGGGTAATCAATAAGCCGAACCCAATAAGGGCTGCAAAGCCTAAAAACATTTTTTTTGTTTTCATGATAATGTTTAATTTAAGGTTTAAAGTTTGAGATTCTTGAGATGTTCACTGGCCTTGCCAGACCTCATCATTTTTATTCGCTTCTTTTTTCTGCCTCCTTTCTATGAACTGAATGATTGATAATAGTTGATCTATTGTATCTCCCCGTAATGTTGCGGTAAAGAATAACAACAACAGTAATCAGGCTGTACCAGGTTACCTAAGCCATTGCTGCTGATCAGATCACTACACTAAAATCGCTGTTTTTAAGTTCAGTTTTCCCCCTTTTCGCCTAGCTGGAGCTATTGCTGGTACCAAAAGCGATATGATATTATCCCACACTGGGATTCATTGTACAAAAGCCTTAATGAGCTATTTAGTTAATTGCATATAATGCCTGTTTTCAACTGTTCAGCTTGAAGAAACAACTGATAGGAAGGCGGATTTTTTGGAAAGCATCGTTAAATATTTAATTTTATCAACGCATCTGCAGCAATTTTTTAAAGACCATTGTTGTAAATGATCTCCCTATTTTCCTGAATATCCGTTTAATTAAGCTTTCAATTCTCACTATTTATGGGCGAAAAATTCAAGTACATCATTGTTGATGATGACCCTGACGCGAACATTGCACTATCTAAATTGCTTTATCAGCAAGGGCTGGTGCCTTACAAAACTTATACAGATCCTTTGCTTGCCCTCAGCGATATCCTCTCGCATAACGGCTTTATAGAAATTGCTTTTCTTGATGTTGATATGCCTCTATTATCTGGATTGGAGTTAGCAGAACGCATTAAAGGGAAGGTGCATTTTGTTGTTTTTGTAACTGCTTTTCGCGAATATTCATTAAAGGCATTTAGGGTAAATGCCATCCAATACCTTATTAAGCCAATTACCAAACTCGACTTGATTGAGGTTATCAGTCAGATTAATCAAATTAGGCTGAGCTATCCGCAAGGAGAAAAGCAAATCACAGATGCCCCAGACGATGGAATTTATTTATTGGCAGGTATTAAAGGACAATACTTAAGGTTGGAAATGTCTACAATTATCTTATTTAGTGCCGAGAAAAATCAAATTCACATTTATACCGATTCTGCAGCCTATATGGCCAATGCGGGTATAAGTAGGGTGATGGATGATTTGCACAATGATTCGCGGTTTATGCGGATACATAAATCGCACATTATTAGGTTAAATGCCATTAAGCAGGTAGTAGCTAACCTGGTCTATTTAGATAATGGCTATCGTGCACCCGTTAGTCCGCAATATAGAACTGCCTTTTTTAACTACATCCAGCAGCGGATATTAAAAAACCGGCCATAGCCGGTTTCCTGAACGTTTAGCGGTTGTTAAGTTAGCGTCAACGGGTAGTCAATACACTCGTTGTAATACCAGTATCTGTTGAGGGGATTACCGCAGTTACTTTTTTTGCTTTGAAAACAAAAATTGTCTTTGCTTCCAGTTGGGGCATTTGTTTTTTCATGGTTAGGTTGCTGATAAATAATGAATTTGAAATAAAAGCAGTGTTAATGCTACTACTATGAGCGCTAACCTAACTGAAAAACTGGCGAAATAATACTAAGGATGACCAAACACCTTATTAGTAATATCAAACTGAATATGATGATGACGAAAAAAATAATGATATGGATAAAAAGGTATAGAATGCATGTTTTAGGTTGGTTAGGTTTTATTTTCTACGAAAACTTAGTGTTAATTGGATTGAATATAGCAGGGCCAGATTTTACCCATATCATTTTTCATTTTATAATCAATATTGGCTTTTTCTATGCCTTCTCCGAAATGATTTTACATTGGGCCTGGCGGGCCGATTTGGGAGATTGGTGGCGAATTCCGCTTGGTTTCATCTTAAGCCTGGCGGTTTACATTGCCTTCAAATGGTGTGTTGATTACGCGATTGCTACATCCAATGGCACGGGAGGAGACTTGAGTTTTACAAGCGTGAAAGTTTTTTCAGGATACTTGTATCGTGGGGTGTTCTTTATTTTTTGTGCTTTAGGCTATTGTTATTTACGCAGATTTTTAGCCGAGCGCACACAAAAAGAAGTCTTGTTGCAAACTTATTTTAACGAAAAACTTAAAGCCGAAACAGAAAAATTTACGGAAACAAATGTTGCTTCGAACCCGCTTTATGCAGCAAATAACATGCATCACTTATTTAGCACCTTAAATTTTATTTATTTGAAACTCTCTGCTGATGATCAAAACCTTGCCCAGCTACTACTTTATACCACAGATTTAATTCGCTATTACCTTAATCCGAATACTGCCAAAGGATTAAACTTAGCAAAAGAACTGCTGCAGGTAAGTAACCTGATTCAAATGGATCGGTTAATGTTTCCAAATAAACCGCGCTTGCATTGGTCTATAGAAGAAGGGATCGAGAAAGTTGTCATTTCCGCCCCGGTGTTAATTTCAGTAACCTTAGTGCTGTTACGTTTTTCGGTTGCAAAAGAAAATATTAGTAGGGGCCAGCTTTCAATTTTTAAAGTGGGCGAACAAGTTTGTTTTAAGGGGTGGGATATTCAATATATTGCTGAGCCAGCAAAATTGGTGCAAGAGCTCGATAAAATCAATGCGTATTTATTAGCGCAAAAATTAATAACGGCCAGGTTTAACTATCAAATTATGGATCACCTTTTAGATTTCACCTTGTTATTTCACGAAGAAGAGAGTTAAGCAGCTTCGATTTTTAGCTAGATATATTTTACCCTGATTACCAGTTTATGAAGGTGTTTTTTTGTGATCATTATTTCACCAAACGTGGGTTTCTGCATCTTCTCCATAAAGAAATTTGAAATCCAAACCCTTCCTTCGGAATGCCAATAAAGTTCTTATCAATTTTTCCATTGCTATTTTCATCATCTATTATTGTAAATCCATAATTGCCATTTGCCAGCATGCATTTTACATGGAGCGATCCATTGGCAACATTTTTTTTATCGAAAGTAAATTGTTTATAGGGCTTGTGGCTTTCATAAGCTGCTTCGCATTTAAATACCTGAATAATCACCTGACCATCGGCATTTCGTAACTCGGTAATGGTGATGTTGGCGTTCGTCATTTTCTCCGCACAGGAGGAAAAAAAGATAAGCGCTAACCCAAGCGAGAAATTGAAGACTAAAATGAGTAATTTGGTCATGTGGTAGGTTTGTAAATTACAAGTTGATTGCGCTAAGCTAGCTGATCTTTAAACACGACAAAAGAAAATGAAGTGGAAGCGGACAAAAGATACCCTGAGTTTCCCTTTTTGCTTTTTCAAAAAAGCAGAGCAAATGAAAGATAAAGATCAGCAAACTATTTTGATAGCGTTTTTACCAACCTGCCTGTCCGCCTTAGCCCTCATTTTGGCCGCTTCGGTGCTTTCTTCGAAATGTATGAGTAGTATTAAATTAGATTTGCCAATATGGTACCTAAACTAAATGTCAAACGTCTTAACGGCTTGAGCTGGTTTATTGCCGGTGTTATTGGTTTAATTTTTTACATCATATACTTTAACAACGGCTCGCGTATCGCGCTATACCCTTATACCTTCCTCTCTTTCCTAAGCATTGCGCTCATTGGTCATAGCGATGTTTTGATGATGGTTTTTTTGGGGAGGAAGTTCTCTATAAAATCAAAGGAGTTTACCCTTTACCGGTGTTTGATTACCTATCCTTTAAGCATATTCATTTATCTTGCCTTGTGGCCTGCTTGTGCTTATCTGGCCAGGTTTCCAGGGGAATACTGGAGTTTTAATCTTTTCTTAGCTTTTACAGGGTCAGGAATTATGATGAATACGATCGTTATTGTTATGCACGATTCAGTGTTGCTTTATGAACATAAAGTACATGCCGACCTGGAAGTAGCGCAGTTAAGAACGGCCAATGCAGAAGCTAAAAATTTGCTGTTAAAGCAACAGATTCATCCACATTTTCTTTTTAATGCTTTGAATACATTGAAGGCACTATACCACAAAGATACAGGCGTGGCCGACCAATATATTGTCCATATGGCTGGATTTTTAAGGGCATCTATTTATCATCAGGCATCGAATCTTTCTTCTCTAGCGGACGAGATCAAATTCATGAATGATTACCTGGAAATGCAGCGAATCAGATTTGGAAATGCGCTTCAATGTAAAGTTTCAGTTGATGAACATGTTTTGGAGACACTCTTTCTTCCCTCATTTTCCTTACAACCGCTTTTAGAAAACGCAATTAAACATAATAATTTTACGCAGCAAGCGCCGTTAATAGTCACCATTACGCAAGAAAAAGAACTCTTGGTGATCGCCAATAACCTACAGAAGAAGAAATTCAAGGTTGCATCTACCAATTTTGGTTTGGCAAACCTAGCCGATCGCTACCGGCTTTGCTGCGGAGATGATATTGTTATCCAGGAGGATGAAGATCAGTTTTCGGTAAGTATTAAACTATTAAAAAAATGAGAATTGTAATTATTGAAGATGAATCCTTAGTTGCAGATGATCTGGAATTAAACATCATTAAGCTGTTATCCGAGCCGGTAGAAATAGTGAAACTGATGTCCGTAAAAGAAGGCATAGAATATTTCAACGAGGAAGATATGCCAGATCTTATCTTCAGTGATATTCAATTGGGAGACGGATTGAGTTTCGAAATATTCCTGGCTTGCGAAGTTTTATCGCCTGTTATTTTTTGTACCGCTTACGATGAATATGCGCTCGATGCTTTTAAAGCCAACGGAATAGATTATATTCTCAAACCCTTTACTACAGAAACTTTAAATGCCGCCTTGCAGAAATACCGGCAGCTAAAAAAGAGATTTTCTACTGCGCAGACGCCTCAAATGGAAGCCTTGATGCAGATGATGACAGGCACCAGCGTTCAACGTTCATCCTCCGTGTTGGTCTACCATCAGGATAAAATTATTCCGATTGATGTAGATGATATCGCCATCTTTTACCTTGCCAATGAAATGGTGCATTTAATTACGTTTTCGGGTAAACGGTATTTTTTAAATAAAAACCTGGATGAAATGGAGCGCCTTTCGGGGAATACTTTCTTTAGGGCAAACAGGCAATTTCTTGTTTGTAGAAAGGCAATAACAGATGTTTCCAGCTTTTTTACGCGGAAGTTATCTATTAACCTGAAGATTCCATTTACAGAGAAAATATACGTTAGCAAAGTGAAAGCACCACATTTCCTTAAATGGTTAAGTAACGGATAAACAGCTGTTCACCAGAGCATTTATACTTTTTTTACCTGATAACATTTTAAATTTAGCGAATTTCCAGATTCTAGGGGGTTGATAAATTCCTTATAAACTCAAATTTGTACTAGCGCTGTTCTCCTTTTACAAAGCTTTTTTCCACTTCAGCTTTTCATTTGTCCGTCTCGACTAATTTCTGCTTCTCTAATCCTGTTTTAACCCACACTTTTGATTCAAATAAACAGAATGGCATTAAGCCAAGGATAGAAAGTTAAAAAAAATATGAAAAAGTTATTATTAGTTTCAGCGATTTGTGTGTTGTTTTCAACAAGTGGTTTCAGTCAGAGTTTGATGAAAAAAATCTCTCAAAAACTAGAGTTTGGCTTAAAAGCTGGTGGCAATTACAGTGATTTCGATGGTGCAAATTTTGCAACTGATCCTTTGTCAGGATTTCATGCAGGTGCAACAGTTGCATTTAAAGTGACTGACAATTTTTTAATTCAGCAGGAGTTTTTGTTTTCTATGCAGGGTGCGAAAGTATTGGCTGGACCATTGGGTGCACAGGAGATAAAATTATCTTACGTAAATGTACCTATTCTATTAAAATACCGTACCAATTTTGGTTTATATGTTGAAGCAGGTCCGCAGGTTAGCGTAAAAGTTAAGGAAGATGTAGTAGGTTTCAATAATGTAGATTTTGCCAAAAAGATAGATTTTGGTGTAGCTGGTGGCCTAGGTTATCAAACCAAAATCGGTTTAGGAATAGGCGCCAGATATATTTATGGCATTCAGAAAGTTGCCGAAACACCGAGTGTTGCCCTGGGCGACTTCAAAAATAATAACATACAAGCCAGTTTGTTCTATACGTTTTAGGTCCAAACTATTTTCCCAAATAACATACAACTGAGATCCTGGCTGCCATCTGGCACCAGGATTTTTATATACGACCCATTTTAAGTTACTCCATTTAATTAAGGCAGTTTCTTACCCGTTTTCACCTGCCAAATTAGCTTTAATGATTTCAAACTTCAGCTAAATTCCCTGCCTAATGATCTTCCATTTTCTTAACTTTAACTTAAAACTGAACAATGAAAGATACTAAGGAACATAACGAACGGGTGGCGAAACTGAAATTTGGTTCCGTATATCCACATTACCTCGCAAAAGTTGAGGGTAAAGGAAGAACGGTTAAAGAGTTACACGAGGTGATTGAATGGCTTACCGGGTTCGATGAAATGAAAATCAAACAGCTCATCGAAGAAAACGTGACCTTCGAAGATTTTTTTAAAGAAGCAAGGCTAAATACAAAGGCATCCTTAATTACAGGAGTGATTTGTGGCTACCGCATCGAAGAAATTGAAAATCCGCTCACCAGGCAAACACGATACTTAGATAAGTTAATTGATGAGCTGGCAAAAGGGAAAAAAATGGAAAAAATTTTGAGACAATAATTTACAGTTCATTAATTGAAACAAGCATTTCCCTGCCTTTACGGTTTCCCGTAACAAAACCCATCTGCTGCACAATACTTTTGCCTGTACCAAAAGTTACAAACAAATTATCACCGAAAAAGCAGATGGAATTAAAATTGAAACTGGAGCAATTACACCAGCGTGTAAATGGCTTAAAAGACCAGATTAATACAGAAGAGGCTACTAAAAATGCCTTTGTAATGCCTTTTATTCAGATTTTAGGCTATGATATTTTTAATCCAACGGAAGTAATTCCAGAGCATATCTGTGATATTGGCACTAAAAAAGGGGAGAAGATTGATTATGTAATTAAGAAAAATGGGGAGCCTATTCTCATCTTTGAATGTAAGCACTGGAAAGAAAAGGCCGATGCGCATAATTCTCAACTGCACCGCTATTACCACGTATCTAAAGCCAGGTTTGGTGTGTTAACCAATGGAACTATTTATAATTTTTACATGGATTTGGAGAAACCCAATATCATGGATGAAAAACCATTCTTCACCATTGATATTGAAGACCTTAAAGATAGTTCGATCAAAATTCTGGAAGGATTTACAAAGACTGATTATAGCCTCGAAAGTATTTTAGATTCAGCAGAAAGCCTTAAATACATCAAAGCCATCAGAAAGGAGTTTGAAAACGAAATTGAAAATCCGTCTGATGAACTGGTAAAGCTATTGGTAGGCAGATTTTTTAACAAGCCCTTAACGGCCAGCAGAATGGTGACGTTTAAAGAATATGCCAAGAAAGCACTAACAATTTCTATCAACGAGTCGATTAGCTCCAGACTTAAATCTGCATTGAGCATTAATGAAACTATTGAGAAAACGGACGAGGCGAAAGTAACGCCGATTAATGAAACTGCAGACAATAAAATTGTTACCACTGAAGAAGAAATAGAAGCTTTTCAAATTGTTAAGGCTATCCTTCGGGAGCGAATTCCCTCATCCCGCATTGCGGCCAGAGATACCCAATCTTATTTCGGTGTGTTATTGGATGATAATAACAGAAAGCCTATTTGCAGATTTCACTTTAATACCACCAATAAGTACCTGGAAACCTTTGGTAAAGGTAAAGATGCCGGAGAAAAGTTCCAGATTGCTTCACCAGATGAAATTTATGAATACCGCGAGCAGTTGCATTTAGCACTAGATCAGTATCAATAATTTTTATTAGCGGTTTGCTTACACTGGCGGCAAAATAATTCAAATTTTCTTTGCTAAACCTAGAGCAATGGTTAATGGTTCTTTTTATATCGCACACCATTAACCATTTTTTACATGAAAGAACTGCTTTTTAAAGATTGGCCCAGCCTGGGTAACATTGCCCTATGCGCCATCATTTCTTATCTCGCTTTATTTTTATTCATCCGGATTTCCGGCAAACGAACATTGGCTAAGTTAAATGCCTTTGATTTTGTAGTTACGGTTACTTTAGGCTCTACCTTATCATCTATGATTCTTGGAAAAACCACCGTTGCCGAAGGTTTGGTTGCCATAATTATCATTATTCTCCTTCAATATGCTTTGGCGTGGCTGGCAAATAAATCTCAAACTGCTGAAAATGTGATTAATTCATCACCAACTTTATTATTCTATAATGGTCTTTTTTTGAAAGACGCAATGGATAAAGAAGTAATTACTCAGGAAGAAATTTATGCGGAAGTAAGGAAATACAGATTGCATAGAATGGAGGATGTGAAAGCGGTGATTCTCGAACTTAGCGGAGATATCACTGTGGTAAAGAAGGCCGAGGGAAGCCCGGCAACCTCACTGGAAGATCTGGACACAGAAGTTTGATTTGACCTGATTAGGGTATGCCTATTTAATAAACAAGAGGCTGATTCGAATGAATTCAGCCCCTGATGTAATAAATTAAAATGCTGATGCGATTTCTTTTTTAAGGAATTAGTTTCACTTCCCGAAGCTGATCGAATAATTCAAAAAACGTTTCTTCGGTATCTTGAAAAATGTTAAAACCTAATTTTCGGCTTTTAGCCATGTTGGTCATTACCTCGATCGGCCTGCCCAGGTCGAGATCCGTATGCCATGCACTTGCCAGTCTGCTCAATGAAGCTTCTTTAAGTCCATATCGTTGCGCAATTTCTTTCCAAAGATCCGCATCGTTTTCCATTTCTTTTTCCAGTGGATGAATCGTTCCCTCAAAGCCCACAGCTTCAATTTCAAAATAAGCAGCTATTTTATACCATAACCTGCTCCAACGAAAAACATCGCCATTTACAACATTAAACGCTTCATTTTTGGCCGCCTCGGTAGTAGAAGCCCAAACCAAATGTTCAGCAAGAATTCGCGCATCGGTAACATCAGATAAGCCGTTCCATTGTGCGGCAGAACCGGGCCAGGTAAATTTACGGCCGGTTTCTTTGCAAATGGTCGCATACGTGGCAAGTGTTGTACCCATATTCATGGCGTTACCAATGGCCTTTCCAATTACCGTATGCGGCCGGTGGATGCTCCAGCTGAAACCATCTCTCGCTGCTGCGGCATAAACTTCATCCTCTTGTGCATAGTAGAAATTTTCTATCGCCAGTCTTGGATGTTCTTCACGAAGTGGCGTTTCCGGGAGAAAACCTTCAGATGCGTAGGCTTCAAACGGACCTAAATAATGTTTTAATCCGGTAACCAATGCCACATGCTGCACAGAATTTTTTTCCGACAAAGCATCTAAAATATTGCGAACCATTAATCCGTTTACGCGGATATTTTCTGCTTCAGTATCATTCCGCATCCAGGTGGTTATGTATACGTGGGTAGGTTTGATATCGGCTAATGCAGATTTCAAACTGTCTACATTTAATAGATCTGCAGCCACCGGATGAAGGTTTTTAATTTCGGTATTTGGATTACGAGCCAATCCATAAGTTAGCCAACCTTTCGAAATAAGTTTCTCTGCAAGGTTACTTCCCGTGATGCCGCTTGCGCCAACAACTAAAGCTATATTTTCCATTCTTTTTTGAGTTATTTAAAAAACTGACCATCCATTACGAGGATGACCGATACTTTATTATTGAGGCAAATTTAAACCTTGAGCTAATTTCTAACGATGACCTGTATCAAATAATACACTTGATTTGGATCAAGAGTTTCCCGAAAAAGAACTTAGGATATTGTGTCAGCGAAAATTATATTTGTAGTTAGTTTAAATCACTACCTATGTTCGAAGTGCTCTTCAGTCATATCCAGGAAAAAGTTTCGCTTACTGAAGCAGATAAAAAAGCAATACCCGATTTTTTTGTCGCGAGGAGCCTTAGAAAGCGCCAGTATTTGTTGCAGGAAAAAGAAGTTTGTAAGTACCTCACGTTTGTGGGTAAAGGTTTATTGAGAACGTATAATGTAGATGCGAAGGGGACGGAACACGTTAATGTTTTTGGTTGGGAAGGCTGGTGGATTTCAGACTTCAGTAGCTTTTTAGCTGAAACGCCCGCCGTGTTTAATATTGAAGCGATAGAAAACTGCGAATTGCTGCAAATTTCACTTGCAGACTATAACGCACTTACGCTTGCTGTGCCAGTGATGGATCGATATTTTCGAATTCTTTATCAAAATAGCCTGGTAACCAAAGAACGCCGCTTGATGAGTTCAATTACGCATATCGCTGAAGAAAAATATCTGGAACTAATTGAAACGAATGCCAAAATTACCGAACGAATTCCTCAAAACCTGATTGCTTCTTACCTCGGCATTGCCCCTGAAACACTCAGCAGAATAAAAAAGAATCTGATTTATAGAAAATAACTGGTCGAAAGATCATTTACTAGCTCTTCAGAATTTTACTCACATGACTTTCGTCTGTGAGGCCGAATTCTGCAGCGATTTGTTTTAAACTAAACCGCTCGCTCGCCAGCCTTTCTTTAATTAGGTTGCCTCTGTAAGTTTTAATGTACTCGCGAAGTGTTACGCCAGTATTTCGCTTAAAATAGGGGCCAATATAATCCCGTGTCAAATTAAACTGTTTCGCCATGGCAGTTGCTTTGAGCATTTCCGGCTGATAAATATACTTGTGAATATAACAGAAAATAGCCTGGAGATCTCTGGAGAAAGATTGAGTCGATTTTATTTCGGGCATGTTCCGCTGTAAAATATGTGCAATACTTAATGCCTGCATCCAAATGAGTTGTTCATTTTTTAACAGGTCACTTTTCAAAGAGATTACAACGTCAAATAATGAATTCACGATCAATTGATCCGTAGCCTCAAAAATGAAGGCAGTGGCGTGCGTTTCTCTGCTTTTAACCAGATATTCCAAGTGCCGTATGCCTGGATTGTCTCGATCTATTTCCTGATAGTGGTATAAATCCGTAAACTTCAGGTAAACAAAACGCGTCCTTTCGGTAACCTCAAAATAGTGTTCGTCTTCCGGCCCGATCAAAAAAACTTCTCCACCAGCATAATCAATGGCGGATGAATTAACAAAGTGACATCCCGATCCATGTTTGATGTAAATAAATTCATAATGGTTATGCTTATGCACAGGATGAGCCCATGCTGTCACTTCGAAGTCTGAAATGCTAAGCGGCTGAAATTGCTTATATCTTTTGATCATAGATGATTACAAATTTATCATAGAATAATACAATATGCACATAAAAATCTGACCCCATCTTTGGTGCTTGAGAAATTAAATAACCATTAGATTTTTATGAAACCGAAAAATACCGCACTTGTTGTTGGGGCGAATGGCGTAATTGGCAGCAACCTGATTCATTATTTAGAGCACCTGGAAGATTGGGAAATCATCGGCCTGTCCCGGCGTGGAGGGAAAAGTAATGCAAAAACAAAATACATTTCTGTAGACCTTTTAGCTGCAGATGATTATGAAGATAAGCTTAAAAAGCTGACCAGTGTTACCCACATTTTTTATGCGGCTTATCAACATAAAGACAGCTGGGCTGAACTTGTTGTGCCCAATTTAGCGATGTTGGTTAACGTGGTTAATACTATCGAAAAGGTTGCAAGCAGCCTTGTTCACGTAAGTTTAACGCAGGGCTATAAAGTTTATGGTGCGCATTTAGGACCATTTAAAACACCGGCGAAAGAAACTGATGGAGGACACATGCCACCAGAATTTAATGTAGATCAGCAAATTTTTTTAGAAAAGCAGCAACTAGGTAAAAACTGGACCTGGTCTGCTTTAAGACCATCTGTAGTTGGTGGTACAGCTTTAGGAAACCCAATGAATTTAGTCGTGGCAATAGCTGTTTATGCCACCATTTCAAAAGCAATTGGTATTCCTTTACGTTTCCCAGGGAAGCCGGGAGCATATGAAACACTATTGGATATGACTGATGCTGGTCTTCTAGCGAAGGCAACTGTTTGGGCGGCTACCAAGCCAGAATGTGCCAATCAGGCTTTCAACATTACCAATGGCGACTTTATGAGATGGAACGATCTCTGGCCAAAAATTGCAAGTTATTTTGATATGGAGGTAGCACCACCACTAACCATGCCTTTGCAGAACGTAATGGCTGATAAAGCAGCTTTATGGGAAGAAATTCAGCAAGATAATGGATTAATCAAGCATGCTTACGGGCAGCTATCATCATGGTCTTTTGCAGACTTTGTTTTTTCGTGGGATTACGATTTTTTCTCAGATGGGAGCAAAGCCAGGCGCTTTGGCTTTCACGAATTTATCGATACGGAGCAGATGTTCTATACGCTATTTGATCAGTTGAGGGAGAATAAAATCATTCCTTAGTAAGTTTGAAAACAATCCATTTCAAAAGGGGGTTATTTGAATATGGAGAGTAAAAAACGAACAGTTGTCATTACAGGCGCTTCGAGTGGAGCAGGCAGGGCGATCGCACTGGAATTTGCCCGGCGTGGAGACCGCTTAGTTCTCGCTTCGAGAAATTTAGCAGTACTAGAAGAGGTGGCCGATGAATGCAGAATTTTTGGCGCGGAGGTAAAATATCGTGAAATTGATGTAACTGACTACCATGCGGTGCTTAATTTAGCAGCAGCCGCTGATGAATTTGGAGGAGGCATAGATGTTTGGGTAAACAATGCTGGCGTGCTTGCCGTAGGTGCGTTTGATGAAACGCCAATGGAAGTTTCCACGCAAGTATTGCAAACCAATTTGTTAGGCTACATGCATGGTGCACATGCCGTTCTACCTTATTTTAAAAAACAGCATCGTGGAATTTTAATCAACAATATTTCAATTGGTGGCTTTTTAGCTGTGCCGATGGGTGTGGCATATTCGGCCAGTAAATTTGGTTTGAGGGGTTTTGGTCATTCACTAAAGGCTGAGCTTGCCGCTTACCCTGATATCTTTGTCTGCGACGCATTCCCTGCCTTTTTAGATAGTCCCGGGATTCAGCATGCCGCAAATTACACCGGAAAACACCTTAAACCAGCACCGCCTGTTTATGATCCTGTTCGGCTTGCTCAAGCAATTGTTGGTTTAGCAGACCATCCCAAAAAAGAAAAGATGGTTGGAAGTGTATCTGTACTCTTGCGCTTATCAGCTGGCCTTTTCCCCACATTAACACAATATATAGCGGGCACAGTGATTAAAGGCTACCTAAAAAAAGCGGATCCGATTTCAACAACAAATGGAAACATCTTTAACCCTGTTGCCTATGGTAATGCCGTGCATGGTGGATGGGGAGTTGCAGGTAAACCAAAGGCGCACCGGAAATACATTACAGGTGTGGCAGCATCGCTTGCTTTAATCGCAATTGTAAAAATATTTGGAAAATAATTAATGTTGAGTTATGGATAAACCGGCATTTCCAGAAGGATTGTCGGCTTTTTTATTCAATGGCTTTTCAAAAGACTAAACTATTAATCATGGCTTCTTGTTTTATAGTTGGAAATAGTAGTAAATGAAAAGATATTAAGATGAAAGCAGAAGATACTCATAATCCAATTCCTGATCAAAACGTGGGAAGCCAAATTGATGCGGTAGCACATCATACCCTGAAAACGACTGATGAAGCAGAAGCTTTTTTTAAACTGGCCTGTAAAAGGCTGTTGAATGTCAATGCCTGGGGTGAAATTTCTGGTATGTCTGATTTTCAACTTCATGATCAAAACGGGACCAAGGTTAACCGCGAGGCACAGGAAGGTGATTATATTCAGATCAACATTCCTGGCCCTGGGCCACAGTCTGGAGATGGTTTTGATTGGGTAAGAATTGAAGACATTTCTCAATCTGAAGGTGAAATAGAAGCACTCCTTTCTATCCGGGTTCGGCCAAGTGCAAAACCTGACAATGATCAAACATCACCAGCACACTTTTTAAAGGAAACGGCAACCTCAACATTTATTGTACGTAAAAATGCCCTTGACGTAACGGCCGAAGAACATGGTCGCAACGAAGTGGCCAATACCGATACCGAAAGTATCATAGACAATGGTAGAAATTTACTGGTAGGTGGTGCCGCAAAATTGGGATTATCTTATCCACAATGGAAATTACTGGTTCAAGGAATTGTAGCTGCGGGGTAATGATGGGTGAACTGCCAAATGTTGATTTAAAACTAAAAATAAATTACAACCTATGAAAAAATTAATATATGTATTGCTTAGTGCGCTCGTAATCTTGTTTGCAGCTTGTTCAGGTAAAAACGCCGATGGATCAAGTACCGATAGTGATACCACAACCATGCCTGTTGATAAAACACAAACCCAAACCGATACAACTGGCGCCGATAGCACCAAGACGAAAATGTAATTTAAAGCGAACGTGCTGAAGTCCAGCCAACCTTCAGGAAATCACCAAAACAAAAGAGGGTATATCTGTTAATGATACACCCTCTTTTTAGTGTTATTGATAACAAAAAAACTAATCTTCTGTGCTTTCATCGTCATCCTGTTGCAAATCATCAGGCGCTGCTTCGGTACCAAGCTGTTGAGCTGCAAGTTCTTCTACGCTATTTTCATCATCAGCATAAGCACTATCAGCATCGCTTCCTTTAATATCGTCAACAGGTACTACTCCAGCTTTCTCTTCTTTTGATTCTCCCTGCTGTTCTTTTTCATTTTCTCCGTTTTCTGTCATGACTATTCTTTTAAATATTTAAAATATAACTACTTGAGCGCTGGTGGCTAATGCACCATTGTTAAAGTTTATCGTTGCAATGGGCTAGAAGGCTTTATAAAATTATACAATAAGCCTTTAGATCAAGCCTTAGGTATTTCCGCCAGCATTACCGGCAAGGTCGCCACCTACATCTTCCTCGTCATCAATTTCGCCGGTTAAACCGCGTTGTACATCGTTATCATCAACTTTATGTGCATCATTTGGACTCTTTTGTGTTTGTCCTTCTTCGTCTGCGTTTTCGTTTTCTCTTGGATCTGTATTCATGTTTTTCATTTTTTAGTTCATTAAAAGAACAAGATTAACAGCAGAAGGGTTTCGATTAAAACCAATCTACTCGTTTCATCAAAAAACTTCAAAACAATTATTGGCAATAATCTCTTTATGTGAGTGGTATTGTAAAATTGAATTTATATTTTGCGATCCTTAAATAGACAGATAAGTATGGCTTCAGGTTTTTTTGCGATTTTAGATGATATTGCTGCTTTAATGGATGATGTAGCGGTGACCGCTAAAATAGCAACTAGAAAAACAGCGGGTATTTTAGGTGATGATTTAGCAGTAAATGCAGAAAAAGCCACTGGATTCCTTTCATCGAGAGAGTTGCCCGTTCTGTGGTCAATCACAAAGGGATCGTTAATTAATAAAATTATAATCGTCCCCATTGCGCTATTGTTAAATTTTTTCCTGCCTATTGCAATTAAATTCATTTTGATATTAGGCGGATTTTATCTGGCTTACGAAGGCGTAGAAAAAATTGTTGAATTTCTTTTCCATCGCCACGACAAAGCTAAAGTTGCTGAAGAAGTGATTAAGGATGATCAGTCCGCAGAAAAAGCCAAAATCAAATCTGCCGTTACAACTGATTTTATCCTTTCTGTCGAAATCGTAATCATTGCCCTTGGAACAGTTTTAGATAAAAGTTTAACCCTTCAAATTCTCACCGTTTCTGTGGTAGCCATTTTAGCTACCGTTGGTGTTTATGGCATTGTTGCCTTAATTGTGCGGATGGATGATGCCGGCTACAAGCTGGTAAAGCACTCCAATAACAAGGGCTTGCTTTCTGCGATAGGTAATTTACTAATCAAATCACTTCCGGTAATTATAAAAGTGCTGAGTTTTGCCGGTACAGTTGCCTTGATTTTAGTGGCCGGAGGCATTTTTGTTCATAATATCGAATTCCTACACCATTTCCTTCCAAATTTAATGTCTACTATCAAAGAATTTGCCTTCGGTTTTGTTGCTGGTTTATTGGCTGTGGGCTTAGCGGAAGGCGTTAAGAAAATAATTCCGCTATTCAAAAAGCCACAAAAAGCTTAAATCAACAAGTAGTTAGCGAGTGAACACCTCGTAATAAGTTTACTTCAGGTTTGTTTTTAGGAAGACCAGGGGATTATAAAACCGATCATCAAGTTGAACCTTATTCATGGTTAGCCAGCTTGCACACCCGTAGTCATCAAATTTCTTTCTGATTTCCAGGTGCAAATGATGGTAATCGCCGCCGTATTTTTTGCTCTCTTCTTTCGTAAATAGTCGGGCCAATCTGGTATTTGGCGTGATGAAGTCACCAGTTTTTACATAAACTTCCTTTAGGTGTTTGTAACTGGTAAACATCATTGAACCATTCCTCAATTTGTGCTTTACTACCACTGTTTTTTGATTTTCGCCCAGGTGTATGGAGCAAATTACGCCATTAGCCATTGCATAAACATCAATCAATTTAGTTTTCGGCGTTGCCGGATTAATATCAATTGCGGTATGTATATGCCCTTTATAATAGCTATCGCGATGGTCGCCAAAAATACTAATCACCTTGATGCTGGAAATCTTCTGGCGATCTGGAACATTAAAAGGGAGAAGCCATTTGTCTGCTACCTGATTTGGATTGATATCCATATAATAAGGTTTCCATCGGTCTTTATCTTTGTCGATTGTCGGGGCTTCGAAAAGGAAAAATGCTAAAAATAAAAATACGCTTAGTTTCATCTTGTATCAGTTAAAAAAACAAGATAGCCGAATTATCGGAAAATCAACTATTTCTATAGTTGATTTTGTTTTAATTTTGTTATTGTGCTTTTCTTCTGAGTTCGATCACTGTAATTTCTGGCCAGATGCCTATCCTTCCGGAAAAGCCAAGAAAGCCAAAGCCCCTGTTTACATTTAAATAACGGTTGTTTTCAGTTTTAATCCCTGCCCAATGCTTGTAACGGTATTTCACCGGACTCCATTTAATGCCAAAAGCTTCTATGCCAAACTGCATTCCATGAGTATGACCAGCCAGTGAAAGCTGAATTTTGGAAGGATGGTTTTTAACTTGTGCATCCCAGTGGGACGGATCGTGTGAAAGTAAAATTTTAAAATCGTTTACGGCAGTGTGTTGTAAAGCCTTGTTTAAGTCGCCACGTTCACCGAAACCAACACCCCAGTTTTCTATTCCTGCAAGGATGATTTTTTCACCACCTTTTTCGAGCACAACATGTTCATCAAGCAGGAGTTTGAAACCTAAATCTTTGTGATATGCTTTCAGCTGGTTTAAGTTTTTAATTTTATCAGCTTCAGAAGGCCACTTTACATAGTCCCCATAATCGTGGTTTCCCAATACCGAGAACTGGCCGAAGGGTGCTTTGATTTGTGAAAAATGATTGATGTATGGAACAATTTCAGATGCCTTATTATTAACCAGGTCGCCCGTAAAAACGAATAAATCGCTTTTCTGTTTATTAATCAGGTCTATGCCTTTTTGAACCTGTTTAGGTTTGGTAAAACTTCCCGCGTGTACATCAGAGATTTGAGTTAGGGTAAATCCATCAAAACTTTTGGGTAAATCGTCGAAATAAAGGGTATGCTTAATTACTCGATATGCGTATTTTCCACGGGTAATACCAAAGGCAAAAAGAACCACCGTAAGGCAAAACATAATAAAGGCAAAATCTACCCAGTAAGAATTTCGGTCAGCAATTTGATAGCCTTGTGCCTGGAAATTGGTAGTGATAGATAAGACCAAGCGATAGACGTCTCCGAGTAATAAAAAAAATGCAAAAACCAATTCCGAAACCAGTACAATTAGAAAAGCGTGGCTAACGATTGTAAAAAAGCTATTAACCCCATTTCGCATTTGTGTAATTGCAAAAACGAGTGCAACAGTTAAACTGATAATTAAAACCCAAAAAGCAGGCGCGAGCCATTCAGGGCTATTAATGACGCTCAAGCCTGAAAGAACATATGCACTAAGGGCAAAAAATAAAATAGCAACAACTAAAACTGGTAATAAACTGGTTCTTCTTTTCATTATAAAATTAACAAAGGCTAGCAAAGTTAGGTTTTAAACCCTCGTAAACAGGTTAGTGTTGAGCGACAATGGTATTTTTACGCAGCCCTGATTAATACAGACACCCTTGCTTTTTTAAATTCGTTAACTTAACCATGTTTCTAGTTTGCAATAGTGTTATTTGCGCTTTCTTGTTAACATTGCGAATTTTATAATTATACTTAATTTATTAGCTTTGTAAGATATATGCTATCCAAAAAAACTAAATACGCCATAAAAGCACTTGTTGCACTTGGTAAAAACGTAGAAAGACCACCCATGCAAATCTCAAAGATTGCGGAGGAGGAGCATATTCCGAAAAAATTCCTCGAGCAGATCCTGCTGGATTTGCGTAATGCTGGTTTCCTATACAGTAAGAAAGGAGCGGGAGGAGGCTACAGCCTAAACAAGAAACCTGAAGAAATTTTGTTAGTTCATGTAATGCGTGTAACAGATGGCCCTATTGCGATGGTACCCTGCGCCAGCCTGAATTTCTATCACAAATGTGATGAGTGTGAAGATGAGAAGACCTGCGGAATTAGAAGCGCTTTTATTGATGTGAGAGATGCCACCCTTAAAGTTTTAAGTGAAACCAGCATTGCTGATGTAATTGGTCGTGAAGATACATTGAAACTGGGCATTGAAACGCTTTAACAGCTTCATTAATTTCATAAGCTGATTGCGATAACTCAGTCTAGTAATATTTGAATTCCTTATTTAGTGGATATCTTTTTGGCACTAATGTAGTTTTTTTTTAAGCTATAGAGACTCAATGTCTGTATGTCTTACTTGGTTAATATTAAAAAGGTAAACCACCTGAGACATATAAGAAAATAAAGGGCGTAGTGACTTAATCTAAATGGCTTGCTTATGATCAAATTTGGAGCATTTAGGCATTTAATAATCTTATTATAAGGAGTATTTGTGATTTTTGCTAATTCCTGATCTTCAGGCGCCAACGTAGTTTTCTTAGGCTATCGAGCTTCAATGTCTATATGTCTTACTTGGTTAATATTAAAAAGGTAAACCACCTGAGACATATAAGAAATTAAAGGGCGTAGTGTGTTAGTCTAAATGGCTTGCTTACGATCAAATTTGGAACATTTAATGATCTTATTATGAGAAGATGTTGTATTTTTTTTTAATTACTAAGCTTTTGGCACTAACGTAGTTTTTTTTAGGCTATCGAGCTTCAATGTCTCTATGTCTTATATGGTTAATATTAAAAAGGTAAACCACCTGAGACATATAAGAAAATAAAGGGTGTAGTATTTTAGTCTAAATGGCTTGTTTACGATCAAATTTGGAGCATTTAGGTATTTAATAATCTTATTATAAGGAGAAGTTGCATTTTTTCTTAATGACTAATCTGTAGGCGCAAACGTAATTTTTTTAAGCTATAGAGCTTCAATGTCTATATGTCTTAGATGGTTAATATTAAAAAGATAAACCACCTGAGGCATATAAGAAAATAAAGGCCGTAGTGTGTTCGTCTAAATGGCTTGCTTAAGATCAAATTTGGAGCATTTCGGATTTAATGATCTTATTGTAAGGAGTATTTGTCATTTTTCCGAATTTCTGATCTTCAGGCGCTAACGTAGGTTTCTTAGGCTATCGAGCTTCAATTTCTCTATGTCTTACCTCGTTAAATTGCCTGATATTTAATCATCTATCTTTCAGCGGCATCAGTGGCACCAACTAAAATTGATGCTCTTAATCCTTAATGTCTCTTAAATCAACCGATATAACTTATCTGTTTGGCTATGAACACTTTGTTCTTCCAGCCTTACATTCTAAACTTTTTTGAGAAAAATTACTACTATTCCTATATACTTTATATATTTGAAAAATGAACTTCAAATCTATAGTTAAAAATACCGGAGCCAAATTGATGTGCTATTGTTGTAAAACAAAGTAGAAGAGGGTATTTTAATAATTTATAGATATAAAATATTGGATGCTTCTCAGTAAAAAGAGAGGCATTTTTTGGATAAAGCTAACAACACTATGCAAAGTTTCAGAACAGAACTCGAAAACAATATTGTCGAGCAGGACATTATTGATCTGGAGAATAAGATTAAAGCTTTTCGCGATGGAACCATTCACGACGAGAAATTCAGGAGTTTACGTTTAGCCCGCGGGGTTTACGGACAAAGACAACCTGGTGTACAAATGATTCGCATTAAACTGCCTTTCGGTAAAGTGACTTTTAAACAATTGCTGCGGATTGCAGATATTGCTGATGAGTATGGCAGCGGAAATTTGCACCTCACTACCCGTCAGGATATTCAGTTGCACTACGTAAGTTTGGACAGAACGCCAGAACTTTGGGCCAAATTAGAACAGGATGATATCACCCTGAGAGAAGCCTGTGGAAATACCGTTCGAAATGTAACAGCATCGCCTAATTCTGGTATAGATAAAGATGAACCTTTCGATGTATCGCCGTATGCTCATGCGGTTTTTAAATACTTCTTACGGAATCCGATCTGCCAGGAAATGGGGAGAAAGATCAAAATTTCTTTTTCTTCAAGTGATCAGGATACAGCCTTTAGTTATATCCATGATTTAGGTTTTATTCCGAAAATTAACGATAAGGGCGAAAGGGGTTTCAAAGTCTTATTTGCAGGTGGTTTGGGAGCACAGCCGTTTTTAGCCAGTCCTATCGAAGAATTTTTACACGAAGATCAATTGATTCCATTCACGGAATCGGTGCTTCGGGTGTTTGATCGCTATGGTGAACGCACCAACAGAAATAAGGCACGCTTGAAATATTTAGTTCAAAAGTTAGGTTTGGAAGAGGTATTGCGTTTAGTCGGAGAAGAGCGTATTGCCAATAAAGTAAAAACCTATACCATTGATAGAGACGCGGTGCCGCAACCTAAAATTCCTGAGGAGCAGACTTATGAGGCGGTAGAAATATTAAACGAAGCACATTACAAACATTGGTCAGCCACTAATGTAGTGCCACAAAAGCAAGATGGCTTTTATGCAGTATATGTAAAAGTACAGGTTGGTGACATTAAAACGGATAAGGCGAGAGCCTTTGTAGAAGCCATTAAGCCTTATGTAGCAGATGAAATCAGGATTACACAAAACCAGGGCCTGCTGTTAAAATTTGTTCACAGAGAAGCTTTACCATCACTGTATGCAGCACTAAACAAAATTGGTTTCACAACTGCCGGCTTTGATAGCTTAGCTGATATCACTACATGCCCTGGAACGGATACCTGTAATCTGGGAATTTCGAATTCAATGACCTTAGCCGAAGTTTTGGAAGAGGTGATTTACACTGATTTTCCTGAGTTTATATACGAGAAGAACATTAATATTAAAATAAGTGGCTGTATGAATTCTTGCGGTCAGCACGGCCTAGCGGAAATTGGCTTCCATGGAAGTTCAGTGAAAGCAGAAGGCAAAGTTGTGCCGGCAGTACAAGTAATGCTTGGCGGAGGAACAGTTGGGAATGGCGTGGGCCGGGTGGCTGAACGGGTGATTAAAGTGCCTTCAAAAAGAGCAACAAGTGTACTTCACTTTATCTTAAACGATTTCAAAGCCAATAATGAAGCGAAAGAAAATTTTCATCAGTATTACGACCGTAAAGGAAAAGATCATTTCTATCAATTACTGAAGCCATTGGCCGATCTAACCAATTTGCAACAAGAGGAGTTCGTAGACTGGGGGCATGTTGAGCAGTTCGTAACGGCAATCGGTGTAGGTGAATGTGCTGGTGTGGTCATTGATCTTGTTGCTACACTGCTATTAGAAGCTGATGAGAAATTTGGCTGGGCAAAACAGAATTTGGAAAAAGGTGCTTATGCCGACGCCATTTACCATACCTATAGCACTTTTGTGAGTGCTGCAAAATCACTGCTTCTGAATAAGGGCGTAAATAGCAGTACACAAGTTGGCGTGATTAGAGAATTTGATAATCACTATGTGGAAACAGGCGAATTTAACCTGTCAACAAACTTTTCAGATCTCGTTTTACAGATCAATAAAAACGAGCCAACTGCAGAATTTGCTAAAGTTTATTTCAGTCAGGCAGATGAATTTTTAAATCAGATTAAAGAAAAAAGGACAGCGCTGGTGAAATAAAATGGAAAGAAGAAATTAGTGAAATTGCTGGTGACAGAATCGCAGGAAAAACATTTATTCATTCACAATTCAATCTTCACCACCCAATATTTAAATGTATGTTAAATCAAAATAAAGAATCAAGAATTACACTTTTAGGTGCAGGGCCAGGAGATCCGGATTTGTTAACGTTAAAAGGAGTCAAAGCTTTGCAGGCTGCGGATGTGGTTTTGTATGATGCATTAACCAATGAAGCATTATTAGAGCATGCACCAGCTTCAGCTATAAAAGTATACGTTGGCAAGCGCTCCGGTGAACATTCCTATCCACAAGATACCATTAACAAATTGATGATCGATTACGCGTTGAATTATGGTCATGTAGTCCGTTTAAAAGGAGGCGATCCGTTTGTTTTTGGCAGAGGCTATGAGGAATTGGATTACGCCGCATCATATAGTATCCCTGTTGATGTGATTCCGGGGATTTCCAGTTCCATTGGTGTTCCAGGGTTGCAACAGATTCCGGTAACACACCGTGGAATGAGCGAAAGCTTTTGGGTAATCACGGGTACAACCACATCCGGAGAGGTTTCTAATGATATTTATCAGGCAGCAGAATCCAATGCTACCGTTTTGGTGTTGATGGGCTTAAAAAAATTAGCTAAGATTGTAGAAATCTTCAAAGCCGCAGGCAGAAATAAATTGCCGGTTGCAGTAGTTCAAAACGGTTCATCGGCGGAAGAAAAATTAGTTGTTGGCGTGGTAGATACGATTGAAAGTTTGGTTCAACAAGAGCACGTTAAGGCACCAGCGCTGTTAATTTTTGGCGAAGTGGTTTCCTTACATCCATCATTTAAAAAACTCGTAAAACAATATGCAAGTATTGCCTAACCAACCAGATAATGAAGCATCTTTCTCTGAAGAGGAGAAAGGAAATCAGCTTTTTCCAGTTTTCGTAAAGCTGAATAAATTGCGTACATTATTAATTGGTGCCGGAAATATTGGCCTTGAAAAGTTAACTGCTATTGTAAACAATAGCCACCATGCGAGGATCACAATCGTGGCCGAAATGGTTTCACCAGAGGTTGCTGCACTGGCCGCCAACTATCCAAATATTAAGGTAAAGCAAAAAAGCTTTGATGTTTCCGATCTGGAAAACATCGATATTGTTTTTGCTGCCACTAATAATTATATCCTTAATGAGGAAATAAGAGTGGTTACGCATGAAAAAGGTTTACTCATTAACGTAGCAGATAAACCCGAACTTTGCGATTTTTATTTAGGTTCTATCGTGCAAAAAGGTGATTTAAAAATTGCGATTTCTACCAATGGAAAATCACCTACCATTGCAAAGCGGTTAAAACAAATTTTGAACGAGGGTTTGCCGGCAGAGCTGGATGAAACGTTGCAAAATATGAGTGCGCTGCGCCAAACCTTAACAGGAGATTTTTCGGCTAAAGTTAAAAAGCTGAACAAGGTTACCAAAAGCTTAATTTATCCAAAAAAGAGTTTCGCAGAACGCAATATTAAATGGTTAATCTGGCTGGCGTCTATCTTACTAATTGGAGCCATAGGTATTTCATTATGGAATACAGAACCAGAGTTTCAAACCTTCTTAATTAACATTGATCCGCTATTTTACTGGTTCTTAGGTGCAGGATTTCTTTTTGCGCTGGTAGACGGTGCAATTGGAATGTCTTATGGGGTTACTACTGCTTCCTTTTCGCTGGCGATGGGCTTGCCGCCCGCATCAGCCAGTATGGCTATCCATATTTCTGAAGTAATGAGTAATGGAATTGCCGGATGGATGCATTACAGAATGGGTAATGTGAACTGGAAATTATTTAAAATTTTAATTGTTCCGGCAATTATTGGCGCTGTTTTAGGTGCTTATATATTATCATCATTAGAACACTACAGTTCTTATGTAAAACCAGTTGTTGCAGTTTATACTTTGTTTTTGGGAGGAATCATTTTGATGAAAGCCTTCAATATCAAACGGAAAAAAGCTGATGAAAAAATAAAAAAAATTGGTTTCCTCGGTTTTGTTGGTGGATTTATCGACGCTGCTTTTGGCGGTGGATGGGGATCAATTGTGCTTTCAAGCCTGATTGCCGGTGGCCGTCACCCTTTGTTCTCTCTTGGAACAGTTAAAATCAGCAGGTTTTTTATTGCGACACTTAGCTCATTAACGTTTTTTACCATGTTAGGTGGCAAACATTGGGAAGCTGTACTGGGCTTGATTATTGGTAGTGCAATAGCCTCACCGATTGCTGCCAAAGTATCAAACAAAATATCAGCAAAAACCATTATGGTTGCAGTTGGAATCATCGTAATGATTGTAAGCTTGCGCAGTGTAATTGTGTTTATTTTAAAATTAATTTAGTGATGGGGAATTTAGCGGAGATTAAAGCAGAATTAGCAAATTTCAATACCGTAGAAAAGTTAAGGTTTCTGGCGGATCAGTATCCTGGTAAAGTTATTTTTTCAACCAGTTTCGGATGGGAGGATCAGGCCATTACGCATCTTATTTTCTCGAATAATATTCCAATCAAAGTTTTTACATTGGAGACAGGACGCCTTTTTCCGGAAACTTACTATGTATGGAACAGAACTTTGGAGGTCTATAACCAGCCTATCCATGCTTACTATCCTAAAAATGAGTTGCTACAGGATATGGTCAATATGAAAGGACCAAATAGTTTTTATGAATCTGTAGAAAACAGGAAAGAATGTTGTTATATCCGTAAAATTGAGCCCCTTAAAAGAGCATTACAGGGAAACGAAATTTGGGTAACTGGAATCAGGGCAGAGCAAAGTGCAAACCGTGAGGATATGCACGATCTGGAATGGGATGCAGGAAATCAACTGGTCAAATTCCATCCTATATTCGATTGGACGCTAGATGAAGTAAAAACCTATATCAAAGACAATAATATTGTTTACAATACCCTGCACGATAAAGGCTTTCCGAGCATTGGATGCGCCCCTTGTACTCGGGCAGTGCAGCCAGGTGAAGATTTCAGGGCAGGAAGATGGTGGTGGGAAGACCAAAGCAAAAAGGAATGTGGTTTACATGCAACGGAAAAAGTGAAAGGGTAGAAAACCAAGGCAAAAAAACTGTGAGGGGAAAGGCTAAAGCTAAAAGCTTAAACTTGAAGCGTATAACAAGAATGGCTTCCTAAACTAGTAGTCATTGCGAGGCTGGGCAGGCGCGAGCCGAAGCAATCTGATAAAGGGGATCTAATAGACAACATTAAAAAAGAGCAACAACAACAACAAAAATAAATCGTTGAACACTGGACAGACCAGAGTTCAACAATCAAACATTACAACATTTTTAAATGAGCACATATAATTTTGATTATTTAGAAGAATTAGAGGCCGAAGCCATCCACATTTTACGTGAGGTTGCCGGGCAATTTGAAAAGCCCGCCTTATTATTCTCTGGTGGAAAAGATTCAATAACGCTTGTGCGTTTAGCAGAAAAAGCTTTTCGTCCGGGGAAATTCCCTTTTCCTTTGGTACACATCGATACCGGTCATAATTTCGAAGAAACCATTACCTACCGTGATCAAATGATCGAGCGAATAGGTGAGCGATTAATCATCGGTTCTGTTCAGGAATCCATAGATCAGGGAAAAGTAATCGAGCAAACTGGTAAAAATGCCAGTAGAAATGCGCTACAGACCGTTACACTTTTAGATACAATTGCAAAACATCAGTTTGATGCCTGTATTGGCGGTGCCCGAAGAGATGAGGAAAAAGCCCGTGCAAAAGAACGTATTTTCTCGGTTCGCGATGAGTTTGGTCAATGGGATCCAAAGCGCCAGCGTCCTGAACTCTGGAACACCTATAATGGTAAAATACACAAAGGCGAGAACGTTCGCGTTTTTCCAATCAGCAACTGGACAGAACTGGATGTATGGAATTACATCCGCAGGGAAAAAATTGAATTACCAAGTATTTATTTCGCTCATGAACGTGAGGTAATTACCAGAAATGGGCAGTTAATGGCTGCCTCTCCGTTTTTAAATATGGACGGTGAAGACATCGTTTTCCGTAAACAAGTACGCTTCCGTACAGTAGGGGACATGTCTTGTACCGCCGCAGTAGAATCAGAAGCCACTTTAATCGATGATATCATTTCCGAAATCAGTGAATCCAAGATTTCTGAGCGGGGTGCGCGACTTGATGATAAAGTTTCTGAAGCCGCCATGGAAGACCGAAAAAAAGGGGGATATTTTTAACGTAGTTGGTTAGTTGTTTTGTTCTTTAGTAGGTTAGATTTAGTAAGTCTTCCAAAAAACCAAACAACCACCATCTAAACAACCAAAAACATGAACATATTAAAATTTTTCACTGCAGGCAGCGTAGATGATGGTAAAAGTACCCTAATAGGCCGTTTGTTATACGATACCGATTCTATTTTAGCTGATCAACTGGAAGCCCTTCAAAGTTCTAATCGCAAAAACGATGATGGATCAATTGACTTGGCAATTTTAACCGATGGCTTAAGAGCTGAGCGTGAGCAAGGCATTACGATTGATGTAGCTTACAAATATTTCCAGACGGCAAAACGTAAGTTTATCATCGCTGATACCCCTGGGCACATTCAATATACCAGAAACATGGTTACTGGTGCTTCTACAGCAAATTTGGCCATTATCCTGATTGATGCACGAAATGGCGTAGTGGAGCAAACCATTCGCCACTCCTATCTTGTTTCCTTGTTAGGCATTAAACACATTGTTGTTTGTATTAACAAAATGGATATGGTAGATTATAGCGGCGAGGTTTATCATTCCATCATCGATAAATACAAAGTCCTGGCAAAACAGCTTAAGCTACAGGAGGTTACTTATATCCCCGTAAGTGCGCTTAAAGGAGATAACATTGTGCAGCATTCAGCGTACATGGACTGGTATGATGGGGAAAGCTTATTGCATTTCCTGGAAAAAGTAGATACTGATAATTTAGATAAATCTCAGCTGGCGAGAATGCCTGTACAATGGGTGATTCGTCCGCAAACAGCAGAATTGCACGATTATCGTGGTTATGCAGGAAGGGTATTAAGCGGAACTTTCAAACTGAATGACAAGGTTACGGTTTTGCCATCTGGGGCAAGCTCTACTATCGAGAAAATTGAATTTTTCGATCAGGCACCAGATGCGGCGCATGCCGGACAGTCTGTAACTATTCATTTGAAAGACGATGTGGATATTAGTCGCGGTGATACCATCGTCAATGCATCGGCTTTACCTCAAGAGTCTAAATTGATCGAAGCCGATTTGTGTTGGATGGATAGCAGGGCACTTGACACTTCCATCATGTACTTAATTCAACATAACAGCAAAACAACCAAATGTAAAATCAGTGAAATTTTGCATAAAGTTGATATTAATACTTTAGAAAAACATACAGCTGAAGAATTTAAATTGAATGATATTGGCCGGGTGATTTTAAAAACCGCTGATGCTCTGGCATTCGATTTATATGATGAAAACCGGGCAAATGGTTCTGCAATTCTGATTGATAGTCGGACAAATTTGACGGTTGGTGCTTTAATGTTCAGGGCTGCGGTAGAATAATGTAATCGCTTTTTTTGCCCAAAACGATTGATTTTCTTATACCATATTAGAACTGTTCGTTAGCACTTCGCAACACTTAATTTTAAAGGGCGCCATTGGCTGCCCTTTTTTATTTAAGTTATATTAAGGTAAGTTTAAATTCGTTATGGAAACATGCAGAACTTATCATCTGATTAGTATCTTTAGTTAACAACATTTAATTTAATATTATGAAAAGAAATCTCCTATACATTGCAGTTGCTGCAGTTCTATTTTTATTTGCCTGCAATCAATCTGAAAATAAGGCGGAGGCGAAGAAAGACTCAATCATAAAACAAACCTGTTATGCCTCTTCATTTGAAAAGGATAGCGCAGCAATGATACTCAATACCATGGCTTCAGGCAAGGTGACAGGCTCGCTATTGGTTAAATACGGTGCGAAGCCTAAAAACAGTGGCGAGATTAACGGGAAATTCCATGGCGACACATTATTGGTTGATTACCGCTTTAATACCGGAACGGATACGACGAGAGCTTTTACGAATCCGTTAGCATTTTTGAAGAAAGATGGTAAACTCATTATGGGGGTTGCTCAAATAGAGACAACACTCGGGAGATCTTACTTTGTAAAAGGGAAACCAATTAATTATGAAGCTGGAAAATTTACTTTCCAAGAGGTACCCTGTAAGTAAGTAGAAAAGTATAGTTTAAAAAACTTTGGGCTTGCTAAACTTATTTTAGCACGAAGCCCGAAAAACGAACATTTGATCACACAATCATCTTAACTAAAAATATTTTAAAATAAATTACTACAAATCCTATAGACTTTATATATTTGTTTAATTAATAAGATTTAAAACAAGCTAATATTTTCTGACATGATTTTAAATAAAGTAGAAAAAGCGAACATTGAACCAAAAATTACACTAATAGGTGCTGGTCCTGGTGATCCGGATTTATTCAGTTTAAAGGGAGTTAAAGCATTGAAGACAGCAGATGTTGTATTGTATGATGCTAATGTGAACGAAGCTTTATTGTGTTATGCGCCAGAAGGTATTCCGAAGGTGTATGTAGGTAAACGCACTGATGATGAAGATTTCTCTCAGGATGCGGTGAACAAACTGATCATTGATTATGCCTTGAATTACGGTCACGTAGTTCGTTTAAAGAGCGGCGATCCATTTTTCTTTGCAAAAGGTTATGAAGAAATTGACGCTGCTGAATCTTATAGTATTCCAACCGAAATTATTCCTGGAATTTCAAGTGCAACTGGTGCGCCCAGCTTACAAAAAATTCCAATGATTTATAAAGATTTAAGCGAGAGTTTCTGGGCAGTAACCGGAACCAACGCTAAAGGTGAAATATCCGAAGATTTATATATCGCAGCGAAAACCAAGGCAACCATAGTGGTGCTAAACGGTATTGAGAAAGTGAAAGAAATTGCAGCCATTTTTCAAAATGAAAATAAAGGTTTATTACCAGTGGCAGTCATTCAGAATGGTTCATCGAAAGATGAGAAAATTGCAGTAGGAATTGTAGACACCATCGCAGAAGTGGTAGAAGATAAAAAAATTCAGGCCCCGGCACTTTTGGTATTTGGAGATGTAGTTTCTTTACATCCTCAGTTTCAACCCATCAGAGATTTCTACGAAATAATTGCTGAAGAATATTAATACTAAGCTAAACCTCTATTATTTGTTTTGTTGTAAAACCGCAGGTGAAAACCTTGCGGTTTTCTTTTTTAGGATTGATATTGATTCATTAAGTGAGTTGAGGGGAGTTCTAGTAGCACCATATTTATAAACAAGCTGATTAGTGATTTAACTTTAACCAGGAAGGATTTGATAGATATTCAGGATTAATTGGTGGAAGAATATGATATTTGTTTCTGAAGGTTAGTTAGCGGATACAAAAAAAGCCAGTCTGAAGATCAGACTGGCTCGTATATCATTTAATTGATTATCCTAGATGACACTTCCACTTGGAAGTACTGCACCTTTCTTAACTACAACAATACCGTCTTTAACCGCATAAAGTTCATGATCGCCATCTTCTAAATGTGAACCGCCATTAATTTTAACATCATTACCAATTCGGCAATTCTTGTCAATAATGGCGTTGTTGATGTAGCATCTGTCGCCGATACCAATTAATGAGTTTCCTTTTTCAGTCTCAGATTGAATTTCTTCAAGCGTCTGATACCGGTCGCTACCCATTACATAAGCATTCGTTACCACAGTATCTTTACCAATCCGTGCCCGGATTCCAAGAACAGCATGTTCAATTCTGCTTGCTTGCACAATACAACCTTCTGCAATAATGGCTTTTTCTAGCGTGGTACCAGAAATCTTAGAAGGCGGTAACATCCGGGCTCTTGTGAAGATCGTATGATTGCTATCAAACATATTGAACTTCGGAATCTCATCAGTTAAGCCTAAATTAGCTTCAAAGAATGAGGAAATATTACCAATATCCGTCCAGTAGCCTTCGTATTGATAACTTAGAACCCGGCTTTCATTAATTGCTCTTGGCAAAATTTCTTTTCCGAAATCTTTCTCATCTTCATTATCATTCAAGATGTTAATTAAGTATTCACGGTTGAAAACATAAATTCCCATTGAAGCGAGGAAGTCGCGACCCTCTGCCTGCATTTCAGCACCTGTATCAGATACCCAGGCATCTAAGCCTACTTTTGGCTTTTCGGTAAATGAGGTGATCATATTATCCTCATCCGCTTTTAGGATACCAAAATCAGTAGCATCTTTTGCTGTAACCGGAATCGTGGCAATGGTAATTTCTGCTTTGGCTTCGATATGTTTTTCAATCATATCCTTAAAATCCATCTGGTATAATTGATCACCCGAAAGAATTAGGATATAATCAAATTCATGCGAAACAATGTGATGCATACATTGGCGTACCGCATCTGCCGTACCCTGAAACCATCCGCCGTTCTGCACTGTTTGTTCCGCCGCTAAAATATCAACGAAAGCAGTACTAAAATGGCTAAAGTGATAGGTGTTTTTGATGTGTTTATTTAAAGAAGCCGAATTAAACTGCGTTAGTACAAACATGCGATGAATTCCGGAATTCAAACAATTGGAAATCGGAATATCGACAAGCCTGTATTTACCAGCAATTGGAACTGCAGGTTTAGAACGTGTTTGTGTAAGTGGCGACAATCTAGAGCCCTGGCCACCGCCAAGGATAACACCTAAAACTTTATCAGTCATGTTTAAGCTTATTTTAGTATTTCGTATAATTCAATATAATTTTTTGCTGCCTGATCCCAAGAATGATCAATTTTCATCATTGTTTTCCTAACAGCCTTAAAGGCTTTTTTATCTTTGTATAACCCAACGGCTCTGCTTATGGCATGCGTAACATCCCAAACGCTGGTTTGATCATGACATATGCCGAATCCACCATCTCCAACATCAGTTACTGTATCTCTTAGGCCACCAACTCTTCTTACAATGGGTACCGTTCCGTAGCGCAATGCATAAAGTTGATTTAAACCACATGGTTCTACCCTTGATGGCATCAGCAGGAAATCTGCTCCGGCATACATCTCATGAGAAACTTGTTCATTGTAACCTATGTATGCATTATACTTTCCGCTGTAGTAGTCTTTGATCTGGTTTAATCGGCCTTCCACCCATGTGTCTCCAGATCCTAAAATCAAAATGTTAATATCGTCTCCATGTTGCTGAAGTGCGGTGTAAAAGATATCTGGTAGCAAGTCAGCGCCTTTCTCATCAACCAATCTCCCAATAAATGTAAAGAGTGGTTTAGCAGAATCTAATTGAAAAACATCGCATAGGGCCTTTTTGTTTGCTGCTTTTCCACTTTCTACCGTTTTTAAATTGTAATTTTTGTTCAGCATCGGGTCCGTTTGCGGGTTCCAAACCTCCGTATCAATTCCATTTAAAATGCCAACAGATTTCCAACGTTCGTCTCGTAAAAGACTCTCCAGACCACGAGCATTATACATCATCTCCTCCATATAACTTGGAGAAACGGTAGTTACCCGCCAGGCACATTTGATCGCCGAAGCTAACGGATTAATGGCATCTTCCCAACCCAACAAGCCACCTTTCCATAGATCGAAAGCTGGTAAGTAGTAAAGCTTATTCCAGCCGAACTGACCTTGATATTGAGCATTATGAATAGTTAAAACCGTAGGTACTTTGCTAATTGCCTGATATTTTAAGCAGTTGGATACCATGAACGGAACCAAGCCGGTATGGTGATCATGACAATGGATAATATCCGGGCGGTGTTCCCATTGGGCAATCCAATCTAGCGTAGCAATTTGGAAGGCTACAAAACGTTCAGTATCATCATCATAACCATAAACATTGGGCCTGTCAGTCAAACCTTGAATGTGCACCAGGTATAAATCAAAACCTAATTTATTGGTTTTTTCTTTTAAAACACGATATTGAAAGTGATTATTTCCATAGTTAGACCACGCATCGTAGGTAACCTCAAACTCGCTCTCACGGATAAACTTAGTATTATACGCCGGAACAACAACCTTGGCAATATGGCCGGTTCTATTTTGGTATTTTGGTAGGGCCCCAACTACATCAGCTAATCCGCCAACTTTTGCAGCAGGGTAACACTCGGCGCTTATATGTATAATTTCCATCAAATATTTGGTGTAGATAACTGTGTTAAGTTAGTAATTGTTTTGCTATTTGCGCATATCGAAGAATTTATTTTACGGTTAAAGGATACCTTAATGTACTGATCTCAACTTACTCTTTGCTATACAGAATGTTGCATAAAAACTGATGCACATCACGTCTTGTAACTTTTATGGTCATGATAGTTGGTTATAGTTTATGATGTTATTATTATGTATCAATAGCTTTCCAGAATAGCAGGAAATAGCGCTTTTTAAGACCGACAATTTCTTTTATATCTTATTTAATTTTATGATACTATTAAAATGATAGCTATTATGTAGCTGAATGCTAGGTTTTAATGGTTTAAACTGATGTTTTTTACATTATTGACAACATTTTCGAGATAAGCTTGTTTGTTGATAAACACATAAAAATAGCTCATGGCTGAACAGCATCTTTATCAAACTGGAATAATAGGAAACTGTGCTTTTATGGCACATGTAAATAAAAATACCGATATATCTTGGCTTTGCTGGCCTCGTTTCGATAGCCCTTTCGTTTTTGGAAGTTTATTAGATAAAAACAAAGGCGGAGAATTTTCGATTCTACCACAAGGTGAATACACTTCAACGCAATATTATATTGAAAATACCAATGTATTAAGAACTGAAATCACCGCTGAAGACGGAAAATACCGGATTACGGATTTTGCGCCACGCTTTCGCCTGCACGAACGGTATTTTAAGCCGTTAATGCTCATCAGAAAAATCGAACCTTTAGAGGGAAATCCACGGGTAACCATTAAATGTCAGCCAGTTTGTGATTATGGTCAAGGCAGGATGAGGGCCAGCCGCGGAAGTAACCATATCGATTATTTAGGTTGCGATGAGAATATCCGGCTGAGCACGAACGTGTCTTTAACCTATATTATCGACGAAAAAGCTTTTGTACTTAATGAGGCAAAGTACCTGGTGATGACTTATGGTCAGAACCTTGAGGCGCCAATTGTAAGCACGGCTGAGAATTTCTTGAGGGAAACAATAGGTTACTGGAGGTTATGGATCAAACATTCATCAATCGCTGGCTTCTATCAACCTTTTGTTATTCGCTCTGCGTTGGTTTTAAAAATCCATCAGTATGAAGATACAGGGGCAATTATTGCTGCGAGTACAACAAGTTTGCCAGAATCGCCAGGAAGTACGAGGAACTGGGATTATCGTTATTGCTGGTTACGGGATTCTCACTATGTACTTACTTCCCTTAATCATATCGGGCATTTCGAGGAAATGGAGAAATATTTTAATTATTTATCTGATATCTCTCATAACGAAGATGAGCGTTACCAACCGTTATATGGGATTGCAGGTGAGCGGGAGATTACGGAAAGCACATTAGATCATTTAGAAGGCTATCTGGGTGAGAAACCGATTAGAATAGGGAACCAGGCTTATGAGCATATCCAGAATGATATCTACGGACAGGTGCTAACTTCTATGTTACCACTATATACCGATCACCGTTTTGTATTTTCAGAGCGGAGTGATTCTGTAAAATGGATTGAAAGCGTATTGTCTAAAATAGAAAGGACAATTGATGAAAAGGATGCTGGAATTTGGGAATTTAGGAATATCGCGAACGTTCATTGCTACAGTAACTTATTCCAGTGGGCTGGCGCAAATGCCGCTTTGAAAATGGCGAAAACAATTGGCAGCGAAGATTTTGAAAAACGTGCACAGATCTTGATTGATAAGGCTACAGAACATATTGAAGCCTGCTACGATCCGGAAAGAAAAGTTTACACTAATGCAGTGGGTAGTCCTCATTTGGATGCTAGTACCTTACAGTTGATTATGATGAACTACCTTGACCCGGCTTCTGACCGTGCAAAAGACCATTTAATTGCATTAGAGAGGGAGTTAAAAACTGAGGATGGTTTATTTTATCGTTATTTGCATGCAGATGATTTTGGAAAACCAAAGACTACTTTCTTGATATGTGCTTTTTGGTATGTTGAGGCATTGGCTTGCGTAGGCAGAACGGATGAGGCCATTAAGGAGTTTGAAAACATCATCAAATATTGTAATCATTTGTTGCTATTCAGTGAGGATGTGGATGCCAAAACAGGTAGCCAGTGGGGAAATTTCCCTCAAGCTTATAGTCATGTTGGCCTAATGAATGCCGCATATCGCATTGCGATTAAGTTAGATAGACCAATATTTTTATAGATAAGATTTACTTTTTCCCGCAGATCAGAAGATTTACGCTGGTTTGTTTCCGCGATGATCACTATAATCTGCGGGGAAGTTTTTTAAACTTTTATGTAGAGCCTTTTGAAATGCAGAAAGATTTCCCGCAGATCAGGAGATTAACGCTGATTTGTTTTTGCGATCATCATCTTAATCTACGGGAGGGTTTTTTAAACTGTTATATAGAGCCTTTCGAAATGAGTAAAGACTTTCCCGCAGATCAGGAGATTTACGCTGATTTGTTTCTGTGATGATCATCTTAATCTGCAGGGAAGTTTTTTAAACTTTTATGCAGAGCCTTTTGAAATGCAGAAAGATTTCCCCAGATCAGGTGATTTATGCTAATTTGTTTCTGCGATAATCACTTTAATCTGCGGGAGGTTTTTTTTGCATTGCCATTAAGAGCTTTCGAGTGCGTAAAGACTTTTCCCGCAGATCAGGTGATTTACGCTGGTTTGTTTTCGCGATGATTATCTTAATCTGCGGGGCAGTTTTTTAACTTTTATATAGAGCCTTTTGAAATGCAGAAAGATTTTTCCCGCAGATCAGAAGATTTACGCTGATTTGTTTCTGCGATAATCATCTTAATCTGCGGGAGGATTTTTTAAACTGTTATATAGAGCCTTTCGAAATGAGTAAAGACTTTCCCGCAGATCAGGAGATTAACGCTGATCTGTTTCTGCGATAATGATCTTAATCTGGGGAAGTTTTTTAACTTTTATATAGAGCCTTTTGAAATGCAGAAACATTTTTTCCGCAGATCAGGTGATTTATGCTGGTTTGTTTCCGCGATGATAATCTTGATCTGCTGGAGGTTTTTTTAAAATTGTCATAAAGAGCTTTCGAAGTGAGTAAAGACTTTTCCCGCAGATCAAGAGATTTACGCTGATTTTATCTGCGATGATCAATTTAACCTGCTGAAATTTCTGAAATTATCGAGGAAGCTCAGGATGGCCTTTAAAATTAATAACAAAAGAATAGCGGCTTGTAAATCACAAACCGCTATTTCTATTTAAAAGCAATAATATCAAAATGCTCTATTCAGATACGTACGTGGTGTCTAAAAATTATATTAAGTAAGGCTCTTTTTGAACCAAACCCCAAAGCAATTGTCTCACTTCTTTAAAGTCGTTAACGTAATATTTTGCTTCAGAAATGTTATTGCCCACCTTAATGGTAAAGGCATCATTCGGCAGCGCCCTGAAAATATCTTCATCAGTATGATCGTCACCTAGGGCAATAATAAAGTCTGGTTGTTTACCATAAAGCCAGTTAAGCGCGGCTTTACCTTTGTTAACTTCCATGTTTTTAAATTCAATCACTTTGTTTCCTGGCATCAACTGCAAACCTTTGTCTGCAGCCAAGATTTTTAAGTGACTCACAATTTCGTTGGCCCTTAACTCACCCAAACCTTCTTCTGCCTTGCGGTAATGCCAAACAAGAGAATAGCTTTTCTCTTCTATAAAAGATCCTGGCGTGCGGTCTGTATAGGTTTCCAGGATGGATTTCATCTCTTGTTTCCACTGATCAGTAAGTAGGGGTAGGCAGTTCCATTTATCTCCATAAGTTTTTTGCCATGCACCATGTTCTGCAATTAAATCAACTTTTAAATGTCCAAACCATTTCTCCAGCGTTTCATTTCTTCTGCCACTGATGATTACCACAGTGTTGGCTGGGTCTGAAGTTAATTTCTCCACTAAACTATAAAGCTCTTCATCAGGGCTGGCATCATCAATGTTTCCTGAAAAATCTACCAGCGTTCCGTCATAATCAAGAAATAAAACTCTGTTTGCTGTTTCATTGTATTTAGCGGCAATCACTTCTTTAATAGAATGTACTGCGTGTTTTGTAAGTAATGAATTTTGAGAATCTTTCACTTCGTTTAGTCTTAAAATAAAATTATTAACCCAATGTTTAACATTGAATTTTTCTACAATCCCCCTCATGGCTTTCATGCGGGTCTGTTGTTCGGCTAAAGGCATTTTCAGCGCAAATAAAATGGCCTCCATAATGTCGCCAAGGTTATTGGGATTAACGATTACGGCATCTGTTAACTCTTTAGATGCACCTGCCATTTCACTTAAAATCAATACGCCATCATTATTATTTCTGCTGGCCACGTATTCTTTACTAACCAGGTTCATTCCATCGCGCATAGGGGTAACCAGGCAAATATCTGCGGTGGCATAAAGTGCGGATAACACTTCAATCGGAAATGAGCGGTAAAAATAGTTTACCGGAATCCAGTTGATGGAACGATAACGGGCATTTAAATTTCCTACAAACTGATCAATCTGCTCTTTCAAATCCCTGTATTGCGGTACGGTATCTCTGGAAGGTACCACAATCATGTAAAGTTCAATTTTACCGATGTATTCCGGGTGGGCCTGAAGCAGTAGTTCCAGGGCCTTTAACCGTTCCAGAATTCCTTTGCTATAATCCAAGCGGTCAATAGAAAGGATTACTTTCATATCTTCTTTATCCTTACGGAAGTATTCAATTTCTTTTTGTACTTCATCATAACCGGTGAGATTAGAAAATTTCTCAAAATCAATTCCCATCGGGAAAGCTTCTACTACAATCTGGCGTTCGTTGCTGTTTAAAATATTAGCAGAAGAATTTACAGGGAGTAATCGCGTTGCGGTACTCAGGAAATGCCGAACATCATCATAAGTATGGAATCCAATTAAATCTGCACCCAGCATTCCGTTGAGTAATTCATCCCGCCAAGGGATTAATCTGAATATCTCGTAGGATGGGAACGGGATGTGCTGAAAAAAACCAATGGTTGATTGCGGTAAATGCTCCCGTAAAACACCTGATAACAGCAAAAGCTGGTAATCCTGAATCCATATTTTATCTTTTTTGGAAAGGACATTTAACGCTGCCTTTGCAAATTTATCGTTCACTGATCTATAACAGTCCCAGTAGTTTTGCTCATAGTGTGCATAGGTGACGAGGTAATGAAAAACGGGCCATAAAACCTCGTTTGAGAAGCCTTCGTAATATAGATTAATTTCTTCCTGAGTGAGAAATACGGGGTATAAGTTGAGGGCGGAAAGTTTATCAATTACTTCTTGTTGTCTATGTTCCGGTACTTCAATTCCCGGCCAGCCTATCCAAATGGAGTTGCCGGTTTTATAGACGTCTCCAAGGCCTGTAGCGAGTCCTCCTTCACTTGGGATGAAGGTATACTCGTTATTTTCTTCAATGATTTTAACGGGTAGTCTGTTCGATATTATAACTGTTTTCATGCTTGTATTTGATGTATCCACATAAATAAAAGCCCTTAAATTCTATTTTGTTTGAATTTTTAGGTTAAAAAACATTAAAATGATTATTTGCAGAGTGTGCTGTTAATTTTTCGCTAAAACCTGGAGGCGTAAAATTCTCAGGTATGAAATCGATTTTCAAATTTAATATTGATCATTTAAACATAATTAAAAACGAGAGAAAAGGTAGTTTGTTCGTTAGGTGTAGATACAACTTCGATGCTTCCGCGGTGCATTTTCATGATGTTTCTACTGATGGTTAAGCCAATGCCAGAACCATTTTTTCTGGTGGTATAGAATGGAACGAATATCTTTTCAAGATCTGCCACATCAATCCCATTACCGTTATCGGTTACATCAATATAGAGTTTTGTGTTTTCCAGTCGATAATTAACAGTGATGTAGGGTGTCTCTTTTTCTTCGACTGCATAAATGCTATTGGTAATCAAATTTATAAGTACTTGTTCAATCAGTTTTAAATCAAGCTGGACGGTAATTTTAGAGCTGGTTTGTTCTACCTCTAACACTACATTTTTCACCTTTGCGAATGGCTGCATTAATACTTTAATGTGTTTGAGAATTTCGCCGATGGTATGTGATTCGAGGTTGGGTGTAGGCAATTCTGCAATAAGGCGATAATCTTTAACGAAATCCAATAATCCGGCCGAGCGGCGTTTTATCGTTTGTAAAGCTGTTTTTAAGTCATCCATTTCATCTTGATCAAGATTTTCTTTATCTGTGACCATGCTGTTAATGGTGTCTGATAGCGAACTAATTGGGGTGATGGAGTTTAGGATTTCGTGAGAAATAACGCCGATCAGCCTATTCCAGGCTTCGGTTTCTTTTTGTTCAATCTCATCTTTAATGTTTTGGAAACTGATGATGGTATAGTTTTTTCCATAAAGATTAAGGGGAATAACTTCAGTTGAAAGTTGAATAAATTTTTCGTGAATTTTTAGTTCCAAAAACCGTTTTCCACCATTGGGGATCTGATCAATTTCATTGGCGAAGACTGGTAAATGCTGCCTTAAACGGTGCCAGTATTTATAGGCAGGTACGCCTAAAAGATTGGAAGCAGCCTGATTAAAAAATGCAATCTCCTGATTTTCGTTCTCGGTAACTGTAGTGTTAATTACGATGACGCCTACCGGAACCTGTTCCAGGATGGTTTTAATCAATTGAAACATAGCTTCTTGTTCCAATCGTATTTGTTTGTGTACCTGAAGGATGTCGCCAAACGATTCGTAAAGTTCAGGGAAACTTCCCTTTGTGGTTTTGTTTTTGAAGTTTAAGGTATGGTCACGGGTTTTAACGGCTAAGATGAAGCGCTTGATATCAGATCTGATCTCATTAATGTAGTAGTAGAGCGAAATAATGGTCCCCAGAAAAATCAATCCTACGCCAATAATGGTAAACCATAGTTGGGTATTTTTGATTAAATAAAACAGCAGATAACCAAGTAAATTGATGATCAGCAGGCGGAAGACCAGGCGAAAAGTAAAGCGTTTGTAAAACATGTTTTTAAAGCTAAAAGGTAAAAGCTAAAAGATCAAAGCTTTCTGCTTTAGTCTTTCCGTTTTAAGCTAGATTCCAAATTTTTCTATTCTACGATACAAGGCGGCGCGGGTTAGGCCCAACTCAGCTGCCGCTTTGGATATATTTCCTTTATGTTTATCAATGGCTTTTTGCACCATCATTTTCTCCATATCTCCTAAGGCCATTTCATCAGGCATTGCACTGTTTTGAGCAAATCGCTGCGGACTTAGCTGTAAATCTTCTTCTGAAATTTCTCTCCCATCGCTCATAATCACAGCCCTTTCCAACACATGCTGTAATTCCCTCACATTGCCAGGCCACTTGTAATTTAAAAGAATATCTTCGGCTTTATGGCTTAAACTTCGGTTTTCTTTATGGTATTTTGTGCTAAAAACCTGCATAAAATAATTAGCCAGTAGCAATATATCTCTTCCACGTTGGCGCAGCGGAGGCAATAAAAGTTCCACCGTGTTGATTCTGAATAATAAATCCTGCCGGAAAGTGTTTTTCGCAACCATATCGTTCAAAGGCATGTTGGTTGCCGTGATTAATCGAACATTAACTTTTCGCTCTTTGCTTTCACCCAATCGGGTAACAGTTCTGTTTTGCAAAACGCTCAATAATTTGGCCTGAAGTGGCAGTGTTAAGTTCCCAATCTCATCTAAAAAAATCGTACCACCATCGGCTAACTCAAACCGGCCAGGTTTATCTTCTTTTGCATCAGTAAATGCACCTTTAGCATAGCCAAAGAGTTCACTTTCGAATAGGTTTTCATTCAGCGCGCCGAGATCCACATGCATAAATACCTGATTTTTCCGCTGTGAGTTGCCATGTATTTCGTAGGCAAAGACTTGCTTTCCAGTCCCATTTTCTCCCAGAATTAAAACGTTAGCATCGGTAGGTGCCACTTTAATTAAGGTATTTTGGAGCTGCTTTATGCCTTCTGCCTGACCAACAATGTTTTCGAAACCGCGGGTCATGTCTTTTTGAAGGGAAGAATGAATTTTTTCAAGTTTCTTCACTTTCCTGTTCGATTCGCGCAGCTTAGACGCGGCTGAAAGGGTGGCAAAGAGCTTCTCGTTTTCCCAGGGCTTTAATATAAAATCCGTTGCACCTTTTTTTATGGCTTTAACCGCAAGTTCTACGTTCCCAAAAGCGGTCATCAAAATCACCACATAATCTTTATCAATAGATAAAATATGTTCCAGCCAATATAACCCTTCACGCCCGTCGCTAGCACCTTTCTGGTAATTCATATCCAGTAGAATAATATCCACCTCGTTTTTACTTAAGAGCACATTTATCTCTTTAGGCGATTTGCAGGTAACGACTTGCTTTACTTGTTGTTTCAGGAATAGTCTGGCACTCAAGAGAATGTCATCGTCATCATCGATAATTAAAACGGTAGCGTCTAACATGGTTTATTAATCCTTTGAATGGTGGTTTGTTTTTATTAGCTGGAAGGCACCTGGAACAGCATTCGAATTTGCACGCTTGAAGCACTTCCGGCTCCAAAAATAATCAAACTGTCCGCTCCCGTACAGAAAGTGTTCGATAACGAACATCATAAATTAATAATTAATTATAACATTTTGATTTATAGCATTTTATTTGTCGTCTGTCGGTTTGGCACAAGCTTGGTTATTAGGGAAACCGAACAGTAGCACCGAACAATGGATAAGAAAATAGAGAAAAAAAAATTTAGTACCAAAACCCTGATGATGCTTGGTGGCTCGGTTGTTTTTATAGCGATTGTACTTTATGGCTATACTTTATCACTAAAGAAAACGTATAGTGCCGATGCCGAGAAACTAACCATCAGTAAGGTAGCGTACGGAGATTTTGAGGATGTGGTGCTATTGAATGCCAGCGTTGTTCCGTTAACTTCTGTAATTGTGAGCTCTGCCGAAGGGGGAACTGTTGCAGAGATTTTTACAGAGAATGGTGCTTCTGTAGTTAAAGGAACACCCTTATTAAGAATCGCCAACTCAAACGCGATGTTGGGTTATACCTCACAACAGACTGCCGCCACAGAGCAGATTAATCAACTCCGCAAATCGCGATTAGATCTGGAGCAAAATCAGCGGATTTTAAATCAGGATGTATTGGATGTTGAAAATAACCTCCGTACGGCAACCCGCCAGTACCGGTTAGATAGCACGCTTTATATTAAAAAAGTAATCACGCTGCAGGAGTTTAATAAATCGGTGCAGGATTACGAATATTACCAGGGTAAGTTGAAAATAGTAAGACAAGCTATAAAACAAGAGAATCAAAGTAGGAGAATGCAACTTTCTCAAATCGATCAATCGATGAATCAGATGAATGAGAGTTTGGAAATGATTCGTAAAAATATTGAGAACATGACAATCAAGGCGCCGGTTTCAGGTAAATTGTCTTCATATGATCCTGTAACTGGTAAATCTTACAATTCAAATGAGATGATTGGTAAAATAGACGTGTTGCAAGGCTATAAATTACAGGCTGGTGTGGATGAATATTACATCAATCGGGTTAAAGAAGGACAAACAGCAAGCTGCGAGTTTAATGGTAAAACCTATAACTTGACGGTAAGTAAAGTGATTCCTGAGGTAACAGCTGGTCAATTTCAAGTGGAGATGGTATTTAAAGGCTCATCTCCAGAAGGTTTACGTCGCGGTTTATCGCTACAAACCAAGCTTACTCTATCTGATAACAGCAAATCGCTATTGCTGGCACAAGGACAGTTTTTTCAAAGCACCGGCGGTTCCTGGGTATTTGTGGTAAATAATGGAGAAGCGACTAAGAGAAATGTTAAAATAGGAAGAAAAAATTATTTGTATTACGAAATATTAGACGGGTTAACCAAGGGCGATGAAGTAATTACGTCTTCTTATGATCAGTTTAATCAGTATGATCAGGTAGAAATTAGTAAGTAAGTTGATTTTTTGGAATGGGGAATAGGAAATGGGAAATGGGAAATGGGGAATAGGGAATTGGAAATAGGATAAAAAGGGAATAGGAAATTGTAAATGGTTAATTGAAATTTGGAAACTGCACCCAGTCTTGATACTTGATACTAAATACTAACTACTAATAAGAACTGAAAGCTGCACCCAGTCTTGATACTAAATACTAAATACTTGATACTAAATACTCAATACCAACCACTAACTCCTGACACTTCACACTGCACAAACACACGATATTAAAACGCTATGATTAGAATAGAAAATCTGGAAAAAGTTTATAAAACTGAAGAGGTAGAAACTACCGCATTGAACGGCATTAACCTTCATGTAAAAGAAGGCGAATTTGTATCCATCATGGGGCCTTCAGGTTGCGGTAAATCGACCTTGTTGAACGTTATGGGCCTTTTGGACAAGCCGGAAAGTGGCAGTTATAAATTTATTGATACTGAACTACTGACTTTAAATGATAGAGAACGATCTAATTTCCGCAAAAGGAATATGGGTTTCGTTTTTCAAAATTTCAATCTAATTGATGAATTAACAGTTTTTGAAAACATTGAGCTGCCTTTAATCTACAATAAAATTCCGGGAGATGAGCGTAAAAAACTGGTAAACGAAATCATCGAGAGGATGAACATCGTAAACCGAAGTGGCCATTTCCCTCAACAATTATCTGGCGGACAACAACAACGGGTAGCTGTAGCGAGAGCATTGGTAACCAAACCTAAACTCGTTTTGGCCGATGAGCCTACCGGAAACCTAGACAGTTCTCATGGTAACGAAGTGATGGAGCTGCTCTGCGAATTGAACGAAACAGGAACTACTATCGTAATGGTAACGCACTCCAGTCATGATGCAAGTTTTTCAAACCGTATCATCAACCTAAAAGATGGTCATGTGATTTCTGAAAAGATCAATAAAAGTAGAAACGAGGAACTGATATAACAACCGTTTCTGGTAAACGGCTAAGATAAAAGGCTTAAATCGCCTTATTATAGCCAGCAAGATAGTTTTAGTTTAGTTAATGATAAGCCAACCAAAAAATCTTCCCGGATGGGAAGATTCCGGTAGGCGCTATGAAGGATTAAGAAGAAAGGACGAAAGAGCAAGGACGAAAGACTAAAGCCGAAAATTATGGCTAATAAATTAATGCGAAAAATAATAATTTAAGACTTAAGAGATTTGCCAGGGTCTTGATACTAAATACTTGATACTATATACTAACTACTAAATAACAATACCCAGTAATCGATACGAAAAGTGGGACGGAAAGGTTAGAGAAGAGGTTAGGGGGAAATGGTTATGGGAGAGATTAGCGGGAATGGTTAGGGAAGAGGTTAGAGAAAAGGTTAGAAGGTTAGGTAAAAACGTATTGAAACGCCTGTTTAAAGTGAAATTTAAATCTAACCTACTAACCCATACTAACCTACACTAACCCTCTAACCCATCCTCCACCTTCTTAGGTCTAGATACTTGATACTAAATACTTGATACTAATAAAATGTTCAAACTCAATTTAAAAATCGCTTTGCGAAACCTTTGGAAGCATAAAGGATTCTCCTTGATAAATATCGGAGGTTTGGCCATTGGCTTGGCCAGTTGCATGGTTTTGCTTTTGTATGTGGCATATGAATGGAGTTACGACAAGCAGTTTACAGACAACAATAAAACGTATGTAATTTACCAAAATGTAGTTGCGAACGGTAAAACTTTTAGCTGGGCCTGGACACCGAACGTAATGGCCAGCGAAGTACAGGAAAAATTACCTGGAGTTAAATATGCATCACACTCCACTTACCCGAGGCCTAATCTAATCACAGTAGGTACCAATAAACTAATAAGCAAGGTCGTTTATGCTGATCCATCTTTCCTTAAAATATTTGATTATAAATTCATTAAAGGGAATCCAGAAAAGGTTTTGAAGAATTTAAATTCTATCATTCTCACAAAATCATTTGCGAACAAATTGTTTGGAGATGAAGACCCCATTAATAAAACTGTCAAACTGGAGAATCAGGATGTTTTGAAAGTAGAGGCCGTTGTAGAAGATAGCCCGGCGAATAGTAGTATTTTTTTCGAATGTATAATGCCGTGGGATTTGTTTTTGAAGAGAGAGACGTGGGCAAAGGAAAGTAACTGGGGAAATAATATGTGCCTGACAGTGGTTCAATTGCAGGATAATAAGTTTTTTCCAGCCGCAAATACCTACATCCATGATGTTTACAAACGCAATCAGAAAGAAAACCTGGCAGTTGCATTATTACACCCTTTGTCTAAATGGCACTTGTATGGCGATTTTGTCAATGGAAAATCTGTAGGTGGCAAAATAGATCAATTGAAAATATTCCTGTTATTAGCCTTTTGCATACTATTAATTGCCTGCGTAAACTTCATGAATTTATCAACTGCCCGGTCTGAGCGAAGAGCCAAAGAGGTTGGTGTTCGGAAAGCCATTGGATCCTCAAGACAATCTTTAATTAACCAGTTCTTTTTAGAGTCCATCTTAATCACAGTCGTTGCTACCATTATCGCTTTTGTTTTGATCGAGGTAAGTATTCCGTATTTTAATAACTTATTGAATATCAAATTAGAAATTAATTATAGTGATTTTAGATTTTGGGGAGCACTTTTAATGCTAATGACTATTACCGGACTTGTATCGGGTAGTTATCCGGCGCTTTATCTGTCGTCTTTCGAGCCCATTAAAGTATTAAAAGGGTTGAAACTCAAAACTGATTCTTCTGTATCGGTGAGAAAATTTTTAGTGGTCGGTCAATTCGTTTTTGCTGCCTGCTTAATTGTTTGTACGGTTGTGATTTACCAGCAACTAAATTACATTAAGAATAAACCGATTGGTTATGACCAATCTAACCTGGTTCAAATTGCCGTACAGGGTAAAATGGCGAAGTACAAAAACCTTGAGTTACTGAAAACGCAGTTACTAAAATCTGGCGCCACAAGTGATGTAACTTTTTTTAGTTCGGATGTTACGGAAGGTGGGAACAATACGACTAACATAGATTGGCCGGGAAAGAATCCGAATGAAGTCATTTCTTTTAATCATAGGGCGATTGGTTATGACTTTACAAAAACCATCGGTACGAAATTAATAAGTGGGAGGGAGTTCTCGAAGCAATTCCGGGCAGATAGCAGCAGTGTAATGTTGAATGAGGCGGCTGTTAAATTGATGGGTTTGAAAAATCCGATTGGCGCCGTTATTACTTTTTGGGGTACCAAATTTACAAATGTAGGAGTAGTAAAAGATTTCGTTGTAGAAAGTGCTTATCAAAAGGTAGCTCCTATGATTTTTCGGTTAAATACAAGTGAGGATATTAGTGTAATCATTGCAAGGTTAAACCCGAATCAGAATATGAGTTCGTCGCTTGCTACACTTGATGAAGTAGTGAAAAACCTGGAGCCAAATTACCCTGTGAACAGAAAGTTTGTAAATGAATCTTTCGAGGTCAAATTTCAGGATGAAAAAGTATTAGGCTCACTTTCCGAATGGTTTGGCGGCTTTGCTATCTTCATTTCCTGTCTTGGGTTATTGGGCTTAGCATTATTCATGGCAGAGCAACGTAAAAAGGAAATTAGCATCCGTAAAGTTCTGGGCGCCAGTACAGGGAATATCCTTACACTTTTAAATAAAGATTTTATAAAACTAGTAGCCATTGCCAATGTAATCGCCTTTCCATTAGCTTATATAATCATTAGTAAATGGCTTGCTGCTTACGAATATCGGGTGTCGATTTCTGCCTTGCCATTTATTGCTGTGGCAGGTATCTCGGTGATAATTGCTGTATTTACAGTAAGCATCCAATCGGTGAAAGTGGCAAAAGCTAACCCCGTCGATGCTTTGAAATATGAATAGAAGGGATAAGTAGGGGGAAATGGTTATGGAAGAGGTTAGGAGGTTATGGAAGAGGTTATAGAAAAGGTTAGAAGGTTAGAGAAAAGTTTAAGGTTAGAGAAAAGGTTAGAAGGTTAGGAAAAAAGTATTGAAACGCCTGTTTAAAGTGAAATTTTAAATACTAACCTGCTAAACCATACTAACCTGCTAACCGATCCTAACCCATCCTCCACCTTTCGCGGTCTTGATACTTGATACTAAATACTTGATACTAAAAAAATGTTCAAACTCAATTTAAAAATCGCTTTGCGAAATCTTTGGAGAAACAAGGGGATAACTGCTATAAATGTTGGCGGTTTGGCCATTGCTTTGGCTGCATTTATTTTGGTAGCCATGTATTATAGCTATGAAACCAGCTATGATCAGACTAATCCTAATTATGAAAATATCTATGTAGTGGGTAGAATAGAGCCTGATTTTAAGACTAACTATACTTCTCCGCCGCTGGCAAAAGTGATTAAGGAAAGTTTTCCAGAAGTAGAAAATGCTGGAATCACCAAGTTGAACCGTTCATGGGAACTGGCGATTAAAAATGGCAAAAATGCTGTTTTTACGAAAAATATTTTGCAGGCTGATTACCGTGCCGCACAAATTCTAAATATCAAACCAATCGGGGGTTTGACCAAGCCATCTGGCGAAGAGCGGCTCAGTTATCTGAGTGTTGAGAATATTCAGACGCTCTTTCCAGGGAAAAAAGATAACAAACCAGAATTGGTAAGCTTTGGGTCTTCTAAATCAGGAATCAGTGGGACAATTGCGGGTGCTATTATAAATAATGCACATTCAAATTTTAGCGTCGATGGGGTTTCTATTGGTAATGAGATTGGAAAAGGAGAAGCGTATGGCTATAATAATTATAATACATACATCCAGCTTAAGCCTGGAACAGATGTAAAAAATCTAGAAGAGAAAATTACCCTTTTATACCGAGCGGAGTTATTAAAAGGAGAAACTGACCGGAACACCATCGACGAGATTAAGCATGTATCTATCTTTTTGGATCCTTTGGCAAACCAGCATTTAAGACCTAAAGCAGGCAATGATACGCCATACAAAATTTTAATTGCGCTTTCCGTTCTTGGGGTTTTGATCTTGGTGATTGCCTGTATAAATTTTACCAACCTAAGTATTGCACAGGCTGCGAAACGGGCAAAAGAAGTCGGAATTAAAAAAGTAATGGGGGCTTACCGCTTTCAACTTACCATTCAGTTTTTAACCGAAATATTTATTCAATGTTTGGCGGCAACTATTTTGGCGCTGGTATTTGCAGAATCCGCTTTGCCATACTTTAACAATTTGTTTCAGGTTAAACTTTCTATCTGGCAGCTTGAAAATAACGTGCTTTGGCAATTGCCTTTAATTTTATGCCTGATCACAGTTATTGCCGGGATTTATCCTGCTTTGGTTTTATCTGGATTCAAGCCTGCGTTGGTGCTGAAAGGCAACTTCGCAACCAGTAAACAAAGTTCATGGCTGCGGAATGGATTGCTGGTTTTTCAGTTTAGTATTGCCGTGATATTCATCATCGGTTTATTTATCATCAACTCGCAACTAAAATATATGCGGACTGAAGATTTGGGCTTTTCTCCCGGTCAGGTAGTTTTCGTTGAAAATATTTCTTATTTCAGCAAACCTGAAAAGTTTGAGCCGTTAAGAAACAAAATGCTGAATATTCCGGGGATAAAATCGGCAACTGTAGCTACTGATATTCCTGATGGTTCTGAAAGCGGATCTAATGGTTACGTTTTTGAAGGTGAGCAGAAAAGTATAGACTTTGTCGACGTTGATTTTGATTATTTCGAAACGCTGAATATCAAACTGAAAGATGGTCGCTTTTTTTCAAAAACTTTTCCTGCTGATACTGCAACTGCCGCTGTGATTAATGAAAGTGCTGTTGCTAAATATGGGATGAAAAATCCTGTGGGTAAAATTATAAGAGGTTGCAGAATTGATTATAAGATTGTTGGTGTAGCCAGAGACTTTAAAGCCCAGGGGTTTGAAAGTGCTGTTCAACCCACAATCTATGCCATCAAAAATCCTTGCGGAAATGCCAAAACAAATATCATGCTCAATATTGATAATCAGAAAATGAGCGAAGTACTTGCCGCTTTGAAATCGCAATGGTCGCAAATTAATACGCTGGATGGAGAAGATTTTAGGTATGAATTTTTGGATGATTTATATGGCAAACTGTTCAAAAAACAAGAGCAACTCCAGTCGGTCTTTTTCGCTGCAGCACTCCTCACCATTTTCATCGCCATGTTAGGTTTATTTGCCTTTGCAAAATACATCACCAATGGTAGAATTAAGGAAATCGCAGTGCGAAAAATCCTGGGCGCAAGCGACGTGCAAATTTTCAAGTTGATTAACAGCTCATTTTTTATGATGGTGCTCATTGCCAATGTAATTTCATGGCCAATTGCGTTTGTGCTGGTTAAAATGTGGTTGACAACCTTTGCTTATAGAATTGATTTACCTGCCTTGCCATTTGTTATCACTGGTCTAACTACCATTTTATTAACTGTGATAACGGTAAGCATTCAGGCTAGAAAAGCAGTGAAAGCTAACCCGGTCGATGCTTTGAAATATGAATAGAATGGGATAGGTAAGGGGAAATGGTTATGGAAGAGGTTAGTGGGAAATGGTTATGGGAGAGGTTAGAGAAAAGGTTAGAAGGTTAGGTAAAAACTTATTGAAACGCCTGTTTAACGTGAAATTTTAAATACTAACCTACGCTAACCCTCTAACCGATCCTAACCCATCCTCCACCTTTCGCGGTCTTGATACTTGATACTAAATACTTGATACTAAAAAAATGTTCAAACTCAATTTAAAAATCGCTTTGCGAAACCTTTGGAAGAACAAGGGCTTTACACTAATTAACTTAGGTGGATTGGCAATTGGCATGGCTTGTTGTTTAATGCTGTTGCTGTATGTAAACTATGAGTGGAGTTATGATAAACAGTTTAAGAATTTAGATCAGGTTTATTTTGCCAAATTGAAATTAAAAATTAATGGTGAGTTGATCACCACAGGTGCTGTTCCTTACAAATTAGCCAAATCGGCTTTGGAAGAAATTCCTGGGATACAAAATGCAGCAAGATTATCCATCAATAATGGGCAACAACTCTATAGCAATAAGGAAAATAAATTTAAACTTCATTCAATTTTTGTAGATAAATCTTTTATAAAAATACTCAGTTATAAATTTCTTTATGGCAATTCGGCAACAGCGCTTGATGAGCCGGGTTCGGTAATCATCACCTCAACCACAGCTAAAAAGCTGTTTGGAAGTGAGAATGTTGTAGGGCAAAGTGTTAAATGGGATAATCAGAGAACACTTAAAGTTGCTGCTGTGGTAGAAGATCTTCCAAAAAATCAAACTATACAATTTGACATTTTGCATTCCTGGGCTTTTTTCGAACAAATAGAGCCAGAAATTCCGGCTACAGGTTGGGGAAGTATAGATTGTGCTACAATATTTCAGTTAAAAGATAACGTAACGGCCCAGGATGTAAATGATCGGTTAAAAAATTTCATAGTGGCTAAAAATCCAGAAAGTAAATCCTATGTCTATCAGCCCTTCCTTTTTCCATTTAGTAAATCACATTTGTGGGATGAGTTTAAAAACGGTGAAGTTGTTGGAGGTAAAATTGATGAGGTAAGATTATTTGCAATTCTAGGTCTTTGTGTTTTACTTATTGCATGTATCAATTACATGAATTTATCTACGGCGAGGTCTGAAAAAAGAGCAAGAGAAGTTGGCGTTAGAAAAGCTTTAGGCTCGGCAAGGAGTTCGCTCATGGGGCAGTTCCTCTTAGAGTCAATTATTCTTTCTTTCGTAGCGGTATTAATCGCCTTTGTATTGTTGGAGGTCTGTCTGCCTTATTTTAATAATCTGCTGGATATTAAAATCTTAATCGACTATAACTCATTTACTTTTTGGACTGTATTGGTAAGCCTGGCGCTAATTACAGGGTTTTTAGCTGGAAGCTATCCTGCATTTTATCTTTCTTCTTTTATTCCTGTTAAAGTACTTAAAGGATTTAAGGGAAGTTCGGAATCATTAAGCATTCGCCGGGTATTGGTTATTTTTCAGTTTAGCCTCTCCATTTGTATGATCATTTCTGCCAGTGTAGTTTACACTCAAATCCAATATCTGAAGGACAAACCTTTAGGTTTTAATCAAAATTATATGGTTCAGCTCGATCTGGAAGGCGAATTAAAAAATCCTTCCCGCTTGCAGGCTTTTAAGGATAATTTAATCACGAACGGTGCAGTTGTTTCCGCAACTGAGTTTGCTAGCAATTTTACCGGCGGCGGCTCCATCACTGGTGATTTAAGCTGGCCCGGAAAAGCTGCAGACGATCATCCGATTATTAATTATAGAAGTACAGGTTTTGATTACATCAAAACGATTGGGAGCAAAATTATTTCCGGGAGGGATTTGTCAAAGTTATTTCCTGCTGATACCAGTACTTCGATTTTACTAAACGAATCTGCTGTAAAACGGATGGAACTAAAAAATCCAGTGGGTACCATTGTAACCTGGAACGATACAAAACTTAGTGTGGTCGGTGTGGTAAAAGATTATTTTAACGAAAGTTTAGGTAAAATTGTTGAGCCCACGATCTTCTACTATAACGTAAATAAGAGTTCTGTACTATTGCTGCGCTTAAATCCTAACCAAAAACTAGGCAGCTCTATTCAAGCCATAACCAATATTAGTAAAGCATTTAATCCTGCTTATCCACCTCAAATCACTTTTGTAAACGATGGAATGAAAGAGAAGTTACAAAGCGAGCAATTGCTCAGTGTGCTCTCTAATATTTTCGGAGGTTTTGCCATTTTCATATCCTGCCTTGGTTTGCTCGGTTTAGCATTGTATATGGCAGAGCAACGAAGCAAAGAAATTAGTATCCGAAAGGTTTTGGGTGCTAATCTATCAGATATCCTCCTTCTTTTAAACAAAGACTTTATGAAACTGGTCATTATTTCGAACGTTATTGCGATTCCCGTTGCTTACTTTTTAGTAAGCCATTGGCTGCAAAAGTACGATTACAGAATTGCCATCAATCCATGGCCGTTTGTATTGGCGCTACTGGCCTCTGTAATTATTGCTGTGCTAACCGTAAGCCTCCAAACTTTTAAAGTGGCAAAGGCAAATGCTGTCGATGCTTTGAAATATGAATAGGATGGGGAGAGGTTAGAGAAGAGGTTAAAGAAAAGGTTAGAAGGTTATGGAAAAGGTTAAAGAAGAGGTTAGAAGGTTATGGAAGAGGTTAGGGGAAATGGTTATGGAAAAGGTTAGAGAAGAGGTTAGACGTTTAGGTAAAAACGTATTGAAACGCCTGTTTAAAGTGAAATTTTAAATACTAACCTGCTAACCCATACTATAACCTACGCTAACCCTCTAACCGATCCTAACCCATCCTCCACCTTCCGAGGTCTAGATACTTGATACTAAATACTTGATACTAAAAAAATGTTCAGACTTAATTTAAAAATCGCCTGGCGAAACCTTTGGAAAAACAAGGGATATACATTTATTAACGTGCTTGGTCTTTCGATCGGAATGGCGAGCTGTATCCTAATTTTTATTTTTATCCGGTATCAAATGAGTTTTGATCAGGATTTTAAAAATGAAGAAAGGATTTTTCGCATCACCACAAACTGGACTACCGTAGACGGCTTTTTTCAGTCGGAGGGCGTTCCAAAACCAGCTCCAGCCGCTTTGAGGAATGATTTTAAAAACGAAATTGAAAAGGTTGGTGCGATTCGCCAGGATGGTGGGATTATAAAGGTGAAAGATGATGCCGGTAAAGACCGCGTAAAACTATTAGAAGATGTCTTTTACGCCGAACCTGAATTTTTTCAGATCGTGAGTTTCAAGTGGCTCCAGGGAAATCCTGTTCAAGCACTGAGCGAACCCAATACAGTCGTATTATCTAAAAATATGGCTACTAAACTTTTTGGCGACTGGAATCAGGCCGTCGGGAAAACGATCAATTACCAAAACAGGGAAAATTTCAGGGTGACAGGTATTTTACAGGATATGCCGGAGAATAATTCTTTCCCGCTAAATATTGTGGTTTCATACAAGACCTTTCAAGGGTATAATGATGAAAAATTTACGGAGTGGGGAAATACCTCTTCAAATGATCAATGCTTCTTCTTACTTAAAAGTGGCGTGTCAATCGAACAAATTAAAGGTGCATTGCCAAAGTTCTCAACAAAGTACTTTGAGAAAAATGCATCTTCCAAAGAAGAAATTAGTGCACAAGCGCTTACTGATATTCACTATAATGAGAATTTGGGAAATTTTGCAAATAAAAGCGTACCTAAAAAAGAACTTTACGGCCTCGCCATCATCGGTGCATTTTTATTATTGACTGCCTGCATAAATTTTATAAATCTGGCTACAGCGCAGGCGGTAAGCAGAAGTAAAGAAGTTGGAGTAAGAAAAGTAATGGGAAGCTTAAGAAAGCAATTGGTTTTCCAGTTTCTTACCGAAACACTAACCATTAGTGTGTTTTCGTTGCTCGTTGCTTGTGTATTAACGGAAGCCGCTTTACCAGGAATGAGGGGCTTATTTAATGAGAATATTTCGTTCAGCATCATTCAACATCCCATCATTTTCATTTTTATGATCGGCCTGGTGTTGACCGTAAGTTTTCTCGCAGGTTTTTATCCCGCAATGGTCATGTCTGGTTTTAGCCCTGCTTTGGCAATCAAAAATAAGGTTACGGCAAATGCAGGAGGTCTCAGCTTGCGGAAGGTGCTGGTTGTGCTACAATTTACCATTACCATAATTCTGATTATCGGCACACTCGTTGTCTTAAATCAAATGAAATATACGAGAGAGAAGCCCCTGGGTTTTAATCCATCTGCCATTGCAATGGTGAGTGTACGTAATGATAGTCTGAGTGTTTTAAAATACAATATTTTCCAAGAGCGAGTTGCAAAAATTCCAGGCGTGCTACTTACCAGCTTTTGCAGAACGCCACCATCCTCCCACAATAATAACGAAACGAATTTTAAGTATAACGGTACGGAAACTGCGAACTTTCAGGTGAATACAAAGCTTGCGGATGAACATTACTTCAAAACGTTTGGTTTAACTTTCATTGCCGGAAAAGGCTTTTCAAAAAGCGATACGATCAAAGAACTGGTGGTTAATGAAACCACTTTGAAAAAACTTAATGTGGTCAATTTCAATGATGCTTTAGGTAAACAAATCACCATATGGGGCAAAAAGGGAACTATTGTAGGTGTAGTAAAAGATTTCAACAATTTAAGCCTGCACGAGCCTATATCGCCGGTAGTCATTGCTCCTATAAAAGAAAATTACCGCAACCTGGCTGTTAAAATGGAAAGTAAGCAGATCATGGCGATCATGCCTCAGATCGAAAAAATCTGGAATGAAACCTTTCCTGAAAATTTCTACAGCTCATCTTTTGTTGAAGATGATATTAGCCAGTATTACGAACTGGAACGGATTATGGGTACACTTTTCAAAGTTTTTGCAGGTGTAATTATCTTCATTTCATTTATTGGTTTATTTGGATTAATTTCTTTCGTAGCCACACAGAGAACAAAGGAAGTTGCCATACGTAAAGTACTGGGCGCATCTACATTAGAACTGGTTAAAATGCTTAACGGCTCATTCTTAATGATGGTATTTATGGCAAATATTGTGGCCTGGCCATTGGCTTATTTATTGGTTTCTAAATGGCTTTCGAGTTTTACCTACAGGATTGATTTGAGTATCTGGCCATTTATAATCGCGATGGTTATTTCGATGCTGATTACACTCGTTACCGTTTCTATCCGCTCTTATAAAGCTGCGGTTTCCAATACAATTGATGCACTTAAATATGAATAGCATAAGGTTAGGGAAAAGGTTAATGGGTTATGGAAGAGGTTAGGGTTGCTTAGAGGGTTAGAGAAAGGGTTAGGGTTGGTTAGAGGGTTATGGAAAAGGTTAGATGAAAACGTTGTTAACTCCCTTTCTAAATTAAGCCTTAAACTACCAACACTATTTTGCTAAACGATAAACCGCTAACCTTTATAACCCTCTTTTCCTGATACTCGATACTAATTACTCGATACTAACTACCTGATACCAACAAAATGTTCAAACTAAATTTAAAAATCGCCTGGCGAAACTTATGGAAAAATAAGGGCTATACCTTTATTAATGTCATGGGGCTATCCATTGGCATGGCGAGTTGTATCGTCATTTTTTTATTTATCCGCCACCAATTGAGCTTTGATGAAGGCTTTAAAAACGAACGTAGCATTTATAGAGTGGTAACGGATTGGAAGTACGATGCCTTCGATGATTATTCTGCAGGCGTTCCAATTCCAGCTTTTAAAGTTGCAAAAGAAGAAATTGTAGGGTTAGAGAAAACTGCAGCCATTATTAAAAGAGGCGAAATTGTAAAAGTAAAAGATAGAAGCAGAAATATTTTGATCAAAAATGATGAAGATGTTTACTATGCTGAGCCAGAATTCTTCGAGATTTTCAGTATCAATTGGAGCTTGGGCAATTCAAAGCAAGCCTTGAGCGAGCCCAACACCGTTGCGCTATCAGCAGAAATGGCGATAAAGTATTTCAAAAGCCCGCAAAATGCCATTGGCAAAAGTATTTCCATTGGCACGATAACTGAACTGAAAGTAACAGGAGTTTTTGAAGATATGCCTCAGAATAGCAGCTTCCCTCTAAAAATAGTCATCAGTTATCAAACTTTTCCAGACAGAAACAACGATTGTTGGGATTGTGTGGGTTCCTCTAATGAATTATATGTATTGTTAAAAGATGGCTTAAAAACTGAAGATATTGAAGCATCTCTAGATAAGTTTAATACCATTCATTATAAAAATCAACATGTTGCAGGCAACATGCATCACAGACTAGAAGCGTTGAGAGACATTCATTATAGCGAACGGTATGGCAATTTTGCAGACAAGTGGATTAGCAAACGCGAAATCTACGGTTTAATTATTATCGGGCTATTTTTGATCCTTACAGCCTGTATCAATTTTATTAATTTAAGCACTGCCCAAGCAATAAATCGGGCAAAAGAAGTTGGTGTCAGGAAAGTAATGGGAAGCATGCGAAAACAATTGATCATTCAGTTTCTAACCGAAACCTTGATTGTGGCGCTCATTGCGATGCTTATTGCCTGCGTTTTGGCAGAACTTTGCCTTCCTCAACTGCAAAATCTGTTTAAAGATGCGTTCACCCTGAGCCTGTTTAAACATCCAATAATTTTTGTATTTATGTTTTTGCTGGTGCTATTTGTTGGCTTTTTGGCTGGCTTCTATCCCTCCTTAATCATGTCTGGATTTAGTCCCGCCCTGGCCATCAAAAATAAAGTAGCGTTAAATAACGGTGGTCTTGGGCTTCGCAAAACGCTGGTGATCGTGCAATTTACGATTGCTATAATTTTAATTATCAGCACTATAGTGGTGGTGAAACAAATGGATTATGTGCAGCATAAATTTCTTGGCTTCAATGCAAATGAAGTAATGATGGTAAGCATCCCTACAGATAGCGCAAATTTGAGTAAGCAGAATACTTTTCGCGAACGGATATCGAAGCTCGCTGGCGTTTCACAAGTAAGCTTTTGCCAGGACCCACCATTATCTGGAAATGTAAATTCATCCGATTTTACATTCAACGGCATTAAAAATAAGGATTTCGAAGTAAGACGACTTAAAGCTGATGAGAATTACTTTAAATTGTTTGATTTACCCATAATTGCGGGGAAAATTTTTGCGAAAAGCGATACTGCAACTGGCTATGTCGTTAATGAAACATTTTTGCGTAAGGTGCACATTAACAATCCGGAGCAAGCAATTGGTAAGTTGATAAATGCTACCGGGCGAGACATTCCTATCGTAGGCGTGGTAAAAGATTTCAATGATAAATCATTAAAGGAGAGTATTTCAGGGCTTGCTATTTCGGCAGGAAAGAATCAATATTATCGTGCTGCAATAAAAATCGATGCTGATGAACTGTTGGGAACTAAGAAAGAAATCGAGAAGTTGTGGAACAATATGTTTCCAAATAACGTGTATTATTCCTTTTTTGCCAACGATCGAATCAACGGATATTATGATACTGAACAAATCATGAGTATACTATTTAAAGTGTTTGCCGGGGTAATTATTTTTATATCTTTCATTGGTTTATTTGGGCTAATGTCTTTCGTAGCTACTCAGCGTACCAAAGAGATGGCCATTAGAAAAGTTTTGGGAGCTACTACCTTGCAGTTAGTAAAAATGCTAAATGGATCTTTTCTGCTGATGGTTTTTATTGCTAACATAGTTGCATGGCCCCTTGCTTATTTACTTGTAAACGCGTGGCTTAACGGATTCGCCTATCGGATGGAATTGGATGTTTGGCCATTTTTATTAGCGATGCTGATCTCCATGCTAATTACTTTGGTTACTGTAAGTTTCCGTTCCCTAAAAGCAGCCAGGACAAATGCCATTGATGCCCTGAAATATGAGTGAAGGAAGAGACTGGGTTATGTTGGTTAGGAGAAGAGGTTAGGGTTGGTTAGGGGGTTAGATAAGGTAGCGTCAATTAAAGAATTTAGTTGAAGTTGTAAATACAAAACTTTGATTTGAAACTTAACTTTTTAAAATAATATTGAACTTAAATAAACGATGAAACACCATATATATTTAAAAAAAGACGAGCAATCTGGGTCTAATGTCTTTGCGTTACTTGTTGAACCCATAATTCACTATAACTAACCTGCTAACCTTTTCTAACTCATCTTTCTATAACTAACCTTCTAACCCCATAACCTTTTTTTAACTTGTTTATATAAACTATCCCGCCAACCCCATAACCTTTTTCTAACCCTTTTTTTCTAAACTAACCGCTAACCTTTATAACCCTCTTTCCTGATACTCGATACTAACTACTTGATACTAAATACTTGATAATCAAAACTCGATACCACTCCAATATGATAGAACTAAAAAACATCGAAAAATACTACGCAAGCAAAGGCATAAAACACTATGTATTGCGTCACGTTACCACCACCATTAAACAAGGCGAATTTGTATCCATTATGGGGCCATCTGGGGCCGGGAAATCAACATTGCTAAACATTCTTGGGATGCTGGAAGAACCAACATATGGCACCTACGAATTTTTAGGTGAGGATGTGACTACGTTAAATGAAAGGAAGCGCATAGAACTCTACCGAAACCACATCGGCTTTGTGTTTCAGGCTTACCATTTAATTGATGAAATGACGGTTTATGAAAACATTGAAGCACCGTTGCTTTATAAAAAAATTGGCGGCGCGGAGCGAGCGAGTAGAATCGCTGATTTACTGGATCGTTTCAATATCGTTGCTAAGAAAGACTTATTTCCTAATCAACTCTCCGGCGGACAACAGCAATTGGTTGGAATTGCAAGGGCCTTAGCTGCGCAGCCTTCAATTATTCTGGCTGATGAGCCAACCGGAAATCTTCAATCTGCTCAGGCAGAAGAAATTATGCAACTGTTTCAAAAGTTAAATAAAGAAGATGGCATCACCATTATCCAGGTAACGCATTCCGAAAAAAATGCACAATATGGAAGTCGTATCTTAAACATTGCAGACGGTGTCGTAAAAGATGATATCTCTATTTCAGCAATTTAAGGAAGCTTGACTTTGAATATTCGGTAAGGATAGTCTGTCCTATCCTTGCCTTTATTGTATTTCGACTGTCTGTTCAATTGGGAGCAGCTTAGGTACAAATAGCCATCACTGCCAATGCCAAAAGAATCTGGCCAGCTCAGCCTTTTATCAGTAACAAGTGTATGTACTTTACCATCCGGACTTACATATTTAATCGAATAGTCAGGTGATGAGCTTAAATAGACGTTGCCCTTTTTATCCGCAATCATGCCATGACATACACCAGTTTCAGCAACCATTTCCACCGCATTACTGACATCATTTTCGGCCAATTTTACATCAGCTAAAACTACCGTTTTGATGCGGTAAAGTTTAGTTTGATTAATAGCCCTGAAATAAAAATATTCATTGTTCTTGGTCAGCGCTATTCCATTCACATTCGAACTGAATGGTTTGCCTGAATCATCAACCACATCTCGGTTGTCTAAACGAAGCACAAAATTTGGATCAGCCATTGTAGATTTATCCTTTTGAAGAACAATCCTGGATTTTCCGCTTTTTAAATCTAAAACAACAATTGCGCTTAAACCCGGGTCAGATAAGTAAGCAAGTTGTTTGTCGTGGTCTACGACAACATCATTCAGCGCACTTTTATCTTTTGGCAGATCTTCAAAATGGTAAACGCTCACCACTTTGTTATTGGTTAAATTGATTTGCAGTAACTTAAACTGACCATCTTTCTTTTGCGTTTGGCTGCCTCCGAAAATCGAAGCACCACCTGCGGGCTTGGAATCTAATACCCATAAATAATTCTGCTCATCCGCATACAAATCCTGCACATTCACAAAATGGTTTTTGGTATTATTGCTGTCAACTTTATTCCATTCAACGTCTGGGAAAGGCTTCCGCTGTCCGTTCACAATCTCTGTTAACCCGTAAAGATAAGGCTCATGTTTTGGGAATGAAACAAATAAACGATTGCGCTGAGCCGAAACGGCCACGCCGATTGGCTGATTTTTGCCAAACGAGACCACCTCCAGTAATTTTGATTGTTGCGCCATGCCGGTAAATGTTAAAAAGTGGAGGCTAACCAAAAACAAAAAAATATATCGTTCATAAAACTATGATTTCTTAATAAATTAACTTAAAACCAACCCTTAATGTTTTAGATTCGATTTCAAAGTTCACATCACGTTAAAGATTTATAAATCGTCTATACATTTTACTCCTGTTAAAATTACCTTTGTTACATGCAAAAATCTTTCACCGACCAAATGGGGCGGGAAGTCACCTTCGATTTCCCGCCGAAACGAATCATCTCTCTGGTGCCTTCCCAAACGGAACTGCTATTTGATTTGGGTTTAGACGAAGAACTTATCGGGTTAACCAAGTTTTGCATCCATCCGATTGAAAAATTTGCTGGTCGCACTAAAGTTGGCGGAACTAAAAAGCTAAATATCGATCTAATAAAAGACCTAAAACCAGACTTAATTATTGGGAACAAGGAAGAAAATACGCAAAGCGATATTGAAGAACTCAGCGAGTATTTTCCGGTTTGGATGAGTGATATCTTTACGCTGGCAGATGCGAAAATTACTATTGCTTTAATTGGTGAAATTGTAAACAGAGCACCTGAAGCGGATTATTTGAATCACTTGATTACTGCTGGTTTTAATGATTTACAAACCCTTGCCCTGCAACATGATATCGATAAAAAAGTAGCTTACCTGATCTGGCGTAAACCTTATATGGCCGCAGGCAAAGATACTTTCATTGATGATGTTTTGATGTTGAATGGAATGACAAATGTAATCACGGAATCGCGCTATCCCGAGGTAAATTTAGCCGAACTGCAAGCTTTAAATCCAGACTTGATTTTACTTTCATCAGAGCCTTATCCCTTTGGCTTAAAGCATATAACGGAAATTCAATCGGCTATTCCTAAGGCTAAAATTATACCGGTAGATGGCGAAATGTTTAGCTGGTACGGTAGCCGGCTGGTAAAGGCGGTGCAATATTTCTTCGAATTCCAGAAAGGACTTTACTAGCTTTAAGTTTTTATAACTTGTCGCGTTCCTTTACTTCACTTCGTTTACCCCCATATGAAAAGACTATTATTACTATCTCTATTTGTTGCTATTTTTTCCGGTTGTACATCTTTCAGGGATTCGAATACGGCCAAAAAGGCAACTGCTACCGGAACCATTCAGAAAATTGGCATGACCACCTTTCAGTATGGTACACACTTGCTTAAAACAGAAAATAAGACTTATGCGTTGCGAAGCGATGCCATCAAACTCGATGAATACCTGAATAAAAAGGTAATCGTAAAAGGGAAGAAGGTTAAAGGCTATCCGCTGGAAGGTGGACCTGAACTTTTGGATGTCTACCTGATTAAATTTTAATTAGCCATTTTGCTTTTTATGTTTATGCGAGGTTAGTTCATTTGCTGCTTTTTCAAACCCACTATAAGCAATGTTTTTGTTAATTAAACCCGATTGACGCGAAAAGCCCCGGTTTTTTGCCGGGCTTGCAGCAAAAAGCGGGGCTGCTGAAACCGATTTGCACTGAACCTGCTTTTCTAATTACTTTTAAATAAAATTTTTCTCCCTCAAAATTAGTGACTTAGCTTTTCTGACTGAAAATTATAGATAAAATTAGTGAGATACCTTTTGATTATTCAATCTTGTTTCTATCTTTGCAGTCCTTACAACATCCTAACTGCGGATGTGGCGTAATTGGTAGCCGCACCAGACTTAGGATCTGGCGCTTCACGGCGTGGGGGTTCGAG
>Ga0308159_1000221_pt1 | contig 174904 bp, 156 predicted proteins | sample PhyCR1_FD_201040 | JGI IMG/M metagenome (GOLD analysis project Ga0308159, IMG submission 201040) | Phyllosphere microbial communities from UC Gill Tract Community Farm, Albany, California, United States - DLSLC.R1 | ecosystem: Host-associated > Plants > Phyllosphere > Unclassified | place...
CTCCATTGCAGGGACCTTGGACTTGGCCTTCTGCAGTTCGCGGCCCTTGCGGACCAGCTGGTTGATCGTCGGCATTGAAGCCTTCACCTTTCCATGAGGTTACTTTGCTGGAGCCATCACAGCACTTCGGAATACAAAAAGGGGCCTTCGCGGCTTTCGCCCGGCCCTCATTCGCATCCAGCAATGTTCAAGCTTGCCCGACGGATAAGTCCCGAATCCCGGAAAATCCCCTTCGTGCAGCGGCGGGCTATACGCCGGAGTCGGCCGGGGGTCAATGACGGCGCGGCCCTGCCCGGTCGCGGCCAGCGAACAATCTCGAAAATTCGTGATATTAGGTCTTGTCCCGACTCGCCAGCCGGGCTAATGGCGGCCGCCTCGCAGGAGTGTAGCTCAGTTGGTAGAGCATCGGTCTCCAAAACCGAGGGCCCACGGTTCGAGTCCGTGCACTCCTGCCACTTTTCCCTGACATCGTTGGATTGGTGATACCGCGTTGGCGGTAAGCGAAGCCACGCACCTATCCCTCCCCTGCAAGGGGAGGGGGACCAGCGAAGCTGGTGGAGGGGTGTCCCCGCCCGCGATGGCCACCTGACCTATCAAGCGGTGACACCCCTCCGTCAGGCCTTCGGCCTGCCACCTCCCCTGCCGGGGGAGGAATGGGGGTCAGTTCACCGGGCGCGGCCCCACGCCCGGCGGTGTCGCAGGGTCCACTTCGCCGATCTCGTCACCGGGATTCCCGCCGCCTGCCCCTGCCCCGCTGCCATGGACTTCGCCGGTCTTCGGGTCGACCGAGGCCCGCCTGCCATTGTCATCAGGCAGGCTGGTGCCCGCATTGCGATCACCGGGCGCAGGCGGCTTGGGTGCGACCTGACCCGTCGGCAGGTCGCGGCCGAGCGCATGTTCGTCATCGCGGTGATAGACTTCGCCACTGTCTCCCCGATTGGAAGCGGTGAGTTCGACGGTGGGCTTTTCCTGCTCGGCCATGGCCTATCTCCTTTGCCCGGCTCAACGGGGCAAGGGAGACGCCGTTCCCCATCACGCAAAAGGGGCGCCCACCGGGTCGGTGGACGCCCCCTTTCGTCAGGCCATGACCTTCGCTCAGCTGCGGAAGAGCGAGTTCGGGTCGATGACGTCGCCATGATGGCCGACCGAGTCGATATCGCGGCTCTGCTGCTCGCGCTCGGCGCGCAGCGAGGCGAGCAGGGCTTCGCGGTCGCCCTCCAGACGGGTGTCGGTCGGCTGCGCCTCGGCATTGCCGCCGGTCGCCTTGGCCGCCTTCGCCACCGCCGAGTCCAGCTCGCGCTGGGTGGTCAGGCCCAGCGTCACCGGGTCCTTGGGCGTGATGTTGGCGATGTTCCAGTGGCTGCGGTCGCGGATCGCGGCGATCGTCGTGCGGGTGGTGCCGATCAGGTTCGAGATCGCGCCGTCCGAGATTTCCGGATGGTTGCGGATGATCCAGGCGATGCCGTCCGGCTTGTCCTGCCGCTTCGACACCGGCGTATAGCGCGGCCCCTTGGTGCGGCGGACCTGTTCGGGGCCTTTGATCATCTTCATGCGGTAATCGGGATTGGCCTGCGCCTTCTCGATCTCGGTCTGCGCCAGTTCGTGTGCGCGCACGGGATCACGGCCGGTCAGCTTGGTCGCCGCCGTGTCGTCGGCGATCGCCTGGACTTCCAGGATGTGGAGCCCGCAGAAATCCGCGATCTGCTCGAACGAGAGCGACGTGTTGTCGACCAGCCAGGAAGCGGTCGCATGGGGCATGAGCGGCTGGGCCACGGGGATCACTCCAGTCGGAAAATAAAAGGGCCGCCCCTCACCGGAGCGGCCGTAACTGCGACAAATCTAATGAAAGCCGTTCCCGAGAGCAAGGTGCGCTGCCACAAACTGCCGGGACAGGGCGCGATAGACGCTGGCGACGCCCGCGTCCAGCCGGTCAGTTGTCGTCGTCGAATCGCCCGAAAGGCAGCGATTGCGAGGCGAGCGCCCGCGTCTTCGCCATATCGCCCGCGTGCAGCGAGGCCAGGACGGCGACGCACGCGCGTTGCAGGATCCGGTCGATCGGCGTCACCGTCCCGGCGCGCACCGCCGCCTCCGCCAGCGCCCGTCCGCGCGGGTCGCGGGGGTCCAGCTCCAGCCGCAGCAGCGCCGACAGCCCCGGGAACAGCGCCCGGTCGCCGCCGAGCGCGATCGCCCGGTCTAGCGAGGCGTATCCGACCCCCCGTTGCGCGCCCAGTGCCGCGCGGCCGACGATCGCCCCCAGTTTCTTGACCGCCCCGATATGCCAGGCCCCGAGCGCCAGCTGCGCCTCGGCATCACGCGGGTTCTGCGCCACCAGCGACTCGAACTGGCGGCGGGCGGTGATCGCATCGCCGCGGTTGCCGGTCAGCTTGGCGCGGTAGCCCAGCGCAGTGGCGCGCATCAGCAGGGATTCGTGATCGTCGGGCGCGCGCTTCAGGGCATTGGCCGCCGCCATATAGGCACCGGACACACGACGCAGCGCACTCGCCTCGTCGGAATCGCCGAAGGACGCCTGGGTCAGCAGCTCGCGCGCCGACTGCGCCTGCGCGGGGGTCGCCATCGCCATTCCGCCTGCCAGACCCACGCACACCAGCCCGATCCGGCCGCCACCCTTCACCATCGCCATCCCCCGCTGGATTCGGCGCGGGGAGACGGCCGATCCGGTCGCCTTGATCCGTTGCAATCTTTTGCAGGCGGATCAAGCGCGGCGTTTCGGTCAGGAGGCCGCAGCCCCGTCGATGGTCAGGACGATCTTGCCCAGATGGTCGCCCGCCTCCATCCGGCGGTGCGCCTCCGCGGCATCGGCCAGGGGGAAGCTGCGATCGATGACCGGGCGCAACCGGCCCTCCTCGACATGCGGCCAGACCAGCCGCGACAATTCGTCGGCGACCATCGCCTTGAAATCCCGGTCCCGCCCGCGCAGCGTCGAGCCGGTCAGGATCAGGCGACGGCGCATGATCTCCCAGATCGGGATTTCGGCCTTGGCGCCCCGCTGCACCGCGATCGAGACATGGCGACCATCCTCGGCCAGGCATTTCAGGTTGCGCGGCACATAATCGCCGCCGACCATGTCCAGCACGATGTCGACGCCGCGCCCCTCGGTGAAGTCTTTCACCGCCTCGACGAAATCGACCGCCTTGTAGTTGATCGCCTTGGCCGCGCCCAGCTTTTCGGCCGCCGCGCATTTCTCGTCCGAGCCCGCCGTGACGATCACGGTCAGCCCGAAGATACGGCCCAGCAGGATCGCCATGGTGCCGATGCCGCTGGTCCCGCCATGCACCAGCAGCGTGTCGCCTTCATCGGCATAGGCACGCTCGAAGACGTTGGTCCACACGGTGAACAACGTCTCGGGAAGCGCGGCGGCCTGCACCATCGACAGCCCCCGGGGCACGGTCAGGCAATGGTCGGCGACCGCCACCGCATATTCGGCATAGCCGCCGCCGCCGATCAGCGCGCAGACCGGCTGGCCGAGCATCTCCGGTCCCACGCCCTCACCGACCGCGACGATCTGGCCCGCAATCTCCAGCCCCGGGATCGAGGGCGCGCCCGGTGGCGGCGGGTAGAGGCCCTGACGCTGCATCACGTCGGGCCGGTTCACGCCCGCCGCGGCGACGCGGACCAGCACCTCGCCCTCGCCCGGACAGGGCGTCGGGCGCCGGACAGGCACCAGCACCTCGGGGCCACCCGCCGCCTCGGGGTCGATGGCGGTCATCGTCTTCGGGATATCGCCGATCCCCATTCCCTCGCCAAACGCGTGCACCGGCTGCCATCCCCCATCGTCGGCTCTCGTGCCACCGTTATTGACATCGGCGGCGACCGGGTCAACGCTGCATCCCATTATGGAACAGGACGACTCTCCGATCCGCCTTCCCGACGCCCTGGCCGCGCTGGCCCAGACCGATCTCGATCCGCTGTCGCTCGCCGAGCTGGAGACGCGGATCGCGGTGCTGGAGCAGGAGATCGCGCGGACCCGTAGCCATATGGAGCGCGCCGCGCTCCACCGCGCCAGCGCCGACGCGCTCTTCAAGCGGTGACGCGCATGGGCCTCACCCGGCGCGCACGCACCGAGGCGGCCCCCTATTTTTCGCACAATGTTTTTTGTTTCGCGCGATACGCTTTGTTCAGCGGCCGCGCGTTACACCCGCTTGATGCCGGGCCTCCCCGTCCCGACATTGGTCGAAACGAGGCGTCAGTCCATGGCGCTTCGGAAGGAGTATCGTAGATGCCATCTTTCGCCCCCGCGCTCGAGACCACGCTTCACAAGGCGCTGGAAGCCGCGACCGTGCGGCGCCACGAATATGCCACGCTGGAGCACCTCCTCCTCGCGCTGATCGACGACGACCATGCCTCCAAGGTGATGGAAGCCTGCCATGTCGACACGGGCGAGTTGAAGGCGACGGTCGCCCAGTATCTCGACACCGAACTCGACGCGCTGAAGGTCGAGGCGGCGACCGACCCCTCCCCGACCAGCGGGTTCCAGCGCGTGGTCCAGCGCGCGATCCTGCACGTCCAGTCCTCGGGCCGCGACGAAGTGACCGGCGCGAACGTGCTGGTCGCGCTGTTCTCCGAGCGCGAATCCTATGCCGTCTATTTCCTGCAGCAGCAGGATATGAGCCGCCTGGATGCCGTCAGCTTCATCAGCCACGGCGTCGGCAAGGGCGGCGCGACGAGCGAATCCACCCCGCCCAAGGGCGTCGAGGAGGAAAAGCCCGCCAAGCCCGCTGAAAAGGGCAAGGCCGAGAGCGCGCTCAAGCAGTTCACCGTCGACCTCAATGAAAAGGCCAAGATCGGCAAGGTCGATCCGCTGATCGGGCGCGGGCCGGAGGTGGACCGCACCGTCCAGATCCTGTGCCGCCGCTCGAAGAACAATCCGCTCTATGTGGGCGATCCCGGCGTCGGCAAGACCGCCATCGCCGAAGGGTTGGCACGCAAGATCGTCGAGGGCGACGTTCCGGAAGTGCTGCTGAACGCCGTCATCTACTCGCTCGACATGGGCGCGCTGCTGGCGGGCACGCGGTATCGCGGCGATTTCGAGGAGCGGCTGAAGGCGGTCGTTAACGAGCTGGAGAAGCTGCCCCACGCGGTGCTCTTCATCGACGAAATCCACACCGTCATCGGCGCGGGCGCGACCAGCGGCGGCGCGATGGATGCGTCGAACCTGCTCAAGCCCGCACTGTCGGGCGGCACGATCCGCTGCATCGGCTCGACCACCTATAAGGAGTTCCGCAACCACTTCGAAAAGGACCGCGCGCTGCTGCGCCGGTTCCAGAAGATCGACGTCAACGAGCCGACGATCGAGGATACGATCAAGATCCTGGCGGGTCTGCGCTCTGCGTTCGAGGATCACCATCAGGTCAAATACACCCCCGATGCGATCAAGTCGGCGGTCGAGCTGTCGGCGCGCTACATCAACGACCGCAAGCTGCCCGACAAGGCGATCGACGTGATCGATGAAGTGGGCGCGATGCAGATGCTGGTGCCGGTCAGCAAGCGCAAGAAGACGATCACGCCCAAGGAGATCGAGGCCGTGATCGCCACCATGGCGCGCATCCCGCCCAAGAGCGTGTCGACCGACGACCGCCAGCAGCTGGAAACGCTGGAAACCGATCTGAAGCGGGTGGTGTTCGGCCAGAATGCCGCGATCGAGAACCTGTCCTCGGCGATCAAGCTGAGCCGGGCGGGGCTTCGCGATCCGGACAAGCCGATCGGCAATTATCTGTTCACCGGACCCACCGGCGTCGGCAAGACCGAGGTCGCGCGCCAGCTGGCGACGATCCTGGGCATTCCGCTCCAGCGGTTCGACATGTCCGAATATATGGAGCGCCATTCGGTCAGCCGTCTGATCGGTGCGCCTCCAGGCTATGTCGGTTATGACCAGGGCGGTCTGCTGACCGATGCGGTCGATCAGAATCCGCATTCGGTGCTGTTGCTCGACGAGATCGAGAAGGCGCATCCCGACCTGTTCAACATCCTGTTGCAGGTGATGGACAACGGGAAGCTGACCGATCACCACGGCAAGACGGTCGATTTCCGCAACACGATCCTGATCATGACGACCAATGCGGGCGCCGCCGACATGGCGCGAGAGACGGTCGGCTTCGGCAACCTCACCCGCGAGGGCGAGGATGAGCAGGCCGTGCAGAAGATGTTCACGCCGGAATTCCGCAACCGCCTGGATGCGATCGTGCCCTTCGGCTATCTGCCGCCCGAAGTCGTGGCGCGGGTGGTGGACAAGTTCATCCTCCAGCTCGAACTCCAGCTGGCCGATCGTCACGTCCATATCAGCCTGGACGAGGCGGCGAAGAGCTGGCTCACCGAGAAGGGCTATGACCGTCTGTACGGCGCACGCCCGATGGGCCGCCTGATCCAGGAGAAGATCAAGCAGCCGCTGGCCGAGGAACTGTTGTTCGGCAAGCTGGTCCATGGCGGCGAGGTGACGGTGAAGATGAAGGATGGCGTGCTGTCCTTCGCGATCGAACCGGCCGCGCCCAAGAAGCCGCGCAAGAAGGGCGGCAAGCCCGCCTCGGTCGACGCGAACTGATCGATCGCACCGAAACGGTGACAATCAAAAAGGGCCGGGTGGAAACATCCGGCCCTTTTCACATGCATTTTGAACGACTTCACCGGTGAGGCGCGGCGGCACGTGAAATCTGCGTTACGTCGCCCTTAACTCTATTTTCGGCCTTTCGCGGGCAGATGAAGCACATGAAGGGCGCTTGGCCGATCACGATAGGCGCGTTGCTGCTGGCGGTGCTGGCCTTGATCTGGCCGTGGACGGAGGCGCACGCCCAGGTCGGCCGGAGCCTGACCACCTGTATCCGCCCGATCCGCGCCGGTGACGATGCCCGCACGCTGCTGACGCACGCCCAGGGGTTCGACTGTACCAGCGACCAGTCATCCCACGGCCCCGGCGATTTCTGGGTCCTGTCGCAACCCTTGCCCCGGATATCGGACGATGTTCGCGATCGGCTGGCCGTCAGCTTCGCCAGCACCTGGCAGGATGCGACGGCGCTTCACATTCTCTACGCCAACGGACATATCCGCACCGTCGCCTTTACCAGCGCGACCACCGCTCCCTATCTGCTGCTCGGCCCGGTCATCGCGGTGCCCCTGCCCCATGAAGCGAGCTGGCCCGTGCGCATCCTGTGGGAGGCGCGCGGCGCGGCCAATATGCGCGGCGTCGTGCGCGGCGCGCGGATCGGCCTTCATGCCGACATGCTGGCGGTCGAGTCCTCGCTCGGGCTGGTCTATGGCGTCATCATCGGCGTCGTCGTCGGCCTGGCGGTGTACAACATGGCCCTCTGGCCGGCGCTCCGCCAGCCGCTCCAGCCCGTCTATTGCCTGCTGCTGTTCTTCATCACCGGCTATACCCTGTCCTCCTCGGGGCTGATCGGCCAGTGGCTGCCCTGGCTCGACAATAACGAGCGACATCGGTGGAACGCGATCATGCTGGGCGGGGTCGCGATGACCCTGATCGTCTTCTCGCGCCATTTCTTCGAACGGAAGGTGTTCGAGGGCTGGCTGGACCGGATGGCCGTCATCTGCTTCGTGCTGATCGCCATTCCCAACATCGCCTTTGCGCTGCTGGCCCCGCACTGGATCATCCCGCTCGACCAGGCGGTCCTGATAGGCTTCATGATACTGCTGTTCTTCCTGATCGCGGTGCTGGCGCAGGCCTGGCGGCGGCGGAGCAATTTCCTATGGGCCTTCGCCATCGCCTGGGGCACGCCGATCGGGCTGGCGATGTTCCGGGTGCTCAATGCGCTGCACCTGATCGAGTGGCGGCCCTGGATCGACCAGTCGACCGTATTGTCGATGGGCGTCGAGGCGCTGATCGCCAGCCTGGGCGTCGCGTACCGCATCTATCTGCTTAGCCGCGAGCGCGATCTGGCCCGCGCCGACGAACGGGTGGCGCGCCGTCTGGCCGACACCGATCCGCTGACCGGGCTGTTCAACCGCCGCGCCTTTCTGGAACAGGCGACCGGGCGGAGCGGGCCGCAGACGCTGATCCTGGCGGATATCGATCACTTCAAGCGGATCAACGACACGCTGGGCCATGATGGCGGCGACGAGGTGTTGCGCGTCTTTGCCCGCACCCTGAGCGAGGCAGTCGGCCTCGACATGCTGGTCGCCCGGATCGGCGGTGAGGAATTCGCGCTGCTGGCCGATGCCGAACGCGCGCCCGATCCGGATAGGCTGCTCGCCCGGCTGCGCGGCACCAGCTATCCGTCGGGGCTGACCGTCACCGCCAGCCTGGGGCTGTGTACCGGCCCCATGGCCGACGAATCGGATTGGCGCCTGTTGTACCGCGAGGCGGATCAGGCCCTGTTCGCGGCCAAGAATGGCGGGCGCGACCGCGCCTGCTGGGGCGTCCCGATCGACCCCGAACCCCGGCCCAACGGACTATTGCCCGCCATCCGTCCGCATCGTAAGACGACGCCCGAGGGGAAGGGACTGTGCGCGAACGGCGGATCATGACGGCTGGACTGGTGCTGGCGCTGATCGGCCTGGGCTGGTGCCATCCCACGGCCGATGTTCGCCTCATTACCCATGACCTGACCGACCGCTCGCCCCGCCGGGTGCAGGCGGCGCTCGATCTGGGCCTGTTCGGTGTCTCGTTTCTCTACACCTGGACCGTCGACCGGCTCCGCTGACGCCCGTCTTATTCCTCCCCTGCAAGGGGAGGTGGCAGGGCGCAGCCCTGACGGAGGGGTGTCCGGCTATCGAGAGGGGCGACACCCCTCCACCAGCTTCGCTGGTCCCCCTCCCCTTACAGGGGAGGAATGGAAAGCCCTCGACCAGCTTGTAGAAGAATCTCCGGCGGACGGCTGCTTGCGCCCCTGCGTCATGTGACGCATAGCGGCGTCATGGATACGCCCATCGAAGAACTGACGTTCGAGGACGCCCTCAAGGAATTGGAGAGGATCGTCGGCCGACTGGAAAGCGGCGAAGCGACGCTCGACGAATCGATCCGCCTCTATGAGCGCGGCGATCGTCTGCGCCAGCGCTGCGCCGAACGGCTCGACGCCGCCCAGGCCCGGATCGAGGCGATCCGCCTCGACGCCGAGGGCAAGGCCGCGGGCACCCGCCCGTTTCAGGCGGGTTGAGGGTGACGCTCGCCGCCACCACCCTGCCCGAGGCGCTGACCGAAGTCGCCGAGGATATCGACCGCCGCTTTGCCGAGCTGCTCGCCGATCCGGGCGACCCCCGGGCCTCGCTCTACGCCGCGATGCGTCATGCCGCGATCGGCGGCGGCAAGCGGCTGCGCCCGCTGCTCGTCTTCGCCACCGCCCATCTGTTCGCGGTCGACCGCGACACGGCGGGCTGGGTCGCGACGGCGCTGGAGGCGATCCACGTCTATTCGCTGATCCATGACGATCTGCCCGCGATGGACGATGACGATATGCGGCGCGGCAAGCCGACCGTCCACAAGGCGTTCGACGAGGCGACCGCGATCCTGGCGGGCGACTGCCTCCATGCGCTGGCCTTCGAAATCCTGGCCGATCCGGCGACCCATGCCGATCCCTTCATCCGGTCCGAGCTGATCCTCGACCTCGCGCGTGCCTCCGGCCCCGGCGGCATGGCGGGCGGGCAGCAGATGGACCTGGAGGCCGAGCGGCAGGTGTTCGACCTCGCCACCGTCACCCGGCTGCAGCAGATGAAGACCGGCGCGCTGATCTGCGCCGCGGTCGAGGCGGGCGCCATCCTGGGCCGCGTGCCGCCCGAGGGCCGCACGCACCTGCGCGGCTATGCGCATGACCTGGGACTCGCCTTCCAGATTGCCGACGACCTGCTCGACGCCGAGGGTGACGAGGCGGCGACGGGCAAGAAGCTGCGCAAGGATCAGGATGCGGGCAAGGCGACCTTCCTCAGCCTGCTCGGCGTCGAGCCCGCGCGCGAGCAATGCCGGATGCTGGTCGCCCAGGCGATCGAGCATTTGCGGGATTATGGCCCCGAGGCCGATCTGCTCCGCGCCATCGCGTCTTACGTGGTGGAGCGCGACCGTTGACCCGGATCGGCGTCTATCCCGGCACCTTCGACCCCGTGACTTTGGGCCATATGGACATCATCCGGCGCGGCGCGAAGCTGGTCGACCGGCTGGTGATCGGCGTCACCACCAACCCCTCCAAATCGCCCATGTTCACGCTGGACGAGCGCATGGAGATGGTCCGGCGCGAGGTCGAGGGTGTCGCGGGCGAGATCCATGTCGTCGCCTTCGATTCGCTGCTGATGGACTTTGCCGAGCGGGAGGGCGCCAAGGTCATCGTCCGGGGCCTGCGCGCCGTCGCCGACTTCGAATATGAGTATCAGATGGCGGGCATGAACCAGCAGATCAATCCGCGGGTCGAAACCGTCTTCCTGATGGCCGATGTCGCGCTGCAACCCATTGCCAGCCGGCTGGTCAAGGAAATCGCGATGTATGGCGGCAACATCGCCAAGTTCGTGACGCCCGCCGTGTGCGAGGATGTGGTGCAGCGCGTCGAGAAGCTCGGCCGCAAGGGCAGCTGATATCCTCCCCGCTCGCGGGGAGGTGGCAGGCCGCAGGCCTGACGGAGGGGGGCTTCCTCCAGGTACAACCTTTGTGGAAAGCCCCCTCCACCATGCTTCGCATGGTCCCCCTCCCCGTGCCGGGGAGGATATTCACCTCCAAAAGGTTCAGATTGGCGCAAGGGGCGATTTGCTCTACAGCCCCTCCATTCCTTCCCTTGTCGTAGAGATATGATGCGCGTTCTCGCCGCTCTTGCCATGATGATGGCCAGCCTGATCGCCGTTCCGGCACAGGCGCAGAAACAGTCCCAGGCTCAGCCGAAATTCACCTCCCCCGCCAAGGCCGCGCAGGTTCTGGAGGACAATGTCACCGGCCGCCCTACCCCGCCGCCCGTCACCGACAAGGAGAATCTCTGGCTGCTCGACCTGTCGACCGGCGGCCGGGTGACGATCTGGCTGCGCCCCGATGTCGCGCCCAAGATGGTCGAGCGGATCAAGACGCTGACCCGGCGTCACTTTTATGACGGCCTGACCTTTCACCGCGTGATCGACGGCTTCATGGCGCAGGGCGGCGATCCCAAGGGCGACGGCACCGGCGGCTCGGACCTGCCCAACGTACCCGCCGAGTTCAACTATCTGCCGCATGTGCGCGGATCGGTCGCCGCCGCGCGTGCCGACGATCCCAACAGCGCGAACAGCCAGTTCTACATCGTCTTCCAGCCGCGCTTCGCGCTCGACAAGAAGTACACGGTGTTCGGCCGGGTGATCGACGGCATGCAATATGTCGACCGCATCGAACGGGGCGAGCCGCCCGCGAACCCCAGCCGGATCGTCCACGCCTATGTCGCGGCGGACAATCCCCCGGCCTATGTGCCGATGGCCCCTGCACCCGCCGCCGATCTGGGTGCGCCCGTGACCCTGCCGGGCGCGGCCCCCAAGCCCGTGACCATCACCCCGGCGCGCCGCCCCGCCCCGAAGGCGGCTCCGGCCAAGAAGGCGGCGACGGCCACCAAGTGAACGTAGATCTGTTCGACTTCGCGCTGCCGCCCGAGCGGATCGCGCTGTACCCGGCATCCCCGCGCGACTCGGCGCGGATGCTGGTCCTCGACGGTGACGCCACCCGCGACCAGCGGGTGAGCGATCTGCCCGCCGCCTTGCGCGCGGGCGACCTGCTGGTGTTCAACGACACGCGCGTCATCCCCGCGCAGCTGGAAGGCGTGCGGGGAGAGGCGCGGATCGGCGCGACCCTGCACAAGCGCGAGGGCACGCGGCGCTGGCGCGCCTTCATCCGCAACGCCAAGCGGTTGCGCGACGGCGACGTGATCGACTTTGGCGCGGGCGTCTCCGCCACGGCGCGCGATCGGGCCGAGGATGGCAGCTTCGCGCTCGATTTTGCCGGGGACGAACCGGTCGAGCTGCTGCTGGAGCGGGCGGGCACCATGCCCCTGCCCCCCTATATCGCGCAGAAACGCGGCGTGACCGAGAAGGACGCCGACGACTATCAGACGATGTTCGCGCAGGAGCCCGGCGCGGTCGCAGCCCCCACGGCGGCGCTGCACTTCACGCCGGGCCTGCTGGATTCGCTGGCGGCGGCGGGGATCGAGCATGCCACGCTGACCCTGCATGTCGGCGCAGGCACTTTCCTGCCGGTCAAGGCCGAGGACACGGCCGACCACAAGATGCACGCCGAATGGGGCCGCATCGACGCCGCCACCGCCGACCGTCTGAACGCCGTCAAGGCCCGCGGCGGCCGGGTGATCGCGGTCGGCACCACCTCGCTGCGTCTGATCGAGAGCGCAGCGGGTGAGGACGGCGTGATCCGCCCGTTCGAGGGCGATACCGCGATCTTCATCACGCCGGGCTATCGCTTTCGCGGCATCGACGGGCTGATGACCAATTTCCACCTGCCGCGCTCGACCCTGTTCATGCTGGTATCGGCCCTGATGGGACTGGACCGGATGCAGGCGGCCTATGCCCATGCGATCGCGAATGCGTATCGCTTCTATTCCTATGGCGACGCGTCGCTGCTGCTGCCGGAACGCCCTGCATGATCCTGTTCGCCCTGCTTCTGATGCAGGCGACACAGACCGCCGCGCAGGAGGCGGACAATACGGTCGTCGTCACCGCACGCCCCAAGCCCTTCGCGCAGACGCCCGCGACCATGGTGGTCGAGCCGGTGGCGATGATGATCGCGACGCTCGACAGCGATGGTGACGGCAAGACCAGCCGCGCCGAGATGGAGGCGGGGGTCAAGCGCAGCTATGACGCGATCGACACCACGCATCAGGGATCGATTGGCTATCTCCAGTTCGCCGACTGGGCCGAGCGTTGGCTGGGGGATCGCAATGCGCTGCCCAGCCCCTTCGATGTCGATAAGAACAGCGACAATCGCATCACCCTGGCCGAGTTGCAGGCGCATTTCTCGCGCCTGTTCTCGCGCTTCGACCGTGACCAGGACGGCGCGATCAGCCGTGCCGAGGCGCTGACCATCCGCACCACCCCCGTTGACGCCAACGGCCCGACCGGCCCGCTTCGGCCCCGAGACAGAAAATGACCGCCCGCTTCTCCTTTTCCATCCACGCCACCGACGGCCGCGCCCGCACCGGCACCATCACCATGAAGTGCGGCGAGATTCGCACCCCCGCCTTCATGCCCGTCGGCACCGCCGCCACCGTCAAGGCGATGAAGCCCGGCGATGTGCGCGCGAGCGGCGCGGACATCATCCTGGGCAACACCTATCACCTGATGCTGCGCCCCGGTGCCGAGCGGGTGAACCGGCTGGGCGGGCTGCACGGCTTCATGGGCTGGGACCGGCCGATCCTGACCGATTCGGGCGGTTATCAGGTGATGAGTCTCGCCGAGCTGACCAAGCGGTCCGAGGATGGCGTCGCGTTCAAGAGCCATCTCGACGGCACCCGCCATCTGCTCAGCCCCGAACGCTCGATCGAAATCCAGCGGCTGCTGGGCAGCAACATCGTGATGGCGTTCGACGAGCTGGTCCCCACCACCTCGACCCGCGAGGTTCAGGCCAGCGCCATGGAACGCTCGATGCGCTGGGCCAAGCGCAGCCGCGATGCCTTCGACGCGGGCGAGCAACATGCCGAGGACAATGCGATCTTCGGCATCCAGCAGGGCGCGCTGGATGAAGGGTTCCGCAAGTCCTCCGCTGACGCGCTGATCGACATCGGGTTCGACGGCTATGCGATCGGCGGCCTGGCTGTCGGCGAGGGGCAGGAGGCGATGTTCGGCTGCCTCGACTTCGCGCCGGGCCAGTTGCCGGTCGAAAAGCCGCGCTACCTGATGGGCGTGGGCAAGCCGACCGATATCGTCGGCGCGGTCGAGCGTGGGGTCGACATGTTCGACTGCGTGCTGCCGACCCGCTCGGGCCGCACGGGGCAGGCCTTTACGCGGCAGGGGCCGATCAACATCCGCAACGCGCGCTTCGCCGAGGATCAGGGGCCGCTCGACCCCGCCTGTGGCTGTCCGGTCTGTTCGACCTGGAGCCGCGCCTATCTGCATCATCTGGTCCGCGCGGGCGAAATCCTGGGCGCGATGCTGATGACCGAGCATAATATCTGGTTCTACCAGCAGATGATGGCCGATCTGCGCGCCGCGATCGTTGAAGGGCGACTGACGGCCTTTGCGGACGACTTCCGGGCGCGCTACGCTGCCGGACAGTAGGAGAGTAACCATGACCGATCGTATCGAAGACGCCCCCAACGAAATCCTCGCCGCCGCCAAGGAGGCCAAGGATCACGCCGTCGCCGCCGCCGAAGCCACCGCCACGTCGATCAAGGAAAAGACGCGCAACTGGCCGATGGGCAAGATCGGCCTGGGCGTCGGCATCGGTTCGGCCGCGATCGCCGCCGCCGTGCTGTACGGCACGCGCAACAAGTCCAAGTAATCCGTCTCCAATAACGAGGGTTTTCATGCGCCTTTTCCGTGCCGCGCTTCTGCTCGGCGTCGCCGCCCTTCCTACACTGGCCGGGGCGCAAACCGCACCGTCACCGGCGCGCACGGAAAGCGTGAAGCCCATCGCCTTCACCACGCGCACTTTGCCCAACGGCCTGCGCGTCTATGCCATTCGCGACACGACGACGCCCAATGTCTCGGTCCAAGTCTGGTATGATGTCGGGTCGAAGGACGACCCCAAGGGCCGCTCGGGCTTTGCGCACATGTTCGAGCATCTGATGTTCAAGGCGACGAGGAACCTCGTCCCCGAACAGATGGATCGGCTGACCGAGGATGTCGGCGGCTATAACAACGCCTCCACCGCCGACGACTATACCAATTATTTCGAGGTGGTGCCCGCCAACCATCTCCAGCGCCTGCTGTTCGCGGAAGCCGACCGCATGGCCGCGCTGGTCGTCGAGCCCAAGAGCTTCGCCAGCGAACGCGACGTGGTGAAGGAGGAACTGCGCCAGCGCACCCTCGCCCAGCCCTATGGCAAGTTGTTTGCCATCTATTACCCCGAGCTGGCGTACAGCGTTCACCCCTATGCGCGGCCGGGTATCGGCAGCCTGGAGGAACTGGAATCGGCGGGCATCGACGATGTGCGCGCCTTCCACGCCACCTATTACCGGCCCGACAATGCGGTTCTGGTCGTGGCGGGCAATTTCGATCCCGAACAGCTGAACCGCTGGGTCGACCAGTATTTCGCGAATATCAAGCGCCCCGCGACCACGATCCCGCGCGTCACCGTCCAGGAACCGGCGCGCACGGAGGCGGTATCGCGCACCGTCTATGAGCCCAACACGCCGCTACCCGCCGTGCTCGTCAGCTATCACATCCCGCCCGAGCGGAGCGCCGACACCCCTGCGCTGATGGTGCTCAACGCGATCCTGTCGGCGGGCGAAAGCTCGCGGCTGTATGAGGATCTGGTCTATCGCGACCAGCTGGCCCAGTCGGCCGCGACCTTCCTCGACACCAAGCAGGCGACCGGCAACATCGTGCTGTATGCGATGATGGCGAGCGGCAAGCCGGTGGCCGAGGGCGAAGCGGCGCTGAAGAAGGAGGTCGCCCGGCTGCGCGACGCCCCCGTCTCCGCCACCGAACTGGCCGAGGCGAAGAACGAGCTTCTGACCGCCGCGCTCAAGCAGCGCGAAACCGCAGAGGGCAAGGCCAGCCTGATCGCCAACAGCGTCATCGTCGATGGCGACCCCAGCGCCGCCGACCGCCAGATCGCCGCCGTACAGAAGGTGACGGCCGCCGATATCCAGCGGGTCGCGCGCGCCTATCTGAACGACAATCAAAGCGCGACCATCCGCTATCTGCCCGACAGCGAACGTCCGGCAAATGTCCGGGTGATGCCGATCGAGATCGCGCCCACGGTCCAGATGGCGGCGCTGACCCCTCCCGCCAATATCGAGGTGGTGACGCCCGCCCCGGAGGGCCAGCGCATCCTGCCCCCCGCGCCCGGCGCGGCCATCGCCCCCACACTGCCCCAGCCTGTCGCGACCACCCTGCCCAACGGCCTGCGCGTCGTGACGGTCGAGCGGCACGACCTGCCGCTCGTCACCGCCTCGCTGGTGGCGCTGGGCGGGGCCGCCACCGATCCGGTCGGCAAGGCGGGCGCGAGCAGCCTTTCGGCCGAGCTGATGACCAAGGGCACCACGACCCGCTCGGCGACCGAGATCGCACGCGCGGTCGAAAGCCTGGGCGGATCGATTGCGGCCGGTGCCTCGGATGACGGCGCCACCATCGACCTGACCGTCCCCTCGGCGCAGCTCGGCACCGCGATGACCATCCTGGCCGATGTCGCGACCAATCCGGCGTTCAAGCAGGAAGAGATCGACCGCGCCCGCACCCAGTCGATCGACAGCCTGAACGTCGCGATGCAGAACCCGGCGCAGCTTTCGGCGATGGTCGCCGACCGCGTGGTCTATGGCGCGCGTCCCTATGGCCAGCCGCTGTCCGGCACGCCCGCCTCGCTGAAGGGGCTGACCCGTGCCGACCTGACCGCCGCCTATGCGCGCAGCTGGAAGCCGGGCCAGGCGACGCTGCTGCTGGTCGGCGACGTGACGCCCGCGCAGGCCAGGCAGGTCGCCGAGCGCTATCTGGGCAACTGGCGGGTGGCCGGAGCCGCCGTGACCGCACCCAAGGCCCCTGAACCCGCCTTCCCCGCGCCGCGCGTCATCGTCGTCGACATGCCCGACGCCGGACAGGCGGGCGTGGTCGTCGCACGCTCGGGCATCCGCCGCGCCGATGACCGCTATTATCCGCTGGCGGTCGCCAACACCGTGCTGGGCGGCGGTTTTTCGTCACGGCTCAATCAGGAAATCCGCATCAAGCGCGGGCTGGCCTATGGCGCGGGTAGCTCCGTGGCGACGGGCCGTGACATCGGCCTGATCTCCGCGCGGACCCAGACCAAGAATCCCTCGGCCGCCGAAGTGGTCGGGCTGATCGATGCCGAGATGCGCAAGCTGGGCACCGCACCCGTGCCGCAGGACGAACTGGCGACGCGGCAGGCGGTGCTGGTCGGCGGGTTCGGCCGGACCATCGAGACGACCGACGGCATTGCCGACATATTGGCCAACTATACGCTGCAAGGCGTGCCGCTGGAGGAGCTGAGCCGCTATATCCCGCGCGTTCAGGCGGTGGACCCGGCGGCGGTGGAGTCTGTGTCGGCCACGTTGCTCGACCCCAGGGCGGCCAGCATCATCGTGGTCGGCGACGCCAAGCAGTTCCTGCCCGCGCTGCGCCAGGCGCATCCGGAGGTGGAGGTCATCCCCGCCGCCTCGGTCAATCTCGACTCGCCCAGGCTGCGCTGACCGTCCATTCCTCCCCAGGCCCGGCCTGGGGAGGACGCGACGGAAAATCCTTAACCCTCTCGGGTATAACCAAGACCCGAGAGCGGCAGGGTTGGAGGATTCCCCACATTGCGGGTGGCGAAGCGGACCGTAAGGCGGATGATACAGGTCTGGCTGGCGCTGCTCGGCCTGATGCTGACGTTCGGCCTGGTGCTGGCCGCGCAAGGAGCGTGGCGGCAGGCCAGACAACCGGCTGCGGTCGCGCCATCGCCGCAAGCCTCTCCGGCCGCGACCACGCCCGCTCCCGTCGCCGATGCGCTGCCTGCCATCGATGGCAGTACGGGAACCGTCGCCCTCCCCGCGCTGCCGATCCCGCCCTGGGCCAGCACCGCCGATCCCGGCGTGGTGGCCGCCCGGCCCTTTGCCTGGGGCCGCGCGACCCCGATCGACAAGGCGCGCGCGATGCAGTGCCTGACCGCCGCCATCTATTACGAAGCGGGTGGCGAGAGCATCGACGGCCAGCGGGCGGTGGCGCAGGTCGTGCTCAACCGCGCGCGGCATCCGGCCTTTCCCGCCACGGTCTGCGGCGTCGTCTATCAGGGGGTCGAGCGCACACATTGCCAGTTCAGCTTCGCCTGCGACGGCGCGCTGAACCGCGCCCCCGCCATTACCGGCTGGTCCCGCGCGGCGCAGGTCGCAGCGGCAGCGCTATCGGGTGGAGTCTATGCGCCGGTCGGGCTGGCGACGCATTACCATAGCTTCGCCGTCGCGCCTGCCTGGAACCGCGCCATGGTGATGACCGACATGGTCGGCGCGCATCTGTTCCACCGCTGGAAGGGCTATTGGGGCACCGCCGCCGCGATGAACCGCGCCTATGCGGGGGGAGAGGTGCTTCCCATGCTCGCTCCGGCACCGGAAACGGCGAGCAGCGACGCGCTGCCGCCCGCTCCGGCAACCCTGCCCGCGCCGCCCCTACCCGGTGCTACTCCCGGTGCGACGCCCGCTGCGGCCCGCCCAGCCCCGACACGCGAAACGCCGACCCCCACTCCGCCACGCGAGACGGGGATCAGCGACCGGCTGGCCACATCGGGCCGGATACTGGACAAATGGAAGGACAGCGGCCGCCTGATCGAGCGGCCCGACGCACCGCGCCCGAACATTCCGGACGCGGCGGCCGTCACCAATCAGCGGCGATGATTACGGTCGTGCTTCTCGAAGCGGACCTGGCGGCTCAGCATCGCGTAGCGGCGGTCCAGATCATTGCGCTCCGAGACGCTGAGGCCACCGCCCGACCGGCGATAGCGATATTCGAGCTGGTTGAGACCACGCAGTTCGGACTGGAGGCGGTTGGCCTCGCGCCGGTTCAGAGCGCCAGAGCGGATGCCCTGGCCGATCCGCTGCTGCAACTGGCCCTGGCGCTGCGCGATCGGGGTCCAGCGCTGCGCCTCGGCGACCGTCGGAACGGCGATGGTGGCGAAACCCAGACCTGCAAGGATCATGGCCTTCATGATGACACTCCCTTAATAAAGCGGGCGATTACTGGCCCGATCCACAATATGGCTCGTGACAATCGCAAAGCCATACCAAGGACTTGGCTATTGTGTCGCCAATTGTCGCAGAAAATGACATGGCGTTCATCTGGGGTTTATCGGAGCCGGACATGACAAGGCCGGCTCTCTCCTTGCAACGGGAAGAGAACCGGCCCGATCGATTGTAACATATCAGCAGCCGGTATCAGCGGCAGCGGACATTGTTCCGCTCGATCGCGCGTCCGGCCAGCGCACCGCCCGCCGCACCCAGCAGCGTGCCCAGCGTCTGCGATCCGCCCGAGGTGATCGCGGCACCCAGCGCACCGCCCGCGATGCCGCCGACGATCAAGCCGGTCGTGCCGTCGTTGCGACGGCAATAATAGCGGCCGTCCTGCCCGACATAGACCCGGTCGTTGCGACCGAGGCGACGTTCGCGATAACGCGCATTGTCGACATAATAACGATCGGCGTAATAGCCGCCATAAGCGGGGTCGGGCCGGTTATAGTCATAGGCATAGCGCGGGCCGCCATAGCCGCCGCCCAGGCCGCCACCATAGGTCGAGCAACCCGAAACCAGCGTCGCCGCGGCCACCAGGCCGAGAGTCAGAGCACGCATTAGATCCTCCCTCATGGGTGATGCGGGGGAAGCGCGTGATTTGGGAAAAGGTTGCGACAGGTTAAGGCGGTTTAAGAGGTAGGTCATATGGCACGGCTCAGGCATGCTCTTCGACTTCGCTCAGTGCGAACGAGGTGAATGGCCGGGATCCTCTCAGGGCGGATCGCCATTCAGCCGCCCCTTTCATTCCTCCACTGCAAGGGGAGGGGGACCAACGCGAAGCGGTGGTGGAGGGGTGTCACCGCTTGCAAAGTTCGAACAACCTCTCGGGCGGGGACACCCCTCCGTCAGGCCTTCGGCCTGCCACCTCCCCTGCAAGGGGAGGAAAAGGCGAATGTCGATCCGACTTGGGCTTGGCCTCCAGCCCCCGTTCAGCCTGAGCGAAGTCGAAGGCCACGGGAATCACCATAGTTCCCGCATAAGGGAGGTGGCAGAGCGAGAGGGGAGCCGCCACGCACGTCCTTCATGCGGCCAGCCCCCTCCACCATGCCGCGCATGGTCCCCTCCCCGCGCCGGGGAGGATCGTTATTCCGCCGCCTGCGCCTGTCCCTTGTCGAGCAGCGGCTTCAGATATTTGCCGGTAAAGCTGCGCGGTTCGGCGGCGACCACCTCCGGCGTGCCCACCGCAACGATCTCGCCGCCCTTCACGCCGCCCTCGGGGCCGAGATCGACGATCCAGTCGGCGGTCTTGATGACGTCGAGATTATGCTCGATCACCACCACCGTATTACCCTGCTCGACCAGCGCATGGAGTACTTCGAGCAGCTTGCGCACATCCTCGAAGTGAAGCCCGGTCGTCGGTTCGTCGAGGATGTAGAGCGTGTTGCCCGTCGCGCGGCGCGAGAGTTCCTTGGCCAGCTTCACCCGCTGCGCCTCACCGCCCGACAGGGTGGTCGCCTGCTGGCCGACCTTGACGTAACCCAGCCCGACCTCGACCAGCATCGCCATCTTGTCGCGGATCGGCGGCACCGCCTGGAAGAATTCGGCGGCATCCTCGACCGTCATGTCGAGCACATCGGCGATCGAGTGGCCCTTGAACTTCACCTCCAGCGTCTCGCGATTGTAGCGCGCGCCGTGGCACACGTCGCAGGTGACGTAGACGTCGGGCAGGAAGTGCATCTCGATCTTGAGCACGCCGTCGCCCTGGCACGCCTCGCACCGCCCGCCCTTCACGTTGAACGAGAAGCGACCGGGCTTGTAGCCGCGCGCCTGCGCCTCGGGCAGCCCGGCGAACCAGTCGCGGATCTGCGTGAAGGCGCCGGTATAGGTCGCCGGGTTCGACCGGGGCGTACGGCCGATCGGCGACTGGTCGATATCGATCACCTTGTCGAGATGATCGAGCCCGGTGATCTTCTCATGCTTTCCCGCCAGGATGCGCGCGCCGTTCAGCGAGCGTGCGGCGGCGGCATAGAGGGTGTCGATGGTGAAGCTCGACTTGCCCGATCCCGACACGCCGGTGATACAGGTGAAGGTGCCCAGCGGAATGCTCGCGGTCACGCCCTGAAGATTGTTCGCGGTCGCCTTGTGAACGGTCAGCTTCTTGCCCGAACCCTTGCGCCGCTTGGCCGGGACCGCGACCTCGCGCGTGCCGTTCAGATAATCGGCGGTCACGCTGGTCTTGGACTTGAGCAACTGCTTGAGCGTACCGTGCGCGACGATCTGGCCGCCATGCACGCCCGCGCCCGGCCCCATGTCGATGACATAATCGGCGGTGCGGATCGCGTCCTCGTCATGCTCGACGACCAGCACGGTGTTGCCCAGGTCGCGCAACCGCCGCAGCGTCGCGAGCAGCATGTCGTTGTCGCGCTGGTGCAGGCCGATCGAAGGCTCGTCGAGCACGTAGAGCACGCCCGACAGGCCGGAGCCGATCTGCGACGCCAAGCGAATCCGCTGGCTCTCGCCGCCCGACAAGGTGCCGCTGGTCCGGTCGAGATTCAGATAATCGAGGCCGACATTGTTGAGAAAGCCCAGCCGCTCGACGATCTCCTTGAGGATCGGCTGGGCGATGGCGCGTTGCTGGTCGGTCAGATGCTCGGGCAGGCCGGTGAAGAAGGCCAGCGCATCGACCACCGACAGATGCGTGGCGTAGCTGATGTCCTGCAGGGCGATCTTCACCGCCAGCGCCTCGGGCTTCAACCGCGCGCCGTGGCAGACTTCGCAGGGCTGCGACGACTGATAGTTGGACAGTTCCTCGCGCATCCAGGCGCTCTCGGTCTGGAGCATCCGGCGGTTGAGATTGCCGATCACGCCCTCGAACGGCTTCTTCACGTCATAGGACTTCTTGCCGTCGACGAAGGTCAGCGTGACCGCCTTGCCCTTTGTGCCATGCAGGATCGCCTGATGCACCGACGGGTCCAGATCCTTCCACGGCGTCTCCAACGAGAAGCCGAACTCGCGCGCGAGACTCCCCAGCACCTGCATATAATAGGGGCTGGGCGGGTTGGACTTGGCCCAGGGCACGACCGCGCCCTTCTTAATCGACAGCTCGTGATTGGGGACGACCAGGTCTTCGTCGAAGATCAGCTTCTCGCCCAGACCGTCACAGGCCGGGCACGCCCCCTGCGGCGCGTTGAACGAGAACAGGCGCGGTTCGATCTCGGAAATGGTGAAGCCGCTGATCGGGCAGGCGAACTTCTCCGAAAACACGATCCGGCCATCGGGCGCGTTGTTGCCCAGCACGGCGGACTTGGGCGTCGCGGGCTCGACCGGATCGGCGGGGTCGACATAGGCCAGACCATCCGCCAGCTTCAGCGCGGTCTCGAAACTGTCGGCCAGTCGCGTGGCGATATCCTCGCGCACGACCAGACGGTCGACCACCACCTCGATGTCATGCTTGAACTTCTTGTCGAGCGCGGGGGCCTCGTCGATTTCGTAAAGCTGGCCGTCGATGCGGACGCGGGTGAAGCCCGCCTTCTGCCACTCGGCCATTTCCTTGCGATACTCGCCCTTGCGGCCGCGCACGACGGGGGCGAGCAGGTACAGGCGCGTACCTTCGGGGAGCGTCATCACCCGGTCGACCATCTGGCTGACCGTCTGCGCCGCGATCGGCTCTCCGGTGGCGGGCGAATAGGGAATGCCGACACGCGCCCAGAGCAGGCGCATATAGTCATAGATTTCGGTCACCGTCGCCACGGTCGAGCGCGGATTGCGGCTGGTCGTCTTCTGCTCGATCGAGATGGCGGGCGACAGCCCCTCGATATGGTCGACGTCCGGCTTCTGCATCATCTCCAGAAACTGGCGCGCATAAGCCGACAGCGACTCGACATAGCGCCGCTGCCCCTCGGCATAGATGGTGTCGAACGCCAGCGAAGACTTGCCCGACCCCGACAGGCCGGTGATGACCGTCAGCGTGTCACGGGGGATGTCGATATCGACATCCTTGAGATTATGCTCGCGCGCGCCGCGGACGGAAATCTTGGTCAGCATGAGGCAGGTTCTACTTCTGTTCCGGGAGGAAGGCCAGAGGCGAGATAGGGAGCGGCATGGCCGGTTTCGAGGGGGCGGGCTTGCGGTAACGTGCGACCTTCGCCCATGATCCCCGCCGATCGCCGTTCAAGGGGGAGTAGTTACCAACGTGTCGAAGACCTTGCACCTGACCGCCCTGTTGCTGCTGGCCTCCAGCGCCGCCACCCCCGCCTTCGCGCAAAAGGCCGAGAAGACCGAGACGAAGACGACCACCGAGACCAAGGACGACGACAGCAAGCGCCCGCCCCTGCCCGCCGACAAGACGATCAGTCAGAGCGCGCGGATCGGCGGCCGGGTCATCAACTACAAGGCGACCGTCGGCAAGATTCCGGTGCGCGACGACAAGGGCAAGGAGATCGGGCAGGTCGTCTATACCGCCTATACCGTGCCCGGCGGCGATGTGCGGCGGCCAGTCACCTTCGCCTTCAACGGCGGGCCGGGCGCGGCCTCGGTCTATCTGAACCTGGGCGCGGTCGGCCCGAAGCGCGTGCCGTTCGGCGCGCAGGGCGATGCGCCCTCCGACGCGCCGGTGACGACCGACAATCCCAATAGCTGGCTGGACTTCACCGACCTGGTCTTCATCGATCCGGTCGGCACCGGCTTCAGCCGCAGCCTGGTCGACGAGGCGGAGACCAAGAAGGCCTTCTTCGCCAACGACCCGGACATCAAATATCTGTCCAAGGTCGTCTATGACTGGCTGGTCAAGGAAGGGCGGTTGCGCTCGCCGAAATATATCATGGGCGAAAGCTATGGCGGCTATCGCGCGCCGCGCATCGCCTATGAGCTTCAGTCGCAGATCGGCGTCGGGGTCAACGGGCTGGTGATGGTGTCGCCCTATCTCGATCCGGCTTCGGGCGACGACGCCACCGCGCTGTCGCCCTTGCCGTGGATGATCGATCTGCCCTCGATGGCCGCCGCGCAACTGGAGCGGCAGGGCAAGCTGACCCCGGAAGCGATGGCGGGGGTCGAAGCCTATGCGCGCGGCGATTATCTGCGCGACCTGATGCGCGGGCGGTCGGACACCCAGGCGGTCGACCGGATGGTCAGCCGCGTGACCGAGCTGACCGGGTTGGACCCCGCGCTGGTTCGCAGGCTGGGCGGGCGGATCGATACGCGGACATATCTGCGCGAAATCCATCGCAACGACTCGACGATCGGCAGCATCTACGACTCGAACGTCACCGCCTTCGACCCCTTCCCCTGGTCGTCGCAGCAGCGGTCCAACGACCCGCTGCTCGACTCGCTGATCGCGCCGACGACCAGCGCGATGGTCGATTTCGTGACGCGCGAAGTCGGCTGGAAGACCGACGCGCGCTATCACGCGCTGTCCTATGAGGTGAACAGCGCCTGGGATCGCGGCAAGCCCGACGACACCCCCGTCACCGACCTGCGCAAGGCGATCGCCAACGATCCCAAGATGAAGGTCATGATCGTGCATGGCTGGGACGATTTGTCCTGCCCATATTTCGCCTCGCGCCTGATCGTCGACCAGATGCCGAGTTACGGCGTGGCGCAGCGGGTGAAGCTGAACGTCTATCCGGGCGGGCACATGTTCTACAGCCGCACCGACAGCGGCGCGGCGTTCCGGCGGGATGCGATGGCGATGTACGGGGGGTGATGGAGCTGGCTGATCTCCGTTCGGACTGAGCAAGTTTCGAGGGATTCCCTTGGCCTTCGACTTCGCTCAGGCTGAACGGAGATTTGGGATTGGGCAGCTTCCCCCGCTCCGTTCAGGCTGAGCGAAGTCGAAGCCCACGCCACACTGCTTCCCGACAACCCGGCTGGCTCCCCGCTCCAACCCACGCTACAGACTCAACCGTATACGAAACGGAGCGAGTGACATGGCAGTTATGATCGGCGGATCGACGGCGGAGCGCGAACTGGCGAGCCTGTCGCCCTGGGCCAACCCGGCGCCGGTCATCACCGCGCAGGAGCGCGCGCAGCGACTGACCCGCGCCCGCGAACTGATGGCGCAGATGGGTGCCGACGCGCTGCTGGTCGGGGCGGGGGCCAGCTTGCGCTATTTCACCGGCGTCGCCTGGGGCGCGACCGAGCGGTTGGTGGCGATGCTGCTGCCGATCGCGGGCGAGCCGATCTTCATCTGCCCCGGCTTCGAACTCGGCTCGTTCGAGGCGAGCCTGTCCATCCCCGCCATCGACATCCGGCTATGGGAGGAGGATGAAAGCCCCTCCGCGCTGGTCGCCGACGCGCTGAAGGCGGCGGGGGCGGGCACGCTGGCGATCGACCCGGCCATCGCCTTCCTGTTCGTCGAGCGTATCCGCGCCGCCGCTCCGGGCGTCGCGCTGGTCGATGGCGGGCCGGTCGTCGATGGCTGCCGCATGATCAAGTCGCCCGCCGAGATCGCGTTGATGCAGCAGGCGATGGACATCACGCTGGAGGTCCACCGCCGCGCCGCGCGTATCCTGCACGAGGGCATTCGGGCGTCCGAAGTGATCCGCTTCATCGATCAGGCCCACCGGGCGCTGGGCGCGTCGACCGGCAACTATTTCTGCGCGGTGCAGTTCGGCCGCTCGACCGCCTTCCCGCATGGCCTGCCGCAGGACGATGTGCTGCGCGAGGGTGATCTGGTGCTGGTCGATACCGGCACGCTGATCGACGGCTATCACAGTGACATCACCCGCACCTATGCGTTCGGCGATGTCGGCGACGAGGTGCGCCGCATCTGGGATATCGAAAAGGACGCGCAAGCCGCCGCCTTCGCAGCCGTCCGGCCCGGCGAACCCTGTGAGGCAGTGGACTATGCCGCACGCGCGGTGCTGGAGCGGGCCGGGCTCGGGCCTGACTATCGCCTGCCCGGCCTTCCGCACCGCACCGGGCACGGTATCGGCCTGTCGATCCACGAGCCTGCCTATCTGGTGCGCGGCGACAAGACGCCACTGACACCCGGCATGTGCTTCTCCAACGAGCCGATGATCGTCGTGCCCGACCGCTTCGGCGTGCGGCTGGAGGATCATTTCCACGTCACCGAGACGGGCGCGGCGTGGTTCACCGAGCCGCAGCCTGCGATCGACGATCTGGGCTGAAGGATCGCCTCGGCAAGGGCCGGGGCGACAGGTTCACGCGAAGACGCGATGCCGCGAAGGATTTTATTCGCGCGGAGGCGCGGAGATGATTGCCTGCGCGGCAGCGCTTGGACATCATCGACAGGTTGAGATGACAGGGCCGCTGGCGCGGCGAGCCCAGCCCCTCCGCGTCTCCGCGCCTCCGCGCGAACCTCTTAATTCTTCGCGACTTCGCGGCTTCGCGTGAACGACGGCCTTACACCACCGTGAACCCGGCCCAGAACGGGTCCTCGCGGTCGATCCAGATCGTGTTGTAGCCGGTTGACACCGCGGAGCCCTGGATCGACGGCACGATCGCCGCCTGCCCGCCCAGTTCGGTCGCTTCCTCGACCCGGCCGATGAAGCGGCTGCGGATATAGCTTTCATGGACGAAGCGGTCGCCGACCTTCAACCGCCCCTTGGCTGCCAGATGCGCCAGCCGCGCCGAGGTGCCGGTGCCGCACGGGCTCCGGTCGATCGCGCGCTCGCCATAGAAGACCGCGTTGCGGCCATCGGCGTCCTCCGCCGAGGGCTTGTCGGCCCAGAGCACGTGGCTGACCCCCCGGATCGAGGGTTCGAGCGGATGAACCGGCTCGAACTGTTCGCGCACCAGTTCGCGGATGGTGCGGCTGAGTTCGACCAGCCTCGACGCGCCCAGATCGTCGAGGCCCGTATAGGCCCCCTGCGGCTCGATGATGGCGTAGTAATTGCCGCCATAGGCGACATCCAGCGTCAGCGGACCGAAGCCCGGCACGTCGATCTGTATGCCCTCGGCCGCCAGATAGGCGGGCACGTTGCGGATGCGGACGGCGGTGACCTTCGCGCCTTCCTTCTCATATTCGATATGGATGGTGCCCGCGGGCACCTCGACCTTCAGCTTGCCCGGTTCACGCGGGGTGATCAGGCCGTTTTCCAGGCCGAAGGTGATCATCCCGATCGTGCCATGCCCGCACATGGGCAGGCAGCCGCTCGTTTCGATGAACAGGATCGCGGCGTCGCTATCGGGCTCGCAGGGCGGGTAGAGGAAGCCGCCCGACATCATGTCATGCCCGCGCGGCTCGAAGCACAGGCCGGTGCGGATCCAGTCGAACCGCTCCAGGAAATCCAGCCGCCGCTCGGCCATGCTGGACCCGCGCAGCAGCGGCGCACCGCCCGCCACCAGCCGGACGGGGTTGCCCGCCGTATGGCCGTCGATACAGAAAAAGGTGTGGCGGATCGTGGGTGACGTCATCGGGATTCCCTTGCTGTAAAATCCGTATACGATATGACCAGGCCCATGCCCAAGCCGGAAAATCACGTCCCAGCGTCAGATCATCGCAGCGCCATTGTCGTCGGCGGCGGCGTCATCGGCACGACCACGGCGCTGGCGTTGCAACGCGCCGGTTGGGCGGTGACCCTGATCGAAGCAGAGGACACCCCACGCGCCGCATCCTGGGGCAATGCGGGCCATATCGCGACCGAACAGGCCGAGCCGATCGCCTCGCCAGCAATGGTGCGTGGTTTCGCCAAGCGGCTGTTCTTTCGCGGCGGCGCGCTGGCCCTGCCGCCGCGCGAGATCGCGACCTGGCTGCCCTTCTCGCTCCGCCTGCTGAAGGCTGCCCGCCCGGCGCGGTACGAGCGCGCGCATGAAGCGCTGGCGGGGCTGCTCGCCCAGGCCATGCCCGCGTGGCAGCGGCACGTCGCCGCGCTCGGTGCGCCCGATCTGCTCCGCGCGCACGGCCATGTCGTTCTGTGGGAAACGCCGGAGAGCGCCGCGCGCGGGCTGGCGAACTGGCAGGCGGCGGACACCGGCACCGCGCGCTTCCGCTCGCTGACGGAGGCGGAGCTTCAGGACTGGCGCGCCCAGATTCGCGCGCCGATCGCGGGCGGGATAAGGTTCGAGGGCAGCGGCCAGATCGCCGACCCGACCCGGCTCGCCGAGACGACCTCCGCGCGCTTCGTGGACGACGGCGGCACCCGCATCGTCGCGCGGGTCGCGAGCGTCGGCGACGGCGAGGTCCGCCTGACTGACAACCGCCGCATGACCGCCGACCAGATCGTCGTGACGGCGGGCGTGGCGAGCGCCGCGCTGCTCCGCCCCTTCGGCCTCAAGGCGCCGATCATCGCCGAGCGCGGCTATCACCTCCAGACCGGCCCGGACGTCGACTGGCCCGCCGACCTGCCCCCGGTGGTGTTCGAGGACCGCTCGATGATCGTCACCCGCTTCGCCGGAGGCCTGCGCGCCGCCAGCATCGTCGAATTCGCCCGCGCCCAGGCCAAGCCCGACCCCGCCAAGTGGAACCGCCTGCGCCAGCATATCGCGGCGCTGGGCCTGCCGATCGGCGAGGACGCCAAACCCTGGATGGGCGCACGGCCGACCCTGCCGGATTACCTGCCCGCGATCGGGCGGGTGCCGGGGGCCAAGGGTGTGTCCTATGCTTTCGGGCACAATCATCTGGGCCTGACGCTCGCGCCGATCACGGGGGAGTTGGTGGCGGCGATGCTGGCCGGGAAGTCACCCCCCTTTCCCACGTCGCCATTCGAATTGCAGCGATTCAGGTAATCCGGGAAAACTCGCAGTCGAACGACGGGTTTGCTGAATATTGGGCAAAGGCTAGTCGAAGATGCCAACCGCCGCATCAGCCCATATCGCGCACACCACTGCCACTATTCCGATGACGATCAGGCCACGGACCGCCGGGGGAGCCGACAGGCGCGGGGCATATTCGCAGGCAACGCCAATCGTCCCGAGCAATATGGCGGCAAACACGAAGTCGACCAGGTTCCAATCGACCTCACTGGTAAATGGCATCGCCAGCGCTGGCACGAGAAGTACGCACGTCAGCAGCGCCCAGACGAAATTCCGCAATACCCGGGAATCAATCCGCCGTAGATTATGGATCAATTGCATAAGCACTCCATCTGACGAACGGCAGTCAGCATCATGACGTTGTTTGCCACGTAATGAAAGTGGCCGAATATGGCGCTTGTCGATCGCTCCGGCGAATGCCCCCTCATGGGCGACCCGCAACACCACGCGATCGAGGTCATATTCACGTCGGCGTTATCACAATCCTTCGCTCGACATCCCGCCCCCATCCGCTATCGGTTAACCACTTCGCATCGGGGGAGCGGCGACCGGGTCCGTGCAGATCAAGCGGCTTCGCATTTCGGGATTCAAGAGCTTCGTCGATCCGGCCGATCTGGTCATCGAGCCGGGGCTGACCGGCGTTGTCGGGCCGAATGGCTGCGGCAAGTCGAACCTGCTCGAAGCGCTGCGCTGGACGATGGGTGAGAACAGCGCGCGGTCGATGCGGGGCGCTGGCATGGAAGACGTGATCTTCGCCGGGACCGCCACCCGTCCCCCGCGCGACTTTGCAGAGGTCACGATCCTGGCCGAGCGCGAGGGCGAGGAGACCGAGATCGTCCGCCGGATCGAGCGCGGCGCAGGGTCCGCCTATCGGATCGACGGACGCGACGTACGCGCCAAGGACGTGGCGCTGCTGTTCGCCGATGCCGCGACCGGCGCGCATTCGCCCGCACTGGTCAGCCAGAACCGGATCGGCGCGGTCATCGCCGCCAAGCCCGCCGAGCGCCGCGCGATGCTGGAGGAAGCGGCCGGGATCGCAGGCCTGCATGTCCGCCGTCGCGATGCCGAAACCAGGCTGCGCGCGACCGAGACCAACCTGACCCGGCTGGACGAGGCGATCGCCGACCAGGACGCGCGCATCGCGACACTGCGACGACAGGCGCGGGCGGCGGAGCGCTATCGCCTGCTCTCCGACCAGATTCGGGTGGCCGAGGCGCGGATGATCTTCGCCCGCTGGCGCGACGCGGCCGAGGCGGCGGGGGCGGCGAAGATCGAGGCGGAGGCCGCCGAGCGTCGCGTCGCCGAAACCACCGCCGCCGAGCGTGAGGCGGCGGCCGCGCAAGGCCAGGCGGTGGCGCGCGCCGCCCGGACCCGCGCCGCCTCGCTCGCCGCGCGCGATGCGCTGAGCGAGGCGGGTCATGCCCTGTCGCGCACCCGCGACCGCCGCCACGGGCTGCAACGCCGGATCGAGGAACTGGCCGCCGCGCGCACCCGCATCGACGAAGACCGCGCGCGCGAGGATGCGCTGGCGCATGACGCGGCTGCGGCGATCCGGCGGCTGGTCGAGGAGCGCGAGGATCTGGAGGCGCGCATCGCCCATGCGGTGCAGGCCATGCCCCGGCTCGACGCGCTGCTGGCCGAGGCGGAGACGAAGAACCGCAATGCCGAGGTCGCGCTGGCCCGCGCCTTGTCGGCCCAGGCGGCCGAAGCCGCAGAGCGTCGCATCGCCGAGGCCGCGCTGACCGCCGCCCGTGCGCGCCATGCCCGTGCCGAACGCGACGCGCGCGCGGTCGCCTCCGCGATCGAGGCGCTGCCCGACATGGCCGAGCAGGAGGCGGCGCGCGAAGCGGCCATCGCAACACAGGCCGCCGCCAGGGTCGATGCGGACAAGGCCCGCGCGGCTTTGGGCTGGGCCGAGGAAAGCGAACTGACCGCGACCGGCGAACGCGACTCCGCCGAGGGTGCCCGCGCCCGCGCCATCGCCGCGCTCGCCGCGCTGGAGGCCGAGGCGGCGACGCTGGTCCGCGCGACGGCGAGCAAGGGCGGCGACCGGCTGCTCGACGAGGTGCAGGCCGAGCCGGGATTCGAACGTGCGCTGGCCGCCGCGCTGGGTGACGAGCTGGAGACGCCGCTGGTCGACTGGCACGGCTCCCCCGTTGCGCCCGACGACCCCGCCGCGCCGGTCGGCACGCTGCCGCTGGGCGAGCGGATCAAGGCGCCACCGACGCTCGCCCGACGACTGTCGCAGATCTTCCTGGTCGAGGCGGATTCGGGCCAGCAACTCAGCGTCGGGCAACGGCTGGTGACGCGCGAAGGGCGGCTGCGGCGTTGGGACGGCTATATCGGCGAGGGCGGCGGCGCGGCGGCGGCCGAGCGGATGGAGCGGCGCAACCGCCTCGCCGCGCTGGAGACCGAACGCCCAGCGGCGGAGGCGGCGGTCCAGAGCGCGACCGAGGCGCGTGCCGCGATCGAGGAGCGGATCGCCCGCGCCCGTGCCGCCGCCGCCAGCGCGCGCAATCTCCATGCCCGCGCCGAGGCGAGCTTGCGCGATGCCGAGCGGGCCGAGGACCGGGCGCAGGCGGTGATCGAGCGACTGTCGGCCCAGCGTACCGACCTCGCCACCCGCGCCGAACGCATCGCCGCCGAGATGGACGAGGCACTGGCCGAATGCGACCGCGCCCAGGCGACGCTGGCCGGATTGCCCGACGGTACAGCCAGTGCAGCGGAGACGGCGCGGCTCCAGCAGGAGACGCAACTGGCCCGCTCGGCGGTGGCGCTGGCCCGGTCGGAGCGGACGACGCTGGAGCGCAGCCTGACCCAGACCCGCGACCGCCTGTCCGCCGCCATCGCCGAGGCGCAGGGCTGGGACCAGCGTGCGGGCCAAGCGGCGGGTCGGATTGCCGAAATGGACGACCGTGCCGCGACGCTGGACCGCGACGCCGCCGCGCTCGCCGACCAGCCGACGTTGCTGGCCGACGAGATCGCCAAACTCGCCGCCGCACACGACACCGCCAAGACCGAGGCGGAGCGCACCCAGATCGAGGAAGCCGACGCCGAACGCGCGCTGCGCGCCATCGAGGCGGCCCATGCCGAAACCCATGCGCTGTTGTCCGCCGCGCGGGAGGCGCGCGCGGGGGCGCTGGCGCGGGTGGAAAACCACGAACTGCGCAGGGTCGAACTGGGGCGCGTGTCGGGCGAACGCTTCGCCTGCCCCGCGCCGGTCCTGCCGGAGAAACTCGCCTTCGACAGCGCCAGCGTCGGCTCGCCCCAGACCGAGGCCGCCGCGCATGACAAGCTGTCCGCCGATCGTGAACGGATCGGCCCGGTCAATCTGGTCGCCGAACAGGAACTCGCCGATCTGGAGGCGAGCGGCGCGGCCAGCGCGGCCGAGCGCGAGGATCTGGTGCAGGCGGTGGCGCGGCTGCGCAGTTCGATCGGGCTGCTCAACCGCGAGGGGCGGCAGCGTCTGCTGGAGGCGTTCGAGGCGGTGAACGGCCATTTCCAGACGCTGTTCGCGACGCTGTTCGACGGCGGATCGGCGCATCTGGCGCTGATCGATTCGGACGATCCGCTGGAGGCCGGGTTGGAGATCATGGCCCAGCCGCCGGGCAAGAGGCTCCAGTCGCTCACGCTATTGTCGGGGGGCGAGCAGGCGCTGACGGCGGTGGCGCTGATCTTCGGACTATTCCTGACCAACCCGGCGCCGATCTGCGTGCTGGACGAAGTCGATGCGCCGCTGGACGATGCCAATATCGATCGTTTCTGCGGGCTGCTCGACCGGATGACGCGCGAGACGGATACGCGCTATCTGATCGTGACGCACAATGCGGTGACGATGAGCCGGATGCATCGGCTGTTCGGCGTGACGATGATCGAACGCGGGGTCAGCCGGTTGGTGTCGGTGGATTTGCAGGCTGCCGAGACATTGCTGGCGGCGGAGTGACGTCCAATCCTCCCCAAGCGAGCTTGGGGAGGGGGACCGCCGCGAAGCGGTGGTGGAGGGGCAGTGCCGCTCGGTTGACGATCGCGGTAACGTTGGGGAAGGTCCCTCCACCACCCCCCTCCCCATCGGAGATGGGGAGGAATGTGTGTATCACGGCAGCAGGAACGTACCCTCGATCACCGTCACGCACCCACCGCCCAGCACGACCCGGTCGCCGTCCAGCCGACAGGTCAACCGCCCGCCGCGCGCACTCGCCTGCTCCGCCACGAACGTTTCGCTGCCCAGCTTCCGCGTCCAATAGGGCGTAATCACCGCATGGGCCGCCCCCGTCACCGGGTCCTCATCGATGGCGAAGGCGGGCACGAATACGCGGCTGACCACATCGGCCTCGCCAGCCCCGCCGCGCGCGGTCAGGATGACGACATAGCGCCCGGCCTTGGCCAGCGCCGTAAAGTCCGGCGTGCAGGCCCGCACCGTATCGGCGCTATCCACGACGACCATCGCATAGCCCGCCGGATGGCGCAGCGTTTCCAGCACGCCGTCCACACCCAGCGCCTCGACCACGCCCGGCAGCGCCTCGGGCGACGGCGTGCGCTCGGGCAGGGACATGCTGTAGCCCAGCCCGTCGCGCGCTACCTCCAGCACCCCGGCGTGGCGCGTCGCGAACCGCACCCGGTTTCGCGTGGTATCCGACGACAGCACGACATGCCCGCTGGCCAGCGTGGCGTGACCGCACATCTCCACCTCGTCGCCCGGCGTGAACCAGCGCAGTTCGAAATCCGCCTCGCCGCCGTCCATCGGCACCAGAAAGGCCGTTTCCGACAGATTATTCTCCTGCGCGATCGCCAGAAGCACGGTGTCCTCCAGCCAGGCCGACAGCAGCATCACCGCCGCCGGATTGCCGGCGAACGCGGCCACGGCAAAGGCGTCGACCTGGGTGAAAGGGATCCGCATCTCAATATCCCACGCGCTTGCCGAACCAATGCGGCGTCACATCCGCCTCGACCAGCGGATTGTCGGTGTCGACATGCCCCTCGGGATCGAGATGGATCAGCACCTCGACCTTGGGGAAGGCGCGGCGCAGCGCGCGCTCGACCCCCTCGACCACGTCATGCGCGGCGGCAACGGTCATGTCGCGGTCGACCTCCATATGGAACTGCGCAAAGTCGTGGCTGCCCGAACGGCGGGTGCGGAAGTCGTGGATACCCTTCAGCCCGGGCTGGCGCGCGGCGACGTCGAGAAAGGCGGCGCGCTGGTCGTCGGACCATTCCTTGTCCATCAGCTGGTCGATCGCGGTCGAGGAGGCCTGGAACGCGCCCCAGGCGAGCCACAGCGCGATGGCGATGCCGAAGATCGGGTCCGCGCCGTGCCAGCCGAAATACTGGTCCAGCACCATCGCGACGATCACCGATCCGTTGAGCAGCACGTCCGACTGGTAATGGACATTGTCCGCCAGGATCGCGACCGAACCGGTGCGCCGGATCACGCTGCGCTGATAGGCGAGCAGGACGATGGTCGCCAGGATCGCGATCACCGACACGCCGATGCCGAATTCGGCATCGCTGGTCGGATTATCCGCGCCCAGCGCCATGACCGCGCGCCAAGCGATGCCCGCCGCCGAGGCGGTGATCAGCGCCACCTGGAACAGGGCCGCCAGCGCCTCCGCCTTGCCGTGCCCGAACCGGTGGTCATGGTCCGCCGGGGTCGCCGCCAGCCGGACGCCGTACAACGTCACCAGGCTGGCCAGCAGGTCGAGCGCGGTGTCGGCCAGCGAACCCAGCATCGCGACCGACCCCGTCCGCCACGCGGCGAATCCCTTAAGCGCCAGCAGGAACAGCGCCATCGCGACGCTGGCCAGCGCCGCGCGTGTCGCCAGCGGAATGACCTTCTTGCGTTCGTCCTGGGTCACGGAAACAGCAATCCTTCGTCCCAGCCATTTTCGCCGGTGCGGGTGAAGACGCGGCGCTCATGCAGCCGGTGCTCGCGGTCGAGCCAGAACTCGATCCGTTGCGGAGTGACGCGGTATCCGCCCCAGTGCGGCGGGCGCGGCACGTCGCCGCCCTCGAAGCGGGCGCGCATTTCCTCGAACCGCGCCTCGAACGTCTCGCGGTCGGCGAGCGGGCGCGACTGGTCCGAGGCCCAGGCCCCCAGCTGCGAGTCGCGCCCCCGGCTGGCGAAATAGGCGTCCGACTCGGAGTCATCGACGCGCGACACCGGACCTTCGATGCGAATCTGGCGACGCAGCGACTTCCAGTGGAAGAGAAGCGCGGCCTTGCTGTCCTCGCCCAAATCCTGCGCCTTGCGGCTCTCGCGATTGGTGTAGAACACGAATCCGCGGGGATCATGGCCCTTCAGCAGGACCATACGCACTGACGGCTGTCCGGTCGCGTCGACCGTCGCCAGCGCCATCGCGTTGGAATCGTTGATTTCGCTCGCACGCGCTTCGGCGAACCACGTATCGAACAGGGCAAAGGGATCGTCGGCCATGCGCCCGCCCATACGCCTGTGGGCCGGGAAAACCAACGCCGCGAACGGAAACGCTGAAGCCCATGAACATGGATCCGCTTCCTTTTTCCCTCGCCCCACATAGAGGGGAGAGGGAGAAATAGGGCGATCGGCTCCAGCGCCACGCGCGCATCGCGCACCCGATTCCGCTCCCCCCCGCAATCATCTGTTGCAACATTGGCCGGATACAGCGAGTTTCCGCACCCGATGGACCCCTCCGAGGACAGCCCCGCGCAGGCCGCCGCCTGGATCGACGCCTATCGCGCGGCCGCCCCCGGCGCGGACGTGCTGGCGGGGTCCGACGACCCCGCCTGGCCCGCCATGCTGGAGGAACTGGCCGCCGTCGCCAGCCACCTCGCCCATGCACGCGAGCGGGTGCAGCGCCATGCCGCCGATATCGGCACCGGTTTTCGCATCATCGGCGAAACCGACGAGCGCCCCTGGCCCGTCTCCCCCGTTCCGCTGCTGATCGACACCCGTGAATGGGCGGGGATCGAGGCGGGGGTGATCCAGCGGGCCGCGCTGCTGGAGACGATCCTCGCCGATCTCTACGGCCCCGGACGGCTGGTGGCGGAGGGGCATATCCCCGCCGCGCTGGCGACCGGCAGCCCCTATTTCCTGCGGCCCATGGTCGGGGTGCGCCCGCCGGGCGGTCATCATCTGAGCTTCGTCGCCTTCGATCTGGCGCGCGGGCCGGATGGCGAGTGGCGGGTGCTGGCCGATCATCTGCGCAACCCGGCGGGCGCTGGCTATGCGCTGGAGAACCGGCTGGCGGTCAGCCGGACGCTGGGCGGCTTGCAGAACCGGCTGAACGTGCAACGGCACGCGCCCTTCTTCGCCGCCTTCCGTGCCGGGCTGGCCGCCCAGTGCCGGAGGGCCGACCCGCGCATCGGCCTGCTGACGCCGGGCCGGTTCAACCCCAGCTATCCGGAACAGGCGCATCTGGCGCGCTATCTCGGCCTGTTGCTGGTCGAGGGCGCGGACCTCGCCGCGATCGAGGGGCAGGTCTATGTCCGCACCGTCGCGGGGCTGAAGCGGATCGATGCGCTGTGGCGGCGGCTCGACCCGCGGCTGCTCGACCCGCTGGCCTTTGACAGCCATTCGCAGATCGGCGTGCCCGGCCTGATCGACGCCTATGTCGAGGGGCAGGTGGTGATCGCCAACGCGCCTGGCGCGGGCGTGCTGGAAAGCCCCGCCGTCTCCGCCTTCCTGCCCGCGCTGGCGCAGGCTCTGGCGGGTATGCCGTTGATGCTGCCCAATATCGCGACCTGGTGGTGCGGCGGTCCGCGCCAGGCGGCGCATGTCGCCGAACATCTCGACACGCTGCTGATCGCCCCCGCCTTCGGACCCCGCCCGCTGGGCCTGCCCGATGGCGCGCGCACGGGCGCCAGCCTGTCGGCCGGGGAGCGCGCCACGTTGCTCGCCGATATGGCGAAGCGCCCGCAGGATTATGTCGGGCAGGAGATGGTGCGCCTGTCGACCATGCCCGTCGTCATCGGCGACCGGCTGGAGCCGCGCCCCTTCACCCTGCGCGTCTTCGCCGCGCGCGACGGCGAAGGGCGGTGGACGGTCATGCCCGGCGGCTTCGGCCGGATCGGCGACCATCCGGAGGCGACCGCCGCGATGATCGGCGAAGGGCTGTGGTCCGCCGATGTCTGCGTCCATGGGCCGGAGCCGGTGACGCCCATATCGCTGCTCGCCGACCCCGATTCGCTGCACGTCCGGCGCAATCCGGGGACGCTGCCCAGCCGGGTGGCGGACAATTTCTACTGGCTGGGCCGCTATCTGGAACGGGGCGAGGCGCTGCTCGCGGCGATCCGCGTGATGCTGGGCAATTCGATCGACGTCGATGGCGGCGCGGCGCTGGACCCGCGCACGGTCGGGCGGCTGGTCGGCCTCATCACCGGCGGCGGCGCGGCCCCGCATCCCGACAGCCTGCACCGCGCCACGCTGACCCAGTTCGCGCGCACCGCGATGGAGGATGAAGGCTATCACTCGGTCGCCCGCATCAACCGGCTGGCGCGCGGGATCAGCGAAGGGTCGCGCGACCGGCTGTCCGCCGACATGGTGCGGCTGCTGGAGGCCCCCTTCCCCAGCCATGCCGGGATGCTCGACCGGGCGGGGTCTCTCCAGCGCCGCTATGCCGCGATCGCCGGACTGTCGGCCGAGCATATGGTGCGGACCACCGCCTGGCGCTTCCACGATCTCGGCCGCCGGGTGGAGCGTGCGGTCGCGGTGGCGCGGGCGACGCGTCTGTTCGGCATGGCGGGGGCCTCGGCGGACGACCTGTCCACCCTGCTCGACCTCGCCAACAGCCAGATCAGCTATCGCCAGCGTTATCCGACCGGCCTCGCGCGCGTCGCCGCGGTCGACCTCGTCGCGCTCGACCCCAACAATCCGCGCGCGCTCGCCTATCAGACCGCGCGCATCGCCGACTGCCTGTCGCGCCTGCCCGTCCTGTCCGACGACGACATGGCCGAGCCGCAACAGGCCCAGGCCATCGCGATCCGCGCCGCGCTGGAGACGGCGGACGCGCGCACCCTCGACGCCGATACGCTGGGCGATGTCGAGCGGCGGCTGGGCCTGCTGTCCGAGGCGATCGCCCGGCGCTATTTCCTGCAAGGGGCCGAGCCGCTGCGGGCGGGAGGACTTACCCTCGCATGATCTATGACATTCGCCACATCACCCGCTTCGACTATGGCGCGCAGGTCAAATATGCGCGCTGCAATCTGCGGCTGAAGCCGATCGACTGGCCCGGCCAGACGCTGAAGGCCTATGACCTGATCGTCGAGCCGGTCGGCCGCACCCGCTCCGCCCATGCCGAGGCGGGGCTGGCGCATGTCACGCGGCTGGTCGTCGATCGCCCGGTGCGCAGCCTGACCATCGAGAGCCGCGCGCGCATGGTGGTCGACCGGCCGGTGCCCATGCCGTCCCCGAACGACCCGACACTGGCCGAGATATCCGCGCTCGCCCGCGCCAGCCGCGACCTGTCGGCGGCGAGCCCGGCCAACTATATCTTCCCCTCGCCCCTGATCCCGCTCGACCCCGCCATCGCCGAATGGTGCGCGGCCGACCTGGCGCCGGAACGCGGCGCGCTGGAGGCCGGGTTTGCGCTGGCCAACCGCATCCAGCGCGAATTCGCCTTCGATCCCGCCGCGACACTGGTCGACACGCCCCCGGCCGAAGCGTTCCGCCAGCGGCGCGGCGTGTGCCAGGACTTCGCGCAGATCATGATCACGGGCCTGCGCGCGGCGGGCATCCCGGCGGCCTATGCCTCTGGCTATATCCGCACCCTACCGCCACCAGGCCAGGCGCGGCTGGTCGGCGCGGATGCCACCCATGCCTGGGTGCTGATCTGGGGCGGGCCGGTGCATGGCTGGGTCGGCGTCGATCCGACCAACGGCATCTGGATGGCGGGCGACCACATCATCGTCGCGGTCGGCCGCGACTATGCCGAGATCGCGCCGGTCGATGGCGTGGTGCTGGGTTCGGGCGCGCAGAAGATGGACGTCAGCGTCGATGTCGCGCCGCTGGAGGAGATGGTGGCGGGATAGGCCAGCCCGCCCCGGCCCCACCCTCCGTTCGCACTGGGCGAAGTCGAAGTGCATGCCGTGCACCTTGCCGCGAGCGCTTTCCCGTGGCCTTCGACTTCGCTCAGGCTGAACGGAGGGAAGGGAAAGCCCCTACCCCTCTTCCGTCACCGCATTGGGATTGTCCTTGTCGGGGTCCGGGTGGCCGCCCTTGCCGTGATAGGCCGCGCCGCTCTGGCCGCCATGGAAGTCACCCTCTCGCTCGGGCACGCCCTCGTAACCGCCGCCCTGACTCTCGCCGCCCTTCTTGCCCGGCGCATCCGATACGCCGTCCGGCGCGCCTTTCTTGCCGTCCTTGCCAGCGGCCTGCATCGGCTGGGTCATGATCCGTCTCCTTCTGCTGGTCCAACGCATGGGGAACGGATTGCGCTCCGGCACGGGCTGCCCCACATGAGAAGCCAATACACTGCCAACGGGGAACAGAGTGGCCGATCCATATCAGACGCTGGGCGTGAGCCGCATGGCCAGCGAAGCCGATATCAAGAAAGCCTATCGCAAGCTGGCGAAGGAACTGCATCCCGACCGCAACAAGGACAATCCCAAGGCGGCGGAGAAGTTCAGCCAGGTCACCAACGCCTATGACCTGCTGAACGACAAGGACAAGCGCGCCCGGTTCGACCGGGGCGAGATCGACGGCGACGGCAACCCCACCTCGCCTTTCGGTTATGGCGGCGGAGCGGGCGGCTTCGGCGGCGGCGCACGGCCCGGCGCTGGCAGCGGCGGCTTTCGTCAGCAATTCGATTTCGGCGGCGAGGGCGCCGATATGTCGGATATCTTCGAGGGAATGTTCAGCGGCGCCGGGCGCGGCGGTTTCTCGGGCGGCTTTGGCGGCTTCGGCGGACGGGGGCGTTCGGCCGCCAAGGGCGCGAACAGCGCCTATGCCCTGCGCGTCCCCTTTGTCGACGCCGCCACGCTCAGCCCGCAGCGGATCACGCTGGCCGATGGCAAGACCCTGGACCTGAAACTACCCGCCGGTGTCGATACGGGCACTCAGATGCGCCTAGGCGGCAAGGGCGAGCAAGGCCCCGGCGGCCCCGGCGATGCGATCATCACCATCGAGGTCGTGCCCCATGCCTTCTTCACCCGCGACGGCGACGATGTGCGGCTCGACCTGCCCATCTCGCTGACCGAGGCGGTGCTGGGCGGCCAGGTGAAGGCCCCCACCGTCGAGCGTCCGGTGATGCTGACCGTGCCCAAGGGCACCAGCTCGGGCAAGACGTTGCGCCTGAAGGGCAAGGGCTTTCACAAGAAGGACGGCGGGCGCGGCGATCAGTTGATCACGCTGATGATCGACATCCCCGCCGATGATGCCGCGCTGCAACAGTTTGCAGCGGAATGGACCGACGGCAGGAACCCGAGGGCCGCCATGGGCGTCTGATCGTTCCATGAGCGATGTGAACGGCCTGACTCCAGAAGAACGCGCGCACCATCCGGGCAAGGCCCGCCAGCGGCTGGACCGGCAGATCGCCAAGGTCCAGCCGGGTTCCTACGCCTTCGAGATATTGAAACGCACCAGCCTGGGCGTGTTCAACGACGGGTTCATCCATGCCGGGAACCTCGCCTATCTGGCGCTGATGACGCTGTTCCCCTTCTTCATCACCACCGCCGCGCTGCTGTCGCTGTTCGGGCAAAGCAACGAGACGCAACATGCGGTGGAGAGCTTCCTCCACGTCCTGCCCCCCGATGTCAGCGACCTGTTGCGCAAGCCGATCGCCGACGTGCTGGCGGCGCGAACCGGATCGCTGCTGTGGCTGGGCGGGTTGGTCGGGCTGTGGACGGTCGGCGGCTTCATCGAGACGATCCGCGATATCTTCCACCGCGCTTACGGCGTGAAGGCGACGGCGGCCTTCTGGAAATCGCGGTTGTCCTCGACGCTGGTCATGATCGCCTCGGTCGTGGTGGCGCTGCTGTCCTTCCTCGCCGCCGGTATCCTGACGGCGGCGGAGCAGTTCATCTATCGCCTGGTGCCGTTCGCGCAGGACATGGCGGGCTGGATCGGGCTGTCGCGGTTGATTCCGGGCGCCGTCATGTTCGGCGCGCTCTATCTGCTCTTCTATTCGGTCACGCCCGGCAAATATCGCGAGAGCGACTGCCCCAAATGGCCGGGCGCGCTGTTCACCGCCGCTTGGTGGGTCAGCATGACCGCGCTACTGCCGTGGGCGCTGTCCAGGCTGGGCGGATACGACCTGACCTATGGCAGCCTGGCAGGCGTCGTCGTGATGCTGTTGTTCTTCTATTTGATCGGCCTGGGGCTGGTTTTCGGTGCGCATTTGAACGCGGCACTGGCGGAACCACCGGAAACGGCGCTAGAGAGGGCGATTGATGGAAGTGAACCGGCAGGAGCGGTAACGGCGTGAACGGATTGATGGCAGGCAAGCGGGGGCTCATCATGGGCCTGGCCAATGACAAATCGCTGGCCTGGGGCATCGCCAAGCAGCTTTCGGAGGCGGGCGCGGAGCTCGCCTTTTCGTATCAGGGCGCGGCGATGGAAAAGCGGGTCCGCCCGCTGGCCGAACAGCTGGGCGTGGCGCGCCTGTTCGATTGCGACGTGTCCGAGATGGAGTCGCTCGATGCGCTGTTCGAGGGGCTGAAGGCCGAGTGGCCGACAATCGACTTCGTGGTTCATGCCATCGGCTTTTCGGACAAGTCGCAGCTGCGTGGAAAATATTATGACACCACGCTCGACAATTTCCTGATGACCATGAACATCTCGGCCTATTCGCTGGTCGCCGTCGCCCAGCGCGCACGCCAGATGATGCCCGAGGGCGGATCGATCCTGACGCTGACCTATTATGGCGCGGAAAAGGTCATCCCGCATTACAACGTCATGGGCGTGGCCAAGGCGGCGCTGGAGACCAGCGTGAAGTATCTCGCGGTCGACCTCGGCCCGGAGAATATCCGCATCAACGCCATTTCGGCAGGCCCGATCCAGACGCTGGCCGCGCGCGGCATCGGCGACTTCAACTATATCCTGAAGTGGAACGAGCTGAATGCGCCGCTGCGGCGCACCGTGACGATCGAGGATGTCGGCGGTGCGGGGCTCTACATGCTGTCCGACCTGTCCTCGGGCGTGACGGGTGAGATCCACCATGTCGACGCAGGCTACAACGTCATCGGCATGAAGGCCGAGGACGCACCGGACATCGCGCTGGCGTAAACGAAAATCCTCCCCGGCGCGGGGAGGTGGCAGCGCGCAGCGCTGACGGAGGGGGGCTTGCACAAGGGACTTGCCCAGCGTCGATCCCCCTCCACCATGCTTCGCATGGTCCCCCTCCCCGTACCGGGGAGGATACAACATTATCTATCGCGCCTTGCGCTCCGGCGACGCTAAAGACGAACCCATGTCCGACCAGCCTATCGCCGCCATCACCATCCGCCCCGCGCAAGGGCAGGACGTCGCCGCGCTCGACACGCTGCTCGTCGCCAGCTTCCCCGCCCCGGCCGAAGCCGCTTTGGTCCGCGACCTGTGTGTCGAGGGCGACATGGTGCTGATGCTGGTCGCAATCGACGAGGCCACGGACAGTCTGATCGGCGCGATCGCGTTCAGCCGCATGGCCGTGGAGATCGGCGGCAAGCCGATCAACGCGGTCGCCCTCGCCCCCATCGCGGTCGCGCGTGACTGGCGGCAACAGGGCGTCGGCGAGGCGCTGGTCGCCGCCGGGATCGAGCGGCTGGAAAAGGAAGGCGTCGTCCTGTGCTTCGCGCTGGGCGATCCCGCTTTCTACGGCCGGTTCGGCTTCGCGGCGGACGTGGCGAGCGGTTTCGACAGTCCCTATGCGGGTGACTATTTCCTGGCGGTGCCGCTTCAGGGCGGCCTGATCCCCTGCGGCGTGCGCGGGGCCGCCACACATGCGCCGGCCTTTGCCCGGTTGGGAGATGCAGCGTGAGCTTCAACAGTTTCGGCCGCCTGTTCCGCTTCACCACCTGGGGCGAGAGCCATGGCCCGGCCCTTGGTGCCGTGGTCGACGGGTGCCCGCCGGGCATCGCCCTGTCCGAAGAGGACATCCAGCCCTGGCTCGACAAGCGCCGTCCGGGCACCAGCCGCTTCACGACGCAGCGCCGCGAGCCCGATCAGGTCCGCATCCTGTCCGGCGTGTTCGAGGGGAAGACAACCGGCACCCCGATCAGCCTGATGATCGAGAATGTCGACCAGCGGTCCAAGGACTATTCCAACGTCGCGCTCGCCTATCGCCCCGGCCATGCCGATTATGCCTATGACGCCAAATATGGCTTTCGCGACTATCGCGGCGGCGGGCGGTCCTCGGCACGCGAGACGGCGGCGCGGGTCGCGGCGGGCGCAGTCGCGCGCGCGGTGATCCCGCAGGTCAAGATCCGCGCCTGGGTCGAGTCGATCGGCGGCGACCGGATCGATTACGAGGCGTTCGACGATGCGCAGATCGACGCCAACCCCTTTTTCTGCCCCGATGCCGCCGCCGCGCAGCGCTGGGAAGCGATCGTCGACGGCGCGCGCAAGTCCGGTTCCTCGGTCGGCGCGGTCGTTGCCTGCGAGGCGACGGGCGTGCCCGCAGGCTGGGGGGCGCCGCTCTATGCCAAGCTGGACAGCGAACTCGCCTCCGCCTGCATGAGCATCAATGCGGTCAAGGGGTTCGAGATCGGCGATGGCTTTGCCGCCGCCGCGCTGACCGGCGAGCAGAATGCCGACCCGATGCGTGCCGGCAATGGCGGTCCGCGCTTCCTGGCGAACCATGCGGGCGGCATCGCGGGCGGCATCGCCACCGGCCAGCCCGTCACGATGCGCGTCGCGTTCAAGCCGACCAGCTCGATCCTGACCCCGGTCGACACGATCACCCGCACCGGTGAGGAAACGCAGATCGCCACCAAGGGCCGCCACGACCCTTGCGTCGGCATTCGCGGCGTGCCGGTGGTCGAGGCGATGGTCGCACTGGTTTTAGCCGATCAGGCGTTGCTTCATCGCGGCCAATGTGGTTAAATAGAGGAACGGACGTTCTCCTGCCTCGTTGACCATCACGAGAATAAAGCAGGAGAGAATCAATGCGTTACATGAATGTAATCGCCGCCGCCGCACTCGTGATCCCCGCTGCCGGTTTTGCGCAGATGACGGGCGGCACGACCGGCGGGATGGCGGGCGGCGGTATGTCCGGACAGACCACCACCATGCCGGGTCAGACATCGACCATGCCGGGGCAGACCACCATGGGACAGCCCGACACTATGACCACCACGCCGGGCACCTCCACCCGCTCGACGACGCGCGGCAAGAGCCGCAGCCGCACGACTATGCCGGGCAGCACGGTCAACACGCCCTCCTCCACGCCTGATGCCATGGGTTCGTCGACGACGACCGGCAGCGGGACGATGAATGGTGGCACCATGGGCGGTGACATGACCACCAGCGGCCAGGTCGGCACCGGAACCACCGGCGGCACCACCACCCCGCCGGGTAGCAGCGGCGGCATGTAAGCCCTTTCGGGATCGTCACTATGGGAAAGACCCGGTCGCGTGAGCGGCCGGGCCTTTCATATGCTGCGACGTAGGGGCGTGGCCTTCGACTTCGGCGCAGCGCGCCGAAGTCGAAGGCCACGGAAAACCCGCCAACAAAAAAGGCCCCGACGCATCGCCGGGGCCTCCCAAGATCAATCCGCGAAGGGATCGCGAACCAAGATCGTATCCTCGCGCTCCGGGCTGGTCGACACCAGCGCCACGGGGCAGCGGATCAGCTCCTCGATCCGCCGGATGTACTTGATCGCCTGCGCGGGCAGGTCGGCCCAGCTGCGCGCACCCGCCGTCGATTCCTGCCAGCCTTCCATCGTCTCATAGACGGGGACGACCCTGGCCTGATCCGCCGCATGGGTCGGATAATAATCGAGCGTCTCGTCGCCCAGCTTATAGCCGACGCAGATCTTCACCTCGTCGAACCCGTCGAGCACGTCGATCTTGGTCAGCGCGATGCCGGTGATGCCGCCGACCGCCGCCGACTGGCGCACCAGCACCGAGTCGAACCAGCCGCAACGCCGCTTGCGCCCCGTGACGGTGCCGAACTCGTGGCCGCGCTCGCCGAGCCGCTGGCCGGTCTCGTCCTCCAGCTCGGTCGGGAACGGGCCGGAGCCGACGCGGGTGGTATAGGCCTTGGCGATGCCCAGCACGAAGCCGACGCCCGACGGCCCCAGGCCCGAACCGCCCGCCGCAGCCCCTGCGATGGTGTTGGACGAGGTGACGAAGGGATAGGTGCCGTGATCGATGTCGAGCAGCACGCCCTGCGCGCCCTCGAACAGGATACGCTTGCCACCGCTGCGCGCCTCGTTGAGGTCACGCCACACCGGCTTGGCGAAGGGCAGGACGAATGCGGCGATCTCCCGCAGATCGGCCAGCAGCCGCTCGCGGTCGACCGGCGGCTCGCCGAACCCGGCGCGCAGCGCGTCGTGGTGCGCGCAGAGCCGGTCGAGCTGCGGCCCCAGATCGTCCAGATGCGCCAGGTCGCACACGCGGATCGCGCGGCGGCCGACCTTGTCCTCATAGGCCGGGCCGATGCCGCGCCGCGTCGTGCCGATCTTGCCCGCACCGCTCGCATCCTCGCGCAGACCGTCCAAGTCGCGGTGGATCGGCAGGATCAGCGGACAATTGTCGGCGATGCGCAGCGTTTCGGGGCTGGCATGAACGCCCTGCTCGCCCAGCCGCTCGATCTCGGCCTTCAGCGCCCAGGGGTCGAGGACCACGCCGTTGCCGATGACGCTGGGGGTGCCGCGCACGATGCCCGAGGGGAGCAGCGACAGCTTGTAGACATTCTCGCCGACGACCAGCGTATGGCCCGCATTATGCCCGCCCTGGAAGCGTACGACCATGTCGGCGCGCTCGGCCAGCCAGTCGACGATCTTGCCCTTGCCTTCGTCGCCCCATTGCGCGCCGATGACTGCTACATTTGCCATGGATGCTATGCTCCGCCTGCCGGACGGACCCCATGCGCCCTTCGACAGGACTCGGCGCGAGGGGGGTTTCCAAAGATGTGCGGGGCGCGCCTAGCGGGCTGCGCCCCCGGCTGTCAACCGGCGATAGCCTGTGGCTGGCCGTTCGTCAGGATATGGGTGCAGAGCTGCGCCTCGGGCGTGTCGCCTTCCTCCAGCGCCTGCACCGTCACCCAGCCCTGCGCGCGGAGCGAAGCGCCCGCTGCGGGTTCGGTGCCGAAGGGCAGGAACAGCCGCCGTCGCTCGGTCGGCGGCGCGGTGGCGACGATGGCGTCGGCATAGAGCGAGAAGCCGGTGGCCTTCTCCTCCGCGCCGTCCTCGTGGAAAATCGTATAGGTGCCGCCGCGCCCGACCTCACGCGGCGGACCGGCGACGAACAACGAGAAGCCCAGCCAGCTCTGAAACTCGAATCCGTGCCGCTCGGTCGGGTCGAGCGTCATCGACACCCCCTCGCCTAGCGCCGCCGCAATCGCCTCCAGCGCATCGAGGCGGCTGGTGAGGACACCCTGGGTGTCGAACGCACGCAGGCGCTCCATCGCGGTCGCGAACGGCCCGGCCGCTTCGACCAATGGAAGGTATTCGGGCGCGATCGCCGCGACCCCGCCCGCATCCTTGGCGTCCAGCCGGTCGCGCAACGCCGCCACCTGATCGGCCGCGACCGGCAGCGGCCCGGCGGCGAGCAGGTCGACCAGATCGGGCAAGGTGAAGTCGATCGAAATGCCGGTCGTGCCCGCCGCGACCAGAGCCTCGACCGCGACGCGCACGACTTCGGTCGCCGCGGCCGTCGAGTCGAGCCCGATCAGCTCCGCCCCGATCTGCCGCCACTCACGCGCGGGCGCCAGCTCGGAGCCACGCAGGCGAACGACTGTGCCCGCGTAGGACAGCCGCACCGGACGCGGGTGATGGCCCATGCGGGTAGCGGCGATCCGCGCTACCTGTGCGGTCAGGTCGGGCCGGATCGCCAGCGTGCGCTGCGACACCGGATCGACGAAGCGCACCGCATCATGCAAGCCACCCGCCTTCAACCGCGATCCGAGCGCCTCGGCAAACTCGATCGACGGCGGATCGGCGCGCTCATACCCGTGCAGCCGCGCCGCCTCCAGCACCCGCGCCTCCACCGACGCGGCGGCATCGGCATAGGGGGGAAGACGGTCGTGATAGCCTTCGGGAAGGAGCGCGGTCATCGGGCATTGTCCTTGAAGCATGCACGGTCGGGGGTGGAGAAGCGGATCACGCGCGAAAAACCCTGTCGTTTGATCGTCGGCCTGCGACGGATGGGTTGCGTGATTGGTCACTAAGGCCAGCGGCGTCAACTGCGATGGCCCCTCCGTTTTTTCGTTACGCATGCAACCCCTTGGCCGCCAGATGTTTTCGCATCTGTTGGCGGCACGATGATAGATAGCCGCCTGCCTTAAGGAGGAGCATGTTGAAGACCACCGACTACGGCCTTCCCGACCCATCGGGGCTGCTGCCCGCGCGGCCGATCATGGTGCGGCGGGCGGGATTTGCCGATCATTACAGGCTGCTGGTGTTCAGCATCCTGCTGGGTTTCGGAGCCCTGGCCATCGTCGCCACCATCTGGCCGGGCCTGTACGCCGATTATCGCATCCTGCGCGCGCCGGTAGACGTGCCGCAAGCCTCGATGGTCGATGGCGAATGCCGGATGCGCAAGTTCAGCGTTCGGTGCAATGCGACCATCGCCTATCCCCGCGACGGCGCTACCAAATCGCGGGCGGTCAACTTCTCCTACATGGCGTTCCGCAACGAGGATCGCGAAACCCGGATCGTCGCGGAACGCGGCAATCCCGACAACATCACCCTGTCGCTGGCGATCGAGGAGTTCTGGAACCGCTTCCTCGGCTCGCTGCTGGTCGTGCTCGTCTTTGCGGTGTTTTCGGTCCTGATGATGCGGCGCTTCCTATACCAATCGGCCTCGATCAAGGCGATGCGTGATCCCGCGCTGCTTCGGCCGGTCTGGGCGCGCATCACCCAGCGTACCGACAAGAGAGGCCAGAGCCGGATCACCTATGCGCCGATCGACCCGGCGATGACCGGCAAGGCGATCGCCAGCGGCTTCGGCAAGGACGAGCGGCCCTGGACCCATTACGATCCCGCCCAGGATGAGACCTTCACGCTGGCGGTGGTCCATCCCAATGCCACGCTGCCGGTGCTGCTCGACGAGCGTCTCGACCGACTGGACCTTACTCCGGATGAGGCCGACGCCATCCGCGTGCTTCGTGATGCGCTGCTCCCGCCAGAACCCACCGCCTGAGGCAAAGGGGGCGTGGCCGACAGGAGGCCGCCCTTACCTTGGCGATCGACCCGCGCCCGAGACTTTCGCGTCATTCGCCCGACCATGCTATCCTGCGGACGTCAGCATCGTGTGAGGATCGTCCATGCCGATCAAGGATCTTACCGGGCCACCCCGCATGAGCGATGCGGAACGGGAAGAGATACGAGCCGCGATAACCGCGATTTTCGTAGCGGGCGGTCGTCCGCCGCCCAAATTCCCGCCATTGCGCCGCGATGATGGACTCGATCCCATAGAGCCACCATCCGGCCCCACACCACGCCCCCTTCTCGGCGGAGCGGAAGCGCCGCTCGATTGACCGCAAGACAAAAGGGGCCGGATGCCTTTTGGCACCCGACCCCTTTGCCGAAAATCCGATTCTATCGGATCAGAATACCAGGCCCATCGCCGTCTTCACGCCCGGCAGCGCCTTGACCTTGCCCAACAGGCCAGCGTCCACCGCCTCGTCGACCGAGAGCAGCAGCACCGCCTCGCCGCCCGCCGAGCGGCGGCCGAGGTGGAAGGTGCCGATATTGACGCCCGCCTCGCCCAGCGTGGTGCCCAGACGACCGATGAAGCCCGGTGCGTCCTCGTTGACGACATAGAGCATCGGCCCGGCCAGATCGGCCTCGACCTTGATGCCGAACAGCTCGACCAGGCGCGGGGCCTGATCGCCGAACAGCGTACCCGCGACCGAACGCTCGCCGTCGGCCGTCGTCACCGTGACGCGGACGAGCGTGTGGTAATCGCCCTCGCGGTCATGGCGCACTTCGCGCACGTCGAGGCCGCGCTCCTTGGCGAGGAACGGCGCGTTGACCATGTTCACCGTGTCCGAATGGACGCGCATGAAGCCCGCCAGCACCGCGCCCGTGATCGGCTTGAGGTTCAGCGTGGCAGCCGCCCCTTCGGCCTCGATCGCGATGCCGGTCACCGCGCCGTGCGACAGCTGGCCGACCAGCGAGCCGAGCTTTTCGGCGAGCGCCATGTACGGCTTCAGCTTGGGCGCTTCCTCGGCGGTCAGGCTCGGCATGTTCAGCGCGTTGGTGACGCCGCCCGAAACGAGGAAATCGGCCAGCTGCTCGGCGACCTGGATCGCGACATTGACCTGCGCTTCGGTGGTCGACGCGCCCAGATGCGGGGTCGAGATGAAGTTCGGCGTGCCGAACAGCGGGCTTTCCTTGGCCGGTTCGACCTTGAACACGTCGAGCGCCGCACCGCCGATATGCCCCGAGTCGAGGCCCGCCTTCAGCGCATCCTCATCGATCAGGCCGCCGCGCGCGCAGTTGATGATGCGCACGCCCTTCTTGGTCTTGGCGAGCGCCTCGGCCGACAGGATGTTGCGGGTCTGGTCGGTCAGCGGCGTGTGCAGCGTGATGAAGTCGGCGCGGGCGAGCAGCTCGTCCAGCGTCACTTTCTCCACGCCCATTTCCAGCGCGCGCTCGGGCGTCAGGAACGGGTCGAAGGCGACGACCTTCATGCGCAGGCCGAGCGCGCGGTCGGCGACGATCGAGCCGATATTGCCCGCACCGATCAGGCCGAGCGTCTTCGACGTCAGTTCGACGCCCATGAAGCGGTTCTTCTCCCACTTGCCGGCTTGCGTCGAGGCATCGGCCTCGGGCAGCTGGCGGGCGAGCGCGAACATCAGCGCGATGGCGTGTTCGGCGGTGGTGATCGAGTTGCCGAACGGGGTGTTCATCACCACCACGCCCTTGGCGCTGGCGGCGGGGATGTCGACATTGTCGACGCCGATCCCGGCGCGGCCGACGACCTTCAAATTGGTCGCGTGTTCGAGAATTTCCTTCGTGACCTTGGTCGAGCTGCGGATCGCCAGGCCGTCATACTGGCCGATGATCGCCTTCAGCTCTTCAGGCGTCTTGCCGGTGATTTCGTCGACCTCGACCCCGCGCTCGCGGAAGATCTGGGCGGCCTTGGGGTCCATTTTGTCGCTGATGAGAACTTTGGGCATGGTTCACCTCGTCACCCCGGCACGGCCGGGGTTATGGAATGGGGAGGGTCCCCGGCCCGTTGGCCGGGGGTAATTCAGGAAAGGATCAGGCCGCCTTGGCGGTCGCGTAGGCCCAGTCGAGCCAGGGGCCGAGCGCCTCGATATCGGCGGTTTCGACCGTGGCGCCGCACCAGATGCGCAGGCCCGCAGGCGCGTCGCGGTAACCCGCCACGTCATAGGCCGCGCCTTCGGCTTCGAGCAGCGAGGCCATCTTCTTGATGAGCGCCTCGTCCGCACCCTCGACCGTCAGGCAGACGCTGGTGGTCGAGCGGATCGCCGGATCGGCGGCGAGATGGCCGAGCCAGTCGCGCTCTTCGACGATCTTACCCAGCGCCGCCGCATTGGCGTCCGACCGCTTGACCAGCGCCTCCGCGCCACCCAGGCCCTTGCCCCATTCCAGCGCGAAGATCGCGTCCTCGACGGCGAGCATCGAGGGGGTGTTGATCGTCTCGCCCTTGAACACACCCTCGGCCAGCTTGCCCTTCGACACCAGGCGGAACACTTTGGGCAGCGGCCAGGCGGGGGTGTAGGTTTCCAGACGCTCGACGGCGCGCGGGCCGATGATCAGGACGCCGTGCGCACCCTCGCCACCCAGCACCTTCTGCCACGAGAAGGTCGCGACATCGATCTTGTCCCAGGGCAAATCATAGGCGAACACCGCGCTGGTCGCATCGGCGAAGGACAGGCCCTCGCGGTCGTCGGCGATCCAGTCGCCATTCGGCACGCGGACGCCCGAGGTGGTGCCGTTCCAGGTGAAGAGCACGTCGTTCGACCAGTCGACCGCATTCAGGTCCGCGATCTGGCCGTAATCGGCGCGCAGGACGGTCGGGTCGAGCTTCAGCTGCTTGACCGCATCGGTCACCCAGCCCTCGCCGAAGCTTTCCCAGGCGAGCGTGGTGACGGGGCGGGCGCCCAGCATGGTCCACATCGCCATCTCGAACGCGCCGGTGTCGGAGCCGGGGACGATGCCGATGCGGTGGGTGTCGGGGAGCTTCAGCAGCTCGCGCATCAGGTCGATGCAATATTGCAGCCGCTGCTTGCCGATCTTCGAGCGATGCGAACGGCCGAGGCTGTCCGTCGCGAGCTTGGCCGCATCCCAACCGGGAGGCTTGGCGCAGGGGCCGCTGGAAAAATAGGGACGCGCCGGTTTGGTGGCGGGCTTCGCAGGCGCAAGAGTGGCGTCAGCGGCAGTCGTATCAGTCATTTAAGACTCTCCTCACAGAGAGCACGCGCGGCGTTGGGACCGCGTGGCCCGTCGACGGCCCTAGCGATGTCGAACGAAGATGACAACCACAATCGCGATGGCGCAATTCTGCACGTGCCGCATGGCTTGATGTGGTGATTTCGCAACGTCCGGCCGCTTCACCCTGCACCGGCCATGGGCGCATGTTCGGGCCACACGGACGGCTCAAGCCGCCCGGCATATCGTTTTTCAGTAAATATGTTGCACGTTATTCGATATAGATTTATCGAATAACAATATATGCAAGGGATGGAGGACAAAAGGCCATGACACGCTTCGCCAGTACTATCAGCACGCTGCTCTACGCGGCCCTGCTCGCCATTCTGGCGTTCGTCACGGCGGTCGTCCTGGCCGCGGTCGGCACATTGATCGTCGATGCGATCTCGCCGGGCGCGCTGGGGGCGGTGCATGTCAACGCACAGGCGCTGGACGTGAAGACGCCGGGCGTGGTGGCTGCGGCGCTGGCGGTCATGCTGATCGTGCTGAGCCTCGTCTGGGCAGCGCTGCTGCCGCTTATTCAAATGTTGCGCAGTACGGCGGCGGGCGCGCCCTTCACCCTTGCCAATGTCAGGCGGCTGCACTGGATCGCGGGAACCATCGCGGTCGCCTATCTGCTGCAATTCGCGCTTCCCCCTATCCTGCCCTCCGATTCGCAGGACATGATCAAGCCGATGGGTGTGGACGCCGTGTTCGCGATCCTGCTGACGTTGGTATTGGCGCAGATTTTTCGCGAGGGCATTCGCCTGCGCGAGGATGCCGACGGCACCATCTGATGGCGATCCGTATCAATCTCGACCGGCTGCTGCTCGACCGGCGCATGTCGCTGACCGAACTGGCCGAACGGGTCGACCTGACGCTGGCCAACCTGTCGATCCTGAAGACCGGCAAGGCCCGCGCCATCCGCTTCACCACGCTGGACGCCATCTGCACGGCGCTTGACTGCCAGCCGGGTGACATATTGGAACATGTCGCAGACACGCCTCAGAATGGCTGATCGGGGCTGACAAATGCGCAAGTGCCGTGGACAAGGGGGCGTATGGTTCGCGTCCCCCTGTTTCTCGCCGCTCCGATTCTGGGGGCAGCGCTCCTTTCCGCCTGTGGTCGGCCCGACCGCTCCGAACGCCCGGTGCAGCAGGCCTTGCGCCCCGAACCCTATCGCCCGCCGGTTCGCGAAACCGCGCAGTGCGAGGCCGATCTGCGGCGCGAGGGCGTGGATTATCGCCGCCTGCCCGACAGGGAATTGGGGCCGGGGTGCGGCCTGTACGGCGCGGTGCAGCTGACCGATATCGGCGTGCCCGTCACCGGCGTCACCGCGATGCGATGCGGCAATGCGCGCGCCTTTGCCGGATGGGTGCGCAACGCCGTCGCCCCCGCCGCCTGGCAGATCCTGGGCTCGCCGTTGGTCAAGGTCGAGGGGATGGGCACCTATGCCTGTCGCAACATCGTCGGGACCAAGCGGATCGGGGACCGGCGCTCGGGCCATGCGCTGGCCAATGCGGTCGATATCGGCGGCTTCGTGCTGAAGGACGGGCGGCGGATCAGCCTGCTGAACGACTGGCATTCGACCGACCCGCAGGTGCGTCAGTTCTGGACGACCATCCGCGCCTCGGCCTGCAAGCGCTTCGGCACGGTGCTGAGCCCCGACTATAACGCGGCGCACCGCAACCACCTGCATCTGGAGGATGATGCCGCGCATTTTTGCCGGTAGCGCGGGGGCTTGCGATATCCTACATCACCCAAAATGACCGATAAAACCCAAGTACCGAACCGCGTCTTCCCCAATGCCAGCCAGGACGCCGAGAGCGCCAAGACGATCGTCTCGACGCCGCAGACCGAAAGCCCCGCCTATACGCTGGCCTTTCAGGACATGGACTTCCTGCTGCGCGAAGACCTTCGCCCCGTCCGTTTCCAGCTGGAATTGCTGAAGGCCCAGTTGCTGCTCGAAGAGGCCAAGATCGCCTCGACCTTCGTCTTCTATGGCTCGGCGCGCATTCCCGAGCCGGCCAAGGCCGAGGCGCTTCTGGCGCTGGCGCATGACGACAAGTCGCGCAAGATCGCCGAGAACCTCGTCGCCAAGAGCAAATACTATGACATCGCGCGCGAACTCGCGCAGATCACCAGCCGCCTGCCGCGTGACGATCGCGGCATGCGCCAGTTCGTGGTATGCTCGGGCGGAGGCCCCTCGATCATGGAAGCCGCCAATCGCGGCGCGGCGGACGTCGGCGCCGAGTCGGTGGGCCTGAACATCGTCCTGCCGCACGAGCAGGCGCCCAACCCGTACGTCACGCCGTCGCTGTCGCTCCAGTTCCACTATTTCGCGCTGCGCAAGATGCACTTCCTGCTGCACGCCCGCGCGCTGGCGGCCTTCCCGGGCGGGTTCGGCACGTTCGACGAGCTGTTCGAGCTGCTGACCCTGATCCAGACCGGCAAGATCCAGCCCATCCCGGTGCTGCTGTTCGGCCGCGCCTTCTGGGAACGCGTCGTGAATTTCGAGGCGCTGGTCGAGGAAGGCGTCGTGTCCGAGCGTGACCTGGGCATCTTCACCTATGTCGAGACCGCCGAAGAGGCGTGGGACGTGGTCCGCAACTTCTACGAGGAACGCGCGCGCAAGGAAGCCGAACAGGCGTAACGTCGGTCGGTTACCCTATGTAGCCCCTCTCCTTCAGGGGAGGGGTGAGTTCCAATGACGTCAGTCCCTCCCCGCCATCGCCCGCGACGCGGTGCACAGGTTGCGGCTCGCATCCCACGGGACCGGCACCGCGACGCTCGCCCCCTGGGCCGCATCGCGAAAGGCGAGCAGGTGGAAACGATGGCCGATCCCGCCCAGCTCGACCCAGACCAGCCACAGGTCGCGTACATGATAAGCCCGCAGGAAGCGCACACCGGGCGGCGAGTCGGGCGATACCACATCCGATCCATTGAACGGCGCCCCCGCTTCCGCCACGGGACGGCCGACCGCCGCCAGCAGCGCGGCCCGCACCGGCTTGGGCAGGTCCGCCATCCGCTGGGTCGCAGGCCGGGCGCCGGGAATCGCGCAATTCGGCAAGGCGGGCATCGGGGAAACCTGTCCGGTATCGATCATCAGCATGGCCGCGCCCCCTTTTCGTTCGCCGAGCGTTCAGCCGCACGGTGCCAGAGGCAATAACTATCACCGCCGCAAACCCGGTTGTCTACCACGGCCGACCCGTCGATAGAGGAAGCATGAAGCGTCTGATCGCCGCCTTCGCCGTTACGGTCCTGATCTGGGCGCAGCCGGCCGCCGCGCAGTCGATCCTGCGCGATGCGGAGACCGAATCGCTGTTCGCCGACATGTCCGCGCCGATGATCAAGGCCGCCGGGCTGTCCCCGCGCGACGTGAAGATCGTCCTCATCAACGACGATTCGATCAACGCCTTCGTCGCAGGCGGGCAGATCGTCTATGTCCATTCGGGCCTGCTCCAGGCGGCGGACAATGTGAACGAGGTGCAGGGCGTCATCGCGCACGAACTGGGCCATATCGCCGACGGCCATGTCATCCTGGGCGAACAGGCGATGAAGCCCGCGATGAAGATGCAGCTGCTCTCGATGGTGCTGGGTCTGGCGACGGTGGCGCTGGGCGGCGGTGCGGCGGGCATGGGCGTGATGGCGGCGGGACAGCAGGCGGCGATGAGCAATGTCCTCGCCTTCAGCCGCAACCAGGAATCGGCGGCCGATGCGGCGGGTGCGCGCTACCTCACCACGGCGGGCGTCACCGGCAAGGGGATGCTGAGCTTCTTCAAGAAGTTGCAGAACCAGCAATATCGCTATGGCTACACCAATATCGATCCGTTCGCGCAGACCCACCCGCTGTCGTCGGTGCGTATCCAGTCGCTGACCACCGATCTCCAGGCCTCGCCCGCCTGGAACAAGCCGATCGACGCCAAGCTGCAGGAGCGGTTCCTGCGGGTAAAGGCCAAGCTGTTCGGCTATGTCTCGCCGCCCGAGACGACGCTGAGCAAATATCCCGACAGCGACCAGTCGGTCTATGCGCATTATGCCCGCGCCTATGCCTATCACAAGGCCGCCTATCCCGACAAAGCTGAGGCGGAGGCCGCCGCGCTGATCGCCAAGGACCCCAGGGACCCCTATTTCGAGGAAATCCAGGGCCAGATCCTGCTCGAATCGGGCAAGCCGCAGGAGGCGCTGGCCCCTCTTCGCGCCGCGACCATGGGGTCGGGCCAGAACGCGCTGATCGCCACCACCTTCGGCCATGCGCTGATCGCGACCGAGGACAAGCGCAACCTGCCAGAAGCGGTGAAGGTGCTGAAGGTCGCGGTCCAGCGCGACGAGGACAATCCCTTCGCCTGGGTCCAGCTGGGCACCGCCTATGAACAGATGGGCGACGAACCGCGCGCCGCGCTCGCCACCGCCGAGCGGGCGAGCATGATGGGCGACACCCGCACCGCCATCCAGAGCGCACGCTATGCGATGGCCAATCTCACCCCCAACACGTCCGAATGGATTCGGGCGCAGGATATCGCCATGACCTCTGCCGACGCCGCCGCCAGCTCCAAGAAGAAGCGCCGCTGATGGGCTTGAAGACATTGGCCGCCGTTGCGGTCCTGGGTGGACTGGTCGGTGGCGGCACCGCCATGGCGCTCGCTCCGCTGGTCGCCCCCCATGCCGCATCGGGCGACATGGTCCGCGCCTATCTGCTCGACCATCCCGAAGTCATCCCGGAGGCGATGCAGCGGTTGCAGGACCGCGAACAGGGCAAGGCGGTCGCGGCGATCGGCGGCGACCTGACCAAACCGTTCGGCAATGCCTATACCGGCAACCCCAAGGGCGATGTCACGCTGGTCGAATTCTACGACTATAACTGCGGCTATTGCCGGGCCAGCCTGCCGCTCTTGAAGCAGCTGACCCAGGCCGACCCCAAGTTGCGCATCGTCTATCGCGAGCTGCCGATCCTGGCGCCGTCGAGCAAGGCGGCGACGCGCGCCAGCCTGCTCGCCGCATCGCAGGGCAAGTTCGCCGCCTTCCATGACGCGCTCTATGCCGGGGGGCCGGTCAGCGACGCGACCATCGCCGCCGCCGCCGCCAAGGCGGGCGTCGACATGAGCAAGATGGCTGCCTTCCAGCCCCAGGCCGATGCCGAGATCGCCCGCAATCTGGAGGCCGCCGGGCGGCTGGGCCTGACCGGCACGCCCAGCTGGATCGTCGGCAACCGCATCCTGTCGGGCGCGTTGCCGCTCGAACAATTGCAAAAGGCCGTCGCCCAAGCGCGAAACCGTTGATAAGGCGGCGGTCTTCCAACGGGGGACTGCCGTATGACCGACCCGATCCTGTCCATCGAGGGCGTGACCAAGACCTATAAGGGCGGCTTCACCGCCCTCCAGCCGGTCGATCTGAGCATTCGGCGCGGAGAGATTTTCGCGCTGCTGGGGCCGAACGGCGCGGGCAAGACGACGCTGATCTCGATCGTCTGCGGCATCGTCACACCCTCGGCCGGAAGCATCCGGGTCGACGGGCATGACGCGCTACGCGATTACAAGGGCGCACGCCGCAAGATCGGACTGGTGCCGCAGGAATTGTCGGTCGACATGTTCGAGCGGGTCATCGACACCGTCAATTTCAGCCGAGGCCTGTTCGGCCGCGCGCCCAACCCGGCCTATGTCGAACAGGTGCTGCGCGACCTGTCGCTCTGGGACAAGCGCCATTCAAAACTCATGGAGCTGTCGGGCGGGATGAAGCGCCGCGTGCTGATCGCCAAGGCGCTGTCCCACGAACCCGACCTCCTGTTCCTCGACGAACCCACGGCGGGCGTCGACGTGGAACTGCGCCGCGACATGTGGAAGCTGGTCCACCGGCTTCGCGAGCGCGGCGTCACCATCATCCTGACCACCCATTATATCGAGGAGGCCGAGGAAATGGCCGACCGGGTGGGCGTGATCGCCAAGGGCAAGCTCCTGCTGGTCGAGGAAAAGGCCGAGATGATGAAGAAGCTCGGCAAGCGCGAAATGGTGCTGACCCTCGCCGAGCCGATGGCGGCGATCCCGCCCGACCTCGCCGAATGGCAGCTGTCGCTGGAGGATGAGGGCAGGCGCCTGCGCTACATCTTCGACGCGCGCGCCGAGCGGACCGGCATCCCCTCGCTGCTGCGCCAGCTGGGAGACATGGATATCGGCTTCGTCGATCTGGAAACCTATAAATCCTCGCTGGAGGATATCTTCGTCGATCTGGTCGAGGGAACACGCGCATGAACCTGCATGGCATCTGGTCGATCTATCGCTTCGAAATGGCGCGGTTCCGGCGGACGGTGTGGACAAGCCTGATGGTGCCGGTCATCACCACCACCCTGTATTTCGTGGTGTTCGGCACCGCGATTGGATCGGCGATGAACCAGGTCTCGGGCGTGCCTTACGGCGCGTTCATCGTGCCGGGCCTCATGCTGCTGTCGATCTTTTCGGAAAGCATCCTGAACGCGAGCCTGGGCATCTACATGCCCAAATTCACCGGCACGATGTACGAAATCCTCTCCGCACCCTTGTCACCGATCGAGACGGTGCTGGGCTATGTCGGGGCGGCCGCCAGCAAGTCGATGGTGATCGGCCTCGTCATCCTCGCCACCGCCTATCTGTTCGTCGACCTCTCGATCCTGCACCCGGTCGCGATGATCTTCTACCTGTTGCTGGTCGCGGTAACCTTCTCGCTGTTCGGCTTCGCTATCGGCATTTGGGCGCGTGGGTTCGAGCAATTGCAGGTGATCCCGCTGCTGATCGTCACGCCGCTGACCTTTCTGGGCGGTGCCTTCTACTCGGTGACGATCCTGCCCGAGCCGTGGCGCACGGTGACGTTGTTCAACCCGGTCGTGTATCTGATCAACGGCTTTCGCTGGACCTTTTTCGGCACGTCGGACGTGACGCCGGGGGTCAGCCTGGGCGTGACCGCGCTGTTCCTGCTGGCCTGCCTGGCGTGGATCGGCTGGATCTTCCGCACCGGCTGGCGACTGAAGAACTGAACAATCCTCCCCGGCACGGGGAGGTGGCATCGCGCAGCGATGACGGAGGGGGGCTTGCCGCATAGTACACCCATTGCGGCACGCCCCCTCCACCAGCCTATGGCTGGTCCCCCTCCCCGTGCCGGGGAGGATTTTCGCGCCACACCCCACCCAGCACCGGCGTCACCACCAGCCCGTTCAGGTCCACCAGCACATGGACCAGCATCACCACCCACAGGCTGCCGGTCATCAGGTACAGCCCGGTCATCACCGCCCCCAGCGCGGTGGTGGCCAGCACCCCGACCCAGCCCTGGTAACGGTGCATCGCCCCGAACAGCACCAGCGACGCGACAAAGCCGATCCCCGCCTGCCCCGTCACCAGCGCGACCAGCAGCGGCAGATAGAGACGGAAGAACGCCTCCTCCGTCACCCCCGCCATGATGCTGAGCGCAGCGGCATATTTCACCTCGCGCCGATCGCGCGGCAGCAGCGCGGAGACATTGCCCAGCGGCTTGCGCTTGCGCACGCGCGCCAGCACCGCGCCGACAGCCAGCCCGCCGATCGCCCCGCCGACCAGCATCCCCTGCAACGCCTCGCCGCTGTCGAAGATCGGCGGCATGGCGGCGGCGATAGTGGCGAATTCGCCCGGCATCACGGCCAGCGCATCGATCCGGCCAAGCAGGACCAGCCCGACCAGCACCGGCAACAGGAACGCCAATGCCGACCGCGCCAACCACAGCCGGAACCGCATCCGCCGCGAATGGCCGTCATTCAGCGCGCTGAACCGCCGATACTCGCCCAGATCGCCCTTCTGGAACCACCAGATCCCCGCCAGCGCGGCGATGAGGAGAAGGGCGGCGGCGAGGGCAGGAGGCAGCGGGATCACGCCCCCCTCCCCTTCAGGCGAGGGGATGGGGGTGGGGGGCTTCGGCAAGCACCGCGTGCGAGGCGAAGCCCCACCCCAACCCCTCCCCTGAAGGGGAGGGGCTTGGTCAAGATGAAACCCTCACGCATTAAACATCAAAGCCGGTGCTGCCCCTTCACCCAGCGCACCGTGCCCGACGAGGCGCGCATGACCACGCTTTCGGTCGTCATGACCTTGGGCCGACGCTTCACCCCGGCCAGCAGCGATCCGTCGGTCACGCCGGTCGCCGCGAAGATGCAGTCGCCGCGCGCCAGCTCGGTCAGGTCATATTGCTTGTCGAGATCGGTCACGCCCCACTTATGCGCGCGGGCGCGCTCCGCGTCGTTGCGGAACAGCAGCCGCCCCTTGAACTGCCCGCCGACACAACGCAGCGCGGCGCATGCCAGCACGCCCTCGGGCGCGCCGCCCGAGCCCATATAGACGTCGATGGTCGTGTCGGGATCGGTCGTCGCGATCACCCCCGCCACGTCGCCGTCGCCGATCAGCACCACGCCGCAGCCCAGGGCGCGCAGCTCCGCGATCAACCCCTCGTGGCGCGGCCGGTCGAGCACGCACACCACGACGTCCCTGGCCGCAACACCCTTGGCCTCGGCGATGGCGCGGATATTGTCGCTGGGGCTGCGGTCCAGATCGATGACGCCCGCCGGATAGCCGGGGCCGACCGCGATCTTGTCCATATAGACATCGGGTGCGTTGAGCAGATGCCCCTTCTCCGCGATCGCCAGCACCGCCAGGCTGTTCGGCCCCGCCTTGGCGCAGATGGTCGTGCCCTCCAGCGGGTCGAGCGCGATGTCGATCTCGGGGCCGTTGCCGGTGCCGACCTTCTCACCGATGAACAGCATCGGGGCCTCGTCGCGTTCGCCCTCGCCGATGACGACGGTGCCGTCCATGTTGAGTTCGTTAAGCGCCGCGCGCATCGCCTCGACCGCCGCCGCGTCCGCCGCCTTCTCGTCGCCACGTCCGACCAAGGTCGACGCCGCGATCGCCGCCGCCTCGGTCACGCGCACCATTTCTAGGACGAGGACACGGTCGAGAACCTGGCTGGCGCTCTGAAGATCGGTCTGGCTCATAAACTCTCCTGCCGCTCACGCGCGGCTGTGTTGAACATGTTTTACAGTGCCATATCGCGGGGGGCGGCACAGGCATAGTCCGAAAGCCACGAAGGCGGTGCAGCGAAACGGCACTTCACCGCGTTTGACCGGCTCCCGCTTCCCTCCCAAGATGGCCCCATGCCCAAATCGATGATCGTGCTGGAGAATGTCAGCCGCCGCTACGGCACGGTCGCGGCCGTCGACACTGTTTCGCTGACCGTCGAGCGGGGCAGCTTCGTCGCGCTGGTCGGCGCATCCGGGTCGGGCAAGTCGACGCTGCTGCGCATGGTCAACCGGCTGGAGCAGCCCGATACGGGCCGGGTTCTGATCGACGGGCAGGATGCGTCCGCCGAGCCCCCGCCCCTGCTCCGCCGCCGCATCGGCTATGTCTTTCAGCAACATGGCCTGTTCCCGCACATGACCGTCGCGGCCAATATCGCCATCGGGCTGCGCATCGCCGGGCGCGATGGGGGCAACCGGGTTGGCGAGTTGCTCGATCTGGTCGACCTGCCGCGCGACGTGGCGGAGCGGATGCCCGATGCCCTGTCGGGCGGCCAGCGCCAGCGTGTCGCCATCGCGCGCGCGCTCGCGACCGAGCCGCCGATCCTGCTGCTCGACGAAGCGCTGGGCGCGCTCGATCCGGTCACCCGCGATGCGGTGGCGGGGCGGCTGGTCGAATTGCACCGAAAGCTGGGACTGACGACGATCCTCGTCACCCATGACATGGCCGAGGCACTGCTGACCGCCGCCCGTGTGCTGGTGATGGAGGCGGGCCGGATCGTCGCCGACGCGACCCCGGCCGAACTGGTCCGCGGCGAAGGCGGCCCGGCGGCGCAGGAGTTGATGGCGGTCCCCCGGCATCAGGCCGAGCGGCTCGCGGCGCTCCGGGCATGAGTGCCTTTCTCGACGCCCTCGCCCGCGTCCCGCCACTGCTGGCGCAGCATGTGCTGGTCAGCATGACCGCGCTGCTGCTCGGCATCCTGATCGCGGTGCCGCTGGCCTTTGCGTGCGCGCGGCGACCAAGGCTGTCGCGGGTGGCGCTCGGCTTCGCCAGCCTGGTCCAGACCATCCCGGCGCTGGCCTTGCTGGCGCTGTTCTATCCGGTGCTGCTCAGCCTGTCGGGACTGGTCGGCGGAGGCATACCGGCGCTGGGGTTCCTGCCCTCGCTGCTGGCGCTGACGCTCTATGCGCTGCTGCCGATCCTGCGCAACGGCGTGACGGGGCTGGTCGGGCTAGACCCGGCGGTGTTGCAGGCGGCGGACGCGGTGGGGATGACGCGGGCGCAGAAGCTGCGACTGGTCGAGGCGCCCCTGGTCGCGCCGGTGCTGGCGGCGGGCATCCGCACGGCGGCGGTATGGACGATCGGCGCGGCCACCCTGTCGACCACGGTGGGCCAACCGAGCCTGGGCGACCTGATCTTCGCGGGGCTCCAGACCCAGGCCTGGGCGCTGGTGCTGGCGGGCTGTTTTGCCGCCGCCGCGCTGGCGCTGGTGGTCGATGCGCTGATCGGGCTGATCGAGCGCGGGCTGGCGACGCGGCGGAAAGGCATGTGGATCGGCGGGCTGGTCGCGCTGGCGCTCGGGATCGCGCTGGCGACTCAGCCGCTCTGGCCGCGTGGTGGCGATGCGCAGCGGCAGGTGGTGATCGGGGCCAAGAACTTTTCCGAGCAATATATCCTGGCGCGGCTGATCGGCGACCGGCTGTCCCGCGCGGGCTATGATGTCAGCTATCGCGACGGGCTGGGCTCGACCGTGGCGTTCGAGGCGACGGCGGGGGGCCGTGTGGACGTCTATGTCGATTATGCCGGGACCTTGTGGACGACCGCGATGCGGCGGCATGACTCCCCGCCCCGCGCGGCGATGCTGGGTGCGCTGAAGGATTGGGCCGCGACGCGTGATGTCGCGATGCTGGGGCCGCTGGGGTTCGAGAATGCCTATGCCTTCGCGATGAAGACGCCGCTGGCGCAGCGGCTGGGGGTGCGTTCGCTCGCCGATCTGTCGCACGTCGCGCCGCGGCTGAAGCTGGGCAGCGACCTGGAGTTTCTCGACCGGCCCGAATGGGCGGCGGTGCGTGATGCCTATGGCCTGCGTTTTGCGAGCATGACGCCGTACAGCCCGACCTTCATGTACCGCGCGCTGGAGAGCGGGCGGGCGGATGTGATCTCGGCTTTTTCGTCCGATGGCCGGATCGCGGCGGAGCGGCTGACCGTGCTGAACGACCCGAAACGGGCAATCCCCGGCTATGACGCGGTGCTGCTGGTGGCGAAGGACCGGGCGGGGGATGCGAAGTTCGTTCAGGCGCTGCGGCCGATGCTGAACCGCATTCCGGTCGAGGCGATGCGCGAGGCGAACTACCGGGTCGACCGCGACGATGCGGCGAAGGAAAGCCCGGAGGCGGCGGAGCGGTGGCTGGCCAAGCGGGTCGGGTTGTAGCTTTGGTTCGCGCGAAGCCGCGAGGACGCGAAGCAGAAAAGATTTTGGTTCGCGCGGAGGCGCGGAGAACGCGGAGGGGTATCGCCTTGGGCTAACCGTCCGTTTTCGTCTCAGGCCGGGGAGGCAGGGTGAAGGCTGCCGCCGGGCACGCCGCCTCTGCGTTCTTCGCGCCTCCGCACGAACCTTAAAAGCCCCTCCCGTAACCGGGAGGGGTTTGGGGAGGGCAGGGAGTCTCACCGAGACCATCGCCCGTGGCGTTCCCTCCCCCATCCCCTCCCGCTTGCGGGAGGGGCGTGCCAAGGATCAATCGCGCAGCAGGTCGTTGATGCTGGTCTTCGAGCGGGTCTGTGCATCGACCCGCTTGACGATCACCGCGCAGTACAGCCCCGGCTTGCCGTCGACCGACGGCGTCGTGCCGGGCACCACCACCGAGTAAGGCGGCACATGGCCCCGGAAGACCTCACCCGTCTCGCGGTCGATGATCTTGGTCGAGGCACCGAGATAGACGCCCATCGACAGCACCGCGCCCTTGCCGACGCGGACGCCCTCGGCCACCTCGGCGCGTGCGCCGATGAAGGCGCCGTCCTCGATGATGACGGGATCGGCCTGCAGCGGCTCGAGCACGCCGCCGATGCCCGCACCGCCCGACAGATGCACGTTCTTGCCGATCTGCGCACAGCTGCCCACGGTCGCCCAGGTGTCGACCATCGTGCCCTCACCGACATAGGCGCCGATATTGACGAAGCTCGGCATCAGGATCGCGCCCTTCGCGACATGCGCGCCGCGCCGCACGACCGAACCGGGCACAGCGCGGAACCCGGCGGCGCGGAAGTCCGCTTCCGACCAGCCGCTGAACTTCGACGGCACCTTGTCGAACCAGTGGCCCGCGCCCGGGCCATTGTCGATCAGGACATTGTCGTTGAGGCGGAACGACAGGAGGACGGCCTTTTTCAGCCACTGGTTGACGGTCCAGCCGCCCTTGCCGTCCGGCTCGGCCACGCGCGCCTCGCCCCGGTCGAGCAGCGCCAGCGCGCGGTCGACGGCGATCCGCTCTTCCCCTTGCGTCGCGAAGTTCAGCTCGGCCCGGTTGTCCCAGGCGGCATCGATGGTGGCGGCCAGTTCATGTGCCATCGTCAGTCCTCCAATATGCTCGTCAGCCACGGCGTCAGCGCGTGGACGGTATAGTCAATATGGTCGCGGACCGCTTCCGGTCCCTGTTCGGAGCCGTTGTCGACCCACACGGTCGTCATCCCGATCGCCTTGGCGGGGACCAGGTTGCGGGCCATGTCCTCGAAAAAGATCGCGCGACTTGGATCGATGTCGAACGCGGCGCACAGCCCCGCATAGGCGGACGGCTGCGGCTTGGGGACGAGGCCCATGGCGGTGATGTCGTGAACCGCCTCGAAATGCCCACCCAGCCCCAGCCGGTCGAGGACCTTCAGCGCATAGGGCTTGTCACCATTGGTGAAGACCAGCTTGCGCCCCGGCAACTTGGCCAGCGCGGCGGCGAGCGGTGCGTCCTGTTCCAGCACGTCCATCTCGATATCGTGGACATAGGCCAGGAAGGCGGCGGGATCGACGTCATGCTCGGCCATCAGGCCCGCCAGCGTGGTGCCGTGGGCATGGAAATACTCTTTCTGCACCCGGAACGCCTCGGCCGGGTCCAGGCCCAGCAGGTCGCCGACGAACTGCGTCATCCGCCGGTCGATATGCGCGAACAGATTGGCGCTCGCCGGATAGAGCGTATTGTCCAGATCGAAGATCCAGGCGTCGATATGGGCAAGCGCGGGCAGCATGGCGGCAGCGTGTAGGCGTGAGGCCCCATGGCCGCAAGCCGCCCCGTGGCCCATCGCCTGCCCCCCTTAACGACGGTGCAAGAAAGTGATGCTATCAAAATGGTCAGGCTCACCCCTGTCGGTTGGGCAGGCGGCATGATGGGATGGGCGGGTTGAGCTTGCGAGCGCGGGAAGCGCGCGGTGACGGGGGCATCGCGACGGTCTGGAGCCTGGTCATCGGCGCGGGCACGATGGTCGCGGCCTGTGGCGGCAGCGGCAACGGCATCCAGCCGATGCCGGCCCCGATCGCCAGCCCGACACCCACACCCACCACGCCCACCCCTACTCCCGCACCGACGCAGAATTACGACACGGCGGGCTATCGTGCGACGGCGGGTGCGGTCGCGATGAACGCGCTGGCCGCCTATCAGCGCGGGGCGACCGGCGCGGGTGTGGCCCTGGGCGTCATCGATTCGGGCGTGGACGACCGCACCGGCGCCTTCACCGGGCGGGTTTCCAGCGCCTCCACCGATGTCGCGGGGACGCGCGGCACCGGTGATCTGGATGGGCACGGCACCGCCGTCGCCTTCACCGCGCTGGGCGGCCGCAGCGGCAATCGGGCGCAGGGCGTGGCGTTCGACGCCACCCTGGTCGCGCTGCGCGCCGACGAGCCGGGCAGTTGCGGCGGCTCCACCGGAAATGGCGGGCTGGGCGGGACGTGCAGCTTTTCCTCCGACGCCATCGCCCGCGGGCTGGATACGGCCCGCAGCGCGGGCGCGCGGGTCGTCAACATCTCGCTCGGCTCCAACGATACGCCGCCCGGCACGCTGCTCGCGGCGATCGGGCGGGCGACGGCGGCGGGCATGGTGATCGTCATTGCGGCGGGCAATGACGGCGAGTCCAATCCCACGCTGATGGCGCAGATCGCCAATAGCGATGCGGTCGCGCGTGGACAGGTCATCATCGCCGGATCGGTCGGCGCGACCGGCACTATCTCGTCGTTCAGCAACCGGGCGGGCCAGTCGGCCGCGCATTATCTGACCGCGCTGGGCGAACGCGTTGAAGCCCCCGATGCCAAGGGCGAACGCCTGCTCTGGTCGGGCACGTCCTTCGCCGCGCCGCAGATCAGCGGCGCGGTCGCCCTGCTGGCCCAGGCCTTTCCCAACCTGACCGGCGCGCAGATCGCCGACCTGCTGCTGCGCACCGCGCGCGAAGCGGGGACGAGCGGCACCGACGACATTTACGGTCGCGGCACGCTGGACCTGACCGCCGCCTTCCAGCCGGTCGGCGGCACCAGCGTCGCGGGCACGGGCGCGGCCGTCTCGATGGGGGTCAATGCGCGGCTATCCCCGGCAATGGGCGATTCGCGGGCGGAGGGGCTGAGCCTCGTCGCGCTCGACGGCTATGCCCGTGCCTATCATGTCGACATATCCGCCACCGTGGCGCAGGCCGCCCCCCGCCCGATGCTGGCACCGTCGCTGCTCGGCCGGATCGAGGGCATGGTGGTCAGCGACGGCACACGCACGGTCGCCTTGACCCGCGCGATCACCATGCCCGGCGAGGCCCGGCTGCGGGCCATCGTCCCCGCCGACGCGCCGAACGCGGCGCAGCGCATCGTCGCGGGCAGCATCACCCAGACGCTCTCCCCCGACACCGCGATCGGATTCGGCTTTGCCAGCACCGGCGACGCGATGATCGCCGGGTGGACCGGCGAGTCCGGCCCCGCCTATCTGATGACCGATCCCGGCGCGGGCATGGACCGCGCGCCGCGCACTGCCGCCGCGCTGCATCACGTCATGGGCCGGACGGGCGTCAGCGTCGCGGCGGAGAATGGCCGCTTCGCCGCGCCGATGCCGGGCATGGTCGCGCCCGGCTATGACCAGATGACGGTGACCTTCGACCGCAGGCTGGGACCGGTCGCCGCGACATTGGGCCTGACCCGGCTGGATGAGCAATCGACCGTGTTGGGCAGCTGGTTCGGCGGCGCGCTGGGCCAGGCGCGCGGACTCAGCTGGTTCGCCGACACGGCCGCACGCTGGCAGGACGATGGCGGCTGGACGCTGGGCGCCCGCTGGCGCCGCGGCTGGACGCGCGCGGTCGGGGCCTTGGGCGGCGGCATGCTCGCCAGCCGAGCCTGGTCGGTCGAAGCAGGCAAGGCCGGGCTGTTCGGCCACGACCGGATCGACCTGCGCCTGTCGCGGCCCTTGCGGGTCGGCGGCGGCGGGCTGGACCTGCGGCTGCCCGGCCATTGGGATTATGCCAGCGGCCAGGTCGACGGCTGGACGACCAACCGCCTGTCGCTGGCCCCCACGGGGCAGGAAACGCTGGTCGAGCTACGCCACGGCATCCGGCTGGGCGGCGGCGAGTGGTCGACGCACCTGTTCTGGCGACGCGATCCCGGCAATATCGCCATGCTGCCGCCCGAGCGGGGCATGGCGGTGAAGTATGGCTTGACCTTCTGATACGCGGTCTTGGCTGGCGGGGGCGGCGGATCGTCCCCATCTTCCTCACATGACACGCTATTCCCTGCTCGATCTGGTGCCCGTCGTCGAGGGCGGCACCGTGGCCCAGGCGCTGGCCAACGCCGCCGACCTCGCCGCCCATGCCGAAGCCGTCGGCTTCCACCGCTACTGGACCGCCGAGCATCACGGCATGGCGGGCATCGCATCGGCTGCGACCGCCGTGGTGCTGGGCCATGTTGCACAGGCGACCAGGACGATCCGCATTGGTGCTGGCGGCATCATGCTGCCCAACCACGCGCCGCTGACCATCGCCGAGCAGTTCGGGACGCTCGACGCGCTGTTTCCCGGCCGCATCGACCTGGGGCTGGGCCGCGCGCCGGGATCGGACCAGCGCGTCGCCCGCGCATTGCGCCGGACGCTCGACAGCGATCCCAACGCCTTCCCGCGCGACGTGATGGAGCTGCAAAGCTATTTCGCCGATGACGGACAGACCGGCATCGTCGCGACGCCGGGCGCGGGCGCGCGTCCGCAAATGTGGATCCTGGGATCGAGCCTCTACGGCGCACAGCTCGCTGCCGCGCTGGGCCTGCCTTACGCCTTCGCCTCGCACTTCGCGCCCGATGCTCTGGACGATGCACTGGCCGTTTATCGTCGCGACTTCCGGCCTTCGGCGGTGCTGGACAAGCCCTATGCGATGGCGGGTTTCAACGTCTTCGCCGCCGATACCGACGCGGAGGCCGAGCTGCTGGCCAGTTCGCAGCAACAGGCCTTCGTCGCGCTACGTACCGGCCGCCCCGGCAAGCTGCCCCCGCCCGTTCCCGGCTATCGCGAAAGCCTGGGCGCGCAGGGGTCGGCGATCCTCGACCATGTCCTGTCCTGTTCGGCGATCGGCGCGCCCGCGAGCGTGGAACGGCAGCTGGCCGCCTTCGTCGAACGGACCCAGGTGGACGAGGTGATGATCGTCAGCTCGATCTTCGACCATGAGGCGCGAAAGCGCTCCATCGGAATCGCAGCGAAGGCGATGGATGCCTTGGAGAAGGTGGCGGCCTGATTTTTTGGGTTCGCGCGAAGCCGCGATGACGCGAAGGAATTTGTTCGCGCGGAGGCGCGGAGAACGCGGAGGGGGGCGTTTCGAATGGCACGCGCGATACTTCCCCACGAGCCGGTGAGGATGAAGGAATGGCGGTGCCGCCAAGTACGACACCTCCGCGTTCTCCGCGCCTCTGCGCGAACCATCCTTCTTCTCTCTTCGCGTCATCGCGGCTTCGCGCGAACCAAACTACCCCACCGCCGCCGGCAGCCGGAGCCGCACGAGCAACCCGCCCAGGTCCTCGCTTTCCTCCAGCGAGACGGTGCCGCCGTAAATCTCCGCCACGTCACGCACGATGGCGAGGCCAAGCCCCGTCCCCGGCTTGCCGGTGTCCAGCCGGACGCCGCGGTCGAAGATACGAACGCGCTCGTTCTCGGGAATGCCGGTGCCGTCATCCTCGACCAGGATCTCGACGAACCCGGCCTGCACACCGACGGTGACGAAGACGCTCCCGCCGCCATATTTGGCCGCGTTCTCGACCAGATTGCCGAGCATCTCGTCCAGATCCTGTCGCTCGACATGGACGACCTGATCCTTCGGTCCATCCACATCGATGCGGACATGGCGATAGAGGCGACCCACCGCGCGCTCGACCGATTGCAGGCTGGGCCAGACCTCCGCCCGGCTGTGCGCCGAGCCGCGCCGCCCGACCGCACGGGCGCGGGCGAGATGATGGTCGACCTGGCGGCGCATCGTGCGCGCCTCGCGGATCACCGTTTCGGCCAGATCCTCGGACTGGGCGGTCGCGGCGTTCATGATGACGGTCAGCGGAGTCTTCAGCGCATGGGCCAGATTGCCCGCATGACGCCGCGCTTCCTCCGCCTGTTTCTCGTTATGCGCGATGAGCGCGTTCAGCTCCTCGACCATCGGCGCGACCTCGTTGGGCATCGCGTCGGATACGCGGTCGGCCTTGCCCGCCCGCATCGCCGCGATCTCCTCGCGCACCCGGCGCAAGGGATAGAGGCCGTAAAAGGTCTGCATCGCCGCCATCAGCAACAGGCCGACACCCAGCAGCGCGAAACTGCGCACCAGCGTCCGGCGGAGCGCGCCGATCTGCGCATCCAGCCCGGTCGTCCGCTGCGCCACCTGGAACCGCCAGCGCACGTCCGAGCCGGGCAGCTTCACATCGCGTTCGACGACGCGCAGCTTCTCGTCCGGGAATTGCGTGCTGGTATAGACATGGATGGTGTCGTCATTATGCGCCGAGCCGAACGCCAGCCGCCGGTCCCAGAGCGAACGCGACGGAAAGGGTTCATGCCCCTTGCCCGACACCTGCCAGTAGACGCCCGATCCCGGCTCCAGGAATCCCTGGTCGGCGGGCTCGCGGTTGAACCAGACCTCCCCCTCCGAATCGACCGCCGCCGACACCAGCAGCGACTGGAGGACATAGGCCTGGCGGTCGTCGAAATTCTGCGTGACGGCGGACACCAGCACCCGGTCGAGCGCGAAACCGCCGCCCGCCAGCAGGACCAGGATCCACCCTGCGGCGATCAGGATCATGCGGCGCGACAGCGATCCCGTGCGCAGCGTCCGGCGCGGTATATGCCCCTCCGTCACGGAAAAAGCCGGATCAGGCCGCCGAACCCGCCACGGCCCCCGCTGCCGGATCGTCCAGGCTGTAACCCAGGCCACGGATGGTGGTGATGACGTCCTGGCCCAGCTTCTTGCGGATGCGCGTCACGAACACTTCGATCGTGTTCGAATCGCGGTCGAAATCCTGGTCGTAGATATGCTCGATCAGCTCGGTGCGGCTGACCACCTTGCCCTTGTGATGGAGAAGATAGGACAGCAGCTTATATTCCTGCGCGGTCAGCTTCACCGGCTCGCCCGCACGCGTGACCTTGCCCGATCGGGTGTCGAGGCGGACATCGCCGGCGGTCAGTTCGGACGAGGCGTTGCCGCTGGCGCGGCGGATCAGCGCGCGCAGACGGGCGATCAGTTCCTCGGTCTGGAACGGCTTGGCAACATAGTCGTCGGCGCCCGCATCCAGCCCCGCCACCTTGTCCGACCAGCTGTCGCGCGCGGTCAGGACAAGGACCGGCATGGTCTTGCCTTCCTTGCGCCAGCGGTCGAGCACGGTCAGCCCGTCGATCTCGGGCAGGCCCAGGTCGAGCACGATCGCGTCATAGCTTTCGGTCGACCCCAGAAAATGCCCTTCCTCGCCGTCCGTGGCCAGGTCGATGGCATAGCCTGCGCCCTCCAGCGTATTCTTCAACTGCTGGCCGAGATTGGGCTCGTCCTCGACGATCAGAACGCGCATCGCAAAACTCCCTGTAAATTCATGGGGCTGTCCGACCGGCCGGTCATCAGCCGTCGGTTCGCCCGATGACCTTGCCGGTGCGGCCGTCCACCTCCACCCAGATGACCGTGCCATTGCGCAGGAATTTGAGCGTGTAAACCGACGCACCCGCATCATAATCGAAGCCGATATATTGCGAATCGCGCATGGTCGGCACCACCCGCGCCTCGATCTCGCGCAGCGACAGATTGCCTTCCCGGCGCTGCTGATAGGCGCGCATCTGGTCGCCGCGCCGTTGATCGAAGCCCATTTCCATCGGGGGCTCGATCATCGGCGGCGAGCCCAGCGGTGCGGCGAGCAGGGCCAGAAGGACGGTCATCGACATGAAACTGGCATAGCGGTCAACCGTTGAACAGCCTCTGAATGGATCGTGCAGCCGCGGGACAGCGCATGGGGTGCTTGCCGGGTTCCCGATCCGCCCCTAACTGCCAGTCATCATGGCAGCACCCGTTCTTTCCTACGAAGACCTGGGCCTTGTTCAAGGCTCGGGCTGGCTCTTCCGGCATCTCGACATCCATGTCGGTCCGCGCGACCGGCTGGCGCTGATCGGGCGCAACGGGGCGGGCAAGTCGACCCTGTTGAAGCTGATGGCCGGGATCATCGATTCGGACGAGGGGCGGCGCGTGATCGTGCCGGGTACGCATGTCGTCTATCTGGAGCAAGACCCGGACCTGACCGGATGCGCCACGCTGAACGACTATGTCCTGTCGGGCGACGATGCCCCGAAAGCTTATGAGGCCGATGCGATCGCCGGACAGCTGGGCATCGACCTGACCCGCGACGCCGCGACCGCCAGCGGCGGCGAACGGCGGCGCGCCGCGATCGTGCGCGCACTGGCGATGAACCCCGACGTGCTGCTGCTCGACGAGCCGACCAACCATCTCGACCTCGCGGCCATCGAATGGCTGGAGGACTGGCTGAAGCGGTTCACCGGCGCGTTCATCGTCATCAGCCATGACCGCACCTTCCTGACCCGCCTCACCAAGTCGACGTTGTGGCTGGATCGCGGTCAGATGCGGCGCAACGAGGTCGGTTTCGGCGGCTTCGACGCCTGGACCGAGCAGGTCTATGCCGAGGAACAGCGCGCCGCCGAGAAGCTCGACGCCAAACTCAAGATCGAGGAGCATTGGCTCCACCGGGGCGTCACCGCGCGGCGCAAGCGCAACCAGGGCCGCCTGGAAAAGCTGGTCCAGATGCGCGCCACCCGCGCCGCGATGATCGGGCCGCAGGGTGCCGCCAAGCTGGGCATCGCATCGGACGATGTGAAGACCAAGGAGGTCATCAAGGCCGAGCATGTCACCAAGCGATACGGCGACCGCACGATCATCAAGGACCTGAGCCTGAAGGTCACGCGCGGCGACCGGATCGGCATCGTCGGCTCGAACGGCGCAGGGAAAACGACGCTCCTTCGCCTGCTGACCGGCGAGATCCAGCCCGACGAGGGCAGCGTCTTCCTCGCCAAGACGCTGGACGGGGTCATCATCGACCAGCAGCGCAAGCTGATGGCGCCCGAAAAGCGGGTGCGCGAAGTGCTGGCGGATGGCGGCGACTGGATCGACGTGCGCGGCGTCCGCAAGCATATCCATGGCTATCTGAAGGAGTTCCTGTTCGACCCCTCGCTGGCCGAGGCGAAGATCGGGACGCTGTCGGGCGGCGAGCGTTCGCGGCTGCTGCTGGCCCGCGAGTTCGCGCGTGAATCCAACCTGCTGGTGCTCGACGAACCGACCAACGATCTCGACCTGGAGACGCTGGACCTGTTGCAGGAGGTGATCGGCGATTATGAGGGCACCGTCCTGATCGTCAGCCACGACCGCGACTTCCTGGACCGGACGGTCACGGTGACGCTGGGCCTCGACGGGTCGGGCAGCGTCGACGTCGTGGCGGGCGGCTATGCCGACTGGGTCGCCAAGCGCAAGGCCGCGCCCGAGGCGAAGAAGACCACCGCCAAGACCGCCCCCTCCCCCGCCGCGCCGGTGCAGGCGAAGACCAAGCTGAGCTACAAGGACCAGCGCGACTATGAGCTGCTGCCCAAGCGGATCGAGGAGCTGGAGGCCGGTATCGCGCGCGACGAGGCCAAGCTGGCCGACCCCGATCTCTATGCCAAGGACCCCGCCCAGTTCGACCGGCTGATGAAGGCGATCGAAAAGGCCCGCGACGAAAAGGACGAGGCCGAGATGCGCTGGCTGGAACTGGCCGAGCAGGTCGAGGCACTGGCTGGGTGATCGGGGCGGGATAATACCCGCCCCTATTGGTCAGAACCGGTCAAACCCCGACGAACGGCGCCATGCCGGGAACCGATACATCAGCGTAACGCGCGGGCGTACAGGGCCATCGTCCAGGCCATGGCCTGCAGGAACAGCGCGGGGTCGTAACGCGGCCCCTCGTCGCGCAGAAAGGCGTGCTGCCCGGCGACCTCATGCCATTCATAGGAGGCGCCGACCTCCTCCAGCCGCGCGCGGATCGTCTCGCGCCCGGCATAGGGGACATGCGGGTCCTGCCGTCCCCAGACGAACATCGTCTCGGCCTTCAGTTCGGCCATGCGCGCCAGGCTGTCGTCGCGGCGGCCCTCACCCAGCATGCCCGAATGGATGTCGGTGGCATAGAAGCACGCCGCCGCCCCCACGCGCGGATCGAGCGCGGCGCGATAGGCCAGATGCCCGCCCAGGCAAACGCCGAACGTTCCGAGATGCCCGTTGCACGCGGGATGCGCGGCCAGCGCGGTCAGGCCTGCGGTCGCATCGGCGTCATAGGCCGCAACCGGCTTGGTGAATTTCAGGTCGTTGCCCCGGTCCGTGCCCGGCTTGTCATAGGCCAGCACCGTGCCTGCGGGTTCATATTCGTGATAGACCTCGGGCACCGCCACGACATAGCCCTGCCCCGCCAGCATCGCCGCCAGCCGCCGGATCGGGGCGGTCACCTGATAGATTTCGGAAAACAGCAGGATGCCGGGGAAGCGCCCCTCGATCGCGGGGCGGAACAGGTGCATCCGCATCGTGCCGTTGCCGGGCACCTCGACATCCTGGGTTTCGTCGCTGCGTATGATCATGGCGGGCCTGTCCTGATTGGTGGCTTCGCCCATCGCATCCCGCCGGAGGCAGGGCAATCGGGTTGCGCGTGCGACACCCGCCGCTATCGTCGGGCCATGTCGGCAAGCACGATGCGACTGGCGCTGTTGAGCGCGGTCTGGATGGCGGGGCTCATCGCCTCGGGGCTGCATCCGTTCGACCGGGCGACCTGGTGGATGGAGGTCGCGCCCGTGCTGGTCGCGCTGCCGCTGCTCTGGGGATTGCGGCGGCGCTTTCCGCTGACCGGGCTGGCGCTGGTCCTGATCGGCCTGCACGGCCTGATCCTGATGCTCGGCGGAGCCTATAGCTATGCGCGCGTGCCCGCCGGTTTCTGGGTGCAGGACTGGCTGCATCTGGCGCGCAACCCCTATGATCGGCTGGGCCATTTCGCGCAGGGCTTCGTGCCCGCCATCGTGTTTCGGGAATGGCTGATCCGGCAAGGTGGGCTGGTGCGCGGCGGGATGCTGACCTTCCTCGTCATCGCCTGCTGCCTGGCGGTGAGCGCGGCGTATGAACTGATCGAGTTCGGCGCGGCGATGGCGCTGGGTCAGGGCGCGGACGAATTCCTGGGGACGCAGGGCGATCCCTGGGACACGCAATGGGACATGCTGATGTGCCTCGTCGGCGCGGTCGTGGCGGTCGCGGCGCTGTCGCGGGTACATGATCGGCAGATGGCGGGGATGGCGGAGCGGTAGTTTGTTCGCGCGGAGGCGCGGAGACGCGGAGGAGTCTGGATGGGCCGCGCTGTTGCACACCCTCTCGATCGGAAGACAAAGCCGCTCTGTTGCCAATGGAGGCAGCCTGCGGCTGGGCCAGACACCTCCGCGTCTCCGCGCCTCCGCGCGAACAAAAAAAGATGAAGCGGACACCGATCGGTGATAAAACCGGCCCGACACCAGGAGCTTTCGAAATGATCCAGCGGCACCGCTGACGCGGCACAGGCTTACACGGCGGCACGCACCGCCCCCCTGCCCCCAATCATTTCGAGAGATTTATGCCACGCTTGCAGAACAAGACGTGCGTCGTCACTGGCGCCGCGCGCGGGATCGGCCATGCCATTGCCCGCCGCTTTCACGAGGAAGGCGCGACCGTCATCCTGACCGACCGGAATGCCGACACCGGCCAAAGCGCGGCGGGGAATATCGGCTGTCGCTTCGAGCCGCTCGACGTGTCGGACGAAGCCGACTGGGCGCGCCTCGCCCGGATCGTCCCCATCGCCGATGTCGTCGTCAACAATGCCGGGATCACCGGGTTCGAGGACGGCTATGCGCCGCATGACCCCGAACATGCATCGCTGGCGGACTGGCGCGCGGTACACCGGGTCAATCTGGACGGCACCTTCCTGGGCTGTCGCTATGCCATCGCCGCGATGAAGGCGGCGGGCACCGGCTCGATCATCAACATCTCGTCGCGCTCGGGGCTGGTCGGCATTCCGGGCGCGGCGGCCTATGCCTCGTCCAAGGCGGCGGTCCGCAACCACAGCAAGACGGTCGCGCTCTATTGCGCGCAGGCCGGGTGGAAAATCCGCTGCAACTCCATCCACCCCGCCGCCATCCTCACCCCCATCTGGGAGCCGATGCTGGGCGACGGCCCCGACCGGGCGGCGAAGATGGCGGCGCTGGTCGCCGACACCCCGCTGAAACGCTTCGGGGAGCCGGACGAAGTGGCCGCCATCGCGGTCATGCTGGCCTCGGACGAGGCGACCTATATCACCGGATCGGAGTTCAGCATCGACGGCGGGCTGCTGGCGGGATCGGCCGCGACGCCGGGTTAAACCTATGGTGTCGGGCGTTTTCGGCCGATAGGCTGGGCCTTATGAATCGCAACCTCACCGAAGACCGCCCGACCTTCGTCACCCATCTGGAATGCTCGCTGACCGGCGAGCGTTATGAGGCCGACCAGCTTCACGGCCTGTCGCGCGCAGGACGGCCGCTGCTGGTCCGCTATGATCTCGACGCGCTGGGCCGGGCGGTGTCGCGCGACACCATCGCTGCGCGCGAGACGGACTTGTGGCGCTGGCGTGAGCTGCTGCCCGTCCGTCGCACCGACAGCATCGTGTCGCTGGGGGAGATCGAGACGCCGCTGATCCCCATTCCCCGCTCGGGCGGGGACACGGTGCTGGTCAAGGACGAGGGGCGGCTGCCGACCGGATCGTTCAAGGCGCGCGGGCTCGTCATGGCGGTGGCCATGGCGCGCGAGCTGGGCGTGACCCGGATCGCGATGCCCACCAACGGCAATGCGGGCGCGGCGCTGGCCGCCTATGCCGCGCGGTGCGGGATCGAAACCGTCATCCTCTGCCCCGAGGAAACGCCGGAAGTGAATGTCCGCGAGATCGCCGCGCAGGGTGCGCGCGTGTGGCGGGTAAACGGCCAGATCGACGAATGCGGTGCCATCGTCGGGCGGGGTGCCGCCGAGGGGCGCTGGTTCGACTTCTCGACGTTGAAGGAGCCGTACCGGATCGAGGGCAAGAAGACGATGGGCCTGGAACTGGCCGCGCAACTGGGCTGGGAACTGCCCGATGCGATCTTCTACCCGACCGGCGGCGGCACCGGCCTGATCGGCATGTGGAAGGCGTTCGATGAGATGGAGCGGCTGGGCTGGATCGGCGCCAAGCGCCCGCGCATGTATGCTGTGCAGGCCAGCGGCTGCGCCCCCATCGTCCGCGCCTATGAGGCGGGCGAGGACCATGCCGAACGCTGGGAGGATGCCGCGACGGTGGCGGCAGGTATCCGCGTGCCCAAGGCGGTCGGCGACTTCCTGATCCTGCGCGCGGTGCGCGAATCCGGCGGCGCGGCGCTGGCGGTCGGCGATCCGGCCATCCTGAAGGCGGTGGAGGAGTGCGCGAAGAAGGACGGCCTGCTGCTCTGTCCCGAGGGCGGGGCGACGCTCGCGGCGTATCAACAGGCCGTGCGCGACAATCTGGTCGACGAGGATGAGCGCGTGGTGCTGTTCAACTGCGCCACCGGGCTGAAATACCCGATGCCCGAGGCGGGGCAGTGGCTGGACAAGAACGCGCCGATCGATCTGGGAGCGCTGTAATCACCAACCTCCGTTCGCACTGAGCGAAGTCGAAGGGCACGCGGCACGTTCCGCCCCTTGGCCTTCGACTTCGCTCAGGCTGAACGGATTTCAGTACTAAACCCCGTTCAGCCTGAGCGAAGTCGAAGGCAACGCCCCAACCTCACCCTATCAACAACCGAATCCCCAACGCCGCCAGCAACGCTAGCGGCATCGCCACCGCGCCGACCTTCAGGAAGGCGAGGAAGCTGACATCCTCTCCCTCGCGCCGGATCGCCTGAAGCCACAGGATCGTCGCCAGCGACCCCGTCACCGACAGGTTCGGGCCGAGGTCGACGCCGATCAGCAGCGCATCGGTGACGATCTGCGGCGGATGCGCCTGCGCGATGGCGCTGCTGGCGACGAGTCCGGCGGGCAGGTTGTTCATCGCGTTGCTGACAAAGGCGAGCGTCGTCCCCGACACCGCCGCCGCGCGTGTCGGATCGACCAGCATGTCACGTAGCCCCTGCGCCACCCAGGCAATCACGCCGGTCCGGTCGAGCGCCTCGACCAGCACGAACAGCCCGGCGACCAGCGGCAGCACGCCCCAGCTTACCGACTTGGCCAGCGTCAGCGGCGAGCGCCCGGCGAGCAGCGATACGATCACCGCCGTCGCGATCCCCGCCAATGCGGTCGGCAGGCCGAGTTCTACGTCCAGCGCCGATACGACGAGCAGCAGCAGCGCCGTCAGCCCGATCCCCAGCATCGCCAGCTTGCCGCCGGTCGACAGCGGGTCGCGCGTCACATCACTTTCGCAGTCCCCCGCGATCCGCGCCCGCTGGGTAAAGCGCAGCACCGCGAAGGTGACGAGGATCGAGGCCAGCGACGGCAGCGCGAAGGCCGCCATCCACGCACCCAGCGGCGGCATGTGCCCGCCATACAGGACCAGATTGGCGGGGTTGGAGATGGGCAGCACGAAGCTGGCCGCATTGGCGATCAGCGCGCAGGCGAACAGCAGCGGCAGCGGGTCCGCCTTGGCCTTCTTCGCCGCCACGAACACGGCGGGCGTCAGCACCACGGCGGTCGCGTCGTTGGACATGAAGGTCGTGACCACGACGCCCGTCGCATAGACCAGCGCGAACAGCTTCGCGCGCGACCGCCCCGCCATGTTGACGGCGGTCGCCGCGATCCAGTCGAACGCGCCATGTTCGCGCGCGGTCTCGCTGAGCAGCATCATGCCGATCAGGAAGAGATAGACGTCCGCCCCCTTGGCCACCGCCTGCCCCGCCTCGCCCAGCGGCATCAGGCCCAGCACGATCAGCAGGACCGCACCCGCCACCGCCCAGATCCATTCGGGCCAGCGCATCGGCCGCGCGATCACGCCCGCCGTCGACAGCCCCGCAATCGCCCAGGTGGCCCCGTATGCCAGCGTCACCATCCGCACCCATTCTTGTTAGGCCCCAGCCGGGCGCCGTCGATCCCGGCGATAGGCCAGGCGCCGATCGCGTGGCAATCCTCGCCGGGGGCGACGGGCAAGCGGCGCTTCGGGATCGAATGTCCGTCGCGGACGAGACAATCGATCCGGTCATAGCCTTCGCCGCAGCAGACCTCGATCGCGTTCAATCCCGCGGCCAGCGTCAAGGTCGCGCGCCACAGGCCATCCTTGCCCCGCGTCATCGGCGTCTCGGTCTCGCCAGCCCGCGCGACGGGTTGCGCATCCGCCCCGAACAGCCGCGCCATGACCTCGACCGCACCGGGTCGGGGCACATGATGCGGGTCGGTCGGCCGGGTGATGAGCCGGACATCGCCCGGCGAGACGATCTGGACATGCGGCCAGGGCGCATCCAGCCGCCGGAAGCGCCAGCTGACCACCCGGTCCTGAACACAGACGATGGTGAAGCCCGGCGCGCCGCCATCCTCCTCGATCTGCGCGGTCGAGCGGGTCGCGCCGTACAGGAAACGGCCATCGTTCAGCAGCTCGTTATAATGGGTGTGCCCGGTATCGACGAAGGCGACCTCGCCGTCGATGAACTGGCGCGCGATCGCGTCGCCGTCCGCCGCCAGGTCGCCGGGATAGGCGTGCATGAACACCAGCGGCACCTGCCCCTCGGCCTTCGCGCGCGCCAGCTCCTCGGCCAGCCTGTTGCGATGATGCATGGTCAGCCGGAAGTCGGGTCCGCCCGCCCCCGCCGACACGATATCGAGGAACAGGCAGCGATGGCCCGCAATCACCTCCGTCTCGGGTCGGTTGGTCCTGGGTATCGCCGCTTCGTAATTGGACAGGTCGCCCGGCTCGAAATCATGGTCGCCGGGAATAATCCGCCATGGCAGCGACAGCGGCGCGAGCGCCTCCATCATTCGGGCATATTGTCCGGGCGTGCCGTGATTGGCGTTGTCGCCGGGTATGAAGACGAAATCCGCCCCGCCCATCTGCGCATTGACCTGCGCGACGACCTCGCGGAGTCGGTCGAGGCCCTGCCAGTCATCGGCTTCGTCCAGATGCAGGTCACCGACATGGACCCAGGCGATGCCGCTCATGCCTTGGCCTCCTCGGGCTTGGCACCACCGGAGCAGGCGGGGCGCAGCGTGCCCGCAAAGCCGATCCACAGCCCCAGGCTCGCCACCGCGAAACCGCCGAGAATGTAGAAGGCGATGTGATAACCCAGTTCCTGCGCCAGCCAGCCACCGATGGCGGGCGACAGCGAGGCGCCGACGCCCTGGATGGTCATCACCGCGCCCTGCCCGACATTGACCCTGCCGGTGCCGCTCAGCAGGCAGGCGACAAGGCCCGGCACCGCGACGCTCTGAAGCCCCGCGCCGATACCGTCGAGCGCCTGGACCGGCCACACGCCCCAATGCTCGATAAAGGTCCCCGCCAGGAACCCGCGCAAGGGAAGCGCGGCGAAGGAGATCAGCAGGACCAGCCAGTAACCACGCCCGGCGGCGACCTTCATCGCGATCAGGCTGGCGACGATCATCACCGCCTGCGCCACCATCACGGTCGTCGCGGTGAACATCGCGGCATCGCCCTTGCCCGCACCGACCACCGCCATGCCGTACAGCGGCAGCATCGCGCCGTTACCCAGATGGAAACAGGCCAGCGCGGCCGCCAGAATCAGCATCGGCTTGTTGGCGAGCAGCGCCTTGAAACCCTCGGCCTGGCCGCCTTCCTGATCGTCGCCATCGTCATCCTCCAGCCCGCGTGCGGCGCGGTGGTCGATCGCGCGCTCGGGGATCGACAGGACCGAGATGATCGCCAGCACGCCAAAGGCGGCGGCAAGGAAGAAGATGGCGGGCATCCCGAACTTCCAGCCCAGAAAGCCGGAAAGCCCCGCGCCGACCATGTTGCCCGCATGGTTCCACGCCTGGTTGCGGCCGTTCTGCGCGTTGAAGCCCTTTTGCCGGACCACGCCCAGCGTCATGCCGGTCACGGCGGGGCCGATCGCTGCGCCCGCGATGGCGGTCGCCACCTGGCTGCCCCCGACGACGATGCCGGTCTGCGACCAGAGGATCAGGAAGGAGGCGAGCACCGTGCAGATACCGGTGATGACGACCACCCAGCGCTTCTTGTCGGTATGGTCGATGAACGCGCCCGCCGGCACCGTCATCACCATGCCCGCGACCCCGCCCAGCGTCATGACCGAGCCGATCGGCCCGGTCTGCCACCCGCGCTGTTGCAGGAAGACGCCCAGAAACGGACCAATCCCCGCCTGCATGTCGGCCATGAAGAAGTTGAGCGCCTGCAACCAGCGTGTCGCGCGGCGGCGATCGCCTTCGGACGATGGGGACGTTTGGGAATCAGGTAATGCCGCTGTGGCCATAATAGGTCTCCGCGAGATGCGAGGCCCAACCCAGCAATAGTTTGAAATATCCGCTGATCGTATGATTTATGTTTGCCGCGTGACTGGCGGCCAAGTTATCCCGCTGTAGGACAACGACAAATTTGCCGGTGGCAAAAGTACCGCACAACATCTCATGGCAATAACTTCATGATGCCCCGGCGGAACTTTTCCCGTCAGCCCGTCCTGTCGGCAGCAAGGAAAGCATCACCATGGACCACCACTGCGTCGCCATCGTACCGGCCGACGATCTCGATGCCAGTACTGCCTTTTACCAACGGCTCGGCTTTTCGGTCGCTGTCGATTTCGGCCATTACCGCATCCTGGAAGACGGACGCGGCTGGCATCTGCACCTCAACCACATGCCGGGCTGGCCGGTGCGCGGGGAGGACAACCCGTTCGGCCTCTATCTTTATGTCGAAGATGTCGATGCGGTCGCCGAGCGGGTCCGCGACGACATCTTCGAGCCTGGCACGCCGCACGCCAAACCCTGGGGCACCTATGAGTTCGCGGTCAGCGACCCGACCGGGGTGCTGGTGCGGATCGGACGGATCGTCGAATAGCGCCGCCCGCTTGCCCTGTCGGCCCGACGGCATCACATAGGCGACCTGTCCGGACGCCGACCGCTCCGTGCCCCGCTCCGCAATGATGATGGACGATTCCCGTGACCACCAAGATCTACCTGTCCGCCGACCGCCTGCTGGAGGATTCCTTTCGCCTGGGCAATCTGGTCTTCGACTCCGGCTTTCGCCCGACGCATATCGTCGGCATCTGGCGCGGCGGTGCGCCGGTCGGCATCGCGGTCCAGGAACTGCTCGAATATCGCGGGGTCCAGAGCGATCATATCGCGATCCGCACCGCCTCCTATACCGGCATCGATCAGCAGGAGCCGCAGGTCCGCATTTACGGGCTGGGCCATCTGGTCGACGTCCTGAACCCGGAAGATCGCCTGCTCCTGATCGACGATGTGTTCGATTCCGGGCGTTCGATCCGCGCCTTGCTGAAGGAGTTGAAGCAGCGCTGCCGGAACAATATCCCGGACGAGGTGAAGGTCGCGACCGTCTATTACAAGCCGTCACGCAACGTGACCGACCTGACGCCGGACTTCTTCGTGCATGAGACGAATGACTGGCTGATCTTCCCGCACGAGATCAACGGCCTGACCGAGGATGAAATCCGCGCCCACAAGCACGGGGCCGCCATCATCCTGCGCTGACGATCCGGGACGGCGGGCGCGCCCTGCCCCGCCATTCCCGAACCTCAAAACGGATCGACATTCAGCATCCCCCTTTTCCCTCTCCCCTCTGTGAGGGGAGAGGGGCATGGCCGAATGGCGATCCGGCCTCAGTGGAGCTTGGCGATCGACAGCCCGTCTTCCTTGGCCTGCGCCTTGACCGACTCCTCGCTGCGGGTCAGCGCCTTGGCGATCGCCTTCAGCGCCATGCCCTTCTTGGCGAGGGTGTGGAGTTTCTGGATCTCGTCCTGGCGCCAGGGCTGGCGGTGTCGTTCGAAGCGTTCGGCCATGGTCCCTTATAGCGCGCTCACAGGCCCCTGACCATGGCGGCGCCCCTGCATGATGGCTCGCTTACAAATGCGTCATGAATGCTGCCCCGCCTTGCCATCGCATCGCGGTGCAGCAAGATAGCCCGCTCGGGAGACGTTATAACATTTGGGGTCATTAATGCGTTTTTGTGCTCTCCTTTGCTGTGTTGCGTCGTCCGCGATCGCCCTGCCCGCGCTGGCGCAGACCCGCGGCGTACCGACGCCCGATGCGGACGCCACCCCGGCGGAAGCGGCGAATCAGCCCTCCGACATCGTGGTCACCGCCAAGCGGCTCGACACCGCGCGCGAGCATATCCAGCCCAGCCTGGGCGCCTCCAATTATGAAATCACCAGCGCCACGATCAAGGCGCTGCCCGGTGGCGAGAACCAGCAGTTCAACCAGATCCTGCTCCAAGCCCCCGGTGTCGTGCAGGACGGTTTCGGCCAGTTCCACGTCCGCGACGACCATAACGGCCTGCAATATCGCATCAACGGCACCATCCTGCCCGAAGGGCTGGCGGTGTTCGGCCAGACCCTGTCGCCGCGCCTGGTCGACAAGGTCAACATCCTGACCGGCGCGCTGCCCGCGCAATATGGCCTGCGCACGGCGGGCGTGATCGACATCACCACCAAGAGCGGCCTGTTCGACAATGGCGGCACCGCCTCCATCTATGGCGGCAGCCACAACACCATCCAGCCCAGCCTGACCTATGGCGGCTCCACCGGCAGCACCAACTACTTCGTGTCGGGCGACTACCGGCACAGTGGCCTGGGCATCGAGAGCGTCGACGGCCGCTCCAACCCGGTCCATGACGATACCGACCAGTATCAGGGCTTCGCCTATGTCGACCATATCCTGGACGACCAGAACCGGGTGTCCTTCGTCGGCGGCTATTCCAACCAATGGTTCCAGATCCCCAACCCCGTCGGCCAGCAGCCGAGCGCCGGATGGAGCGTCGGTGGCCAGACCGCCTTCCCCAGCGAGAAGCTGAACGAGACGCAGCTGGAAAAGACCGGCTTCGGCCAGGTCGCCTTCCTCCACGATGCCGAGCCGCTGACGGTGCAGGCCTCGCTCTTCGCGCGCTATTCCTCGCTGCGCTATCGCCCCGATGTACTGGGCGAGCTGCTCTATAACGGGCAGGCGCAACAGGCGTACAAGCAGGATTTCGCCATCGGCGGACAGGTCGACGCGGTCTATCATGTCGGCGATGCGCACACGCTGCGCGGCGGCCTGCTGGTGACGCGCGACCGTTCGACCAGCGCGACCACGACCAACGTCTTCCCGGTCGACGCCAGCGGCGCTCAGGCGGGCGAGCCGATCGCCATCGTCGACAATAGCGGCAAGACCGCGACCAGCTTCAGCGCGTATCTTCAGGACGAATGGAAGCTGATGCCCCGGCTGACGCTCAACTACGGCGCACGCTACGACCTCTACAACGGCTATCGGCGCGAGGGGCAGCTGTCGCCGCGCGTCAATCTGGTCTGGCAGCCGGGCGACACCTACACGCTGCACGCGGGCTATTCGCGCTATTTCGTGCCGCCGCCCTTCGAACTGGTGGGCAATACCAGCATCGCCAAGTTCGTCGGCACCAGCGCCTATCCCGCCGTCACCGTCAACGACGTGCCCTATGCCGAGCGGCAGGATTATTTCGATGTCGGATTCCAGGCCAAGCCCAGCCGCTACTTCACCTATGGCATCGACGCCTATTACCGCATCTCGAAGAACCTGATCGACGAGGGGCAATTCGGCGGGCCGATCATCCTGACCCCGTTCAACTACAAGCAGGGGCGCATCGGCGGGATCGAGGCGAATATGAGCTATCAGCGCGGCGGCCTGCTCGCCTATGCCAATTTCGCCGCCGCCAAGGCCAAGGGGCGCAGCATCGTCTCCAGCCAGTTCAGCTTCGGCCAGGACGATCTCGACTATATTGCGCGGCATTACATCTATCTGGACCACGACCAGACCTTCACCGGATCGGCGGGCGTGTCCTATGCCTTTGCGCAAGGCGCCAAGCTGGGCGGCAGCATGATCTATGGTTCGGGACTGCGCCGCGACGACGATGTGAACAGCATCCCCAACGGCGCCAAGCTGTCGCCCTATGCGCAATTCAACCTGACCGCGAGCCAGCATCTGGCGGGGCCGAACCTCGACATCCGGTTCGACGTCATCAACGTGCTCGACCACAAATACGAAATCCGCGACGGGACCGGCGTGGGCGTCGGCGCACCGCAATATGGCCCGCGTCGCGGCTTCTTCGTCGGCGTGTCCAAGGCGTTCTAAGAAATCCTCCCCGGCACGGGGAGGGGGACCATGCGCAGCATGGTGGAGGGGGCGGGCCGCACAGGATGTCCTTTGTGGCGCGCCCCCTCCGTCAGCGCTCACGCGCTGCCACCTCCCCGTGCCGGGGAGGATTGTCTAACCGATCCCGTATTTCCTCATCCGCTCGGGCATGCGCTTGTCCAGCCCCGTCGCCAGCGCCCGATCCCGCGCCGCCTCGGTGGTCATGCCCAGATGCGTCTCGGCGATCGAGCGCCCGTACAGTGCCCAGGCGCGCTTCGAATCGATCGCCAGCGCGGCGTTGAAATCGGCGAGCGCAGCCCGGTCGTCCTTCTGGCGGAGATGAATGAAGGCCCGGCTGTCGAGGAAGCTCGGATCGCTGGGGATCGCATGGACCGCGGCGTTGCAGTCGCCCAACGCCTTGTCGAAATCCTTGCCCGCCAGCATCCGCGACCAGCACCGGCCGTTCTGCGCGGTGCTGCGACGGGAATCGTCATGATGCGCGGCCAGCCACAGATCATATTGCCCGATCGCCGCGTCAAAGGCATCCGCCCCCGAATAGAGCCGCGCCATCTGCAACCGTACCGCATCCTCGCGCGGCACCTGCCCGTTCAGCAGGTCGAGATCGGTGATCGTCCCCGCCGGATTGCCCGCGCGCAGTCGCAATTCGGCGCGGATCAGCCGCGCCTGCGTATCGGTCGGGTCGAGCGTCAGCGTGGTGTTCAGATCGTCGATCGCCAGCACCGGCCGATGCTGGTCCAGATAGGCGAGCGCGCGCTGGCGGGGAAACCGCGGGTCCTTGGGCGCCATTGCGATCGCCTGCGTAAAGGCATCGATCGCATGGGGCAGGTCGTGCTGGGTGACCAGCATCGCGCCGCGACGGCTGTAACCCTCGGCATCGCTCGGCGGCGCGGCGTCGGTGGCGGCTGGCGCGACGACCGCCGCCGTGCCCGGATCGGCATGCGCCACCGCATCGAACAGCCGCCCGCCGCTATAGGTGAAATAGATGCGGTGCTGGAGATTGGAGACATAGAGCCGGTGCGACACGAAAAAGTCCGCGCCCAGCAGCATGTCAGTCTCCAGCGGCCCCAGATCGGCGATATGGAGCCGCACATTGTGCAGTTCCTCATTGCCGATCTTCAGCAGCTTGAACCGCGCGGTCCAGCCCTGGACGACATGGCGGCCCAATCCGCGCTCCCATCCCGCCGCCTCGACGCCCGGGTCACCGGGATGGACGCCCGCGCGGGCGGCGGCGCGCAGGCTTAGCACGGTCTGCGCCGCTCCGGTATCGAAGGTCGCGTTCAGCTTCGCACCGTCCAGCTCGACCGTGCCGACCGTGTGGCTGTGCGCCTGGTCCCTGGTCTCGATCGGGATTTCGAAATAGGGCTTGCCGCCCGTCCAATAGGCCATGGCGGCGTGCGCGCAGCCGCTGGGCTTGAACAGCCGGACCATGCCGCCGGGCAGGTCATATTCGACGTCGCTGAGGCCCAGGACATTCTGCCCGAGAAGGCCGGTCTGGCCGACATCGCTGCCGCTGACGATGAACTGGACGTTCGGGATATCGGTTCCGGCCAGGGTGAAGTGCTTGACCGTGGCGACGGTGGCGTCCGAGCTGCCGCCGATCCCGTTCACCCGGAAACCGAAGGGCAAGGGCTGTTCCGGCAAGCCCAGTTCGCGTGCGACGGGGGGCGCGATGTTGCTGTAAAAGGCCCCGCTATCCAGGATGAAGGGGGCGGGCTTGCCGTTGATCCGGGTCTCGACCACCGGGCGCAGGCCCTGCATCGTGACCGGGATCGCCGCCATCTGGCCGACCTTGCACGTCTCCGCCATGGCGGGACCCGCTGCCGCCCCGACCAACAGCGCCGCGACCATGATCCGCTTGCGCCCTGCCCCCGTCATCATGCCACCATCCCCATGTCAGCGATGGGGCAAGCCTATCATTGCGGGGTCTGGGCCAAGATGACGTGCGCCTGACATTGTCGAAACATGCCGCCCGCCCCGTGGCCAAAGTCAGGCCAGGGTGATCCGCCGCCCTTCCCGCGCCGATCGATAGATCGCCTCGATCACCCGCATATCGGCCAGCCCTTCTTCGCCGGGCACCAGCGGATCCGTGCCGTTGGCGATACACTCAGCGAAATGGTCGAGCTGCCCGGCATGCTGGCCCTTGCCTGCGGGAACCTGCTGCTGCTCGGTCCGGCCATTGCGGCGGACCCACATCTTCTGCCCCTCATAAGAGGTGGCTGGCTCCAGTTCGATCCAGCCATCCGTCCCCGACACGCGGTACATATTGTGGTTGGAGCTGTAGCTGGACACGCAGGTCGCCTCGATCCCCGAAGGGAAGCGCAGCAGGAAGCTGATCCGGTCCTCGACGGTACGGAAACGCGGGTCGCTCCGGTCGGTCGATTCGATCGCGCTGACCTCGACGGGTTCTTCGCCGGTCAGATAGCGGGTCGCGTTCAGGCTGTAGATGCCGATGTCCATCAGCGAGCCGCCGCCCGACAGCTTGCGGTCCAGCCGCCATTGGTTGGGCTGTGCGTTGAAGCCATGATCGGCGGTGATGATCCGCGTCGGCCCGACAAAGCCCTTGCGCGCCATGTCGATCACCAGCCGGTTGTGCGGCTCGAACCGCGATCGGTATCCGATCATCAGCTTGCGCCCCGCCGCCCGGCACGCCGCGATCATCGTGCGGCATTCCGCGACCGAGATCGCCATCGGCTTCTCGCACATGACATGCTTGCCCGCTCTGGCCGCGCGCACCGTATATTCGGCGTGCAGCGCATTGGGCAGGATCACATAGACGATGTCGACATCCGGATTGTCGCGGATACGGTCGAAATCGGCATAGGAATAACGGTGGCTCTCGGGCACGCCATATTTCTCGCCGAAGCGTGCCAGCTTTTCGGGCGCGCCGCTGACCAGCGCGACCAGCCGCGACTGCTCGCATTCGGCGAATTTGGACATGATCAGCTCGGCATAGCGGCCCAGACCGACGATCGCATACCCTGCCTTGCGCCCGCGCGGCGCGGCACAGGCCCCGCCGCCCGCCGCCAGGGCCAGTCCCGCCCCCAGCCCCGCGATGATGGTCCGACGATCGGCGTGCCCCATGATGCTCTCCCGTGTTCGCCAGGCATGTTTGCCTGTTCGATCAGTGGCTTATCATGAACGACACCGTCCGATGCTGGCAAGGTGCCGCAAGGGTCAGTCGGTGACTTTCTGCGCCTCGACGATCCGGGCGTCGCTGCCCAGCGCGTAGAGATAGGCACGCCGCTGCTCGGTGCCGGGGCGATAGCGCTTGAGCATCCGCGCCTGTTCGCGGGTCAGGGCGAAGCGGACATAGCCGGACCGGACCAGGCACTGGTCCACTTCGCCTTGCAGCGTGGCCTGGAGCGAATCGACCTGCTTGTCCGGCCGATACATCCGGCGAAGCAGAACCTGCCTCTCGCTCTGCGTGAAGATGTCGTCGGTCGGGACCGTCGGGGGCGTATTGGCTTCGCGGTCCAGGACGCGCGCGCCGCGCACATAACGCTGGGTCGCCCCGTCCCCGGCCACGTCGCGCCGGGCGGCTTGCAACATGCAGGCCCGGCTGCCGCCATCGAAAGCCTCCCGCGAAGCACCCGGCCTGCCCCAGCTATAGGGCTGGGGGGGTGCGGCCAAGGCGGATGACGACGCGCCCAACAGGGCAAGCGCAACACCGATCTTCGGCATGACCTCTCCTCGGTTTCTCTATGGCGAAGCTAACCGAAAAGGTCGGGCGCGTCATGCCTTTCCCATTCCCCATGGCGACAGGCTGCGACCGGGACGGTTACCGATGCAGCCACGCCCGACACACCATACATTGGTGAAAACCGATTCATCCTTTCTTTCCCTCTGTCCACTATGGACGAAAAACTCATCGAATTCGGAGCAGGGAAACTGCCATGGGGCGGTCCGGACCGGGCTATAAAAACCGCGAAGCGCGCCGACAGGTTCTGATCCCCTGTCGGATCAAGTCCGTCCGGGGCTGGGGCGATGCGTGCATCCACAATATCTCGTCCCGGGGCATGATGATCGCATGTGACGATCCGCTGGCGCCGGGCGAATATCTGGACCTGCGGCGCGGTCGCCAGGTGGTGATCGGCCGCGTCGTCTGGCGGCGCGACCGATTCTCGGGCGTCCGCACGCAGGATGTCATCAGCGCCGATGCGCTGGTCAACGAGCCCCGTCTGGAGGCCCGGCCGACCGGCACGCGTCGCAGCAAGGATCGCGCCGCCCTGCGCCAGACCATGGCGGGGGAAATCGACGCCGCCCGACGCATGGAGCGCAGCCGCTCCCTGTCGCAGGCGATGCAATTCGGTGCCCTGGGCCTTTTCGGACTGGTCGCCGCGGCGACCATCGCGATCCGGGTCGGCCATATCCTGGCCGCGCCGGCCGCGCAGATCACCCAGGCCCTGTCCCGATAATCCGAAGCATCGGTCAGTCCTGATCGGCCTGCAACGCCGTCGCCAGCCAGTCGGGGCGGATCGCGTCGCCCAGTGCCTCGACGCGGCGATGCTCGACCATCAGGCCCAGTTCCGGGTAGCTTGCACGGGTCCGGTCGCCCGCCTCGCCCAGGGGAGCGACGACCAACCGTCGATTGACCTTCGAGCGGTGGTGCATCCGCGCCGTGTTTTCCTGCCCGACATAACAGCCCTTGGTGAAACTGACGCCGTTCAGCTCGCGCGCATTGCATTCCAGCCAGAGTGTCTCCCCCGAGCCCAGCTCGCCGACACCTTCGGTCACGCCCAGCGAAAGCCGGTGCGCCGTCCAGCCGCTTGCCGTCTCACCCGCCGGGGCCAGCCAGCGATGGCCCAGTTCGGGCAGGCGCGGATCATGGGGCCGCCCCTCGGCATTGCGGCTCCAATGGACGGCCAGTCCCTCGACCGGCGTGATCGTGATCGCGCGGCGCAGGCGGTACATGGCCAGCCGCTTCGCCAGTGCCTCGGCCTGCGACGCTTCCGCATCGATCAGCACCGCCTCGCCCTCGGCCCATAGGAGAAAGTCGAACAGCGCCTTGCCCTGCGGCGTCAGCAGCGCGGCCCAGCGCGGGGCATCCGGCGTCAGGCCCGCGACATCCTGCGTCACCAGCCCTTGCAGGAAACCGCGCACATCCTCGCCCGCGATCCGGATCAGGCGGCGATCGGAGAGGGTCGTCGCGGCGGCCGTCGCGGCGATGGCTGTTGGGGTGGCATCGGTCATGACCGCAAGGTAGGAGAGCGTGACCCTATGCGAAAGGCCCGTTTGCCATGACCTTCGACCTGCTTCTCTCCGGCGGCACCGTCCACACGCCCGGCGGCCCCGTCCGCGCCGATGTCGGCGTGCGCGACGGCCGGATCGTGGAAATCGGCGCGCGCGGTGATGCGGGTCGGGTGATCGACTGCACCGGCCTCGACATCCTGCCCGGCGTGATCGACAGCCAGGTGCATTTCCGCGAGCCCGGCCTGATGCACAAGGAGGACCTGGCCTCGGGCAGCCGCGCGGCGGTGATGGGCGGCGTCACCGCCGTCTTCGAAATGCCCAACACCAAGCCGAATACCGATTCGGCCGAGGCGATCACCGACAAGCTGACCCGCGCGAAAACGATGTTCTGCGACCACGCCTTTTACGTGGGCGCAACCAACCACAATGCCCGCGACCTGGCCGAGCTGGAGCGAATGCCGGGCACGGCGGGCGTGAAGATCTTCATGGGCGCCTCAACCGGCGACCTGCTGGTCTCCGAGGATGCGCGGCTGGCCGAAGTGCTCGCCTCGGGCCATCGCCGCGTCGCGATCCATGCCGAGGACGAGGACCGGATGAACGCCCGCGCCAACGAGCGGATCGAGGGCGATCCGTCCTCACACCCGGTCTGGCGCGACGACGAGAGCGCGCTTCTCGCCACCCGCCGCATCCTGCGCCTGGCGCGCGCGGCCAATCGCCGTATCCACATCCTGCACGTCACCACGCCCGCCGAGCTGGAATATATCGCGCAGCACAAGGACATCGCGACCTGTGAGGTCACGCCGCAGCACCTGACGCTGGCGGGCGAGGAAGCCTATCCGCGCCTCGGCACGCTGGCGCAGATGAACCCGCCGATCCGCTCGGGCGCGCATCGCGACGGGCTGTGGCACTGGCTGAACCAGGGCGTGCCCGACGTCATCGGCTCGGACCATGCGCCGCACACGCTGGAGGAAAAGGCCAAGCCCTATCCGGGCAGCCCCAGCGGGATGCCGGGCGTGCAGACGCTGCTGCCGCTGCTGCTCGACCATGCGGCGAACGGTCGCCTGTCGCTCCAGCGCGTGATCGAGCTGACCAGCGCGGGGGCGCAGCGCATCTTCGGCATCGTCGGCAAGGGGCGGATCGCGGCCGGTTACGACGCCGACTTCACCATCGTCGACCTCAAGAAGCGCTGGACCATCGAGGACCAGTGGCTCCAGTCCAAGTGCGGCTGGTCGCCCTTCACCGGCATGAAGCTGACCGGCAAGCCGATCGGCACCATCGTGCGCGGCCAGGTGGCGATGTGGGAGGACCAGCTCGCCGATGCGCCGACCGGCCAGCCGATCCGCTTCGAGGCGGTCGACTTCGGATGAGCGGCACGCGGTGGGTGCGGGACATCCGGGTCTATTGCCCGGTCGCGCCCGCCACGCTTGCGGCGCTGGTCGCAGGCAATCCGGCGGCGGTGGAAGAGGATTCCACCGCCGCCACGCTGCTGGCGATCCTGCGCACAGCCCCGCTCGGCGATTTCGGGCGGTATCGCGAGGTGGTGGAACTGGCGCTTGGCTATGAGGGGTTCCGGCCGGGCGATGGCGCGGTGCCGACGCTGGGCGCGGTGGGAGAGGCGAGCTGGTCGCCGACCGTCATCCTGACCGCGATATACGATGCAGAGGCGGATGTGGAAGCGCTGGCCGATGCGTTGTTGGCGGCACATCCGTGGGACGTGCCGGTAATCGCGGTGAGTGAACCTTATCGGTTGCTGATACGCGGATAGGAGGGGGCGTGGGCTTCGACGTCGGCGTCATGCGTCGACGTCTATCCTGAGCGGCTGGCTTGCCAGCCAGCCGAAGGGCTCAGCCTGAACGGCTGTGGGAAAAGTCCAGGACGCAACCCCACCCCCGTTCAGCCTGAGCGAAGTCGAAGGCCAAGGGAAACCCTCACCCCGAGGCCGAAATCAGAACGGCAACCACCGCGCCTTGTGCGTGAAGTTCATATACCCGACATTGACGCCCGCGCGCCAACCGACGCCCAGCCGCACCGGGATCAGCACGACATTGCCACGCCGCAAATACGTCGCCGCAAACCCGCCGACGAAATACAGCCGCCCCTCGGCCGCCGGGAAGCGGTGGAACAGCTCCTCGGTGTCGTAGAGGTTATAGACCAGCACGAACACCTTGTTCGCGTCGCCGCCGATATCGAAGCCCAGCGACGGCCCGGTCCAATAGACCGGCATCTGCCCCTCGACCTTATGGGTCATCACGCCCGAGCCATAACGCAGGCCGACGACGAACGCGCCCGATGCCTCGCGCCCGGCGATATAGGCGTTGGGCCGCCCCTGTTCGCGCAGGATGCGCTCGATGATGCCCGCCAGCCCCTCGGCTCCCTTGCCGAACACGCCCTCACCCGCCGCCATCAGGTCGTCCCGCTCGAACGTATCGGCGGCCTGCGTCGTCTGGGTCGCGCGCGAATCGGGGGTGCCGGGGATCGGCGTGACCGGCGGCTGCTGTACGGGCGGGGTCGACTGGACCGGCGGGGCGTCATCCTGGGGCGGCGCGCTCTGCTGGGGCGCGGGGCGGGAAGGCTGGGTGCCGAGGTCGCTGTCGATACCCTGATTGGGGTCGATCGTGCGGACCTGCGCCGCAACCGGCGCGGTGGCGACCAAGGCCAGGCCAGCCAGCAACGACAGACGCCATGACAGGCCCAGACAGACGATACGCATGAATTCTCAACTCCCCCGGCGAACCGATTGACCACGTTAACCAGCCCGCAGCTTGCGGCGCAATGAATGACGAAATGAGGATTAGTCGATTTTCCTGATAAAATCCCGCCCAGACCCGGTTGATTGCCTCCACCGGCCCCGCTATAGCCGCACCTCGCCGCAGCCGGAGACGTGGGTGAGTGGCTGAAACCAACGCTTTGCTAAAGCGTCGTACGGGAAACCGTACCGAGGGTTCGAATCCCTCCGTCTCCGCCATATTGCGCCGCTTCCCGACATTCGATCCACCGCCCGGACGGGCCTGCCCCGCCGCCCCGGATCCTGCGCGTCCGGCATGCTTGAGGACATCCTATGAGCCAGACCACCATCCACGCCATGGGCGAACAGCATCTGGTTCACCGCACGGGTTGGCTGCGCGCCGCCGTGCTGGGGGCCAATGACGGCATCATCTCGGTCTCCAGCCTGATCGTCGGCGTCGCGGCCGCGCCCGGTGCGACGGCGGGCGCCGTGCTGGTGGCGGGGATCGCGGCGCTGGTCGGCGGGGCGCTGTCGATGGCGGCGGGGGAATATGTCTCGGTCAGTTCGCAGGCCGATACCGAGCAGGCCGATCTGGCGCGCGAGGCCGCCGAGCTGGTCCGTGCGCCGCTGGCCGAAACGCGGGAACTCGCCGCGATCTACGAACAGCGCGGGGTCGAGGCGGGCCTGGCGCAACAGGTGGCCGAGCAGATGATGGCGCATGACGCGCTGGGCGCGCATCGCCGCGACGAGCTTGGGCTGGCCGATGACGGCGGCTCCAACCCGCTTCAGGCGGCGCTGTTTTCGGCGGGGGCGTTCAGCGCCGGGGCGATCCTGCCCGTGCTGGCCGCCGCGCTGTCGCCGCATGCCTGGGTTCTCTATCTGACGCCCGCGACGGCACTGGTCCTGCTGGCGGTGCTGGGTGCGCTGGGCGCAAAAGCGGGCGGCGCACCGGTCGTACGCGCTATCGTGCGCGTCGTGCTGCTGGGCGCGCTGGCGATGGGCGTGACCGCGCTGATCGGGACGCTGACCGGCACGGTTATCTAATAAGGCGGGGCGACCTTCGCCCGCTGTTCGCGCGCGGCCTGGGTCCACCAAGCGAGATCGTCGGCGAAGCGCGGAAAACTGCGGGACAGCGCGGCCCCGCCCTCGCCGGTCGGCTGTCCCCCGGCATCCAGCGTCTGGCCGATACCGCCGACGGTCAGCGTGCTGGACACCACGACCATGCCCATTTCGCTCAGCGTCCCGTGCCAGGCGACGCTGGCATGCGCGCCCGCCAGCCGTCCGGCCGAATAGCTGGCGATGGCGGCGGGGCGCCAATACCATTCCTCCAGGAAGTGATCGGTCAGGTTCTTCAGCCCCGGCTGCTGCCCCCAATTATATTCGCCGGTGACGAAGACAAAGGCATCGGCGGCGCGGATCTTGGCGGCGAGCTGCTCCATCGCCTCGGGCGCTTCGCCGGCGGGATATTCCTTGTACATCCGGTCCAGCATGGGCAGCCCGACCGCCTTGGCATCGATCAGCTCGGGCTTCGCACCCCGTTCGCGGAACGACCGGACCAGATAATCGGCCAGCCTGATGCCCTGCCGGTCGGAACGGTAGGAGCCGTAGAAAATCAGGATATGGTCGGCCATCCAATGTCTCCCCAAAAGCTGGCCCCTGCACAACGCGAGGGGCGCGGTGGCGATCCCGCCCGCCTCATCCCTTGGCGGTCGGCATGCACGGCGCGGGATCGGCGACCCAGTCATGGTCATAGCTGGCGGGCACCGTCTCGCCCTGTCCGACGCCGGGCTTTGTCCCCTTCGGCGCATAGAAGATCCAGGCCATGCTGTTGTCGAACGCGTCGATCCGGCCATTGTCGCGCGCCGCCATGGCGGCATCGATCTCGGGCTGTTCGACGCGCGAGCCCCGGACCATGCGGATGGTGCCGTCGCGCATCTCCCAGGCGCGCCGGTAATGGCGGCCGAACATCATCGTGTCGAAACCGGGCTTGGACGACCATTGCTTCGCCTCGGTGCCCATGGGCAGGCGGACCGTGGTGACGTGGCAGCTATATTCGGGCTTCGAATAGAAGGGCACGTCCGCCCGCTGATCGGCACTGCGCAGACGACGATCGGGCGGGCTGAAGCCGCCGCCGGGCAGCGCGAAGGAGCGGCCGCCGTCATCGTCCTTGTCCCAGTCGATCGTGCCGGTGCCCGCGATCGTCAGGATACCGGCCTGTGCCGTCTGGTCGTAACGCCACTGCACGCTGTCGATCGCCTGCCAGAAATCGCCGGTCAGCTGCTGGCGAAAGGCGTCGAGCATCTGGCCCGGCGTCACGGCCGAGAACTGCGCCTGCTGCTGGAGCCCCGCGACGCCGCGCGTGATGGTGGTGGAGGTGATCCTGGCGGGCTTGTCGAACCCGGCCCGCGTGTCGATGTCGTACAGCGTCGTCTCGTCGGGCACGCTGGCCAGCGGCCGGTTCAGCTTTTCCAGCGACTCGCCGCGCGTGGTCAGCGGCAGGACCCATTGCACCGGAAAGACCGGCCGCGCGGCGGGCGGCACGACGGCGGGCATCGTTCCGTCCAGCCAATAGGTTGCGCCATCGATATGCGCACGGACCAGCACATGGTCGAAAAGCTGCGGCCCCGACAGACGCTGGTCGAAGCCGTCATCGGCGGCGTTGGAATTGATGAGCACCGCCTCCGCCTCGATCCCCAGTTCGCGGAGCAGGGCGAGCAGCAGTGCGGTCTTGCCCTTGCAGTCGCCATAGCGACGCTGCCACGTCTCGTCGGCCGAGGCGGGGGTCAGGTTGCCGCCGTTCAGCCCGACATAGATGTAGCGGACATCCTGCTGGACGAGCTTTAGCGCGGCGGCCGCCCGGTCGAGCGGCTTGGGGCTCGCCGCGGCGATCCGCGCCGCTTCCTGGCGCAGCGGCGAGTTGGGCGCGAGCGTCGCCGCCTGGGTATAGAGCGGGGCGAAATGGCGGGACACGGAGGGCCAGTCGCCGAAATCGCTATATTCGACGATGCGCTGCCACTGATAGCGCGGGGGCGCATCCTTGGGCGGGGTCAGTGTCGCGGGATTGTCGAAGCGGAAATCGACGCCCTGGTCATGCGTCTTTAGCGCGGCGGTCATGTCCGGGCTGATCTTCAACTGCGGCCTGTGCCCCGCATCCCAGTTCAGTCCCAGATGATAGCGGCCGGGCGCCGGGCTGGCGGCCAGCACCAGCAGGCCCGACGCCTTGCCGCCCATGGTCGGATCCCTGGCAAAGGTCGTCCATTCGACCTCCAGCTCGTCGCCGACGCGCAGGTCGGGCACGCGCAGCACGGCGGTCAGCGTGCCGTCCAGCATCGCCTCCTCCAGCTTGTCCTCGCGGCGCAGCACCTCGAACGCGGCCGCCTTCATCGCATCGATCGTCTGGCCGTCGCGGATGACATGGATGGCGTGGACGATCGGCGGTCCCGCCGCCGGGTCCCAGGCGATGGCGATATTGCCGATCTGCAGCGCGTTGGATTGCAGGATCTTGATGCGATAGCCCATATATTGGGCCTGTCCCTGGTCGGTGATGTGCGCCACGACATCCTGTCGGCGCATGAAGATCGGGCCGCCGACATCGCCGGGCACGGCCAGCGGTTCGGACCGCGTGACCCAGGCGGGGACCGGCCCCGTTTGCGGGCCGCGCGGGGCCGCCACGGGCTGCCCCGCCTGTCTGGCCTCTTGCTTCCCCGCATTCCGGGCCTCGACGCCGCCCGCCGCCAGCATCGACACCAGCACCCATGCCGGGGCGATCGCCCTCACGCCACGCAACCTCATAGTCCCCCCATCCTCCCCGGAAGGCCGCCATAGTGGCCAAAAGCGCGGCGAGCGCAAGGCGCGCCATGCGCTTGCTCCTGTCCCGGCGTTGGTGCATCGCCGGGGACCCACGGCTGAGTTTGGCCCATGATCCTGGGGGAGCGTCCATGCCCGTCACCGACATTGCCACCCGCGTCTATAACCACGGCTGGCGGCTCGACCCGGTCGTGCGCAGCCTGCTGGATACCGATTTCTACAAGCTGCTGATGCTGCAGATGATCCGGCGGCTCCACCCGGAGGTCACGGCGACCTTCTCGCTCATCAACCGCAGCAAGCATGTCCGGCTGGCCGAAGTGATCGACGAAGCGGAACTGCGCGAACAGCTCGACCATGCGCGCTCGCTTCGCTTCGGCAAGAAGGAGCTGATCTGGCTGGCGGGCAACAGCTTCTATGGCAAGCAGCGCATGTTCTCGCCCGAGTTCCTCGACTGGCTCGCCCGCTTCCAACTGCCGGACTATGAGCTGCGCACCGTCGACGGGCAGTTCGAGCTGCATTTCGACGGCCCCTGGGCCGAGACGACGATGTGGGAAATCCCCGCTTTGGCCATCGTCAACGAACTGCGCTCACGCGCGGCCCTGAAGGGCAAGGGGCGGTTCGAGCTCGACATCCTCTATGCCCGCGCCAAGGCCAAGCTGTGGGACAAGGTCGAACGCCTACGCGCCCTGCCCGACCTGGTTCTCTCTGACTTCGGCACGCGGCGGCGGCATGGCTTTCTGTGGCAGCGCTGGTGCGTCGAGGCGCTGAAGGAAGGGCTGGGAGACCGGTTCATCGGCTCGTCCAACGTGCTGCTGGCGATGGACAATGACCTGGAGGCGATCGGCACCAACGCGCATGAGCTGCCGATGGTGATGGCCGCGCTCGCCCCCGACGATGCGGGCGTGGCGGCGGCGCCCTACCGGGTGCTGGAGGAGTGGCAGGCGCTGTATGACGGCAACCTGCTGATCGCGCTGCCGGACGCATTCGGGACCACCGCCTTCTTGCGCAACGCGCCCGACTGGCTCGCCGACTGGACGGGCTTTCGCCCCGACTCGATGCCACCGATCGAGGGGGGCGAGCAGATCATCGCCTGGTGGCAGGCGCATGGCCGCGACCCGCGCCGCAAGCTGCTGATCTTTTCGGACGGGATGGACGTCGACAGCATCGAGGCGACCTATCGCCATTTCCACGGCCGGGTGCGGATGAGCTTCGGCTGGGGCACCAACCTGACCAACGACTTCCGCGACTGCGATCCGGCGGGCGCGGCCGGGCTGGAGCCGATCTCGCTGGTGGCCAAGGTCATCAGCGCGGACGGGCATCCGGCGGTCAAGCTGTCCGACAACCCCGCCAAGGCGACCGGCGATCCGGCCGAGATCGAACGCTATCTGCGCATCTTCGGCGAAGACGGGCGCCACGCCAAGGCGGTCCGGGTGTGACGGAGTAGCCGGGGCTGGCAGGGGCGGTCCGAACCCTGGATCGGCACGCCGGGATGGACGGACATCCGTAATGCCTCCTGCCCCTCACCCAGTGCCGCTGGGAGCGGCATTAACGAAGGTCGCCTCAAGGCAAGCCCCTCCCCTTCAGCGGAGGGGTTGGGGTGGGGCATCGCCACAGGCAGGGCGCCTGCGGAAGCGCCCCACCCCCTGCCCCTCCCCTGAAGGGGAGGGGTGGATCAGCTTGATCTCATCCCACTCTATGCCCTTGATTTTATAAAGGGCATATCTGCGCGACCCTTTGTGAGGGACGACGGAATAAGGAATCGCGGCGGTCGATACGCCACCACTTCGGCATGGTGGGCGCGGTGACGCTCATCGCATGAGGCTTGCGAAAGCCCGCCTCGCATTCCAGACAACAAAAAAGGAGGCCGGCTTTCGCCGACCTCCCTCTTTTCGCAATCAACCTGGGTTGAGCGTGGCTTACTGGCCAGCGCCCGGACCGTAGGTGATCTCGACGCGACGGTTCTGGACCTCGCGGACGCCGTCGGCGGTCTGAACGCGCAGCTTGTCGCGCTGTTCGCCGAAGGCTTCCGTGGCGATCGAGCCATCGGGGATAGAATGCGAGGTCATGTACGCCTTCACCGCGTCGGCACGACGCTGCGACAGACCCATGTTGTACTTCGGCGTACCCGACGTGTCGGTGAAGCCTGCAACCATCACGCGGGCATTGCCGCAGCTCTGGTACTGGGTGATCGCGTTGTCGAGGATCGACGCTGCTTCCGGGGTGATGTCCGACTTGTTCCACTCGAAGAACACGATGAACGGACCCGGCGAGCACGGCACGGCCTCGGGAGCCGGCGGCGGGGGCGGCGGGGGAGGAGGCGGCGGGGGCGGCGGGGGCGGCGGCGGAGGCGGCGGAGCAGCCGGCTCACCGAAGTTGTACGCCACGCCACCCAGCAGCGAGTGCGACCGGAAACGGCCGTCATGCGTGTTGTTGGCGACGTCGACCAGCTTGACGTTCTCGGCGTTGAAGAAGCGATACTTCAGCGTCGCGTCGATGTGGTCGGTCAGCGGAGCACGGATGCCCGCCAGAGCCTGCCACGCGAACACGGTGTCCGAGTCGTTCAGGAAGTCAGCGCGGTTGTTGAGGGCATAGTTCGCCTTGACGCGAGCCACACCGACACCGCCGCCGACGAAGCCCTGGATGCCGTCGTCGGCACCGAAGTCGAGCAAGCCGTTCAGCATGAAGCTGAGCGCCGAGGTCGAGCCACCGGCATAGTTGTAGCTGCCAGCCGGAACGGTGCCAGCACCGATGCCGGTGTTGGTCAGCGTGGTCGAGCTGAAGCCGTCAACCGTCGCACGACGATAACCGACTTCGGTTTCCAGACGGAAACCACCGAAATCGTAACCCATCACGCCGTCAACGTCATAACCATAGTCATGGTCGACGGTGGCAACGCCGCTACGGCCCGCGCCGGTGACATCATAATCGATGTCTTCGACGATCATCCCGCCGCCTTCGATGCCGACGTACCACGACTTGTCGCGGGCGAGGGCAGGCGAAGCCAGAGCGGTGGAGGCGAGTGCCAGAACAATGGCAAGCTTCCGCATCATAGTCCCCTTTCTTGGTTGTCACTACGGACAGCGCAAACCCACTATCGGAGCGTTGGTTTCCACGCAAGCAAACAAAAGCCCCCGACTGTGGCATTAAAGGCACAGATTTTCGGTCAGCCAGAGGCCACCAGACCATGGTCGCGCAGCGTCGCGATGATCGCATTCAACGCCAAACGTGCTTCAGAATCAACGACTTGACCACCAGCCGGTGGCGCGATGGCCGGTCGTTGCGCGCCAACGACTTTTTTTCCCTCGATCTCCAGCGTCCGGGCGGCGACACGGCCCAGCCGCCACCGGCTTCCGTCCCATTCGCAGCGGCAGTCATCGCCCCGGCTCCACACCGACAATCCTAGCTGCGGAACCAGGAATCGCCAGCCGCCATCGGTCCAGCCTGCCATCATTCCGGCACGGCCCGTCCAGATATCCTGCGGCCGGTCGCCGACGATCCAGGCCTGGCCCGGCAGCGGCGCTCCGGGCGGCGCATTCACCCCGACCGCCTCGACGCAAGGCTGCACGACCAGGTCGAGCAGGCTCAGCGCCTCGTTATGGGTCAGCTCCTTCTGCGCCTGTCCCGCCGCCAGCAGCGGCAACATCCAGCGCGGCGTGTCGTTCGTCGTCATCACCCCTCCCCCACGATTCCGACCAGCGGCGCCGAGGCGCCCCAGGTCCCGACCTGCCGGATCGCCACCCGCGTTCCGTCCGCCACCGTGCCGCTCCACATGGGTGCGGTCAGTTCCTCGACCCGGTCGCCGATGGTGATGCGGTAGCGTTCCGCCTCCTCGCCCAGCGGCGCATCCACTCGGTCCAGCCAGCGCCAGCCGATCCGGCTCCGCCGCGTCCAACCGAGGGCGACGCGTCCGTCCGCCCCGCGACGGCACCGCCAGCCGACCGGCGACGGCGGCAGGACGGACAGGCCGGTCACCGCGACCGAGGCCTGGACGCCCTCGACCGGATCGCCCAGACCATGCGCGAGGAAATGGACGCTGCGGCCCAGCATCGCGACCGGCACGTCCAGCGTCCGCACCGAACCGGGTGCGATCAGGACGAAGGGGGCGCCGGGCACCGCCTGGCCGATCATCGCTTCCGTCCCGCGAAGTCCGCGCCGCAAGCCGCTCAGCCGCCAGTGCCGGTCACCCAGCGGCCGTGCCTGGGCGAACTGGAACAGCTCGCCATCGATCCAGGCAAGATTCGCGCCCGCATCCAGCGCGGCGTCGTCGGCATCCGCCAGATCCTCGGCCAGTTGCACGTCGAACATTCCCCGATCATCGACCAGGGCGCTGCCACCGCCGGGCGTCACCGCGCGCACCACCCCGATGATGCCGGGCAGCGCGGTCTGGCCGAGCGCCGTCCAGCTCGCGCCGTCGTCGAGGCTATAGGCCAGTCCCGCCTGTCGCCAGCCGGGGCCACCCGCCGCCACCACCGACAGGCGCGGCGCCGAGAGCAGTTCGTCGGTCAGCGGAGGCGCCTCGAACGCGATCAGCCGGGTCGTGCCGACCGCCCGATCCGCCGCCCGCGCGATCCGGCCGGGCGAGGCGGGCAGGATCGGTCCGCCCTGCCCCGGCGGCACGCAGCTCAGCCGGACCGCCATCGCCTCCCACGCCGCCTCGGTCACACGCCAGCGCCCCGCCTCTCCATCGATCCGCACAATGCTGCCCGGTGCGATGGCCAGCGCCTCGGGACCGAGCGTCACGATACGCCGCACCCGCTCCACGTCGTGGCGCACCAGCCGGTCCTGCGCCAATGTCCGTGCTGTCGCGGCATCGAGCGCGGCGGCCAGTTCAACCCTGTCGTCCCGCACCCCACCGGGGCGACGGGCGCGCTGCACCCCGATCTGATAATCGCGGGCCGGGTCGTAATGGGCGACCGTGACGCTGGCGGGCACCACGCCCTCGCCCGCCATCTCGCGCACGCCGCGCCGCCCCGGTCCGTCCGCGCCCATGCCCTCGTCGCGGATGACCTGTCCGGCCCCGCCCCCCGGCACGGCCAGCCCTATGCCCGCCCCCTCGGCGACCCATTGCCCGCCGCTCATCACGGCGAGCATCTCCAGCACCGCGCGCACGCTGCCCCCGCTCGCGGCAAAGCCCGCCACACGCATGCCCGCATCGCCCGGCCGCACGACAGGCGACAGCGCCCGTGCGATCCCGTCGCAGGAGACGGGACCGGAATCGGCCTCCACTTCGAAGGTCAGTTGCGGGATACGGTTGCCGAACTCGGCCAGTGCCAGCCCCTCGAACACCGCATAGGCGATGCCCCGAAAGGCCGACGCCCGCGCGCCCTCGACCGAGGCGATCAGTGGATCGACCGGCTGGTCCTCCGTGCCCTCATGGAGGCGAAAGCCGGTCGCGACCTTGAAGTCCCCCGCGCTCCCCCGCAGCAACCGGCCATCGGCCCAGATTCGCCCGACCCGCCGGATCGCCCGCCCCGACAAGGCGACCGCGAAGTTGGCGGAGTAGCTGTAGCTTTCCGTGCCCGGCCGCCCCTTGCCGCCGCCGGTCAGCCCCCGCGCCTCGACCAGATCGGTCGCCCAGATCACCGGCCCGGCAACGCGCATCGTGCCGAAGACGGCGGGTATCTGCGTGCCGTAGGTGGAGGTCTGCACCGACAGCTCGGCCAGACGCGGGCCTTGGCGACGCGGCGGACCCAGCACCACGTGATCGACCCGATTGCCGATCAGCGCGCCGATCGCGCCGCCCACCGGCCCCAGCAGCACACGCCCCACCGTGCCCAAGACCAAGGTCGCCATTACCCCTCCCCCTTCCAATATCCCAGTATCGGCCAGGGCGGCGCTCCCGGCCGCCAGGCGACGCGGCGAAGCGCCGCATCGGCGTGGACGATCCCGTCGCCGACCCGGATCGCCAGATGCAGCTGGCCCGGCCCGGCCTGCATCAGCAGCACCGCGCCCGGCTGATCCCCGCAGCGCGCGAATACGGCATCGAGCAGCGCCGCCACCCGCCCCTCATCCCCGCTGCGCCAGCCATAGCCGGTCGGCGCATCCCGCCCCGTCGCCAGCGCGACCAGACCGACACAGTCCAGCCCATGCACCGCATCGCGCCCGTGCAGCCGGAACCGCACGCCGACCAGCGCCCGCGCCGCCGCCTCGACGCCGTTCATGGCCTCGGGGGTCATGCGCCGGGATAGCGGGTCAGCAGGTCGATGCCGGGCAGGAACGGCTCGCCGCGAAAGTTCACGACATTGCCGAAGCGCGACAGGCAGGTCTCCAGCCGCTTGTCGCACCCCTCGACCAGTTCGATCAGCGCGCCTGCTGCGACCGCAAAAGCAGGGGCGGCGGACAGCCACAGCCGGTTCCCCTCGGACCGCGCGACCATCGCCTCCAGCCCGGCATTGTCGCCGCCGAACCAGATCAGCCGCCCCTGGCCATAGGCGTTGGCGACCGGCTCGGCCGCGTCGAGGGTCAGCGCGACCTCGCCGTCCCAGGCCGTCACCCGCACGAACCGCCGCCGCCCCGCCATCGCCACGCGGCACCGCCGGTCGCCCAGCGACGCGCGGCAATCGGGCGAAGTTTCCTCCGCCACCGGCCGGTCCAGCGAGGCCGCCACACCGCGCAGTTCGGCGGTGAACCCGCCCTCGCCCAGCTGGACCGCGCCGATCGTCCCCTGCCCCAGCGGCACGGGTGCCGCCTCGCCGCTCCAGTCGACCGCGATTGCCGCGACGCTCGCTCCGTCCCAGCGACCGCTCAGCAGGTCACGTTCGCCGATCGCCGCGCTGGTCAGCGCCCCCGACGCCTCCATCAGATCGGGGTCGAGGCCATCACCGCGCAGGATCGCACTGGGCGTCAGGCCGGGTGCGGCGCGATAGCGAAGCCCCTCGATCCACAGGTCATGGTCGTGGCCCGTCAGCCCGATCGTCACGCCGTCGCGCCGCTCGATCCGCCAGCACAGCACCCATGTCGTCAGCGTGTCGGCACTCATGCCTCGCGCACCTCGACCAACGGGACCGAGGCAGCAGCCCCCGCCCGGAACCCCGCGAGCGTCGCGCTCAGCCGGTCCTCGGCGAAGCGGACGGGCACGTCGAAGGTGAAGCTGGCGGTGATCGCCGCGCCCGCCGCAGGGGCGGTGTCGAAGAGCAGCCAGCCACCCGGCTCCAGCCCGAAGCCGGTGACGCTGCGCCCCGCGACCTTGACCGAGACGCTGCCCACCACCGGCCGGGTGATGCGACGCGACTGGTCGCCATAATGGCGGGTCAGCGCGAAACGGCGCGTGGTGCCGTCGCCGATGCCTATCGCTTCGTCGGTGCCCATGCTGTCGAACGGATCGCGCAGGCGGAAACCCCGCGCCGGTCCCATCCGTGCCCGGAAAAATCCCAGCAGCGCGGCGATGTCCTCCGCCGACCGGATGCCGGGGCCGACATCATAGGTCGTCCGCGCCTCCGCCCAGGCGGCGTTGCGCGCCTCGCGCCCGCCCGCGCTGGTCAGGATCGCGGTCGAGAAGCCCGGCGTCACCTCCGCCTCGCGGCCCAGCGCCAGCGGGAACAGCACATCGTCGAAAGCCTGCACCTCGTCCTCCTCCCCTTCCCAGCAGGTGAATCCGTCGCGCATCACCTGCGGCATCGCCCACAAAAAGGTCTGCGCCACGCCGCGCGCCCGCGCCGCCTCCGCCGCTTGGGCGATCCAGCCCCATTGCCCGCGCTGCTCGGCGCGCAGCACGAAGCCCGACAGATAATGCTGGCGCGCGGGCGGATAGCCGAGCCGCGCCTCGGCCAGCGCGACGCCCTTGCGGGTCGAGGCGGTGTCGCCCGCCGTCACCCAGTCATAATCCTCCAGTTGAAGCACATCGAAGGCGGGGCTCGCCCAGCCGATCGGCATGTTGGCGCGCTTGGCTTCGGGAGCCAGGGGGTCGAGCACGGTCGGCAGATAGGTGAGCAGATGCGTGACGCAGCCCGGTGCCGCCGCCTTCGCCGCCGCACACAGCGCCGCCGTCGATGCCGCCAGGCACGCCCCCGCCCGGTCGAGCGTATCGCGCTGCCCTTGCGTCTTCGCGCCCGCCATGCTCGCCATCGGCACCGGCGCGAAGGCCGCCACCGCCGCCGCGTCGTACAGGCACGGCACCCCGTCCGAGGGGCGCACCCACCACCATGGCTCGCCGACCTGAAATTGCGGGGGGAGACCCGCCGCCTGGCCGATCGCCAGAAAGGCGCGCGCCACTTCCTGGAGATAGGCCATCGCGCCCGAATGCGCCGGGCTGAGCAGCGTGGAGGGCGGCTCCCAGCCGGTCAGTGCGGGCGCACCATCGGCCGAGCGCTGCTTCCAGTCCCCCCAGCAATGCGCGTCGAACAGCTCGTAGGAGAGCGACCAGATCAGGTCGTACCCCAGCGCCTTCGCCTCTTGGGCAAAGCCGCGATGCCATGCCGCACATGCCGCGTTCAGCGCGCCGCCCATCAGGCTGGCGTAAAGCCCCTCGCCGCTGCGTTCGAGCCGGAAATAATGGCTCATGCCGACATAGTGGACGATGCCGCCGCGATAGCCGAGGTGCAGCATGTTGCGCAGCAAACGCTGCGGCGTCAGGTGATAGCTGTCGTCATAACCGCTGGCGATTTGAAACCCCTGTTCGGGCAGAACGCCCGCGCCGACCCCGATCACCGCCCCCGGTCCGTCACAGGCGATGCGGGTCAGTTCGACCCAGCCCTCCTGCGGCCGGGCGAGGAACGTCGCGCCGGCATCGTAATCGGGTGCGACCAGTGAGACGAACATCCGGTCGACATCGCCCGCCCAGACGGGATCGCGATCCTCGGGAAATCGGAACCCGCCTGCGAGGTTCGCGAAGTCGATCACGACCTCCGCATCCTCCGGCGTGCCGGTCGCGTAATTCCACAGCCGGACATACCAGGCACGGGCCTTGCCGCTTTCATCGCGCCCCTCGATCGTCAGCGTCGGCCCATGCCGCGCATCCAGCGGCTTGATCCCGCCCGAGCGCCAGCGGAACCGCAACCGGCAGTCGCGATAGTCGCGCACCATGTCGTAGCGCAGCAGCGGATGGTCGTGCCGATCCGCCGATTCCCAGATCAGCCCGGCCAGATCGTCGGCACGGTAGAATACCGCATCGATCCGCAGCGCGTCCGGTGCGGTCGCGACGACCGCTGCCATCATCGGGCGCGGAAAATCGACCGTCCAGTAGCGCGGGTCGAAGCGTGAAAGAATGTCGCTCCGCTGCTCGCGCCGCTGGTCGTGCAGGCAATATTGCATGACAGCATTCCTTCTATTCCTCCCCTGCAAGGGGAGGGGGACCATGCGGAGCATGGTGGAGGGGTGTCCCGGGTCATGGGTTTCACCGCCCTAACCGGCCGGGACACCCCTCCGTCAGGCCTCCGGCCTGCCACCTCCCCTTGCAGGGGAGGAATGGGGTTTCAGTCCTCGGCCAGCGCCGCGCGTACCGCCCTTGCGACCTGTCGGCTGGAGCGTTGCAGCACGCCCGCCGCCTCCCCCGCCCCGGCGTTGATGGTGATCGCCACACGGACGTCACGCGGGGCGCCGCCGGGGCGCAGCGTCTCGACCCGCCCGCTGCTGGTCGGCACGAAGACCTCCGGCCCGCGCTCGCCGACCAGATAGGAGCGGTCGGGCGATACCGGCCCGCCGGTAGCCCGGCCCGGCAAACCCGAGGCCACACCGCCCAGCAGGCCGAGCAACCCGCCATCGCCGACCGACGCCATCCCCTGTTTCAACGCCACCCGCGCGATCTGGTCGAGCACCGACAGCGCGGTCGCCTTCAACTCCTCGAAGCCGAACTTGCCGGTCCGCGCGGCGCGCAGCAGCGCCCCCTCGACCGAGCGCGCGCCGATCTCCGCCGCATCGCCCAGCCCGCGCGAGAGTTCGGCGCGCATGGCCCCCATGTCCGCTGCGAAGCCCCGCATGTCGATGCGGGGCGCGAAATCCTGCTCATCCATCCGGATACATCTCCCGCAAGCGGGCGAGCGTGGCGGGCGAGGGTGGATCGCCACCCTCACCACCGCCCGCCATCGCCGTCACGATTCCCTGAAGCTCGGCCGGTGTGGCGCGCCAGAAGCGGTCGGGCGACCAGCCCAGCACCGCGCCCGCCATCCCCGCCAGCCGCGCCGCCGCCTCGGCGAAGGTCATTTGCCGCCCAATATCTGGCGCAGCAACTGCCGCAGCACGGGCGCCAGCGCCGCCAGCCCCAGATCAACCAGCGCCTCGCCCAGCTGCTCGCGGCTCACCCCCTCGGGCACCTCGCGCAGGCAATGCCAGATCAGCGCCGCCGCCTCGCCCAGCGAGAGCTTGCCCTCGCCGGCCCGCTCGACCAGCCCGAACAGCGGACCGAGTTCGCCTTCCGCCGCGACCAGGGCCTGGAAGCTCGGCCGCACCACCAGCTCCGCGCCGCCGACCCGAACGCTCGCCTCGCCGCGCATCGGATTCGCGCTCATGCCGACACCACCGGGCCGGAGCTTTCCAGCGCCAGCGTGTAGGTGCGCTCGCCGCCGAAATCGCCCGAGTAATCCAGCCGCGTGACCAGGAACCGCCCGGTCATCGACCCGCCGCTCTCGAAGCTCAACCGATAGGTCTCGATCGTGCCCGCCAGCGCATGGCCGCGCATCCGCGACTCCGCCGCCGATCCGGTGAACACGCCCGCGCCCGCCACGCTGACATGCCGCACCCCCGCGCCCGACAGCAATTCGCGCCAGCCGCACGAATCCTTGCTCGTCACCACCACCGTCTCGCCATTGATCGACAGCTGCGTGGTGCGCAGCCCCGCCATCGTCGCGAAGGCGGGCGGCTCGGCCCCGTCGCCGATCTTGAGCAGAAAGGCGCTTCCCTTTTCGATTGCCATGATGATTCCCCCTATTGTCCCGCGCGCCACAGCCGGACGCGCCATTCGACGCTCGCCGTCCAGCGCGCACCCGTCTTCCCCATGCGGGTCGCGGTCACGCTCAGCGCCGCCACCCGCCACCCGTCCGCCAGCACGTCCGCCAGGCCGACTGCCTCCGCCGCCTGGACGCAGGTGCGTAAGCGCCGGGGCTGCTCCCCCTCATCGGTCAGGGACAGCACGACCCGCAGTTCGCGCCCCTCGATCCCCGCCGCGCCCCAATCGCTGTCGCTCGGCTCGCCCAGTACGGCTTGCGGCACGCTCGCCCGCACCGGCACCGCGTCGAACAGCGCCACGCCCAGCGGCGTCAGCGCGGGACGGAGCGCGGCCATCAGCCCGGCCCTGAGCGCCTCGCGCGCGGTCATGCCCGCCTCGGCCCGTCGAGCCGCATCCGCCGGTATGGCCGCCAAAGTGCGGCGACGGCGGCGGGCGGAACGGCGGCGGCATCGCGATTGTCGAACAGATGCGCGCCCATGATCGCCACGCCATGCGCGATCTCGGGCGGCAGGCCGTCCCAATCCTCGGCAAGACCCGCGCGATAGCGCACCGTCGCGGCCTCCCGCGTGCGGACCCAGCCACGCCCGTCCCGGTCGATCGCGTTTTCACCGCCGGACAGGATCGCCGCGACCGGCGTCGCCGCCAGCGCCTGCCACGCCACCGATCCCGACAGCGGCTCCTCAACGAGCCGCCGAATCAGCATCTGCCCGCAAAAGGATTCGGCCAGCCCCAGCGCAACGCCCGCGACTCGCTCGACCAGCGCCGCCTCATTGCCCTCTTCCAGCCGCAGCAGCGCGCGCACCGCACCGGCCGCCGCCGTCACGGTCGCCGGGGGCATGGCCTCCTTCGTCCCGCTCATCATGTAAACTCCTTCATCGATACAAGTTGCGACAGGTCCGACACACGGGCGTCACAGTTGGCGCGCAGAGAGTGGGGCAGCCGCTGCCCTCCTCCCCCTGGGCATCGGCCATGCCGACCCCGCGCCCCCCGGCCGGGTCCGGCATCCTCCCTGAACTACGGGGCAGCCCCTTGCGGCTGCCCCGATTTTTCAGGGGCTCAGGCCGTCGCGAACTTCATCAGCTTGATCGCCTCCGAGTCGCTGACGCAGCCGCCGACTCGCCGCGTGGCGTAGAAGGTGACGAACGGCTTGTTGCTGTACGGATCGCGCAGGATCGCGGTCTCGGCGCGCTCGGTGATCAGATACCCCGCCTGGAAATTGCCGAACGCGATGGCGTAGTTGTTCTCGGCAACATCGGGCATGTCCTCCGCCTCGACCACCGGATAGCCGAGCAGCGTTGCGGGCTGCCCCGCCGCAAGCCCCGGCGCCCAGAGGAACTGGCCGTCCGTCGTCTTCAGCTTGCGGATGCGTGCCGAGGTGGCCGCGTTCATCACGAAACAGGCCCCCTGACGATAGGGCGCGCGAAGCAGCTGGACCAGCTCGACCAGCCGGTCCTCCGCGCCCGCCCCGAACGCGCCCGGCGCACCGCTCGGCATATATTGCAGCGTGCCGAAGGGGCGCGCGCCGTCCTTGGCGGTCGAGACCGGGTTGGTCAGGAAACCCTTGGGCCGGTTGATACCCGATCCGCTGACAAAGGCCTGCCCCTCGGCGCGTGCGAACTCGGTCGCGATCTCGCTCGCCAGCCAGCCCTCGACGTCGAACGCCGCGTCGTCCAGCATCGCCTGGCTGGCCGAGGGATTGGCGTAAAGCTCGCCCATTGGCGGGGCGAGTTCGACGAAGCTGGGCGTCGCCGTTTCGGGCCGCGCCGCCGTCTCGCTCGCCCAGCCCGACGGCGTGCCGCCGGTCGTGACCAGCTTGCGATACCCCGCCGAGCCGACCGTCACGACATTGGCGATGCCGCGGATGGGCGAGACGTTGCGCAGCACCGATCCGATCGCCGCGTCGATCTCACGCGGGACGGCAAAGCCGCCGCTGTCGCCGGTGGTGCCGGTAAAGGCCTTCAGCTCGACGGTGGTGCCGCTGCGCACATAGCCGTCGAAAGCGCCGCTGGTCTTGCGCGCGCCGTCCAGCACGGGCCGTTCGATCACGTCCATATCATTCCCCCTTGGTAAAAATCTGAATCACGCGGGCGAGCGGCTGCATCGGCACCGTCACCAGGCTGATCTCGATAAGTTCGGCCGACAGGATGGCGCGGGCCGCCCCCTGATGGACGACGCGCGGCCGGTAGCCGACCGACAGCCCCGCCACCGCGCCGGAGCGGACCAAAGCGGCCAGCACGGGGTGGTCGACCACGCCCTCGACCGCCAAGCCCGTATCGTCCTCCGCCATGGCGGTGATGCGGCCCATCGCCGCGCCGCGATGCTGCCAGAGCAGCGGCACGTCGCCCGCCCCCGCAAAGGCCCCGCGCCGCATCACGTCGCCCGCCCGGTCCATCCGGTCCCAGATCGCGGCATAGCCGGTGAAGGTCAGGCTCATTTCAGCCAATCCTCCATCCCCAGCCGCATCGCGATCCCCGCCAGCAGCAGCGCCCCAAGCAACCGCGTCAGCCAGCCGACCGCGCTTTTCCACACCGACGACTTGGCCTCACGCCAAGCCGACAGGAGCTCGCGCAGCTCGGCGACATCCTCCGCCGCTTGCGGATCGGCGAGGCCCAGCCGGGTGAGCGCCCGCGTCGCGCCCAGCTCACCCGCCTCCTCCGCCACGGCGCGCAGCGTGACGAGGTCCGCGCCGCTATCCGCCGCCTGCGCCAACAGCCGCGCCAGAACGTCCCCGCTCATGACAGGCCGACCATCTGGCGCTTCTCCGCCGGATCGAGGAAATCGGCGCTCGCCGCCATGGCCCAAAGCATCTGGCGCTCCTCGGCCAGCGCGGTGACGCGGTTGATATCGACCGACAGGCTCGCGCCCTCGAACCAGCCCGCCAGTCCCTGCGCCAGCCCGCTCAGGATTCCGCCCGCCAGCGGCAGGATCGCCTGTCGCCACAGCGCGCGGTTCGCCTCGCGATAATTGGCATAGGTATTGTCGCCGGGCAGGCCGAGCAGCATCGGCGGCACTCCGAACGCCAGCGCGATCTCGCGCGCCGCCGACGACTTGGCCGCGATGAAGTCGAGTTCGGCCGGCGTCAGGCTCATCGCCTGCCACTTCAGCCCGCCCTCCAGCAGCAGCGGCCGCCCCGCATTGCCGCTGCCCGCAAAGCCCTCCATCTCGGTACGCAGCCGCTCGAACTGGTCGGGGGTCAGCGTCGATCCATCGCCCGGATCATAGACCAGTGCCCCCGAAGGCCGCGCCGCATTGTCGAGCAGCGCGCGGTTCCAGGCGGCGGCGGCATTGTGAATCGCGATCGCCCCCGCCGCCGCGCCCAGACAGCCCAGCCCGTAATGATCGTCGAGCGGGTGGCAGCTTTTCAGATGCACCACCAACGGCTTCACCGGATCGACCGGCAGCGTCGTGACCCGGCCCCCGGCGCGGTAGAGATAGGCGGCGGGCCAGCCGCTCGCGTCCAGCTCCATCGTCACCCGCTCGGGGCGCAGTGCGAACAGCTCGGCGACGTCTCCCTCGGCATCGCGCAGGATCTGCACATAGGCATTGCCGTGCAGCAGGAGATGCGTGGCCACCGTCTCCAGCAGCGCCTGCCCCTCACTGCGCGCCGCGACCAGCGCGACCAGTTCGGGATGCGACGCGGTGAGCGGCGCATCGGCCAGCCCGCCCGCGACCATGCGCACCGCGCGCTGCGCCACCGGATTGCGGAGATAGCCCTCGCGCACCTGGCTCTCATAGGACGGTGCCGCCCCCGTCAAAGGCACCCCCGACCGGGCCAAACCCAATCCGAGCAAAGGACGCGCGGCCCCCCGCCCGGTCTTGCGACCGAACATCCTCATGATCGAATCTCCTTTAGCTCCTCCCCGGCACGGGGAGGTGGCAGCGCGCAGCGCTGACGGAGGGGGGCTTCCACGCAAGGTCACCCCTCGCCGCGATCCCCCTCCACCATCCTGCGGATGGTCCCCCTCCCCGTTCCGGGGAGGATCAGCTCACAAATTCCGTATCCCCGGCGGCCCTCGCCCCGACAGCATCAGCTCGGTCAGCGCCCAGACCAGCGCATCGGCGCGATCCGGCGAGCGGCCCGGTCCGTCATAGGCCCCCGCCACCCCCAGCCCGCACAGCTCGTCCTCCAACGCCGGAAACCCTTGCGAATGCCAAACCCGCCCCTGCGCATAGAGGAACGATACCGGCTCGGCCCGCGCGGCTTTCCCGATCGAGGCATAGACCAGATGCACCGGCAGCGTCGGGTCGGCGAGCCGCAGCACGCTTTCCACCATGTCGCCGCCCTGGTTGCGCTCGGCCACCACCCGGTCCGCGCGGTTGCGCCGGGCACAGCCCGCCACCCGCGCCGCCCAACCCTCGGGCGAAAGCCCGGCCTCGCTGGCGTCCTCCAGCACATAGCCATGGCCGTCGCGCCCCAGTCCCACCGCGACGATCCCGCAGGCATCGCCGCTGCTGGTCGCGGGCGGATCGACGCCGACCACCACCCGGTCGAGCGACGGCACCGTCTTCGCCCGTTGTCGGTCGAGCAAAGCGCGGGTCCACAAGGCCCCCTCGCGGTCGTCGACCATCTCGCCGTCCAGCTCCTGCCGCCCCAGCCGCGTGTCGCCGTACTGGGCGATCATTGCGTCCTGGAAGCTGTCGGGCAGATGCGCATTGTCGCTGGTCCGCCCGATCGTCTCGACACAATCGGGCAGCGCCATGACCTTGCGCATCAGCGGCGTCGCGCGCGGCGTGGTCGTGACCAGCACGCGCGGGGTCTCACCCAACCGGAGCGTCATCATCAGATTGTCCCACCCGGCCTCCCCCTTCCACTTGCCCAGTTCGTCGCACCAGGCGGCATGATGCTGCGGCCCGCGCAAAGCCTCGGGCGCGGCGGCCGAATAGGCGAAGCCGATCGCGCCGGACGCGAAATGCACCTGCCCCAGGCTGCCGATCCATTTGGGCGTTTCACCCTTTCGCGCTACCGCCAGCAGCCCGCTTTCGCCGCGCACCATCACTCGCTCGACATCGCGCAGTGTCGCCCCCATCAGCGCGATCCGCGCGCCCGGATGGTCGCGGGCGAGCGCGCTCACCCACTCCGCCCCCGCGCGCGTCTTGCCGAAGCCGCGCCCGGCGCGGATCAGCCAGACCCGCCAGTCGCCCGGCGGCGCGACCTGTCCGTCATGCGCCCATAATTCCCATCGCTCGACCAGTTCGCGCTTCTGCGCCGCCGTCAGTGCGGCCAGCGCCTGTTCGCGCGCACCCGGCTCCAGCATCGCCAGCGTGGCGAGCCGCGTTGCCGCATCCTGTCCCGCCATCATGCCATCCCCTTCAACCGCCGCCGCGCCAGCCCATCGAGCGCGCGTTCCAACGCCGCATCGGTCTCGGCCGCATCGGCCCGCGCCGCCTCGCTGACGCCATCACCGGCCTGGGCCAGCGCATCGCGGCGGGCGAGCAGCTTCAGATAGAATTGCACCTCGGTCGGCTGGAGCGGCGGGGTGATGGAGAGGCCGGTGGTCCCCGCACCGGCCTCTCCGCCCTCCCCGTCCCCGACCGCCAACAGGGCGAGCATCCGGCGCAGCAGCCCTTCCTCGACCAGCGCGTGTGCCGCGCCGATCGCCGCATCCCAGGCCTCGCCAAAGGCCCGGTCGCGCGCCCGCAAGGTGCGTGCGGCCCGCAGCGTCTCTCCCACCGCCCGTGCCGCCGCCCCCGCATCGGCGCTGACCGCCAGCGTCGCCAGGAATTGCCGTCGCCGCGCCAGCGTCCACCGCGCGCCCTCCCCCGTTCCGGCCATTCCCACTCCCCCCGAAACACCGAGCGCGAACCCGACCGCTCCCCCGATCGCATCCGCCCCTCGATGTTCCCTTTATGTACCGATGCCGGTGGGGTTTGTATCCAACAAACGAACCAGATGGGTTGGAGGCATAAAAGCGGCTTGCCAGATGCGGAACGCATCGGCATTAGGCGGGCCTTCCCGAGAGGGGGCGATTAGCTCAGTTGGTAGAGCGTCTCGTTTACACCGAGAATGTCGGCGGTTCGAGCCCGTCATCGCCCACCATTCCAAACATCCCCGAATAGCTCCACCCCGGCGAAGGCCGGAGTCCAGATGTCATGCATGCGGTGAATCGGTGGAGGGTTTAGAGAGATTTGTTCGCGCGGAGGCGCGGAGGCGCGGAGGACGCGGAGGTGTCTCGCCTGCGGCAGCTTTATGCTTCTCTCCGCTTGGTGATGAAGATGTGCCCAGGCCAATCGGACACCCTCTCTGCGTCCTCCGCGCCTCCGCGCGAACAAATCTTCTTGTGCTATTAGCCGCGACGGCGTGGCAACTGGACCCCGGCTTTCGCCGGGGTGGTCGAGTTTGGATTTGGGTCGGATCGACATTCAGACATGCCCAACTTTCCCTCGCCCCTCATCGAGGGGAGAGGGTTGCGCAGACTTGGCCTTTGCCAAAGCAAAGGCTTAGTCGGAGCTGGGTGAGGGGTGCTGCGCTCGCGCAAGCGAGCGCGCGAGCCGAAGGCTCGCTCAACCCCTCACCCAAGCTGCGCTAGCCAGCCAAGCTGGCAAGCTTCGCTAACCCTCTCCCCTTTCCAGGGGAGAGGGAAGAGGGGGAGCGTGAATGCCGATTTGGCCTAAGCCAGCTTCCAATAGGTCGCGTAACGCTCATGCGCGATGCGGTGATACGGGACCAGCCGCACCGGCTGGCCGTCGGCGGCCGGAATGGTGAACTCCAGCGGTTTGCCCGTGGCGCTGATCTTCTTCGTCAAAGCATCAGGCTCACCCGACAGCGTGGGCGCCTGGAACGGCGTGTCGTTATACTCGCCGTATTTGCGCTCACTGACGATGATGTCCGCGCCCGGGGCCAGCCCCTCGCGGCCCAGCGCGCCCGCCAGGACCAGCGGTCCATAGGTGAAGGCGACGATCTCCGGCGCGGCGGGGGCGCTTTCGGCGGCGGGTTCCATGACCAGGCGCCATTCGACCGTGTCGCCGGTCTTCCACGTCCGGGTCAGCTCGGCATAGCGGCCAGGCTTGTCGGAACGCTGCACCTCCGCACCGTTGACCAGCAGGGTCGCGGTGCGGCTCCATTTCGGGTGGCGCAGCTTCAGGGTCAGCTCGGTCGGCTGGCGCAGTGTCCAGCGGAACTGGGTGTTCGCCACCTCGGGGAAGTTCGTCACCTGGGTCAACGTCGCCCCCTTGTCGGCCCAGGTCACGGTCGAGGGGATGAACAGGTTCACATAGATCGCGCGGTCGTCATGGAAGTAGATCGAGTCGCGATACTTCACATGATTTTCCATGCCCGTGCCGGTGCAGCACCAGAAGCTGTCCTCGGGCGTGTGATAGAGCTTCATGTAACCCGGCCGCGCACCCTGAAAATAGGTCGCCATGCCCGAATCCGGGTCCTGCGAGGCGAGGATGCCGTTGTAGAGCGTGCGCTCGTAATAATCGGCATATTCGGCCTGCGGATCGCGCAGGAACAGCGCGCGGGTCAGCTTCAGCATATTGTGTTGGCAGCAGGTCTCCGATCCCTTAGCCGAGAAGACGTGTTTGTCGAAATCGGCCATGGCGAAGAAATGCTCGCCATCGCCGTGACCACCGGTGGCGAAGGCACGGGTATGCGCGACCGTCCGCCAGAAAAAGGCGGCGGCGTTGTGATAGGCGTCGTCGCCATTCGCCTCATAGACGCGCTGGAACCCGATGATCTTCGGAATCTGCGTATTGGCGTGCATCCCGTCGAGATAGTCGCGGCCGCCCGTCAGCGGCTTCATCACCGCCTTTTGCGAAAACCGTTCGGCGAGGTGGCGATAATCCGCGTTGCCGGTCATGAAATACAGGTCGGCATAGACCTCGTTCATGCCGCCATATTCGGTTTCCAGCATCGTCTCGAACTGCGCGTCCGACAGCGGCTTGGTGGCCACGACGCCCCAGTCGGCCAGCCGGATCAGCACCGGCCGCGCCGCCTCGCTCCCCGCCAGCTGCACCGCATCGCGCAGGCCCGCATAGACCTTGTGCAGCGTGTACCAGGGGACGCCGGTGATCGGCTCGCCGCGCAGGTGCGCCGCGACCAGCGCAGGCCCCTTGGGGAAGGCGCAGACCAGGCCGGTGCCCGCCGCCTGCTGGCACGCGGCGAGTTCGTTCGCGATATAGTCGATGCGCTGGCGGTAGCGTTTGTCCCTGGTCGCGCGGTACGCCAGTGCGCAGGCCGAGAGATAATGGCCCAGCGTGTGGCCGTGGCAGTTGATGTCGGCCCACTGCGCCTCCGACTCCCAGCCGCCATAGACGGGTGCCTTGGGGCTAAGTCCGGCATTGGTGCGGAAATTGGCGAGCATCCGGTCGGGTTGCAGGCGCATCAGATACGCCTCGGTCATCTTCTGCGCATGGAGGAAGGGGCTGTCGGCCAGCGTGACATCGGCCATGTCGAAGGGCTGGACCGCATTGGCAGGCAGGGGCGCCATCGGCTTGCCCACGGTCCCGTTCTGCGCCCAGGCGGAGGCGGGCATCACCGCCCCCCATCCGGTCGCCAAGGCACCGATACTGGCCGTGGCAAGGACTTGGCGCCGCGACGGGGCGGAACAGCATGAAGGCATGATCTTCTCCGACTATTCGATTTTGCAGCAGTCTGCGTCGCACGGCCGGAATCCGCAAACGTTTTCCAGCCAGGGCGCGAAATTGGCGTCCCGGCGACCGCGGAATGATGTTTATTTGTCGGACAGAGGATCAGCCGGTTCGGCGGAACAGCAATCGCTCAAAGCCCCAGTGCAGGATCGCCCCGATCGCCACACCCAGCATGACCTCCTGCGCCCGCGCCAGCGCGGCGGTCAGGATCGTGCCCCCCGGCGGGACGGTCAGCAGGACGATGACCGAGGTCCACATGCACACCCGCAATTCGGTGCGGATGCGGGCGATGGCGGCGGTGACGCTGACCGCCACCGCCAGCATCGCGACCGCCCCCGCACCGGGCATGGCGAAGGCGACGAGCAGCGCCACCGCCACGCCAATCAGCGTCGCGACGATCCGCCAGGTGAGCGAGCGATGCGTGTCGCCCAGCCGGTCCTGCGAGACGACCAGCGCGGAGACGCTCGCCCAGACCGGATGGTCCAGGTGCAGCCGGTCGGCGATGCCGAGCGCCAGCACCGCCGCGCCGGTACAGCGCGCGACAAAGGCGATGGTGCGCACCGTCTCCTCGCGTGAGACATGCGCCGTCACCCAGCTTCGCAGGGCGGGCGGCGGCGTCACCGCAAGAGGTTCGCCCTGGCCAGTTCCAGCACCTCGTCCCCGCGCCCGCTCAGCACCGCGCGCGCGGCATAAAGGCTGAACCCCTTGATCTGCTCGGCCTGGATCTTGGGCGGCATGATGAGTTCCTGCGTCTCGGTCACGACATCGACCAGTGCCGGGCCGTCATGCGCGAACGCCTCGCGCAACGCCCCCTCCAGCGCGTCCGATCGGGTGACGCGCACCCCGAAATAACCCATCTCGCGCGCGATCGCGCCAAAGTCGGGGTTCTGGAGCGACACATTGTCGTCGACATAACCCGCCGCCTTCTGCTCCAGCGCGACGAAGCCCAAGGTCGAATTGTTGAAGACCACGATCTTGACCGGCAGCTTCATCTGCACCGCGGTCAGCATGTCGCCCATCAACATGGTCAGCCCGCCATCGCCCGACATCGACACGACCTGCCGCCCCGGATAGGCGCCCTGCACGCCCAGCGCCTGCGGCAGGGCATTGGCCATCGAGCCATGGTTGAACGAGCCGATGATGCGCCGCTTTCCGTTCATCGTCAGATAGCGCGCCGCCCAGACGGCGGGCGTGCCGACATCGGCGGTGAAGACGGTATCCTCGTTCGCGAGCCGGTCGATGGTGCGGGCCACGAATTGCGGGTGCAGCGGCTTGTCGCCGTCGCGCGGGGTGGCGAGGTCGTCCAGCCCCTTGCGGGCATCGCGGTAATGCGCGCGCGCCTTGTCGAGGAAGCGGCCATCGCGCTCGCCGTCGACCAGCGGGATCAGGCCGCGCGCCACTTCCGCCACGTCGCCGACCACGCCCAGGTCGAGCGGCACCCGCCGCCCCAGCGCGCTCGGGTCGCGGTCGACCTGCACCACCTTCGCCTTTTCGGGATAGAAGTTGCGATAGGGAAAGTCGGTGCCGAGCATCAGCAGCGTGTCGCACTCCATCATCGCGTGATAGCCCGACGAAAAGCCGATCAGCCCGGTCATGCCGACATCATAGGGGTTGTCGTACTCGATCCATTCCTTGCCCCGATAGGCATGGACGATCGGGGCCTTCAGCGCCTCGGCCAGCGCGACCACCTCGTCATGCGCGCCCGCCGTGCCTGCACCGCACAGCAACGTCACCGCCTTCGATTCGTTGAGCAGCTGGGCGATCTTGCCCAGCTCCGCCTGCGGCGGCACGAGGCGCGGGGTGGCGAGCGGCGGGAAAGCGACGCTGCGTGTCTCGGGCGCAGGCTTCAGCGCGACATCGCCCGGGATGACCAGCACCGCCACGCCGCGCTTGCCGATCGCGGTGCGGATCGCGCGGTGGAGCAGTTCGGGCATCTGGCGCGGGTCCTGCACCATTTCGCAGAAATGACTGCATTCGCGGAACAGCTCGGTGGGGTGCGTTTCCTGGAAATAGTTCAGGCCGATCTCACTCGACGGGATATGCGCCGCGATCGCCAGCACCGGCACATGGTTGCGATGGCAGTCGAACAGCCCGTTGATCAGGTGGAGATTGCCCGGCCCGCAACTCCCCGCACAGACCGCCAGCCTGTCCGTCGCCGCCGCTTCCGCTCCCGCCGCAAAGGCGCCCGCCTCCTCGTTGCGGACATGCATCCACTGAATCTTGCCCGACTTGCGCAGCGAATCGTTGAACGCGTTCAGGCTGTCGCCCGTCACGCCCCAGATTCGCTCGACGCCCGCCTCGACCAGCGTGCGGTTCAAAAGATCGGCGATCGTCTCGGCCATGGTTCGTCTTTCCCTCACTATCGACGGGGCCGGTGCCCGTCATGCTGCAAGAGCGAAACGATCCCGGATGCGAATGGCTTCGCACCCCGGAGATGAACTTCGTGCAAGACGTCTAAACCGCCGTGCAATCGCGATCAGAACAGCCCGTCATCGTCATCGTCGAACGTCACCGCCGCCGTGACCGTCGCCACCGGCTCCATGCCGGGCAGCAGATAGGCCGCATGGATCAGACGCTCGGATGCCATCGTATAGAGGCTTGCCGCCCAGGGCAGAAGCTCCGCCAGCACGGCCTCGTCCGCCGCCGTCAGTTCGGTGCCGTCCGGGGTCTCGGGCGCGACCCGATCGGCATAGCGGGTCAGACCCAGGGCCACCGAGCACAGCGCCTCCACAAAGTCGCGCTGCTCGCCCAGATCCCCGGCGCTCGCCTGGAGCGAGGCGACGATCCGCTCGGCATCGCCGCCACCCTTCACCATGGCCCCGGCCGAGCTTTCGCAGGCCCGCCGCACGACCGACAGCGCTTCCTGCAACGCGCCGCGCGTGTCGCCATTCTCGCTGTGCGTGTTGTCCTGCTGGACCAGGTCGATCCCGCTGAGCACCCCGATCAGCGAACCGACCGCGACGCTCAGCTGGTCGAGGCGGCTGGCGCAGGGGGCGACCTCCTTGGCGATCACCGCCACCGCCCGGCCCAGCGTGCCGTGGCGACGGCACAGCAGCTGGGTGTTGGTCGAGATATCCTGGACATTGACCGCGATGTGGCGGATGCGGCTCAGTCCGTCGGTCAGGTCGGCCAGCGTGCGGCTGACGAAGCCGGTCAGTTCGGCCAGATGGCCATCGGCGTCGCATAGCTGGTCGGTGACGTTGCCCAGCGTCGAAATGCCGTGTTCCAGCCGGAACAGCAGCTGTCCGTCCGCGCCGCCCTGCGACCCCAGCAGATCGCGCAGATGATCCGCCAGCGGCGCCAGCCGTTCCAGCGAGGTGACGATCGAGGCGATCTCCCGCCCGAACTCGTCGGCCATCGCGTTCAATTGCGCGGAGATCAGCCGGGCCATATGCGCCCTGGCTCCGTCCGGCATACCGCCATTCGCATCCTCGCTCGCGACCCGGTGCAGCATGGTGATGGCGTGTTCGGCGCGCTGGCGCACGCTGTCGCCGATCTGGATCGCGCCCAGGATGCGCGCGACCTCGCCCTGCACGGTGCGGACGATGCCGCCGACTTCGTCGGTCATGCGCATCACCGACTCGATATGATCCTGCAGCGCATTGGCATTGGCGGTCAGCTCGGCGGGCACGGCGGCCCCGGCGCGGTCGCATTCGGTCGCGAGCAGGCGGTCGGCCTTCTGGACGTCGCCCACCACCCGGCCGAACTGGTCCAGCTGCCGCTCGATCTGGCGCAGTTCCTGGCGGCCGGTGGTCAGCTTCTCGTCCATGCCGACGACGAAGTTGAAGAACGCCGCCTCGCCCGACGAGGCGATCTTGATGTTCATCCCATAGATGCCGAGCAGCTTCAGGATCGTGCTGACCTCGTTCAGCAGGCCGCGCAGCTCGCGGGTGCGGCCGGTCAGCGTTTCGACCTCGATCGCGCGCCGCTTCTGGATGATCGGCAGGGTGATCAGGCGATAGGCGACGTCGCGCAGCCGGGAGACGGCCACACCGGCGGTGTCGTGCGACAGGGCCTGACGGATGCTCGCCAGCCCGTCCGCCATGCCGTCGATCGTGCCGATCGCGGTGGCCAGCGTCTCGCCGGTTTCGCGAAACGCGTCTTCCAGGCCGCCCATCCGGTTCTGCACCTGCTCCGCCAGCACCGCAAAGGAGATGGCGGGCGGGGTCGGCAGGCCGCCAGCCAGCGGAACCGCATTGTCGGTATCGATCCGTGCCACAAACATCTGTCGTTCCTTCTTAACGGGCCGTGGCGTGGAGCAGCTCGCGTGCGACGCTGCCCAGCGGGATGATCTTGTCGTGCGCGCCGCGCGCGATCGCTTCCTTGGGCATCCCGAACACGACCGAGGTCGCCTCGTCCTGCGCGAAGGTCCGCGCGCCCGCCTGCTTCATTTCGAGGAGACCGCGCGCCCCGTCGTCGCCCATGCCGGTCAGGATGATGCCGACCGCGTTGGAGCCCGCATTGCGCGCCGCCGAGCGGAACAGCACATCGACCGAGGGGCGATGGCGCGAGACCAGCGGCCCTTCGCGCACCGACACGACATAGCGCGCGCCCTGCCGCTCCAGCATCGTGTGGCGCAGGCCGCCCGGTGCGATCAGCACGCGGCCGCGCATCACCGTGTCGCCGTCCTCGGCCTCCTTGACGTCGACCTGGCACAACCCGTCCAGCCGCTTGGCAAAGGCGCGGGTGAAGCTCTCCGGCATATGCTGGACGATGACGATGCCCGGCGAATTGGCGGGCAGCGCCTCCAGCACCTCGCGCAGCGCCTCCGTCCCGCCGGTCGAGGCGCCGATGCACACCACCATCTCGGTCGTGCGGCTCATCGCGCGGCCGGTCGGCGGCGGCAGGACGGCATCGGCGGTCAGCTTCTGCGCTGGGCTCAGCCTGGTCTGGGCACGCCGCGCGCCGAGCCGCGCCTTGGCCGCGCCCTTCACCGTCTCGCGGATCATCATATGCGCTTCGTTCAGGTGATCGGCGACGCCGACTCGCGGCTTCAGGATCACGTCGACCGCCCCGGCCTCCAGCGCCTGGAGCAGCGTTTCCGAGCCTTCCTCGACCAGCGAGGAGCACATGACGACCGGCAGCGGGCGCTGCGCCATCAGCTTGCGCAGGAAGGTGATGCCGTCCATGCGCGGCATCTCGACGTCCAGCGTGATGACGTCGGGCACCTCCTCCTGGATATAGCGCGCGGCGGCGAAGGGATCGGCGGCGGCGGCGATCACCTGAATGTCCGGGTCGGCGGACAGGATCGCGGTCATCGCCTGGCGGACACTGGCGCTGTCGTCGATCACCAGCACGCGGACTTTGCTCATGGCCGTCAGATCCGTTGAAACACGGTGTTGGACACCGTCTTCAGGGGAAGGTCGAAACCCGTGATCGATTCGGAATGGCCCAGGAACATCCAGCCGCCGGGGCGCAGACATTCGGCCAGACGGCGCACGACCTTTTCCTGGGTCGGCTTGTCGAAATAGATCAGGACGTTACGGCAGAAGATGATGTCCATCGGATCGCCCACCGGATAGCGTTCGTCCATCAGGTTCATCTGGGCGAAGCCGATGGCCGAGCGCAGCGCGGGCACGATGCGCATCTCGTCGCGCCTGGGATCGCTGGCGCTCATGACATAGCGTTTGCGCAAGGTCGTCGGCACCGGATCGAGCATCGCGGCCGGATAGATGCCCCGACGCGCGGTGCGCAGCACCTCGCTGTCCAGATCGGTCGCCAGGATCCCGAAATCGGGGCCGCCCTTGTCGGCGGCAAAGGCGTCGAGCAGCATCGCCAGCGTATAGGGCTCCGCGCCGGTCGAGCAGGCCGAGCTCCACACGCGGATCCGGCGCTGCCCCTGGTCGCGCAGCTGCGGCATGACCGTGCCCATCAGATAATCGAAATGCTTGGGCTCACGGAAGAAGTCGGTCTTGTTGGTCGTGACCGCATTCAGCAGATGCTCGCGCTCGCCCGCCAGATGATCGGCCTGGAATACCCAGGCGCAATAGTCGCCCAGGCTGCTGAGCCCCGTGGCGCGCACGCGGCGGCGCAGACGCCCCTCAATCATCGTCATCTTGGCGGGCGGCAGGCGGATTCCGCACTCCTTGTACACATAGGCGGAGATGCGATCGAAATCGCGACGCTGCAGCGCGTCGGGCGATGCCGATGCCGCGCGGGCCAGACTGCTCAAAGGAACGGCTCCTGTCGGAAGCGAGAGGAAGGGATCGGCCGCCACGCCGGGCGGCCGGAAAGAACTGGGATCACGCCGCCATGCCGAGATCGGCCAGGGCGGCCTCGGCACCGTCCGCCCCGAACAGGCGCGCCGGGTCGAGCAGCGCGACGAAGCCCGCACCCCGCCGCAGGATCGCCTCGATCTGCTCGGACCGCCAGCGACCGCCCAGATCGGGCGCGCCCTCGACCGATTCGGCCGGGAAGGTCGCGACGTCGAGCACCCGGTCGACGACCATGCCCAGCGCCAGCGGCTTGCCCTCGCCACCCGCCACATCGACCACCAGAACGCGGGTGGTCAGCGTCGGCTCGACCGGGGGCATCCCCAAGCGGACCCGCAGGTCGACCATCGGCACGGAGTCGCCACGCACATCGGTCAGCCCCAGGAACCAGTCGGGCGCGTGCGGCACCCGATAGGCGTTACGGTGGTCCAGGATCTCGCGGACCGTGGTGACGGGCAGCGCGAACTCTTCGTCGCCCAGTCCGAAGACCACGACCTGGATGTCGGATGCGCCGCTCATGCCGCGCGTCCGAATGCGGCGTCTTCGCCGTCAGGGCCGCCATTGGTCAGGTCCAGCGCGAAACCGCGCACCCGCGCCTGCTGGTCGGCGACCGAACCGCTGCGGGCCGGAACCGCCTTGGGCCTGGCCTTGGCCGGGCGTGGTGCCGGGCGGCGCACCGGGCGAGTCTGTGCGCCCTGTCCATCGACGCGGAAATAGGCGATGCTTTCCTGAAGCTCCTCGGCCTGGCTGGCGAGTTCTTCGGAGGTGGAAGAGATCTGCTCGGAGGCGCTGGCATTCTGCTGCGTCACCTTGTCGAGTTGCTGGATCGCCTCGTTGATCTGGACCGCGCCGATGTCCTGCTCGCGGCACGCCGCGCTGATCTCGGCGACCAGTTCGGCGGTGCGGCGGATATCGGGCACCAGCTTGGTCAGCATCTCGCCCGCCTGGGTGGCAGCACCCACGGTGTCCGAGGACATGCCGCTGATCTCGGCTGCCGCCGTCTGGCTGCGCTCGGCGAGCTTGCGGACTTCGGCCGCCACGACCGCGAAGCCGCGACCATGTTCGCCAGCTCGGGCCGCCTCGACCGCCGCGTTCAGCGCCAGCAGGTCGGTCTGGCGGGCGATTTCCTGCACGATCCCGATCTTCTCGGCGATGGTGCGCATCGCGACGACCGCCTTCTGCACCGCTTCCCCGCTCTGTTCGGCCGCCTGCGACGACTGGCGTGCGATCTTCTCGGTCTGGGTCGCGTTGTCGGCATTCTGTTTGATGTTGGCGGCCATCTGCTCCATCGAAGCCGATGCTTCCTCCGCGGCGGCGGCCTGTTCGGTCGCGCCCTGGCTCACCTGTTCCGACGAGGACGATAGCTGCTGGCTGCCCGCCGCGACATTGTGCGCCGCCTGGGTGGTCTGGCCGATCGTCTCGCGCAAGCGGACGGTCATCCGGTTGACGGTGTCGACCAGGTCCTTGATCTCGTCATTGCTGGCGACATGCACTTCGTTGCTCAGGTCGCCATCGGCGACGGCGGACACCGCTTCGTCGATCTTGCGCAGGCCCTTGGAGACCAGCAACGCGATCCACAGCGCGCCCGCAACCGCGATCAGCAGCGCGACGACCGCGGTGGTCATCAGAGTCGTCCGGGCCGACGCATAAAGCGTGGCGGAGTCGATCTTCGCCTTATCCATCTGGCCTTGCGTGATGCCCGCCAGCTTGGTCAGCGTTTCGCTCAGCCGCACCGCGACGGCACGGCCTTCGGTCATCGACATGGCAGCCGCCTCGGCATTCTGGTTCTGCAAGGCCAGAGCGCGGGCGCGGTCGCTGATATTCTTGTAGCTGTGCCATTCCTCCAGCGCCTTGGTCCATACGGGGCGGCCCTGCACGGTGGCGATCTTCAGACCGTCGTTCAGGCTTTCCTCGATCTTGGCGTCATACTGGCCGAAGCTGCTGTCGAAACTACGCTTCTGCGCAACATCCTGCGTCATCATCATGTTCTTTTCGGCGCGGATCGCGCGGCTAATGTCGCCATCAGCCGTCAAGGACAGCTTAATGCGCTGCGCTGGTCCATCGATGATGTCGGCGATCATCACGTTCAACGCATTGACCTTTGATACGCCAACTCCGACGACAACCGCCAGAAGCAACAAGACTATCGCAAATGTACCAGCCAGCTTGGCCTTTATCGTAACCCGCATAAACCCACCCCAAGATGAAAGCCGCTTCGAATATTACGGAACCACCCCCTCGGAACCGCAAAACATCATAGGCATAAAGTAATGAATTATTGGTTCAGAACCGTGATATTGGTGTCATGACGACGGCTGTGCGGAGCGCCCCCGGCACTTCGCAGCCCAGTCAGCCCCTCAGGCCGCGTGGCCGAACTCAGCATCCTCGCCGTCCGGTCCGCCCTCGCTCAGGTCGAGCGCGAAGCCGCGCAGCCGTGCCTGCTGGTGCGCGACCGAGCCGGTCCGTGCCGGGGCCTTGCGCACCTTGGCGATCGCCTGGCGCGTCGCGGGTTTGCGGACCGCAGGCTTGACCGCGGCGGATCGCTGCGCCTCGGCCACCTGGAAGAAAGCGATGCTGTCCTGCAGATCCTCGGCACGCCCGGCGAGTTGGGTCGAGGTGCTGGAAATCTGGTCGGACGCGGACGCGTTCTGCTGCGTCACCTTGTCGAGCTGCTGGATCGCCTCGTTGATCTGCGAGGCACCGATATCCTGTTCGCGGCACGCCGCGCTGATCTCGGCGACCAGTTCGGCGGTGCGGCGAATGTCGGGCACCAGCCTGGTCAGCATCTCGCCCGCCTGGGTCGCGGCGAGTACCGTGTCCGACGACATGCCGCTGATCTCCGCCGCCGCCGTCTGGCTGCGCTCGGCCAGCTTGCGGACTTCGGCCGCCACGACCGCGAAACCGCGACCATGTTCCCCGGCCCGCGCCGCCTCGACAGCGGCGTTCAGCGCCAGCAGATCGGTCTGGCGGGCGATTTCCTGCACGATGCCGATCTTTTCCGCGATAGTGCGCATCGCGATGACCGCCTTCTGCACCGCCTGACCGCTCTGTTCGGCATCCTGTGACGACTGGCGGGCGATCTTTTCGGTCTGGGTCGCGTTGTCGGCATTCTGTTTGATGTTGGCGGCCATTTGCTCCATCGAGGCCGAGGCCTCTTCGGCGGCGGCGGCCTGTTCGGTCGCGCCTTCCGACACCTGTTCGGAGGCCGAAGACAGCTGCTGGCTGCCGCTGGCGACCTGATCGGCCGCCCCCGCGACATTGCTCGCGAAATGGGTGAGGTTGTCGACCAGATTGTTGATCGCATCCTTCATCCGGCGGTGATCGCCCTCGCACTCGATCTCCACGCGTTCGAGCAGCGAGCCAGTGCTGACCAGGTTCAGCACGCGATTGCCCTCGCCGATCGGCAGCAGGATCGCGTCGAGCATCCCGTTGATCCCGCTGACCAGCCCGGCAAAGTCGCCGGGGAAACGCGTCGCATCGCCGCGCTCGCTCAGCTTTCCGGCGGTCGAGGCCGCGATCAGGCGCTGGATCTCGCCGATGATCGCCTGGAAATTGGCGCGCAGCAATTCGATCGTGTCGTTGATGAACGCCTTCTTGCCGGGCAGCTGCTGCATCGGCGCATCGAAATTGCCCTCGCCGAACTGCTTGATACAGGCCATCGCCATCTTCTTGGCGGCGATGTGGTTGGCGACCATCTCGTTCAGGCGGCGGGCCATGACGCCGAAATCGCCCTGAAACTTGTCGACCGGCACGAACACGTCGATGTCGCCGCGATCATGTTCGGCCGACATGGTGTTCATCTCGGCGATCAGACCCTTCAGATTGCCGCGAAGCTGCTCGATCGTCTCGTTGATGAAGGCCTTCTTGCCCGGTAGCGCCGCCAGGGGCGCCTCGAAATCGCCCTGCGCCAGCGCGGCCACACAGGCCATGGCCTGTTTCTTGACCGCGATATGGCTGGCGACCAGTTCGTTGACGGTCCGCGCCGCAATGGCCAGGTCGCCGGACAATTCCTCGACCGGCACCACTGCGTCGATGTCGCCACGCTCATGCTCGGCCGCGACTTGCGCCAGCCGCCGGTTGAACGTGGCGGCCGGCATGGCGGCGGTCTCGAGCAGTTCGTTCACCGCGACGAGCATTTCGCGCGCCTTGCCGGTCGCACCCGACAGGTCGGCGCGCTCGTCGATCCGCCCTTGGGCGAAGGCGCGCTGCAACCGGCCGATCTCCGTCGTGGCGACGTCGACATGCGAGGTGTGTTTCAACGAAGCATGGAAACGCATGATAGTCCCCTCTCCTGTTTTGTGTTGAAAAGCAGATCAGGCGGCAACCGCAGCCGCACGGCTGGTGCCGAGATCACTCGCGCCGAACAGGCGCGCCGGGTCGAGCGGCGCGACCAAGCCCGCACCGCGCCGCAGGATCGCGCCGAGGCAGAAGGTGAGCTTTTTCGACATCGACAGGTGATCGAAGGAATCCAGCATGTTCTCGTCCCAAAGGGTTGACCAGCGCGTCTTACGGTTCGCGTGCCCGGGCACACGACGCGGCGGGATGCTCGCGAATATCCCGGCTGTCAGGGGGCGGGGCAGCGCCCCGCCCCCGATCATCCTGGTTCAGGCGGCGCGCCCGAATTCGGCGTCCTCGCCGTCCGGACCACCATTGGTCAGGTCCAGCGCGAAGCCGCGCACGCGGGCCTGCTGGTCGGCGACCGAGCCGGGGCGCGCGCCCGACGCCGACCGGGCAGGCTTGGCGACCGGACGGGCCACCGGCTTGCGTACGGCGGGCTTGGCGCGGCCGCGATGGCCAGCGGTATCGACGCGGAAATAGGCGATGCTTTCCTGAAGCTCCTCGGCCTGGCTGGCGAGTTCTTCGGAGGTGGACGAGATCTGCTCGGAGGCGCTGGCGTTCTGCTGCGTCACCTTGTCGAGCTGCTGGATCGCCTCGTTGATCTGGACCGCGCCGATATCCTGCTCGCGGCACGCCGCGCTGATCTCGGCCACCAGTTCGGCGGTGCGGCGGATGTCGGGCACCAGCTTGGTCAGCATCTCGCCCGCCTGGGTCGCGGCACCCACGGTGTCCGAGGACATGCCGCTGATCTCGGCCGCCGCCGTCTGGCTGCGCTCGGCGAGCTTGCGGACCTCGGCCGCCACGACCGCGAAACCACGGCCATGTTCCCCGGCCCGTGCCGCCTCGACCGCCGCGTTCAGCGCCAGCAGGTCGGTCTGGCGGGCGATTTCCTGCACGATCCCGATCTTCTCCGCGATGGTGCGCATCGCGATCACAGCCTTCTGTACCGCCGTGCCGCTCTGTTCGGCATCCAGCGACGACTGGCGGGCGATCTTTTCGGTCTGGGTCGCGTTGTCGGCATTCTGTTTGATGTTGGCGGCCATCTGCTCCATCGAAGCCGAGGCTTCCTCCGCGGCGGCGGCCTGTTCGGTCGCGCCCTGGCTCACCTGTTCCGACGAGGACGACAGCTGCTGGCTGCCCGACGCGACATTCTGCGCCGCCTGGGTGGCATCGCCGACGACGCCGCGCAGACGCTCGACCATCGATACCAGCGCGTGGCCCAGCATGTCCTTGTCCGACAGCGGCTGGTGATTGACGGTCAGGTCGCCGCCCGCGATCGTATCGGCCAGCTGCGCACTCTCGCGCAGATTGGCGGTCATGCGGTTGACCGTGTCGACCAGGTCCTTGATCTCGTCGTTCGAGGTGACGGTCACATCCTGCGACAGATCACCGATCGCCACCGCGTCGATCGCCACCGACACCTTGTTCAGGCCCTGCGCGACGAGACGCGAAATCCACAATGCGCCGCCGACCGCGACCAGCAGCGCCAGCGCCGCCGTGGCGAACAGGACCGTGCGGGCATTGGCATATTGGACGTTGGTGTCCCGATCCGCAGCCGCCATGTCCTGACGACCGAGTTCGACCAGCTTGGCGAGCGAATCCGCCATCTTCATCGTCTTCTCACGGGCCGCCGTCATCGACACCCTGGCCGCTTCCTGGTTCTTGTTTTCCAGCGCCAGGCCACGGATCTGGTCGTTGAGGGGCTTGTACCCTTCCCACTGGTCCCGCGCGTCCTGCCAGTAAATGCGCCCGCTCGCCGTCGCGATCTTCATCCCTTCGGCAAAATAGGCATCGACTTGCGTGCGCTGCGTCAGCACGCGCTGATTGAACTCCCGGGTCTTGTCGAGATCTTCGGTCAACGCCATATTCTTTTCGTTGCGGACGACCCGCCCGACCTCGCCATCGATGCTCTGTGCGATTTCCATCCGCTTGGCGGGGCCCGCGATGACGTCGCTAATCGTGGTGTTGAGCGCGCTCATCTTGACCACGCCGACGCCGACGACCGCTAACAGAAGACAGACGATGAGCGCGAATGTCGCGCCCAGTTTCATTTTGATCGTTGCTCGCATGGATGGGTCCCCCCCGAATGTGAAAATGGAAAATGGATGTGAAGTCGAGATCGGTCGAATCGTCGTTCAGCCGGAACAAGGGTCCGGCATCGAACGGAAAAATCCGGGTCGCCGTATGAAAGACGGCGAAAGTTCTGGGCGCCGGGGCGTCAGGCCGGGGCCGCGTCGCAAGGCGCCATAGGGGCGCTGCTCGGGCGGGAATGCCCCGCCGGGGGCTGCACCGGGATGGTCGTGAAGGTTAACCCGACCCGGTGCAGTACGGTCTGGTCCGCACGCAGAGGCGTCGATACGGCATGGTATCGCATGATGATGGCCTCAAAGGCGCTGGCGCAGACCGTGCGCCCGGTCAGTGGATGGTCGTGGTCTCGGCGGCGTCGTCGGTCAGGCGCGAGAACAGCGCGGTCAGGTCCGGCAGGACCACCACATCGCCCCCTCGCCGCACCAGGCAGCGGACATTCTCGCGCGGCCAGCGCATGCCGATTACCGGCACCTCCTCGGAATCCCCCGCGTGCAGCACGGTGACCTCGTTCACACGGTCGGCGGTCAGGCCGATCAGGAAGGGGTCTCCGTTCACGTCCAGCTCGATCACGATGATGCGGCTGTCGGCGGTGTTGGCCTGCGCCTCCATCCCAAACGAGCCGCGCAGATCGGCCAACGGCACGATGCGGCCGCGAAAGTTGATGACCGAGGCGGCGAGCGGATCGGCGCCCGGCACCATCGTCACCGGCATCATGTCCAGGATCTCGCGGACGATGCCCGCCTCCAGCGCGAAGGTCTCGCCGCCCAGGCCGAAGGTCAGGACCTCCAGGCCGTTCTCGGGCGTCCAATTGGGTACTTTGTGATAGGGCATGGGCTTATCCAGCGGCCAGACGCCGCTCCTCCCTGGGCTGGCTCAGCGCGATGAGCTGGGCGATGTCGAGGATCAGGGCGACCGAACCGTCGCCCAGGATGGTCGCGCCCGCAAAGGCCGCGACGTTGCGGTGGAGCGGCGACATGGCCTTGATGACCGTCTGATGGTTGCCGACGATCTGATCGACGACCAGGCCGACCCGCTCCGACCCCGTGCCGACCACCACGATCTTCTGATAGGTGTCGGGCTTGGTCCCGGTGGCGAACAGGTCGCGCAGCCGCAGGAAGGGCACCAGCCGTTCGCGCAGCGTGATGATGCTGCGCCCGCGCGAGCGCAGATCCTCCTCCAGCGACAGCTCCAGGCATTCCTCGACCGCCGCGAGCGGGATGACATAGCGTCCCTCGCCCACGCGGACCAGCAGCCCCTCGATGATCGCCAGCGTCAGCGGGATGCGCAGCGTGATGGTCGAACCCTGGCCCGACACGCTCTTCACGACGATCGAGCCGCGCAGGCTTTCGATGGTGCGCTTGACCACGTCCATGCCGACGCCCCGGCCCGACAGGTTCGTGACCTGCGCCGCCGTCGAGAAGCCGGGATGGAAGATCAGGCCCAGCAGCTCGTCCTCGCTGACCACTTGGCCGGGCTGGATCAGGCCATTGGCCTCCGCCTTGGCACGGACCCGCTCGACATCGATGCCGCGCCCGTCATCGGTGATGGTGATGAGGACTTCGCCACCCGCCTGATGCGCGCTCAGCCGGATCACGCCGCTGGGCGCCTTGCCCGCCGCGATACGGTCCTCGGCCTTTTCCAGGCCATGGTCGCAGCTGTTGCGGATGATATGGACGAGCGGGTCGAACAGGCGCTCGATCACGGTCTTGTCGACCTCGGTCGTCTCGCCTTCGGTCACCAGCTCGATCGCCTTGCCGGTCTCGTTGGCCAGATCGTGGATCAGGCGGCGGAAACGGCCGAACAGCGTCGACACCGGCACCATGCGCAGGATCATCATCGTGTCGCGCATCTCGCCCGCCAGCCGCTCGATCTCTTCGGATACCGACCGCAGGCTGAGGTCCTGGCCATGCCCCGCCAGCTGCGACAGACGGCTCTGGGCGATGACCAGTTCGCCGACCCGGTCCATCAGCTCGTCGAGCCGCTCGGCGGGCACGCGGACATGCTCGCCCTGCGAGCGGTTGGCGGCGGCGCCGCGCGGGCTGGCGTCATTGGCGGCGACGGGTGCGTCCACGGCGACCGGAATCGCCTGGGCCTCTTCGTCCACCGCTTCCGCGCCGGCATCCTCGACCGCCAGCGGGGTGATGGTGATGTCCATGTCGTCCATGACGAACAGGAACACGTCCTCGATCGCCTCGCGCGAAATGTCGCCGATCAGCGTGCAGTCCCAGCCGACGAGGCAATGGCCGGGGTTGAGATCGTCCAGCGCGGGCACCTTGTCGAAGGTCGCGACGATCGTCGCCTCACACAGCTCGCGCAGTTCGTCGAGAAGCGCCAGCGGGCTGGTGCCATTGGCCATCGCGTCCGGCGGCAGGCGGAAGGACAGGGTCCAGCCCTGCTTGAGCGGGGCAGGCGCGGCCATGGGGGCCGAGATACCGGCCGCCGCATCGACCGCCGCCGCCAGCCGGTCCAGGATCGCCTGGCCATGGGCGGCGGGCGCGTCACCATCGACCAGCGTACGCATATGGTCCGCCGCCGACAGGATCACCGACACCAGTTCCGGCGTCGCACGGACATCGCCCTTGCGCACGCGGTCGAACGCGCTTTCGCAATGATGGGTGAAGGCCGCCAGCGCATCGAAGCCGAACATCGCGCCCGAGCCCTTCAGCGTGTGAAGGCCCCGGAACACGGCGTTGACGAGGTTCATGTCGTCCAGACGGTGCCCCAGGTCGAGCAGGCCCTGTTCGACCTGCTCCAGAAGCTCGCCCGCCTCGATCCGGAAGGCGGCTGTCGGATCCTCGGCCGCGCTCACCGGGCCAGGACCTTCTGGGCGACGCGGATCAGCTGTTCGGGCTGGAAGGGCTTCACCAGCCAGCCGGTCGCGCCCGCCGCCTTGGCCTGCGCCTTCATCGAATCATCCGACTCGGTGGTCAGGAAGATGATCGGCACGCCCGCCTGCGCAGGCTGCTGGCGCAGTGCGCGGATCATCTCCAGCCCGTCCATATTGGGCATGTTGAGGTCGGTGACGATCAGGTCGAACCGGGTCTCGGTCGCCTTGGCCAGCCCCTCGGCGCCATCGGCGGCCTCCGTCACCGTATAGCCCGCGCCGGTCAGGGCGATGCGGATCGCCATACGCAGGCTCGCGCTGTCGTCGACGGTCAGGATGGAAGCGGTCATTGGGCGGTGTCTCCGTGAAGCCAGAATTGGGTGTCGTCGGCCGAAGCGGGCAGGAAGGCCGCGCGGGTCAGCAAGGCGTGCAGGGTCGCGTCGGCGGGGGCCGACAGCGCGAAATCGCAGCCTGTCGCCGCCGCGCTGACTCGCGCCGCCTGGACCAGCTGGATGACGCTGAGGTCCGGTGACGCGGCGCCGGACAGGTCCAGCCGGACGGTCGCGCCAGGCGCGATCGCGGTCTTCAAATCTTCGGCCAAAACGCCGATGGTCGGCAGGCACACGTCCTCGCTTGCCATCACCATGGTGATCGACATGATCTTTCCTTCAGGTCAAAGGTGCGGGCACGCAGGATCACCCTGCGGCCCCATCAATAGTTCACGAAATACCCATCAACGCGGACCGGGCCGTCAACGTCCCGGTCTCCGATTGGCGTGGCGTGGAGCGGTGCGGCCAAAACCCCGTGGTTCCAGCCGGTACTCTCCGCCCCCGATCATCTCTTATGTCCCCCAAGTTCATTCAGGGGTATATCGCGCAATGGTAAAATCCGACTTAAATATACAAGACGTGCGATGAAAATGGCGAATGGCCGCGCAGAGCCCGTGCGCCACCGGCAACGCCCTGCATATTCCCGGAATCCCGAGGGCAGCCACCACCCGGGCGGGCGGTGCATCGCCCCCCCGCCGCCTATTCGACCAACATGGATCAGGCCGTGACTCGACCACCCCGTCCGGGCGCCAAATCACGACGGCCGCAAAAACGAATCGGCTATTTGCCGAACAGCGTACCCGCGTCTTCGCTGCCCAGGTCGATGCCGAACATCAGGCTCAACCGCATCCGATAGACACGCGGGTCGGTGATCGTCGCGGCGGTTTCATCCTCCCCGACGCGGCGGCGATAATGCCGGTCGGTCAGCGCCGCGAAGCCACGCGGCAGGACGATGCTGACGATCGTCGCCTGACGGAAACGGCTCTCCGGCGCGGTCGAGGTCCAGTGATTGGCCAGCGCCAGGTCGGCGTCCCACACATGGTCGGTGGTGAAGCTGTATTGCGGCTGCCACCCCTCACCCGTCGCGCGGCCATCGGTCAGGCCGGGATGGCCGTTGCGCAGCAGCATCCAGCCATGCTGCGGATCGCGGTCCAGCCGGAAGAGCGCGCCGTCGGGTGCGGTCGCCTCCGCCCCTTCGACCAGCGGCATGGGCGGCAGATAACTGCCCCCGAAGCCCGCATCGGCGATCCAGTCCTGCCCCTCGATATGGACCAGGCTGAGCGTGTGGGTGGTCGGCGGCACGTCCGTAGCCGCCAGCCATACCCGCGCGAGCAGCGGCCGCGCATGGAAGCCGTGCGCCGCCAGCGCGTCGAGGAACAGCCGGTTCTGCTCGAAGCAATAGCCGCCGCGCTTGGCGGTCACCAGCTTGGCGAAGACGCCCGTGCTGTCGATGGCGATGGGACGGCCCAGCCGGACATCGATATTCTCGAACGGGATCGCCTGGCGATGCGCCCATTGCAGTCGCCCCAGCCCTTCGGCATCGACGGTCACGCGCGAAGGCAGGGCGATACGGGCAAGATAGGAATCGAGATCGAACATGCGTGCGTCCTTTAAGGGTCCGGACCCGAATTGTCGAAGGGGGCCGGACGCGTCTCCCGCCCCCTTCTGTCGCCATGCGCGACGGGATATAGGCGGAGGCGATCATGACCTTTCCCCTTGAAGACCCGACCCTGCCCTTCGGCCCCGATGCGATCCGCGCCGCCGCGGCGGTGATCCGGAATGGCGGCATCGTCGCGGTGCCGACCGAGACGGTCTATGGACTGGCCGCCGATGCGACCGACGCGAAAGGCGTGGCGCGCATCTATGCGGCCAAGGGGCGGCCTTCGTTCAATCCGCTGATCGTGCATGTCCCCGATCTGGCGACGGCGCAGACGCTGGCGGAATTCGATGACGACGCGCTGGCGCTGGCGCGCGCCTTCTGGCCGGGGCCGCTGACGCTGGTGCGCCCGCTCAAGGCCGGGGCGGGCATCGCCTCGCTGGTCACGGCGGGGCTGGATACGGTCGCGATCCGGGTGCCGCGCCACCGTGCGATGCAGGCGTTGCTGATGGAAACCGGCCGCCCGCTCGCCGCGCCGTCGGCCAATGCCAGCGGCGGGATCAGCCCGACGCGCAGCCCCCATGTCCGCGCCAGCCTGGGGCCGGACGTGCCGGTCATCGACGACGGCGCGACCGAGGCGGGGCTGGAATCGACCATCGTCGCGGGCCGCACCATCCTGCGTCCCGGCCCGGTGACGGCCGCGATGCTGGCGCAAGTGCTAGGCGATGTGGAGCAAGGCCCGCAGGCCCCCGCCATCGTCACCGCGCCGGGCCAGCTCGCCAGCCATTATGCGCCGCGCAAGCCCCTGCGCCTGAACGTAACGCACGCGGCGGCGGACGAATGGCTGATCGGCTTCGGCGACGTACGCGGGCAGGACAGCCTGTCGGAGCGCGGCGATCCGGTCGAGGCGGCGGCACGACTGTTCGACGCGCTCCACCGCGCGGATGCGGGGGACCGCGCGAGGCTGGCGGTGGCGCCGATCCCCGACGACGGGATCGGCGAAGCGATCAACGACCGGCTGCGGCGGGCCGCGACGCGATAGAGGTCGGGGCGTGCCGCTTCGACTTCGCTCAATGCGACCGGGACTTACATCCCGCCCTCCGTTCAGCCTGAGCGTAGTCGAAGGCCAAGGGACTACCGACACCCCGAGGGCATTTTGGGCGGAGGTCTACGCGTGGCCTTCGACTACGCTCAGGCTGAACGGAGGTGGGATGGCAGGTTAGGAACCACCCCGCCCCAATCCTTTACGCCGTCACCGCCTTCGACCGGGCGGCGAAGCTCTTGCGCAGCTTCTGCAGCTTGGGCGGGATCACCGCCATGCAATAGGGGTTCGACCGGCCCGAGGTTTCCCAATAATCCTGATGGTAATCCTCCGCCGGATACCACTGGGCCATCGGCTCGATCGTCGTCACGACCGGCTTGTCCAGCCCGGCCTGGGCGCGTTCCAGGGCTGCCTTCATCGCGGCCTCCTGCGCCTCATCCGCCGGGAACATCGCCGAGCGATATTGCGTGCCGACGTCGTTGCCCTGCCGATTGAGCTGCGTCGGGTCGTGCGTCGCGAAATAAATGTCGAGCAGATCGCCCAGCGCCAGTTGCTCCGGATCGAAACCGATGCGGATCGCCTCGGCATGGCCGGTATCGCCGCCGCACACCTGCTTGTAGGTCGGGTTGGGCACGGTGCCGCCGATATAGCCGCTTTCGACCGACTCGACCCCGATCACGTCCTTGAACACCGCCTCGGTGCACCAGAAACAGCCCCCGGCCAGCGTTACATATTCGGTCACTCGGAATCTCCTTGTCGTCTTGTATGCATAGATAGGAAGCGGCTAGGCCACGGCAATCCAGCGACTTGAGGCAAAAGTGATGGCGACGATCGACGGCAAGGTGATGGTGACGGGCGGCGCCGGTTATATCGGCAGCCATGCCGTGCTGGCGCTGCTGGATGCAGGCTATGAGGTCGTCGTGCTCGACAATCTGGTCACCGGCTTCGACTGGGCGGTCGATCCCCGGGCCTCGCTGGTCGTCGCCAATGTCGCCGACGACGACGCGGTGCGCGCCGCGATCCGCGAGCATAACGTCCGCGCGATCATGCACTTTGCGGGCTCGATCATCGTGCCCGAGTCGGTCACCGATCCGCTCAAATATTATCGTAACAACACCGCCGCCAGCCGCTCGCTGATGGAAAGCGCGGTGGCCGAGGGCGTCGGCCATTTCATCTTCTCCTCGACCGCCGCCACCTATGGCACGCCCGAGCGGGTGCCGATCAAGGAAAGCGATCCCAAGGCGCCGATCAACCCGTACGGCATGTCCAAGCTGATGACCGAGATCATGCTGAAGGACGTCGCCGCCGCGCATCCGATCAACTATTGCGCGCTGCGCTACTTCAACGTCGCGGGCGCCGATCCGCAAGGGCGCTCTGGCCAGTCGACGGTCGGTGCGACGCATCTCATCAAGATCGCGGTCGAAGCGGCGATCGGCAAGCGTGATGCCGTCGGCGTCTATGGCACCGACTTCGCCACCCGCGACGGCACGGGCGTGCGCGACTATATCCATGTCTCGGACCTTGCCGCCGCGCATGTCGCCGCGCTCGAACTGCTCATCGAGCGGCCGGGTGAGAGCCACACGCTCAATTGCGGCTATGGCCGTGGCTTCTCGGTGCTGGAGGTGCTGGACGCGGTCGACCGCGTGACCAACCGGACGATCGAGCGCCGGATGGAAGGCCGCCGCGCGGGCGACCCGGCCGAGCTGGTCGCCGACAATGGCGCGATCCTCGCCACCCTGCCCTGGCGGCCCGAACGCGACGATCTGGAAGGCATCGTCCGCGACGCGCTGGCCTGGGAGCGCAAGCTGGCCGAGATGGGCCGCTAAAGCCGATGCGACTGCGCTCGCTCCTCTTCGTACCCGGCGATCGGCCCGAGCGGATGGCCAAGGCCATGGGGGTGGGCGCGGATGCGCTGATCCTCGACCTGGAGGATGCGGTCGCCCCCGATGCCAAGCCGCGGGCGCGCGAAGAGGTGGCGCGGTTCCTGTCCCGCCCCCGCGACACGGCCGCGCAGCTGTTCGTGCGGATCAATCCGATCGACGGCCCGCTGGCGACCGACGATCTGGCCGCGATCCTGCCCGCCCGGCCCGACGGCATCGTCCTTCCCAAGGCCGAGGGGCTGGTCAGCCTGCACGCACTGGCGGCGCGCGGGGTGACGCATATCCCGATCCTGCCGATCGTCACCGAGACGCCGATGGCGCTGTTCCGGCTGCACGAATATGCGGGGTCGAGCCTGCCACTGACCGGCCTGACCTGGGGCGCGGAGGATTTGCCCGCCGCGATCGGGGCGACCACCTCGCGCGAGGCGGACGGCAGCTATACCGCGCCCTATCAGCTGGCACGCTCGCTGACCCTGTTCGGCGCGCATGCCGCCGGGATCGCCGCGATCGAGACCGTCTATCCCGACTTTCGCGATCTGGACGGGCTGGCTGCCTATGCGGCGCGGGGCAACCGGGACGGCTTTACCGGCATGATGGCGATCCACCCGGCGCAGGTGCCCATCATCAACGCCGCCTTCACCCCCTCCGCGGAGGATATCGCGCGGGCACAGGCGATCGTCGATCTGTTCCTGGCCAATCCGGGCGCGGGCGCGCTGCAGCTGGATGGCAAGATGGTCGATGCCCCGCATCTGAAGGCGGCCCAGGCCTTATTGGCGCGCGCCGCCCCATGACCGGCGGGCGGCCGCCGTCGCCCACCACCAGCCCAACGCCCAGAGCGTTCCGAAGCACCAGCCCGCCGCCACGTCCGACGGCCAGTGTACGCCCAGATAGACACGGCTGCCCCCGATCGTCCCGACCAGCAGCACGGCGATCGCGACGATGGCATAACGCACCCGGCGATGGTCGGTCAGCTGCGTCGCCAGCGCCGCCAGCGTCAGATAGACCATCGCGCTGCCCGCCGCATGGCCGCTGGGGAAGCTGGCATTGTGGACATCGACCCAGTGCGCCACCAGATCGGGGCGCGGGCGGGCGACCATCAGCTTCACCCAGGTCACGACCGCGCCGCCGCTGATACCCGAAAGCGCCGTCATCAGCGCCAGCAGCCACCACCCCCGCGCCAGCAGCAGGATCACCGCACCCGCCACCATCAGGACCAGCGTCGGGACGCTGCCCAGCGCCGTGAAATCCTCCGCCACGGCGCGCAATTTGTCCGACGAGGCATGGGTCCGCAGACCGGTCAGGATCGCGCGGTCCCAGGCAAAGGGCCAATGATCCACTGCCACCCCGAAGAGCAGCAGCAGCGCAAGCGCCATCGCCACCGCCGCCACCCCGCGCAGTGCCATCGGCATCGCCGACAGGCGCGACGGCGCAGCGAGCGGCGAATCACGCGCTTCGTCACACGACGAATCACTGCCCGAAAAACGGGTCCGGTCGATCATGGAAATTGCCTCACCACGCCCTGCCTTTGTGGCGAATGCCCCTGAAGGGCAAGGGGATCAGGCTTCAAGACTGGGCCAGACACCGATTTCGTCGCCGCCAAGCCGTTGAATGACCGGAAACTAATCCGGAAGCGGCGCGATCAATCAGTGTCATTCGAAAAATGGGTTTGTTTGTTAACGCATTCTGTCTCATAAATGAGACGCGCCAACGAGAATGATTGGCGGGAGAGGACTGCACCACCATGGAAGAGCACGTGATTTCCCCGATCGATCGCCTGATGATCCTGACCGTCGGTGCGGTATCGAGCTGGCTGGCCGTCGGCGGCATCGCCGTCGGTGCGTCGAAGCTGATCAGGCACCTGATCTAAGACAGGTAGGCGCAATCCCCGGCGCTTTCAGCGGCTGGGGATTGCCACAGGGAACGGCGCATGCCCGGCGATGATCGGATCAGTCCCGGTCATGGCCCTGCCCGGTCCGATAGACACGGCGCGCCATACCGATCGCGCGCCATCGCAGCAGATCGTCGACACCGGCATAGCCCAGTCCCAGATGCGGCGGCCGCGATGCCAGCACATCGCCCAGCGTGACCTTGCCGCCCCGCAGCGCAGCGCGTGCCAGTTGCCGCCAGCGCCGCGCGGTTTCCCACCGGATCAGCGTCAGGCTCTGCGCATCGGGCGCGAACCGCTCGACGAACGCGCCCTGGAGCTGCGCGATCGCCTGCCCCAGACGGCGCAGGGTCGCGCCGTCGGGGATCGGCACGCCCCCCATATTATGCTGGACCAAGAGGCGCGCCACCTCGCCCGCATCGTCGCCAAACAGCGGCGCATGCGCCTCGGCCAGGACGCGCGTCGCGCTGGCGCGCATCATCGTCGTGAACCGCTTCGACGCGCCGCCTTCGTGCTGGCGATAGATCAGCAGCGGCTCGTCCAGCCGCGCGATGCGCCCGAATGCGACGATGCGGTGGTACAGGTCGAAATCCTCGGCATAGAGGATTTCGGGCCGGGTGAACGGGTCGAGCCGCCGCGCGGCATCGGCGCGGACCATCACCGTCGACCATGCCAGCGGATTTTCGATCCAGCTCAACCAAGCAACCAGATCGGGCGTGGTATGCGGCGCATAGTCCATGGGCAACACGCGCTGCCCGACCAGCTGCTCGGTCTGGGTCCCGGCCAGCACGATATCCGGGTTCGCCTCCAGAAAGGCGACCTGCCGTGCCAGCCGTTCGGGGCGACACAGATCGTCCTGGTCCAGCCCCGCCAGATAGCGCCCCCGCGCCTCGGCAAATCCCCGATTGCGCGTTGTCACCGGGCCACCATTGACGGCATTCTCGATCAGGCGAACCCGGGGATCGGGCCAGTTCCGCACGAGTTCGCGGGTGCCGTCCGACGAACAGTCGTCGACGACCAACGCCTCCCAGGCGGTCAGCGTCTGGTCGCCCAGGCTCGCCAGCGTTTCGCCGATCAGCGATGCGCCGTTATAGGCGGGGATGACGACGCTGACGACAGGATCGGCGACCGGATCGCTCATGCCGCCACGCTGCTCCGGGCCGCCGCATCGCTGCCAAGCAGCTGGTCGACGATCATCTGGCCGACATCATTCTGCCAGAGCCACAAGCCATTGGCCTGCCCCCGGAAACTCTTCTCCCCGCCCAGCGCGCCCCAGGGTACGAAACCGGCGGAAAGGCCGATGCCATAGACGCCCGGCACCGGCCGATCCTGGTCGTCGAGGATACGACAATGCCGGTCGACCATCGGCCACCCCGTGCGATGGGCGAGCGCGATCGGCTGTCCATTCACGTCGAACAGCGGCAGCGCGCGCGGACGATAGCCGAGCGCGCCCACCACCAGATCGGCCTCGCCGATGATCCGACGCGCCTCGGCATCGTCCTCTCCCGCGATCCGGTGGAGGCGCAGGCGCGGGTCGGGTGTCCGTCCGCCCAAGCCCAGCATCCGCATCACCAGTTCGCGCGACTCCAGCCGAAGCCCGGCGAGGCGCAGCACGAACCCGCTGACCGGGCAGATATCGTCGGGCGTATAGTCGGTAAAACCTTCCGCCGCCGCCGCCTCGACCGACGGAAAGAAGGGCTTGGGCGGGGTCCGTACCATCAGCGTGATCGCGCCCGCCCCCCAGGGCAGGTCATGGCATTTGAGCAACTGCACCGCCGAGGCCAGGGCGCTGGTCGAGGCCCCGACGATCACCACGCGCGGCGCGCGCCGGTCGGCCAGTCGTGCCGCCACCGCCTCTACCCCGCCACGCCGCAACAGCAGGTCGGAGCGCATCAGCCGGTCCCCCGCCAGCTCACCCAGGGTCGCGCCCGCGACCCTCTTGTCCGCGACATGCGCGTCGGTCTGGTAGCCGCCGGTCGCCACGACCAGATGGCGCGATGTCAGCACGCGCGGCCCTTCGCGACCGACGATGGTGGTCCGCCAGAGCCCGTCCGCCGTGGCCTGGGCGCTCAGCGCCTCGGTATCGGTGCGGATTTCGCCGCCATGCGCCGTCACGATGCCGCGCAGCCGCTGCGCGGTCGCCGCCAGCAACGGCGCGGTCTCCGCCAGCGGCGCGCCCAGCGCCCCGCAATGCCGCGCCATCATCTGCCCGGCCGGATGCGCCTCCAGTGCGGCGAGTTCGGGATAGGGATTGCCGCGCACCGCCGACAGGAAGGTTTCCGCCGTGGTATCCGAACGGATCGCATAGCCGCCCAGCGCCCCCGGCCCGATGCGGGGCGACCGTTCGACCAGGACCAGTCCGTCCCCGGCCAGCCGCTCCAGCAATCCCTTCTTGCTCGCGGCGGTCAACACGGCGGTGCCCGCCGGTCCGCCGCCGATCATCACGCAGCCCAGCGCGGCGTCACCATGGGCCTGCCCAGGTCCTGACCCGGCATCGGCCGCGACCTTCGCGATCGCACGCATCAGCCGCCCGGCCACGATCGTCGCATCGCCCGGCCGCATCGCATCGGTGATCGGCAGACTGAGCATCCGCGCCGAAACGGCATCCGCCACCGGCGTCGGCTCGACCAGCGCCGTGTCGCGGAACAGCGCCTGCTCGCCCAGATGCGGGCTGAAATACTGCCCCGTCCCGACCCCGTCCGCCGCCAGGGCCTCGGCGATGGCGGCCCGGCGCGATGCCAGTTCGGGGGGAAGCAGCACCGGCATGAACTGCGTCGCCTGCCGCTTCGCCGTCATGCGCTGAACGGTGAGGTCAGGCAGCGCCGCGCGATATTCGCGGTCCAGCGCGGCGCGGGCGTCGCAGATCGAATCGAGTTCGGCCAGCTTGCTGCGCGCCATCAGGCCCAGTATCTCGGGCATCTTGGCGTTGATGCCCGGCAGAGTCGCGTGGCGCCCGCTCTCGAAACCGAAATTCACCATCGCGCGCAGCTGGTCGATCCGCTCGACATCGCCGCTATAGACCAGCCCGCCCTCGCCGACCGAAAAGGTCTTGGTCGCATGCATCGAATAGACCAGCGTGAAGGGCGCGCCCGTGCCGAAGCCCCGCCCCGCCGCGTCCCGCGTCCCCAGCGAGGCCGCCGCATCGATGACGACCCCGACCTCGTACCGCCGTGCCAGCCAGGCATAGCGGTCCAGATCGATGACCGTGCCAAAGGTCGCATAGGGCACGATGACGCCGATCCGGCCGCCATGCTGCGCCAGCATCTGCTCTTCCTCGGCCGCGTCGGCGGTCCAGTCCCGCGGGTCGATATCGACGATCAGGGGGGTAAGCCCGGCCCAGATCGCCGCCTGCGCCGTCGCGGCAAAGGTCATGGCGGGCATCATCGCAAGCGTGCCCGGCCGGGGATGCAGCCCCGCCGCCTGCCGGATGGCGATCATCAGCCCCAGCGTCGCATTGCCGACCGCCAGCGCCGCACCGCGCCCGTCGAACAGCCGTGCGACCATCTCGGCCTCCAGCGCGCGGACCTCGGGGCCGTTATTGCTGAACTGGCCGGACGCCTCGATCCGCTTCAGGCCCTCCATCTGTTCGGACAGCCGGGGCGGTCGCGGCGCGATGAGCGGAAATTCCATCTGCCTCTCCCCCTGTAAACGGCCCGTCTTCTTTCATATCCGTCCTAAAAACCTCTTAGCACAAGAGGTTCGGGGGCACATGGTCCTTCGCGCCATCCCATTTCGGGAGAGTCGTCTTCCCGCTTCATACGGGTTCCGGCGCGCGCTGGCCCTTGGGTGATCTTTCTCCCGGGAACATTGGCGTCCTTTGTTCGATCGTTGATCTTCCGAAAAGCGAGCCATGATGACCGAACCCCTGAACGCCGCCGCCCGCGTCATCCAGCTGGCGCTGACGCCGATCTTTCTGCTGACCGCCGTGGGATCGCTGCTGAACGTCTTTGCGACCCGGCTGGGGCGGATCAGCGACCGGATCCAGGGATTGAGGAAGGACGGCCGGACGAACGGCTATGAGTTGCGCCGCCTTCGCCTGCGCTCGAAAATCCTCGACATCGCCGTCATGCTGACTGCGGCGGCGGGGGCGATGACGTGCTGCGCGGCGATCACCCTGTTCCTGGGGACGCTGCGCGACTCGCGTCATGCGGGGGTGCTGTTCTTCTTCTTCGGCGGCGGCCTGATCTGCGCGGTGGCGGGGCTGGCGTGCTTTGTCGGGGAGATCACGATCGCCGGGCGGGCGCTTCGCGACGATCATGGCGAGGAATGACCTGCGCGCGCGCTGATTGGCAGGGACCCAGGCGGCCTGGCTATTCATCCGGCATCACCACCAACCAAGCAGCCGATGGTCGTGGCGTTCCGCCGTCACACCCCGCCGCCGCTGCACCCCTGTATCCATGCGTCGCAGCCGTCGATCCCGCACCTGACCCGGTCGGCGCTCCATCATTGCCTCCAGCGCCACGGCATCGCCCGCCACCCGCCACGTTCGCAGTCCCCGGCCGGTCGCGTCAGACGCGCTTCGACATGATCCGCGAGGCGACCGAGATCGAGCGCCGGCTCACCAGCCATGGACCGAGGGGCTGGTCGAGCGGATGAACCGGACCATCAGGCAGGCGACCGTCAAACGCTTTCATCACGAAAGCCACGACCGGCTTCGAACGCGCCTCGTCGACCCGATTCAGCAGATGCCGGGACCGAACACCTGGGGATGATGATGCGGAATTGCGAAATTTCACCGTTACGCTGGTATATGGCATCACCGCCATGCGCCTTCGCGATAGCCTTGATGACCGAAAGACCAAGCCCCGACCCATTCGCATTTTGAACGCCGCGTGAGAATTGAAGAAAAGCCCGCTTCTCAAAATGCACAGGAAGCCCGGGACCTTTATCAGAAACCGTAATGACGGCCGCGTTGCCGGAAAATGTCACGGCGATCGACACAATGCAGGGACTCGCATGGCGCCGAGCATTGTCGACCAATGCGATTACGGCTTGACGCACCCGTGCCGCATCGACCCGGACGACACCCGGGTCCAATGCCATTTCCAGCTCGAAACCTGCTGGTGCAAGCATCGCTTCCAGCACCGGCCGCATCTCGTGAAATTCCGCAGCGAGGTCGACATCGGCGAGCAACAGCTCCAACCGACCGCTTTCTGCCAGGCTGACGCTGCGCAGGTCCTCGACCAGCCGGGTCAGTCCGTCGACCTGTTTCATCAACCCGACCACCAGCTCCGCATCGAGCGCGAAAACGCCATCTTTGGCGCCCTGAAGCCGCCCACGCAGGATCGTCAGCGGCGTCCGCAGTTCATGCGCGATCTGCGCGTTCCAGACCTTCATGTCGTCCGACATACGCTGCAACCGGTCGGCCATCGCGTTGAAGTCGGCGATCAACACGGCCGCCTCGCCATGCGCGCCGCGGACCGGCGCTATCCGGGTTGCCAGATCGCCCTCGGCAATCCGACGCGCGGCTTCTCCCACCGCCCCCAGTGGCTGTACTATCCGCCGAGCCAGCCGCACCGCGACCGCAAGCGCCAGCACCACCCCGATCACGCAGGCCGCCAGCGTGATGCCGACATCAAGCCCGGTGGTGTCCGCCACCCCCGGCGGCAGGGGGGCCACGATCCGCCACCGCTCCAGCACGGCATAGACGATATAGAAGGCCGCCGTGCTGACCGCGACGGCGACGAAGGCGAGCGCCGCCAACGCGATCGACAATTGCCGGGTCAGGCTGTTCCGGTTCCTCATCCCCGCGACCATAGCCGGTATCCGACGCCGCGCACCCCCTCGGGCATGTCGGGCGCCCCCGCCTGATCGAGCTTGCGGCGCAGCTTGCTGACATGGCTGTCGACCGTCCGGTCAAGTGCGTCCGATCCCGGCAGGCAGGCGTCGAGCAGCTCACCACGGCTGAACACCCGGCTCGGCGTACGCGCCATATGGGCGAGCAGGCGGAACTCGGTCAGGGTGAGCGCGACCTCGCCATTCTGGGTGCGGACCATGTGCGCGGTCGTGTCGATCTCGACCGGGCCGACGCGAAGCACACCGTTGGCGCCTTCCCCGCCCGACCGGCGCAGCACCGCCTTGACCCGCGCCACGACCTCGACCGGATTGAACGGCTTGACCACATAATCGTCCGCCCCGATCCGCAGCGCCTGCAACTTGTCGATATCCTGATCCAGCGCGGTGGTGACGACCACGGGCGTATTGCCCCGCCGCCGCACTTCGGACAGCACGCCCCAGCCATCGACCAGCGGCATCGAGATATCGAGCAGCAGGATGTCGGGCTTCAGCGCCAGATGCAGGTCCAGCGCGGTACGCCCGTCGCCGGCATGAACCGTCCGGAACCCTTCGCGCTCCAGATAGGCGCAGAGGATATCGGCGATGTCACGTTCATCTTCGGCGATCAGTACAAGCGGGTTCATGTGACGTTTCCGTTCCTCTTCACGCCGTCATATCAGTCGCACTCGACAGGCTGCCAGCCCGCCCCCACGCATTCTCCACACAATCTCGACGCTGCCCCAATGGTCTGGATGGATAAGCGCCGGCATGAAGGTCCATTCTTTTGCATCCGGCACGCGGTGTGCCCTGCCGATCGCTCTGGCGGTGGCGGCGTCGCTGAGCGGCTGTTCTGCCGATGCCCCAACGGCGCAAGTCGATGCGGTAGAGGTAACGACCCTGCGTGTCGTACCGTCCACGGTGACGGCGGTCGACGAATTGCCGGGGCGCGTGGTGGCGTTCCGCACGGCCGAGATCCGGCCGCAGGTCGGCGGGATCGTCCAGCGCCGCCTGTTCGAACAGGGTGCGGCGGTGCGCGCCGGGCAGTTGCTATTCCAGATCAGCCCCGCCCCCTTCCAGGCCGATGCCGACACCGCGCGGGCGACCGTGCAAAAGGCCAGCGCCGCCTATGCCCGCGCCAGCGCGCAGGCGGATCGGCTGAAGCCGCTGGTCGCCGCCGATGCGATCAGCCGCCAGAGCTATGACGATGCGGTCGCGGCCCGCGCGCAGGCTGCCGCGGAACTGGCCGAAGCCCGTGCCACCCTGCGCCGCCGCCGGATCGACCTCGGCTTCGCGCGGGTTACCGCCCCGATTCCAGGGCGGATCGGGGCGGCCAATGTGACCGAGGGCGCGCTGGTCACGGCGGCGGATGCCAATCCGCTCGCCACCATCCAGCAGATCGACCGCGTCTATGTCGATGTCCGGCAACCCGCCGAACGCTATGCCGAACTGCGCGACCAGAGGGCCGGGACCGGGTTGGTCGAGATCCTGACGGCATCCGGCCGAAGCCATCCGGTACAGGGGCGCATCCTGTTTTCGGGCGTCGCGGTCGATCCCAATAGCGGCGACGCCCTGGTCCGGGTCGAGGTGCCGAACCCGGGCGAACGGCTGTTGCCCGGCATGTTCGTTCGCGCCCGCCTGCCCCGTGCGACCATGCCGGGTGCGCTGTCCGTGCCGCAACAGGCCGTAACCCGCGCGGGCGACGGCACGCCGCAGGTCAGCGTCGTCGGCGGGCAGGACCGGGTGCGTCTCCGCCGCGTCACGCTCGGCCCGCTGGTCCATGGCCGCTATGTCATTCCGTCGGGTCTGCGCGCCGGGGAGGTGGTGATCGTCGAGGGGCAGAACCGCGTTCAGCCCGGCACCCCGGTCAAGCAGCGGGCGTGGCGCGACGGGGCGGCGGGCTGAGTCATGGCGAAATTCTTCATCGATCGCCCGGTCTTTGCCTGGGTCATCGCGATCGCGATCGTGCTGATGGGCGTCATCGCCATCCCGAAAATGCCGGTTGCCCGCTTCCCCAGCGTCGCGCCGCCGACGGTCAGCATCTTCGCCAGCTATCCCGGCGCCACGACACAGACGCTGAACGACAGCGTCGTCTCCCTGGTCCAGCGCGAACTGTCGAGCGTCAAGAACCTGCTCTATTTCGAAAGCTCGGCCGATACCTCGGGCTTGGCGACGATCACCGCGACCTTCCGCCCTGGCACCAACCCCGAAATGGCGCAGGTCGACGTGCAGAACCGGCTGAAGACGATCGAGCCGCGCCTGCCGCAGGTGGTGCGCCAGACCGGCGTCACGGTCGAGTCCGCCTCGTCGGGCTTCCTGATGATCGTCAGCCTGTTGTCCGATGGACGGCAGGACGAGGTGGAGCTGTCCGATTACATGGCGCGCAACATCGTGGATGAGCTGAAGCGCATCCCCGGCGTCGGGCGCGTCCAGAATTTCTCGGCGGAGCGCGCCATGCGCATCTGGATCGACCCCGCCAAGCTCGCCGGATACGGCCTGACCGCCACGGATGTGACGGCGGCGATCGCCGAACAGAATGTGCAGATCGCCCCCGGCAAGCTGGGGGCCGAACCGACGGCCAACGGACAGCGCGTGCTGGTGCCGCTGACCGCCGACGGGCAGCTCAAGACGCCGGAGGATTTCGCGGGCGTCATCCTGAAGGCCAACACGGACGGCTCGTCGGTGACGCTGAACAAGGTCGCCCGGATCGAACTGGGGCGGCAAAGCTTCGGCAACGATACACGGGAAAATGGCAAGTTCGCCGCCTCGGTGGGCATCCAGCTGACGCCCGGCGCCAATGCCGTCGCCGCCTCCAAAGCCGTGCGCGCGCGGATGACCGAGCTTGCCCGCTCACTGCCGCCGGGCATGAGCTGGTCCGCGCCGTTCGACACCGCGCCGTTCGTCCGCATCTCGATCGAGAAGGTACTTCACACGCTGGCCGAGGCGATGCTGCTGGTCTTCCTCGTCATGTACCTGTTCCTGCAAAAGGTCCGCTACACGCTGATCCCCGCCATCGTCGCGCCCATCGCGCTGCTCGGCACGATCGCGGTCATGCTGGCGACGGGCTATTCGATCAACGTGCTGACCATGTTCGGCATGGTGCTGGCGATCGGCATCATCGTCGATGACGCCATCGTCGTCGTCGAGAATGTCGAACGGCTGATGCACGAGGAGAAGCTCTCGCCCGCCGATGCCACGCGCAAGGCGATGGGCGAAATCACGCCCGCCATCATCGGCATCACGCTGGTCCTGTCGGCGGTGTTCATCCCCATGGCGCTGGCCGCCGGGTCGGTCGGCACCATCTATCGCCAGTTCTCGATGGCAATGGCGGTATCGATCCTGTTCTCCGCCTTCCTCGCGCTCACCCTTACCCCGGCGCTGTGCGCGACGCTGCTCAAGCCGCTGGACGAGGAGCGCGCCAAGAACCGCTTCTTCGCCTGGTTCGATCGTCAGTTCGACCGCGCCACCCGCGGCTATCAGAGCTGGGTCGCGCGTCTGCTGAAGGCCAGCGGGCGGATGATGCTGGTCTTCGTCGCGATCGTCGGGATGCTGGCCATCGCCTTCGTCAACCTGCCGTCCTCGTTCATGCCGGAGGAGGATCAGGGCTATTTCATGACCAGTTTCCAGCTGCCCGCCGATGCCACCGCCAGCCGCACGCTGGCAGCGGTCAAGGCGCTGGAAAAGCACATGGCGACGCGCCCGGGCGTCGAGACGACCGAGGCGATCCTGGGCTTCGGCTTCTCCGGCTCCGGCCCCAACGCCGCCATGGTCTATACGATACTGAAGGACTGGAAGGACCGGGGCGGCACGAATGTCGGCAAGGAGGTCGCCGCCGCCGACGCCGCGATGGCCAGGGACGTCCATGAAGGACTGGTCATGAACGTCATGCCGCCCGCGATCGACGAACTCGGCACCTCCTCGGGCTTCGCGCTCCGCTTGGAGGACCGGGCAGGCAAGGGCCGCCATGCGCTGTTCACCGCACGCGACATGCTGGTCGCCTATGCGCAGCGCAGCCCCAAGCTGACCGGCGTTTACGCCGAGGGGCTGCCGTCCGGGACCAGTGTGCGGCTCGACATCGACCGCGCGAAGGCCCACGCGCTCGGCGTCCCGTTCAGCGTGATCAGCGACATGATCGGCACGGCGCTGGGCAGCAGCTATGTCAACGACTTCCCCAACAAGGGGCGGTTGCAGCAGGTGATCGTACAGGCCGAGCCTGCGCACCGCATGAACCTGGACGATGTGATGGGATTGCGCGTCAAGAACGCGGCCGGGGGCACGGTGGCGCTGGCCGAGCTGGTCACGCCGGTATGGAGCAACGGCCCGCTCCAGCTCTCCACCTATAATGGCTACCCGTCCGTCAGCATCACCGGCACCGCCGCGCCCGGGGTTTCCAGCGGCGATGCGATGCGCGAGATGGAGCGGCTGGCGGCCGAATTGCCCCACGGCTTCGGAATCGAATGGACCGGCCAGTCGCGGCAGGAGCGTGAGGCCGGGGCGCAGGCGCCGATATTGCTTGCCCTGTCGATGCTGGTCGTCTTCCTGGTGCTGGCGGCGCTCTATGAGAGCTGGGCGATCCCGATGGCGGTGATGCTGGTCGTGCCCCTGGGCCTGATCGGCGCGGTATCGGCGGTGATGCTGCGCGGCCTGTCGAACGACGTCTTCTTCAAGGTCGGCCTGATCACCATCATCGGCCTGAGCGCCAAGAACGCGATTCTGATCGTCGAGTTCGCCAAGCAGTATCGCGAGGCCGGATACAGCCTGATCGACGCCGCCATCGCCGCCGCGCGGGTACGCCTGCGCCCGATCGTGATGACCAGCCTGGCCTTCACGCTGGGTGTCGTCCCGCTGATGCTGGCGGGCGGGGCGAGCGCGGAGACGCAGCATGCGATCGGGACCGGCGTGTTCGGCGGCATGATCACCGGCACCGTGCTGGCGCTGATCTTCGTGCCGACCTTCTTCGTGGTGGTGGTGGGCCTCGCCGAACGCTGGCGCGCGCGTCGGGAGAAGGCGGCATGACGATGCGATCCCTGCCCCTTGCCCTGCTGTTGGCGACCACCGCCTGTTCGATGACGCCCAGGCTGCCCCTGCCCACCCCGCCGGTCGCCGACGCGTACCCTCTGGCGGGCGGCTCCGAGGCGCTGCCCGCATGGCGCGACATGTTCGGCGATGCCCGGCTGCAAAGCCTGATCGCGCTGTCGCTCGACGCCAATCGCGATCTGCGCATCGCCGCGCTCGATGCCGAAGCCGCGCGCGCCCAGCTGCGCGTGCAGCGCGCCCAGGCGCGGCCCGGCGCTCATGTCGACGCGGGCTATACCCGTCAGCGCCAGCCCGCCAGCGTGGCCGGCGCGGGCATCGGCCTGACGCCGGGCAACGGCCCGACCGGCTTCGAGTTCGGCCAGTTCAGCGTACAGACGGCGCTGACCGGGTTCGAACTCGACCTGTTCGGCCGCCTGCGTGCGTTGAACGAGGCCGCGTTCCACCGCTGGCTCGCCTCGGTCGAAGCGCGGCGCACCGTCCGCCTGACCGTGATCGGGGCGGTCGCCGATGCCTATTGGAACGAACGGCTGGCCGACGAGCAACGGGCGCTGACCCGTTCGACGCTGGCCGACTGGCGCGCGTCGCTGGAGATCACCCGGCTCCGAAAGGATGCCGGACAGGCGAGCGGTGCCGACCTGGCGCAGGGCGAAGGACTGGTGCGACAGGCCCAGGCCGATCTGGCCCAGCGCGAGCGCGAATGGGTGCAGGCGACCAACGCGCTGGTGCTGGCAGTCGGCGCGCCGCTGCCGCGCGACCTGCCGCCCCCCACCCCGCTGATGGATCAGCCGATCTGCACCGCGCTGGCGGCCGGAACCCCCTCCGACCTGTTGACCCGGCGCCCCGATATCGCGCAGGCCGAGCAGGCGCTGCGCGCCGCCAATGCGGATATCGGCGCGGCACGCGCGGCCTTTTTCCCGCGCGTCTCGCTGACCGCCGCCTTCGGTTTCGCCAGTCTCGCGCTCGAGAGCCTGTTCCAGGGGGCGAACCGCACCTGGTCCTATGCGCCCGCGATCAGCCTGCCGATCTTTCGCGGCGGTGCGCTGCGGGGCAATCTCGACCTCGCCCGCCTGCGGACATCCTCGGCCGTCGCCACCTATGAAAAGGCGATCCAGACCGGCTTTCGCGAGGTGGCGGACGGATTGGCCGCCCAGGCGACCTATGGCGCGCAGCTGGCCGAGCAGCGCGGGGTCGCCACCCAGGCCGAGCGCCGCGCCACGCTGACCGGGCTGGCCTATCGGGCAGGTCAGACCAGCCGCCTCGACCTGCTGGACGCGCAGCGCGCCACCTATGCCGCCCGGCAAAGCGCGCTGATCGTCCGGCGCGACCAGCTGACCGCCGCCGCCGCGTTCTACCGGGCGCTGGGTGGCGACACCGCCGCCGAAGGAACGCCCGAATGAACCGCCGCGACCGTTACACCCTGCCGATGCGAATGCTGCACTGGACCCGTGCCGCGCTGATCCCCGGCCTGATCGCGCTGGGCTGGACGATGACCTCGCTGCCCGACAGCATGACGGCCAAGTTCGCATGGATGTATCCCGTCCATAAGGAATTCGGCGTGCTGGCCTTTCTGACCGGCATCATCGCGCTGATCCTGCGCCGCCGCTCCGCCCTGCCCCGTCATCCCGCCAGGCTGGCACCATGGGAGACCATGCTGTCCTCCATGGTGCAATATATGATGCTGGCGCTGGCGATCATCGTACCGCTGATGGGCTATGCCATGTCCAGTTCGTTCACCCAGAGCGACGGCGTGCCCTTTTTCGGCATCGGACTGCCCGAACTCCTGCCCAAGGACGACCACGCCTTCGCGCTCTTCGCCCTCGCGCACCGGATATCGGCCTATATGCTGCTGGCGCTGGTCGTCCTGCATGTCATGGGCGTGCTGAAGCATCGGTTCCTGGACCGCGGGCGTGACACCGACGTGCTGCGCCGGATGCTATGACCCAGCCTGTTTCGGGCGCGTATGACCCGGCGGGCATGGATCCCGGCCCGGGCTGGAAATGGCGTTTCTGGTCGATCTTTGCGGGACAGGCGCTGTCGCTGACGGGGTCGGCCATCACGCAATTCGTGCTGATCTGGTGGATCACCGACACGACCGGCGACCTGGGCGCCTTGGCGACGGCTGGCCTGGTCGCGCTGTTGCCGCAAGCGCTGCTGGGACCGCTCGGGGGCACCTTCGCCGACCGCTACAACCGCCGGATGCTGATGATCGTCTCCGACCTCCTCTCAGCCTTCTGCATCGTGGTCGTGATCGCGCTGTTCCTGAGCGGCCGGATCGCGCTGTGGCACATCTACACGGCGATGTTCGTGCGCAGTGCGGCCACCGCCTTCCAGATGCCCGCCGCATCGGCCAGCGAGGCGATGCTGGTGCCCCGGCATTTCCTCCCCCGCGTCGCCGGACTGAACCAGACGCTGATGGGCCTCGTGACGGTCGCCGCCGCGCCGCTGGGGGCGCTGGCGATCGCGGCGATGCCGGTCGGCAAGGCGTTGTGGATCGATGTCGGCACCGCGCTGCTTGGCATCGCCCCGCTCCTGGCCTTCGCGATCCCGCAACATCCCCTATCGAGAAGCGGGACCGGCATCTGGACCGAATTTCGCGAAGGCATCGGGGTCGTCTGGCAAGATGCCCGCTTGCGACGCATCTATGCGCTGCTGACCGCCGTGGTGCTGGTCATCATGCCGACCTTCACGCTGCTGCCGCTGCTGGTGAAGCAGCATTTCGGCGGCGGGGCGCAGCAGGTCGCGATGCTCGAAAGCCTGGGCGGCGCGGGCATGATCGCCGGCGGTGCGATCGTGGCGATCATCGTCCCCCGGCGGCTGGTGTCATGGATATTGTGGGGCTTCAGCTTGTCCTGCGCGACGCTGGCGCTGACCGCGCTGATGCCGTCGGGCCTGTTCTGGCTGGCGGCGATCTTCTGGGCGTTGAGCGGCCTGCTGTTCATCCTGGGCGATGCGCCCTTCACCGCCTTGATCCAGGCGACCGTTCCCAATCAGTTGCAGGGACGCGTGCTCGGTCTGCTCGCCACGCTGATGGGTCTGGCGGCACCGATCGGCCTTCTGATCGCCGCGCCGCTCGGGGCGTTGATCGGCGTGCGCTGGCTGTTCGTCCTGACCGGCGCCCTTGGAACGCTGGTCAGCCTGCTGGCATTCCTGTCCGGCGAACTACGCAGGGCGGAGGAAAGCTAGAAGGACCATGCGGCACCGATCCTGATGGTTCGCGGTTGCAGGGGCGTCCACTGCGTCCGCCGCATATAGGCCAGCGGATTGCCCAGGGCGAAGCGGTTGCCCGCGCCGTCGAACAGGTTGGAGATATCGAGGGTCAGCGTCACCGGCCGGTGCGTCCAGGCCAGCCCCATGTCCGCCTGCGCATAATCGCCCTGCACGAGATGGAGCGGCCCGACCCCGACCCAGGAGCGTCCGGCATAACGGACCGAGCCGCGCAGCAACAGGTCGTCGCCGTTCGCCAGCGACCACCGCCGATCGAGTGCCACCCTCAGGGAGACGGCCGGCGTATTGGGTAGCGCCTGTTCCCGCGCAAGGGCGAACGGCGGGGCAGGAGCGGTCAGCATGCTGCGGGTCAGGACGATCGCCCCGGTCAGCCGGACGGCCCGTGCGGGGCGCCACTGCACCGTCGTCTCCAGCGACCAGATCTGTCCATCGCCGATATTGGCGGTATGCGGCCCCGTCGCCCCGTAAAGGTCCGCCTGGATGCTGCGCCAATTGGCGAAGGACAGCGCCGTTTGGCCGTGGAAACGCGATGCGGGATCGCCGAACCGCAGGCCCGCTTCGATGGTGTCGAGCGTGTCGGGTCCGAACACGACATAGCCCTCGTCCGGCGATATGTCATCCGGATCGACCGACACCTCGGTGTCCAGGCCATAGCCGCCGACGCGCAGCCCGCGCTGATAACGCAGATAGCCGGTGAGGCCGGGCTTCCAGTCCCAGCGCAGGGCGGCACTGGGCAGGAAGGTCACGTCACCGCCATTGGGCACCTCCACCGCAAGCCCCTGCTCGCGCCCGCCGGGCAGGATGGTGGTGCCGAAAAAGTCGAGATAGGTCGCGCGCAATCCCATGGTCGCCGCCAGCCTGTGCCCCAGCGCCAGGGTCGCTTCGCCGAACAGCGCCACGTCGACCACGCGGTTGCCGATACCGCGCAGCACCGTCCCGCCATCGCGACCGACGGTCGAATGGATCAGCCGGTCGTCGCTGATCGTGGCATAGCTGCCCAGTAGGAAACCGTTGCCGCTGTCGCGGTGCCGGGCCAGGCGCAGTTCCCCGGTCACGACCTGCGAGCTGCTTGCCGTCTCCAGCGCGGTGGCACCGCGCACCAGCCCCGCCGCGTCATAGCGCGCTATGACATTGTTCCGGACCAGCGACAGCGCCGCGGTCAGCGTCTGTCCCCCGGCGCTGCGATGCTGGACGGTGATCGAGCCCATCCGGAAGTCGTTCGACGACGGCTCCGCCACCGGCACCGCACGGGTCAAGGGCGGGGCGGCGGCATCGACATATTGGGCGTCGCGGTTGTCGATCCGCTGATAGACGCCGCCGATATCGATCGTCCAGGCATCGCCGGGGCGGAGGCGCAAGGTCGCCCGGCCACCGCCCACGTCACTGCGGTTCACGCCCCTTTTGCCCCGGAGCGTATCGTCGATATAGCCCGGCGTCCGCGATGCATAACCGAGGATGCGCAGCGCGGCGCGATCGCCCAGCGGCGCGTTAAGGACCGCCATGGCATCGCCGCCGGTCCCGCCATGCGCGATCCCCGTCGCCCCCAGGCCGACCGCGCCCGACCAGCGATCCAGTACCGGCGGGTTGGGTGTGACGCGTATCACCCCGCCCAGTGCGCCGGTGCCGTAGAGCGTCCCCTGCGGCCCCTCCAGCAACTCGACCGAGGCGATGTCGTAAAGGGCGAGGTTCGGATCGGGCGCGCTGTAGTTCAGCTGGATCTCACCCAGATACTGGCCGACCGTCGCCTGGCTGCCGCCCACCAAACTGCTGTCCGCGATCCCCCGCACGAACAGCTTCTCGCGCCCCGGCCCCAGGCTGGTCGTCGTCAGCACCGGCAACAGGTTCGCCAGCGCGCGGGTGTCGGCATTGGCCCCGCGGCCGATCGTCAGATCGTCGGCGGTCAGCATATGGGCGGAGCCGGGATAATCCTCGATCGGGACGCCCCGCTTGCTGGCCATCACCACGACCTCCGCGCCGACGACCAGAGGCGGCGGCGGCGGCGGATCGCGGCGCGGCGGCGGCGGCGGGGCCGGATCGGCGATGCGACGCGCGCGCTCGATCCGATAGACACAGGGCGCGGACCGCACCGCGACCAGGCCAGTGCCTGCCAGCAGGCGGGAAAGCGCCTGTTCGACGGTCATCCGCCCCCGGATGGCCGCGCGCAAATGGCGCTGCGCCAGGATCGGGTCGGTGCCCGCCACGCTGACGCCGCCTTGCAGTCCGACCGTCACCAGGGCGCGCGACAAGGGCACGACCCCGATATCGAACCAGCGCAGGTCGCCGCTCGCCGGACCTTGTCCGACGGCGGCTGTCGCAGACAGGATCATCGGGATCATAATTCCGACGGCATGCAAAACCCTCACCGTCGCCGAAGCTCGTCCGGCATGGGGTGCCCGTCCCCTGCTCCAAAGCATGATGCCATCAGCGTGATCCACCCCTCCCCTTCAGGGCAGGGGCAGGGGGTGGGGCGTTTGTGCAAACGCCGGGCCTGTGGCGATGCCCCACCCCAACCCCTCCCCTGAAGGGGAGGGGCCAGGTTCGGTTCGATCCCATGTCGTCATGCTCTAGCGCGCCGGGACGAACGACAAACGACCATGGATCGCCTTGACGCGGATGGGCAGTGCCGCCTCGATCTGGCGGCGGAGCTGCGACCGGTCCGCGATCTGGAAGACCGCGGTGACCTTCATGCCGCGCAGCACCGGGTCCACCGCGACAGGCGCGCCCATATAGCGGGACAGGGTGTTCGCAACCGCCTCGATCGGCTTGTCGGTGAACACCAGCTGCCCGCGTTCCCACGCCAGCGCCTGATCGGGATCGACCCGCTCGACCGTATCCGTCCGCTCGCCGGGCTCCCGGCTGAGCGCCGTTCCTGCCGGCAACTTCGTGACGACGCCGCCATCGACCGCCGGCGATACGGATACCAGCCCTCGACGGACGGCGACCGCGAAACGGCCCCCTTCATCGAGCACGTCGAATTCGGTCCCCAGGACCCGGACGGCACGCCCCGCCGCCGTGACCGTGAAGGGGCGCGCCGCTTCATGGCGCACGTCGAACAGAACCTCGCCAGTCGCCAGCGTCGCGGTGCGCCGGTCATCCTCCAGCCGGACCGTCACCGCGCTGTTGCGGTTCAGGGTCAGGCGCGACCCGTCCGCCAGCGTCACAATTTTCGTCGCGTCACCGCCGGTGCGATAGGTTTCGCCCTGGGGGGCGATCATCCGCGTGATCTGCGGGCCAGCCAGCACCGCCGCCGCCGCGGCGGCCGCCATGCCCAGCGCCGGGAGCGCCCATCGCCGCGACCGGTCACGCTTCGCCCGTGCATCGGCGAGGGAGTGGACGGCCGCCCCTTCGCCCTGTGCGGCAAGCGGTGCCGCATCGTGCATATCATCCGCCGCAATCCACAGGCCTTCGACCCTGGCATAGGCGGCGACATGCGCCGGATCGGCCTGAAGCCATGCGAGATGCGCCTCCCACAGTTGTTCGTCCTCGCAATCCTGCAAGCGAACGAACCACTGGATGGCCGCCTCTTCCGCATCATCGGTCGTCATTGGTGCCATCACGCTACCGCCCCGTCCTTCGCTGGTCCCCCGCCATCATGGACGAAGTCGTTCCATGGGCTCCGCAATATCTTCTGGTGTCCGGGCACGGGATTATCGATCAAGGCTTTGCGAGAGATGCCGGAGGGCCGACATCATATGCTTTTCGATCAGGCTTCGCGACACGCCCATCCGCTCGGCCACCTGCGCATGGGTCAGCCCCTCGATCTTGTGCAACCGGAAACTCGTCTGCACCGCCTCGGGCAGGGCGGCGAGTGCGATACGCATCTGACGCAGTTGATCGCGGGCGATCAGTGCCTCGTCCTGGGGAACCGCGTCGCTGACGTCCTCTCCACCCACCGAGACGTTATGATTGGCCTCGCGCCAGTCCCTGTCCCGCCGTGCGCGGGCGCGGTCCTGGCGCAGACGGTCGAGCAGGATGTTGTTGCCCAGCCGATAGAGATACCCGCCCGGATGCTGCACTTCGGTATAGCAACGCACCGAAACGACGCGCAGATAGATTTCCTGGACGATGTCCTGTCCTTCCGCCTGCCCTACTCGAGCCGCGAAGTAACGGAGCAGCGCCGCCCTGCGCGCCAGAAAAGCGTCGAGCAGTGCTGTGGACGGCGACGGGGGCGGCACGATGTCGTTCATCGGTGGCTTTTGCACGGGTTGGTTGAGGATCGGGACAAGCGGCTATCACCCCCGACATGCGCGGCCAATGGAGCGCCACGTCATCTGCACATAGTCTCCACAGCCCCCCCACCAAACCATTCGATATCCATGCCGGACGCGCGATGGCGTGGGTTACTGAGTCCCCTGCCAGTCCCGTATGCGCAGGCGTGCGGCGAACAGCCCGCGCTGCGCGAACCGGCGGCCCAGCCAGCGGAAATAGCGATCCTTCAGCGCGAAGGGCGTCAGATGATAGGCCAGCCGCTCCGTGAGCGTCCATCGTATCGGCACCCGCCGCCGTCTGGACGGACTACACCAATGGGATGGCGTCATGCGCTGGCGTCCCAGCTTCATGACGCGGTGCAGGACCTCATGATCTCCCAGGACATAGGGCCAGCGAGACATGTCATAGCCGCCCGCCGCCCGCAGCGCGTCGGTGCGAAAGCAATGCCCCGCCGCGCCGACATGGGCCTGCCGAGGCAACAGGCGGGTCGCGATACATTGATGCAGCGTCATTGCGGCTGCCCGGGCGCCAAGATTGTCCGAAGGCACGAAACAGGCCGATGCCACCACCGTCCGCCCGCGGTCGTCATCGAGCAGACGCTCGGCCTGCGCCAGATAGCCGATCGGATAAAAGGTATCGGCATCGCACGTCGCGACGAACTCCGTCTCCACCTGCGCCAGCCCGGCGCTGAAGGCGGCGGTCTGCCCGGCGATCTCGCCTTGGCGTAGAATGACATAATCGACACCGCGACCGGCCAGGGCGCCATGGCAAAGGGCGACCGAGCAATCGGTCGAGCCATTGTCGATCAGGACCAGCTTGAACGGCCGGGTCTGTCGGCGAAGCTGTTGCAGCGTCGCGACGATCGTATCCGCTTCGTTGTAGAAGGCCAGCAGGATCGTCCATCGCGCGGCGGCGGCGGCATTGGCACTGGCACCGGCAACCGGCTCATCCCACCAATCCGGATCAAAGGCGACCGTCTCGTCGCAGGGTTCATATCCTGACATGCGCGATAGACGGAGACGGCGTGCCTCCACCTCAAGCCGGCTTCAACTTTTCGAACGGCTGCCGTTGAGGTGATCGCCCGACCGCGTCGTCTCTTGATCAGACAGATGGAATTCGAGGGTGCGTGCCGTTGCGGCATCGGCCGAAGGGGGACTGGGTTGATTGCTGCACCGTTGATGGCATTGCTGGCGACGACGTCCTCGCCCCTGCAAGGGACGGTTCCTCCGGCCGGGGATTTCGACACGGTCGCGATCACCGTTGCGGAGGTCCATGCGTTCGACCCGGCGGACTTCGACCAGGCCCCGCCCCCCAGGAAACAAGGCGATCCCAACGCAGGCCCCGACACGGGCGACGAGATCGTGGTCACGGCGAGCCGCCACCGGGCGGACGATCCCCTGCATCAGGTCAACAGGGCGTCCTTCGCGCTGACCGAGACGGTGGACGACGCGGTCATGGCGCCGGTCGCCCATGCTTACCAACGGACGACACCAAAGCCGATCCGAACCGGTTTGCGCAACGTCTTCGCCAATCTGCGCGAACCTGTGGCCTTCGCCAATTTCCTGCTGCAACTGAAAATCGGCAAGGCGGCGGAAACGGCGGGCCGCTTTGCGATCAATTCGACGCTCGGCCTGGCGGGTGTGATCGACGTCGCGCGCCGATGCCCGTTCAACCTTCCCCGCCGCCCGAACGGCTTTTCGGACACGCTGGGCTTTTACGGCGTGAAGCCGGGGCCGTTCCTGTTCGTGCCGCTGATCGGGCCGACGACGCTGCGCGATCTGGTCGGCGGCACGGTGGACGGAGTCGCATCGCCGCTGATCATCGGCGGGCCGTTCCGCAACCGGGCCTATATCATCACCAGCAATATTTTCCGCACACTCGATCGCCGCACCGAAATGGATGAGGAATTGCGCACGATGCGCAAGCAGCCCGATCCCTATGTCGCACGGCGGGATCGCTATCTCGATCGGCGGGAGGCGCGGGCGCGGCGGCTGAAGGGGCTGGGCGATGCCGAAACCATGGTGGGGGAAACGCCCTATGGCCAGATCGATCCCTCAGCGAACGCCCATGGCTGCCACCATGGCCGAGACCAGCACGAGTGACCGCAACCGTCAAAGCACCATCTTTTTCGGATAGACCGATTGCGGAGGCCCCGCATCGACTTCGTCTCTCGCACATCACCGCCCAGTTTCAGACGGCCGGATGGAAGGACGAACGATGCGACTTGTTGCCTTATGCCTGGCCTCTCTCCTCCTCTCGGCAACGCTGATCCCGAACACCGCGCACGGGCAGAGCTGGCACCGGGACGGATATGATCGCAGCGGATACCACGACTATCGCGACGGCTATGACGATGGCGGCGGCGACGGGTATCGGGATGGTCATGACGACGGTTACGAGCGGGGGCATGGCGATGGCTATCATCGCGGCTATGCCGATGGCCGGGACGATGACCGCCCTGCCGGCAATCCCTGCCGTGCGCAGGGCGGTGCCGGGGCGCTATTGGGTGCGGTCGGTGGTGGCTTGGCGGGTCATCTGGTCTCGGGTCGCCGCGACAAGTTGATGGGAACGGCACTCGGCGCGCTGGCGGGCGGGGTCGCGGGCGACGCCATCCACCGCCGCGATCGCTGCCGGTAATCAATCTCAAAAAAAGTTATTCAGGCAATTGAGGTGCGGCCCGGACCATTTCGTCACAGCATCGATGGACGATGCCATCGAACAAGATATCACGACACCGGGATTTCACCGACATGCCCAAGACCTTCACCTTCCTGAGCCTTGCCATTGCCACCGCCATGACTGCGATGGCCGCGCCGGCATCGGCACAAGTGACTATCGGCGGACCATATATCGTCGGCCGCATCGGTTCGCTGATCGATTCCGATCTGAAGATGAAGGGGCCGGACACGGCGCCACCCTCGACCTTCCCGGCGAATGTCGACTTCCGGCGCGGCAAGTCGCTTGAGGGTGGCCTGGGCTATGATCTGGGCGGCTACCGGCTGGAAGCGACGGTCGGCTACACGTCGGCTCGCGCCAATGCCAAGCGCCTCGATACCGCGTCGCTGGTATCCGATGGTCGGTCCAAGACACTCAGCCTGGGCCTGGCGGGCTATGTCGACGTGCCGGTGGAAGGCCCGCTCCGCCCCTTTGTCGGTGGTGGCATCGATATCGTCCGCGTGACCGAACGCCTGTCGCGCACGACGCGGACCGGCGGCCAGGGCAGCACCATGAACGGGCGGGACTGGGGCTTTCGGTGGCATGCCGATGCGGGTGTCGGCTATGCACTGAGCGACAGCACGACGGTCGAACTCGCGGGTCGCTATACGCAGACCACCGGACTCCAGTTCGCAGGGCGGATGCCGCTCGCCAATGGCGGGACCGCCGCCACCAGCTACAAGCCGAAACTCACGGCTACCGCGATCACCGTCGGACTGCGCCAGCGCTTCTGACGGTGTGGCTGGCGGGCGGGCACTCCCTGCCGTCCGCCAGCCCTCCTCCCCACGACGCCCTCCCCCGCCGATCACGGCGCCCCACGGCCTGTCCCGGGGCGTACCGTGACCTGTCGGCCGCCCCGTTCCTGTCAGATCGGACGTTCGCTTCATGCCCGATACCCATAGCGTGGCCACCCGGCGGCTGTCCCGGCGTGCCCAGGCCACCGTCCTCGCCATCGCCGCCGGTCTGCTGGCGACCGGAACGGGGGTCTTTGCCGTATCGAACAGGCTCACCGACAAGGCGACGGCTCCCGCCGTCCCCCGCCCGCCGGGCTTTCGACCGACGCCGCAGCAGCGCCAGTCGCTGACGATCGAGACGGTCGGCAGCACCCCGACGCCCGCCGCCACGATCGAGGCGACCGGCACGATCGCCGTCGACGGCAATCGCAGCACGCCCGTCTCCCCGCCCTTCGGGGGCATGGTCACCCGGCTGCTGGTCGAACCCGGACAGCATGTCGCCCGGGGTCAGCCGCTGATGACGGTCAAGTCGGTCGAATATGTCGAGGCCCGCGACGCGCTGGTCGCGGCGAGCGCGCAGCACCGCGCGGTCGTGTCGCAATGGCGACTCGCACGGCAGAATGCCGATCGTTATGGCGAGATCTACCGGACGGCGGGCGGCGCGCTGAAGGATTATCAGCAGGCATTGAGCGCGGTCGCCACCGCCGAGGGCGCGGTACAGGCCGCCGCCGCGAACGTGTCCGGCGCGCGCGGGAAGCTGGCGGTCTATGGCATGACGGCCTCCGCCATGCGGGCGCTGGAGAGCCGCCAGGGCGCCGGTGCCGCCGAAACCATCGTCCGCGCGCCCATAGCGGGCGTCATCGCGCGGCGCGACGTGGCGGCGGGCCAGTATATCGACGGCAAGGGATCGGCGGTCATCGTCATCACCGACCCGTCCGCCGTCTGGCTGATCGCGCAGATCGCCGAACAGGACGCCGCGCATGTCCGCGTCGGCGATGCGGTAACGGTGACGACCCCGGCCTGGCCCGGTCGCCGCTTCACCGCGAAGGTGGCGCAGGTGGGGGCGGGCCTGGACCCCGCCTCGCACCGCCTGCCGGTCCGCGCGACGATCGCGAACGCCGATGGCGCGCTGAAGCCCGACATGTTCGCCAGCTTCACCATCCTGCCCCGCGCCCCGGCCGGAGAGGCCACCCAGGCCACCGCCATGCTGATCCCCGCCAGCGCGGTGATCCGCGAAGGCGACGACGCGCGGGTGTGGGTCGCCCGGCCCGACGGCACGCTGGTTCCGCGCCGGGTCGCGACCGGCCAGCGGTCGAACGGCAAGGTCCGGGTCACGGCCGGGCTGCGCCTGGGCGAGCGCATCGTCACCGGCGGCGCCCTGTTCGTCAACGAAGCCGGGACGCAGGGCTGAACGCCCTGCCCTTCCCACCCTCGTTTCGCGTCGTCCTCCTGTCAGCGAAAGCCGCATGAACCGCATCGTCGCCTTCGCGCTGCACCAGCGCACCCTCATCGTCATCCTGCTGATCGCGCTGCTCGGCGCAGGCGGCGTCGCGTTCGGCAAGCTGAATATCGAGGCCTATCCCGATCCCGTGCCGCCGATGGTCGAGATCGTGACCCAGAGCCCCGGCCTGTCGGCCGAGGAGATCGAACGCAACATCACGATTCCGATCGAGGTCCAGCTGGCGGGCATTCCGCATGTCACCGCCATCCGCGCCTCGACGCTGTTCGGCCTGTCCGACATCCGCGTCCAGTTCAGCTACGACTTCAGCTATGACGAGGCGCAGCAGCGGATCATCAACCGCCTGTCGCAGATGTCGGCCCTGCCCTATGGGGCCAAGCCCGTCATCTCGCCCACCTCGCCGATCGGCGACGTCTTCCGCTACCGCGTCAAGGGGCCGCCGGGCTATTCGGTGATGGACCTGAAGACGCTGCAGGACTGGGTGGTCGAGCGGCGGATGAAGTCGGTGCCCGGCGTGATCGACGTCATCAGCTGGGGCGGCAAGACCCGCACCTACGAGGTGGTGATCGACAATAACCGGCTGGTCGCCAACGGCATGACGGTGCAGCAGGTGCTGGCTGCGCTGGGCAAGAGCAACGCCAATGTCGGGGCGCAGACGATCGACTTCGGCCCGCAATCGGCGATCGTTCGCGGCATCGGCCTGATCCATACGCCCGAACAGGTCAGCGCGGTGCTGGTCGGCGACCGCAACGGCGTGCCGGTGATGGTGCGCGACGTTGCCAGCATCCGGGTCGGCCATGTCCCGCGCACCGGCATTTCGGGACAGGACGCCGATGACGACATCGTCCAGGGCATCGTGCTGATGCACCGGGGCGCGCAGTCGACGCCGACGATCACGGCGGTCAAGGCGAAGGTGGCGGAGATAAACGCCTCCGGCGCGCTGCCGCTCGGCGTCTCGCTCGACCGGATCTATGATCGCTCCGGCCTGATCGCATTGACCACGCGCACCGTGGTCCACAACATGATCGAGGGGATGCTGCTGATCTTCGTGATCCAGTGGCTGTTCCTCGGCAATCTCCGCTCCGCCGTGATCGTCGCGGTGACGATCCCCTTTGCGCTGTCCTTTGCCGTCCTGATCCTGATCGCACAGGGCGAAAGCGCCAATTTGCTGTCCGTGGGGGCACTCGACTTCGGCCTGATCGTCGATGCGACGGTCATCATGGTCGAGAATATCTATCGACGACTGGCCGAACGATCGCATGGCGGCTCGACGGGGTCGACCAAAGCCGATCGGTTCGCCACGATCCAGGCCGCGGCGGGCGAGGTCAATCGCGGCATCTTCTTCGCAGCCGCCATCATCATCGCCAGCTTCATCCCGCTCTTCACCCTGTCGGGCGTCGAGGGGCATATCTTCGGCCCGATGGCCAAGACCTATGCCTATGCCATCATCGGCGGCCTGATCGCGACCTTCACCGTCTCGCCGGTCCTCGCGGCGATCCTGCTGCCCGAGCGCCTGTCCGAGGTCGAGACCCGCGTCGTGCAGTGGCTCCGCCGCCTCTACCGCCCCGCCGTCGGCTTCGCGCTCGCCAACCGGCTGCTGACGCTGGGCATGGCGGTGTTGCTGTTCGTCGGCGCGGGCCTGGGCGTGCGGTCGCTGGGTATCGAGTTCCTGCCGCACCTCGAGGAAGGCAATATGTGGATCCGCGCCAGCCTGCCCTCCTCGATCTCGATCGCGGAGGGACAGCATGTCGTCAACGACATCCGCCGTACGATCCACGGGTTCGGCGCGGTGGAAACGGTGGTGTCGCACCAGGGCCGCCCCGACGACGGCACCGATCCGTCGGGCTTTTCCAACGTCGAATATTTCGCGCCGCTGAAGCCCGCCGCCGACTGGCCCCAGCCTATCAGCAAGGAGGAGCTGACCCGGCGGATGAGCAAGGCGCTGACCGACCGCTTCCCCGGGGTCGAGTTCTCGTTCTCGCAATATATCGAGGACAATGTCAGCGAATCCTCGTCCGGGGTGAAAGGGGCCAATGCGGTCAAGCTGTTCGGTCCCGACCTTCCGACGCTTCAGCGGTTGGGCAATCAGGTGCGCGACGTGCTGGCCAAGGTGGACGGGGTCGCCGATCTGGGCGCCTTCCCGCTGCTCGGCCAGCCGACCGTCCGGATCGACGTCGATCGCGACCGTGCCGCCCGCTATGGCCTCGACACCGACGATGTGAACGATGTCGTCCGCGCCGCAGTCGGCGGGCAGGAGGTCGGTCGCCTGTACGAGCAAACCACCGACCGTAACTTCCCCATCACGGTCCGGCTGAAGCCCGAACAGCGCGATGGGCTGGAAACCATCCGCCGGATCACGGTCGGCGCGCCCGCGCCGGGCGGTGGCCTGCGCCAGGTCCCCCTGTCCGAACTGGCGGATATCCGCCTGACCTCCGGCGCGTCCTTCATCTATCGCCAGCATCAGGAACGCTACATCCCCGTCAAGTTCGCGGTACGCGGACGCGACCTGGGCAGCACCGTCGCCGAGGCGCAGCGCCGGGTAGCGGCCGAGGTGACGCTGCCGCCGGGCTATCATGTCGAATGGGCGGGCGAGATGGGCAATCTCGACAGCGCCGTCGCTCGGTTGAAAGTCGTCGTGCCGGTCAGCCTGGCGCTGATCCTGCTGCTGCTGTTCGTCAATTTCGGATCGGCGATCGACATGCTGCTGGCCGCGTCGGTCATGCCGATGGCGCTGATCGGCGGAGTTCTGACCCTGGCGGTGACGGGCACGCCCTTCAGCATCTCGGCGGCGATCGGCTTCGTCGCGCTGCTCGGTATCTCGGCCATGGACGGGATCATCGTGCTGACCGCATTTCATCAGGCCGTCGATGAGGGCATGGAGCGCGCCACAGCCCTTGCCCATGCCTGCGAGACGAGCCTGCGGCCGGTGGTCATGACGTGCATCGTCGCCGCCATCGGCCTGCTGCCTGCCGCCATGTCGACCGGAATCGGCAGTCAGGTCCAGAAGCCGCTGGCGCTGGTCGTGGTCGGGGGAATGATGCTCGCTCCCATCCTGATCCTGCTCGTCCTGCCGGTCCTGATCGACATCTTCTCTCCGCACGGACGCCGTGCGGCCGCATCCCCCCAGTCGGACGTCGCCCTGATATGATCCGCGCCCCGCTCCTATCGCTGCTGATCCTGCCGCTCGCGGCCTGTGCGACGGTCGGCCCAAGCTTCCACGCCCCCGCCCCGCCCAAGAGCAAGGGCTACCCGGTGGCCGAGGCGGCGGGCAGCCCGGCAACCGCCCCCCAGCTGGTGCCGGGAGCCGCCGTGCCGCAACGCTGGTGGACCCTGTTCGGCAACCCCGCCCTCGATGCGCTGGTCGACGAAGCGCTGCGCGCCAATACCGACATCGCCACCGCCGAGGCCAGGCTGCGACAGGCACAGGCGCAGATGTCCGTCGCCCAGGCCGCGCGCCTGCCATCGGCGGACCTGGGCATCCAGGGCGAGAAGACCCGCACCTCGCGGTCCCTGTCGGGGGTCCTGGCCGATGACAAGCGATACCTCTATTCCTTGAGCACGACCCAGCTTTCGATCGCCTATCCGCTCGACCTGTTCGGCGGCCTGCGACGACGCGGCGAATCCGCGCGTGCCGCGGCGGAGGTGCAGGCGCATCGACTGGCGGCGGCGCGATTGACCGTCGCCACCAACACCGCGCTCGGCATCATCCGGCTTGCTTCCATCCGCGACCGTATCGACGCCGCGCGTCGCTCTGCGTCGCTTCGCCGCCAGCTGCTCGACATGTTTCGCCGCCGCTACGCACTGGGGGATATCGGCCTGGCCGAGATCGAGGCACAGCGGACCGCGCTCGCACGCGCGGAGGGCGCGCTGCCTCCGCTCTATAAGGCAGAGGCCCATGAGCGGGCCTTGCTCGACACGTTGCTGGGGCGGGAGCCGGGTGCGGCCGCCCAGCCGCGAATCCCGCTCGATGCGTTACGCCTCCCCGCCGATCTGCCGCTCAGCCTGCCCGCCGAACTGGTGCGACAGCGACCCGATATCCTGGCCGCCCAGGCCCAGCTCCATGCGGCGAGTGCCGATGTCGGCGTCGCCATCGCCGCGCGGCTGCCGTCGATCACGCTCAGCGGCAATGTCGGCGGGCGGGCGATCGAATTCGACCGGATGTTCGCTGGCGGCAATCCATTCTGGACGATCGTCGGCGGCCTTACCCAGCCCCTCTTTCGTGGCGGGGCGCTGCGCCGCCAGCAGGACGATGCACAGGCTGCGCTCGACGCCGCCAAGGCGCAATATCGCGGTGTCGTTCTGGCGGCGCTGGTCGATACCTCCGATGCCTTGTTCGCGGTCCGACAGGACGGCGAGGCCGTGCGCACCGCGACCATCGCCAACGAAGCGGCCCAGCATAGCCTGCAACTCGTGTCGCAGCAGGTACGGCTTGGGGCATCGGGAACATTGGAGGCCATGAACGCAGCCGCCGCCAGCGCCGATGCCCAGGCCGAACTGATCACCGCGCGCACCTTGCGACTGTCCGATACCGTCGCGCTCTTCCAGGCGCTCGGCGGAGGCTATTCGGTCGACACGAAATGACGTCGGCCAGAGGCGGATTGCCACCCTGGCCCTTCCGCCCGCTGCGCGCGCAGCGCTGATCGCCGGTCATTCGACGGGCAGCCTCATGCCCGATCAGGATGGAGCAAGGCGGCGTAGGCACCGTCCTTCGCGATCAGCGCGTCATGGGTGCCGGATTCCACCACGACGCCGCGCTGCATCACGACGATCAGGTCCGCCGAACGCACGGTCGAGAGCCGGTGGGCAATGGTGATCGTCGTCCGATTCCCGGAAAGATCCGCCAGGGCCGCGCTCATCGCCTGCTCGGTGCGGGTATCGAGGGCGCTGGTCGCCTCGTCGAGCAGCAGGATCGGGGGATCGCGCAGGATGGTGCGGGCAAGCGCCAGGCGCTGCTTCTCGCCGCCCGAGAAGCGATAGCCGCGCTCCCCGACGATGGTCTCATACCCTTCCGGCAGCGCCTCGATATAGTCGGCGATCTGTGCCGCGCGGGCAGCGGCCGCCAGTTCGGCATCGGTCGCCTCCGGCCGTGCGAAGCGGAGATTGTCGGCGATGCTGGCATTGAGCAGATAGGGTTCCTGCGTGACCACGCCGAGCATGTCGGTGAGCGACGCGAACGTCAGGTCACGGATGTCGACGCCGTCAAAGCGGATCGCGCCGTCGTCGACATCGTACAGCCGGGCCAGCAGATAGCCGAGGGTCGTCTTGCCCGAGCCGGTCGCCCCCACAATGGCAACATGCGCACCCGCGGGAATGTCGATGGAGACGTTGCGCAACGTCGGTTCGCCGCCCTTGTCATAGGCGAAGCTCACCTTGTCGATGCTGACGGCGCCGCGCATGTCGGCGAGCGCGATGGTGACGGCATCGGGGCGCTCCACGATCTCCACCGGGCGGTCGAGATAGTCGAAGACGCGGGCGAACAGGGCACGGGTGGTCCGTATTTCCAGCCCGGTGCGCAGCAGCTCCTGCAATGGCCAGAGCAGTTGCTCCTGCAACGCGATCATCGCCACCAGCGTACCGATGGAGATCGACACGTCCCGGCTGATCAGCCAGCCGCCGAGGAACAGCGTCAGCGCCGGCAGGGCATCGAGCAGCAGATGGATCAGCTGCCACTGCCATTCGCCCGCGGTGCTGGAGCGTACCTCCAGCGCGCCGACATCGGCCGAGGTGTGGCTGAAATGGCGGACGAGATGGGCACTGCGCCCCATGGTCCGGGCCAGGATGATGCCGGAAATCGACAGCGTTTCCTGCACGGTGGACGACAGGTCGGCCATGCGCTGCTGCTGGCGATCGGTATAGGCCTCGCGCTTTTCTCCGACGCGGTCGCTCAGATACACGACCGCCGGGATGATGATCATCGAGAACAGCGCCAGCCGCCGGTCGAGCAGCAGCATCGCGATCGCCGTCATCAGGACGAGGCTGACATTGCGAGCCAGCTCGTGCGCGGTGTTGGTGACCAGCGATTGCAGCCCGCCAATGTCCTTGGCGATGCGCGACTGGATCTCGCCGGTTCGCGTCTTGGTAAAGAAGCCGAGCGAAAGCGACTGGAGATGGCCGTACACGCGGACCCGCAGGTCGTGCAGGATCGACTGGCCGATCCGCGCGGACAGGATGGCATGGGCGGCGTTGATCGCGGACGCCGCCGCACCGGCACCGATCAACGCCCCGACCAGCAGCGCCAGCAGGCCCATGTCGCGCTTGGGCAGCGCCTGGTCGATAATCGCGCGCAAGAGGAATGGCGTGGTGAGCCCCACCGCCGCGCCCAGGACGATCAGCAGCGCCACCAGCGCGACACGGCCGCGATAGTGTCCGAAGAGGCCCAGCACGCGCCGCAGCGAAACCTGCGCACCTTGGTCTTCCTCGTCTTCCTCCTCGGTCCTGGGATCGCCTTGCGCCATGCTTTCACGCTTTCAAATTATGCGATGGGGCTTGCCCATGCGCATCGGGGATGCCGCCGGGGGGCGGGGGGTTCGCGCTCATCTGGCTCCAGCTGCCATGCGCCAGCGGCAGCATGACGGTGACGCAGAGCCCGCCCGTCGGCCGGTTCGCCAACGCCACCGACCCGCCGCTGGCGGCGATGGCGCGGCGCGCGATGCCAAGGCCGAGCCCAAAGCCGGCGCCGCTTCGGTTTGTGCCCTGCACAAAGGGATCGAGAAGCCGCGTCGCCTCGCCCTCGGCAATGCCAGGCCCCTCGTCCTCGATGGCGATCATACAGCGTTCCACGCCGTCACGCGCCAGCGCCAGCCGGACGGCCGCCCCCTGGGGTGAAAAGCGCAGGGCGTTACGAAGGATGTTCTCGAACGCGCGGTGGACCAGCTGGCCGCTGCCGACGACCACCCAGTCGTCATCGGCGCCGTCGATCGGCAAGTCGACGCGCAGGCTTACGCCCTGCGCCTCGGCTTCGAAGCGCGCATTGACGGCGACGAGTTGCAGCACCTCGAGCAGATCGAAATAATCATCGCTCGAACCGGCATCGCTCTCGAGCCGGGCGAGCGTCAGCAACTCGCCGACCAGCGCGTCGAGATTGCCCGCCTCGCGATCGATCCGGTCGAGCGAGGCCTCGAGCCGGGCGGGGTCGCGGCGCAACAGATCGGCCGCCAGCCGCATCCGCGCCAGTGGCGACCGCAGCTCGTGCGAAACGTCGTGGAGCAGTCGGTCGCGGGCCGCGACCAGTTCCTGGAGCCGTTCGGCCATGGCGTCGAAATCGCGGGCGAGATCGGCGACCTCATCCTTGCGACGCCCCATGGTCGGGCCGAGCCGCACGCTCAGATCACCCTGCGCCAGTCGGCCGAAGCCCAGTTGCAGGCGATGGATCGGCGAGGCGAGATAGGCGGCCAGCATGGCGCTGAACGCAAGACCGGCCAGCGCGATGGCAATCAGCTCGTCGGGCGGGATGACGGTGGACACCCAGTCCTCCCCGGCATGGGACAGCGACGGCGTGGCATAGCGCAGGCAGTAGCCGACCGCCGTGCGTGCGATCGCCCGGGAGGCCGCCGGCCGCGCGCAGGGATCTTGTGCCAGAGCCGCAAGCGTCAGGCGGCTGCGCTGCTCTGCGGGCCAGTTGGCGATCTGCTGCGCCAGGCCAGTCGGGCCGCCACGCTCCAGTGCCGTCGCTGCCGTCTCGACCAACATCGTGCCGGTCGCATAGGGTGGGTCCCAGTCCGGGCGGGAGGGGGCAGGCTGGAGCGACCAATAGAACCACAGGCCCGTCGCCAGCACCAGATAGGCTATCCAGAAGCCCAGCCATATCTTCCAGAACAGGCGTCGCTTCACGGCGTTACCCTGAGGCGATAGCCGACGCCGCGGATCGTCTCGATCTCCACCGCGTCCGCGCTCGCCTGGCGCAGCTTCTGGCGCAAATTGCTGACATGAACGTCGATGCTGCGGTCATAACGCTGCCGTTGGCGCCGCAGCGCTGCCAGGGACAGATCATCCTTGGTCGAGACGATGTCGCCCGCGCTCATCAGCGCTTCCAGCAGACTGAATTCCGTCGCGGTGAGTTCGATCGCGTCGCCGTCCCAGCGTGCGTCGCGTCGCGCAGGGTGGAGCGTCAACCGCTCGATCGACAACGGACCGGTCGCCCCGGCGCCGCCGGTCCGCCGGAGCACCGCACGCAGCCGCGCCAGCAGTTCGCGCGGATTATAGGGCTTGCCGATATAGTCGTCGGCGCCGAGTTCGAGGCCGATCACCCGATCGACATCGTCGCCCCGCGCCGTGAGCATCAGCAACGGCACCTTGCTGCTCTGGCGGATGCGGCCCAGCACCTCGATTCCGTTCATGCGCGGCAGCATGATATCGAGGATGACGGCCTCGAACCGGCCGGTCAGCGCCTGTCGCACGCCGTCCTCGCCATTGCCGGCAACCGTGAGGGCGAAGCCCTCTTCGGCCAGATATTCTCGCAGCATGGCGCTCAGCTCGGCATCGTCGTCGATCAGCAGCAGGTTGGTCACGTCTCGTCCTTTGTTGCCAAGGATGCTGGGACGTCGGGCGCGCGATGTCAGCCCTTCTTTACGCAATCTTTTCGCTTCGCTTGCGATGGTCTTACCCTCGGGCTCGTCGGCGCTTGGCATAAGGCCCGGCATGTCGAAACGCCGTATCCTTCTCTTCGTCGGCCTCCCCGTCATGCTTGCCTTCGCCGCGCTCGCCTGGTGGCTGGCGATGCGCCCGTCGCCCACGGAAGGGCTTACGACCGCCGAGGTGACCTTGGGCGACATCGAACAGAATGTGCTGGCGACGGGCAAGCTGCGCCCGAAGGAACTGGTGAGCGTCGGCGCCCAGGTCTCGGGTCAGGTCAAGAAGCTGTACGTGCGGCTTGGCCAGCGCGTCCGCGCCGGGGATCCGATTGCGGACATCGATGCCGCCCCGCAGCGACTGGCGCTGCGCAATACCGAGGCGGCGGTCGGATCGCTGATCGCCCAGAAGGCATCCCGGCAGGGTGCGCTGGTGCAGGCGGAGCTCGCCTATCGCCGCCAGGAGACCATGCTGGCGGCCGAGGCGACCGCGCGCGCCGACTATGAGGCCGCCAGGGCGTCGCTCACCGCCCTGCGCGGCGAACTCCGCTCGCTCGATGCCCAGATCGTCCAGGCGCGCACCCAGGTCGAGACCGCGCGCCTGAACCTCGGCTTCACCCGCATCGTGGCGCCGATGGACGGCACCATCGTCTCCATTGTCACGAAGCAGGGGCAGACGGTGAATTCGTTCCAGTCGGCGCCGACCATCGTCATGCTCGCCCGGCTCGACGTGATGACCGTGCGGACGGAGATTTCGGAAGCCGATGTGCAGAAGGTCAAGGTGGGCCAGACGGTGCGGTTCACGACGCTGGGCGCACCCGATCGCCGCTATCATGCCCGGATCGACCGGATCGAGCCGGCGCCGGAATCGATCGCGACCGAAGGCACGACCAGCGCGACAGCCGCGAGCGGGGCCGCGGCCGCCACCACGGCCATCTACTACAATGCCCTGTTCGACGTGCCCAATCCCGAAGGCCGACTGCGCCCGTCGATGACCGCACAGGTCTCCGTCCTGCTTGCCGGTGTCCGTCGCGCGGTGCTGGTCCCGTTGGCCGCGCTGGGCGAGCGGGGCACCGATGGCCGCTACCAGGTCCGCGTCGTCGACGCCAAGGGTGGGATCGAAACGCGCCAGGTCCGCACCGGCATCGCCAATGACAGCAATGCCGTCGTGCTCTCCGGCCTCAAGCCCAGGGAAAAGGTCGTCATCGCGCAGGAAAGCCGCGAGCCTTCGGCCGATGGCGGCCTGGGCATCGGGTTCTGATGACCACGCCCCCGATCATCGAAACCATGGGTCTGCGCCGGGAATTCCCGGCGGGCGAAGGCACGATCACCGTCCTGAAGGACGTCGACCTGGTGATCGATGCCGGGGAAATGGTAGCGATCGTCGGCGCGTCGGGGTCGGGCAAGTCGACCCTGATGAACATCCTGGGCTGCCTCGATCGCCCCACCGCCGGAACCTATCGCGTGCAGGGTCGCGATACCGGCACGCTGACCCCCGACGAGCTTGCCGCGCTGCGCCGCGAGCATTTCGGCTTCATCTTCCAACGCTATCACCTGCTCTCGGACCTGTCCGCCGTCGGCAATGTCGAGGTGCCGTCGGTCTATGCCGGCTATGAACCCGGCGCACGACGCGCGCGGGCGACCGCCTTGCTGACCCGCCTCGGCCTGGGCGAGCGCACCCGCCATCTGCCCAGCCAGTTGTCCGGCGGCCAGCAGCAGCGCGTCTCGATCGCCCGCGCGCTGATGAACGGCGGCGCGATCATCCTCGCGGACGAACCCACCGGCGCGCTCGACAAGGCGAGCGGCGAGGAAGTGATACGCATCCTCAAGAAACTGAACCAGGAGGGGCATACCATCATCCTCGTGACGCACGACATGGCGGTCGCCGCCCATGCCGATCGCGTCATCGAACTCAGCGACGGCGCGATCGTCGCCGACCGCCACACGCGCGAACCCGTCCAGCGGCAAGCCCTCGTCCCGGCGGCGCAATCGTCGGCGGGGCGGTGGCGGGCAGCCGCCAGCCGGTTCAGCGAGGCGTTCCGCATGGCGCTTCTGGCCATGGCCGCGCACCGGGTGCGCACCTTCCTGACCATGCTGGGCATCATCATCGGCATCGCCTCGGTCGTGTCGGTCGTGGCGCTGGGCAATGGCGCGCAATCGAGGGTGATGGCGCAGATCAGCGATCTCGGCACGAACACCATCGAAATCTTCCCCGGCAAGGATTTCGGCGACCTGCGTGCCGCCTCGATCCAGACGCTGAGCGAAAGCGACGCCCGCGTTCTGGGCAGCCAGAGCTATGTCGACAGCGTGTCGCCCAACATCTCCACCAGCGTTACCGCGCGGCGCAGGAACATCGCCGCCACCGCGCAGATCAACGGCGTCGGCGCCGGCTATTTTCGCGTTCGCGGCTTCAAGGTGACCCAGGGCACGGTCTTCAAGCAAGCGGACGTGACGCATGCCGCACAGGTGGCGGTGATCGACAGCAAGGCGCGCACGACCCTGTTCCCGCACGGCGCCGATCCGATCGGCGCGACGGTGCTGCTCGGCCAGGTGCCGATGCGCGTGATCGGCGTGCTGCGCCCGTCACAGGCCGGCGGCGGCGGATCGAGCGCCAATGTCTACATCCCCTACAGCACGGCCGCGGCGCGGATGACGGGGCGGACGAAGCTGGAGAGCATCACCGTGCGCATTGTCGACCAGGTGACGAGCAACGCCGCCCAGCAGGCCGTAACGACCCTGCTCACCCGGCGGCACGGCACCAAGGACTTCTTCATCTTCAACTCCGATCAGATCCGCAAGGCGATTACCCAGACCAGCAAGACGATGACCGTCCTCATCTCGTCGATCGCCGTCATCGCGCTGGTCGTCGGCGGGATCGGCGTGATGAACATCATGCTCGTCTCGGTCACCGAGCGGACCCGGGAGATCGGGGTGCGCATGGCCGTCGGCGCGCGACAGAGCGACATCCTTCAGCAATTCCTGATCGAAGCGGTGCTGGTCTGCCTGATCGGCGGCGCGGCGGGCATATTGCTCGCCCTGCTGCTCGGCCTCCTCGTCAGCCTTAGCGGCAGCGGCTTCGCAATGGTGTTCTCGCCCTCGTCGATCCTCCTCGCCTTCGCCTGCTCCACGGCGATCGGCATCCTGTTCGGCTTCCTTCCCGCGCGTAACGCGGCCCGGCTCGATCCTGTCGAGGCCCTGGCACGAGATTGATGATGAAACCCGTTCTCACCCTGATCGTCACCGGCACGCTTCTGGCCGGCTGCGCCACCCGCACCCCCTATGTCCGTCCCGCCGCTCCCCTGCCCGGCGCATTCCTCCACCAGTCCCCGGCCCCACAGCAAAGCCCGCGCACCGATACATGGTGGCAGAGCTTCGGCGACCCGGCACTGGATGCGCTGGTCGAGCTTGCGGTCGCGCGCAATCCGGACCTCGCCGCGGCCGCGATACGGGTACGGCGCGCCCAGCTTGAAGCGCGGCTCGCCGGAAATGCGCTGACACCGATCCCGAGCGGCTCGCTCAGCACCGGCCTGTCCCGCCCCCTCTCCGGCGGTGCGCGCCGGACAAGCGAAATCGCCGCCGGTTCGGCGGGCCTCGCCTGGGAAGCCGATCTGTTCGGTCGCCTCGGCGCGCGCCGGGACGCGGCGCGGCTGGAGGCGGAAGCGACCGCCGAGGATCGCGACGGCGTGTTCCTGACGCTGGTCGGCACGACCGCGTCGCTCTACTGGCAGATCGCGCTGGCGAACGAGCGGATCGCGCTGGGCGAGCAGAGCCTTGCCTATGCCCGCCGGACACAAGCGCTGGTGGAAGCTCGGTTCCGGGCCGGAGCGGTTTCGACGCTCGAGCGCCGAGAGGTCGAGCAAAGCGTCGCTGCACAGGAAGCCGCACTGACCGAGGTTCGCCAGGCCCGCGTCCGCGCCCGCGAGGCGTTGATGGTGCTGCTCGACGGCCTGCCCGCGCCCGCCGCTGAACCGCAGGCCCTGAAGATGGTGCCGCTGCCGGTCGTCGCGGCTGGCCTGCCGGCCGATCTGCTCGGGCGCCGCCCCGACCTGCGCGCCGCCGAATTGCGCCTCAGAAGAGTGCTTGCAAGCGCCGATGCGACCAGGGCCAGCTTCTATCCGGCGCTTACCCTGACCGGCAGCCTGGGGACATCCAGCAGCGGCCTGCTCAACCTGATGGCCAATCCCGTTGCGACCCTGGGCGCGGGCCTCACGCTGCCGTTCCTCAACCTGCGCGGCATGCGCTTCGAGACGCAGATTGCCCGCACCCGCTACGAGGAAGCGGTAATCCTGTTCCGCAAGTCGCTGTACACCGCCCTGGCGGAGGTGGAAACCACGCTCTCCGCCCGGAGCGAACTGGCGACCCAGGGTTTCGCCCTGCGTCGCGCCCGTGACGCTGCGGTGGACGCCCAGCGCCTGTACGAAGTCCGCTACCGCGCGGGGGCCGTGGCGCTTCGCGTCTGGCTCGATGCGCAGGAACGCCAGCGCATTGCCGAACTCGCCCTATCCGCCAATCAGTTCATCCGGCTCCAGAACCAGCTCACGCTATATCAGGCGCTGGGTGGCGGCTTCGGGAATTAAGCCATTGGCAATGTCCGGCAAGACGTGGCGGCATGATGGTCGACCGACGGCGGGCGTCTACCGACCATCTCCCGTCTCCGTCTTGCCCCGGGCATCCGGTTTGGCCGACATCCATAGCATCAGCCCGCCAGGCCGGGTCAAAATCAGCGCAATCTTCGATCTGCGTGCGGGTATGGCTTGGCCCATATGGGGCCTTTCATGCCCGTGCCCGGGTCGGGGCAAATCTGTCCGCGCGCCTGTATCATCCCGGTGGTGGGTCCGCCGGGGCTCGAACCCGGGACCTCTCGATTAAAAGTCGCTTGCTCTACCGACTGAGCTACGGACCCTCCATCGGGGTGGAAGCGACCTAGGGGCGCGGACGCCTGCGGTCAACACCATGTCGCATATGGCGCACAAACCGGCCGTCGCGCGGGTCGCGCCAGTCCGCCGCGATCGCCGCCAGCGGATGCAGCACGAAATCGCGGGTGGCATAGGCCAGATGCGGCACGGCCAGCCCCGGCGAGCGCCACTTGCCCCCCGACCACAATATGATGTCCAGATCGATCACCCGCGCCCCCCAGCGCTGCCCGCGCCGCCGCCCGAAATCGCGCTCGATGGTTTTCAGCACGCCAAGCATGGCGGGCGGGTCCAGCGGGCTCTCGACCAGCGCGGCGGCATTGGCGAAGGCGCGGATCGAGGGGCCGATGGGCGCCGTGGTCAGGATCGGCGACACGGCATAGACACCCGGCAACGCCGCCAGCGCCGCGCGAATCTCGTCACGCGGGCTGCCATGCCGCCCCGGACGGTTGGAACCCAGCGCAATGGCATAGCTTGTCGTCATCATGTCCTGCGACTACCCGAGCGTGATGCCTGACGCATCCTTTCCCGTGATCCCGGCGCCCCTGGCCCCGATCCAGCCACCGCGCGACTGCCCCCTCTGCCCCCGCCTGGTCGAGGTTCGCCAGACGGTCGCCACCGAATATCCCGGCTGGTGGAACGCCCCCGTGCCGCCATTCGGCGATGGCGAGGCCTGGCTGGCGGTCGTCGGCCTTGCCCCCGGCAAGCATGGCGCGCACCGCACCGGCCGCCCCTTTACCGGCGATGGCGCAGGACCGCTGCTCTATGGCACGCTCGCCAAATTCGGGCTGGCCGAAGGCGCGTTCGCCGCCAAGGTCGATGACGGCCTGACGCTGAAAGGCGCGGTGATCCTGAACGCGGTCAAATGCCTGCCGCCGGAGAACAAACCGACGCCGGACGAAATCCGTACCTGTCGGACCTTCCTCGAACAGGAACTGGCGGCTCTGCCCCGGCTGTCGGTGGTCATCGCACTAGGCGAGATCGCGCACCGTTCGGTCATCAAGGCGCTGGGCGGGCGCCTCCCCAAGGCGCGATTCGCGCATCTGGCCGAACATCGCCTGCCCGGCGGCGGCCCGGTGATCCTCGATAGCTATCACTGCT